>Ga0187893_10010683_pt1 | contig 13572 bp, 12 predicted proteins | sample MA1701074metaG_FD_139574 | JGI IMG/M metagenome (GOLD analysis project Ga0187893, IMG submission 139574) | White microbial mat communities from a basaltic lava cave in the Kipuka Kanohina Cave System on the Island of Hawaii, USA - MA170107-4 metaG ...
CTCCGTGACCTCCGCCATGAAGTCTTCAAGATCATCCTGCTGGACGCGAAACACACCATCATCCGCGATGCCACAGTCTCAGAAGGCAGCCTCACGCTCAGCATCGTGCATCCCCGTGAGGTCTTCAACCTAGCAGTCCGCGAGTCCGCTGCTGCCGTGGTCTTGTTGCACAACCACCCCAGCGGCGACCCGCAGCCCAGCCCTGAAGATCGGGCGTTGACCGCGCGGTTGGTGGCGGCAGGGGAAGTGTTGGGGATTCGCGTCCTCGACCATCTCATCACGGGTGACGGACGCTATACCAGCTTTGCGGACCAGGGCTGGTTGGGAAGCATGACTGCAACACCATAGCCTGCCTCCAGGCACCGTCACCATCGTTTGTGGAAGGTCAGTTACCATGTCATCTCTCAGTCGCCGCTCGATTGACTGGTTCTCGACCGACAGGCTGTGGCTCGTCGCTGGCCTTTTCATTGGGTTCATCCTGACCGTCGCGGCGAAGACTGCCTCTGCCACTGAACCTGAACACGAGCTGATGCCTCCCCTTGGAAAGGGCGTGTTCCTCGTCGCCAGCCCCAATCTGACGGATCCGAACTTCCGGCAAACCGTAGTCCTGATCTGCGAGTTTGGTCCAGAGGGAACGTTGGGGCTCATCGTCAACAGACCGACGAATGTCCCTCTGTCCGAAGCACTGCCCCAGATCACAGCACTCAAGGGAACATCACACATCTTGTTTGCCGGCGGCCCAGTCCAACCGAACGGTATTCTCATGCTGTTTCGGGTCCGCCAGGAACCAGCCGGGTCGCGCCGGGTGTTTGAGGAAGTGTACCTGGGAGGAAACATGCAGACCCTTGAACACGTGCTGACTCGTCCAGAGCCGACCGAGACCTTTCGCGCCTATGCAGGCTACGCCGGATGGGCTCCCGGCCAACTGGAGTTTGAGATGGCGTTAGGTTCGTGGGCCACCGTCCAGGCCGATACCAGAAGCATCTTTGAGAAAGAGTCAGCCAATCTCTGGCCGGACATGCTCAAAACGCTGAGTGCTCCGCGCGTGATCCATTCACGCGTGGGTCCCCGGTGAATGGCTGTTGACACCCCTCCAGCCGCAACCTAGGAGAGGGCTATGATGAGGAGACTACCATGAAAGAGCCACGGGCCGACACGATCCGGAACATCGCCGTCGTTTCCTATACCGGAGCGGGGAAAACCTCTCTGACAGAAGCCCTCCTCTACACCGCCGGCGTCATCCCCGCCATGGGATCGGTCGTGAACGGGAACACTGTGTCCGACTTTGAACCGGAAGAGGTGCATCGCAAGATTTCCGTCAGCTCGTCTGTCCTGCATTTCGACTGGAAAGACACGACCTTCAATCTGGTGGATACTCCCGGCGCCCTGAGTTTTCTCGGAGAGGCCCAAACGGTGCTCCGCGCAGTGGAGGGCGTGTTGATTGTCCTGGGTGCTTCCTCCGGGGTGAGAACGGAACTCGAGAAGATCTGGAGCACGATTCAAGAGCTGCACTTACCCTGCGTCCTCTTTGTGAACGAGCTGGACAAGGAGCGGACTGCTTGGGAGACGGTCCTGGCGGAGTGTGAGAAGGCCCTCGAGTTCAAAGGACTTCCCGTCACGATTCCGATCGGCGCGGAATCGCGTCTGGAGGGGGTCGTGGACATCATCACGGGCATGGCGTACCGGTCGTCTAAGGACAGCAACAAGCTTCAGCAAGCCGTCGCTCCGGCCGAACTCGCGGGTGCAACGGCGGAGGCCAGAAAGAAGCTGGTTGAAGGCGTGGCTGAAGCAGATGATCAGCTGGTGGAGCAGTACCTCACAGCTGGTGACCTGACTGCCGACGAGATCGTCCAAGGCCTGAAAAGTGGAACGATCTCGAGAACCTTCGTTCCGGTCCTCTGCGGCTCTGCTGTGCGGAACATCGGTACCTGGTCTCTGTTGGAAGCACTCGCGTCCTATCTCCCATCGCCCGGGAAGGGAGCGATGCTCCACCCACTAGTAGGCATCCATCCGCACACGGGGGAATCGGTGACGCGCCAACCCACACCATCGGACCCCTTTTCTGCCTTCGTCTTTAAGACCATCATCGATCCCTTCATGGGCCGCTTGACCTATGTGCGGGTATTGTCGGGAACGCTGGACGCAGACGCAGCTTTCTTTAATTCAACTCGGAAGACCAAGGAAAGGGGTGGGCACCTCTTTTACATTCTCGGAAAAAAATACACACCGGTGCAGACCATCAGCGCTGGCGACGTAGCCGCGATCGGAAAGCTGAAGGATACGCAGACTGGAGACACCCTGTGTGATGATCACCATCCTGTGCACTATCCTGGTGTTCATCTGGCGAGACCTGTCATGTCGTTTGCGATCGAACCAAAGTCCAAGGCCGATGTCGAGAAGGTCAGCCTCGGCTTGCACAAGCTCGTTGAAGAAGACCCGACGCTGGAGTTTGTGCGGAACCAGGAGACAAAAGAAATGATTCTCAGTGGGATGGGGCAGTTGCATATCGATGTGACATTTGAAAAGCTTCGCCGCAAATACGGGGCCGAGGTGAACATACATACACCTAAAGTTCCCTATAAAGAAACAATACGGAAGATGGCGCAGGCACAAGGGAAATACAAAAAACAGACAGGGGGACACGGACAGTACGGGGACTGTTGGCTCCAGCTCGATCCCTTACCGAGAGGCAAAGGGTTTGAGTTTGACAACAAGATCGTCGGCGGGGCCATTCCACGGAATTTCATCCCAGCTGTGGAAAAAGGCGTGGTGGAAGCCATGCATGAGGGCATTCTGGCAGGATTTCCGGTCGTGGACTTCCGAGCCACTGTCTATGACGGGTCCTACCACACGGTTGACTCCTCAGAAATGTCGTTCAAGATTGCGGCATCGATGGGGTTCAAGAAAGCGATGGAAGCCGCTCATCCGGTACTCTTGGAACCAATCATGAGCGTCGAAGTGGTGACACCGGATGAGGCCGTGGGGTCGGTCATCGGCGATCTGAACGGCAGGCGAGGCCGAATCCTGAATGTAACCGCCAAGGGCAACACCCAGTCGATCAAGGCGGTGGTGCCCCTCGCCGAAATGCTGAAGTATGCGCCTTCCTTAAACTCGATTACGGGCGGACGCGGCAGTTATGCGATGGAGTTTTCCACCTATGAGGAAGTCCCGCGCGAGCTGGCCGCTCGGATCATCGAGGAGCACAGGGCTGCCAAGCAGGCGGTGGCCCAGTAACCGTAGCTTTACTTCTCGGTCGTTTTCAAGACCACGTAAAAAGCGCGGTTCTCGCGCACCACGCGGAGCAACAAGGTGTCTCCGCGCTTGACCCTCGACACCGCCGCTGAGAACTCACTCATGGAGGCGACTTCGCTGCGGTTGACCTCCTTGATGAGATCGCCTTCCCGGAGTCCTTCCGCTTGCGCGAGGCTCCCTTGCTCCACCTTGGCAATCAGGACTCCTTTGGTGTCTTTGAGCTTGAACTTCTCGGCGAGCTCAGCACTCAGGTCCTGCACATCAATCCCCAGCTTCGCCTCCACGCGCGACGGGGGAACCGCCGCAACGATCACGCTCTCACGCCGCTCGCTCAACGAGACTCCGAGCGTGAGCCGCTTTCCATCCCGGACCACCTCAATGTCGGTGGTTGCCCCGGGCGTCAAGCCAGCAACCAGACGGGAAAGTCTATTGGGAGTATCCACCGGCTTACCATCGACCTTGGTAATGATATCTCCGGGTTTGATCCCAGCGAGAGCCGCCGGATCATTCTCAAACACCTCGTTGACCAGCACCCCTTCACCCTCATTGACCCCGAACTTGGCAGCGAGATCCGCTGTCACCGGCTGAATCCCCACACCCAGCCACCCCCGGACCACTTTTCCCCTCGCCAGCAGTTGCTGAATGACTTGTTTCGCCATGTTCGAGGGAATCGCAAAGCCGATCCCCTGGGCAAAATTGATGATCGCCGTATTAATGCCGATCACTTCACCGTGCAGGTTGAACAGCGGGCCTCCGGAGTTCCCCGGATTAATGGACGCATCCGTCTGGATGAAATTCTCGTAGGGCGACAGATTGATGTTTTCTCGACCGATCCCACTCACCACGCCCAGGGTCACAGTCCGGTCCAGTCCGAACGGATTGCCCACCGCCAGCACCCACTGACCCACCCTCACGGTACTCGAGTCTCCGAAACTGGCGCTGGGCAGTGGTCGATCACTGGTGACCTTTAACACTGCCAGGTCCGTATCAGGATCCTTTCCAATGACCTGAGCAATATACTTGGTCTGATCTGAGAGGCGCACCTCCACTTCGCTGGCCTCTCCCACGACGTGGTTATTGGTGACGATATGTCCGTCGGCGTCGATGATCACACCGGAGCCAGAGCCTGGGGCGTTGGGGAGCCGCTCACGCGGCGCGTCTTTTGAGCGGCCGGGCCCCTGAACGGGAAAGATATTGACCACCGATGGCTTCGCCCGTTCTGCCAAGTCTGTAATGACTGCTTGGATCTCTTCGAGCAGGCGGAGGCCGCTGGACTCCGCAGAGACCGAAGCGACAGCCTCGACAGTCGGAAACGGAGCAGGAAGGGTGCTAACCCAGACGACGAGGAGCGCTGGGAGGATGAACATCACTCTCACCACTCGACCCATAAGGTTCTCCCTGGCTACAGACCGGCCAGCTTGCTCGCTCAGATTATACCTCACGCCGACCTGATGGATTGTTGCTCCACAAAACAGGGAAGAAGCCGCCGCACCTCAACCAGTGGGCCAACCAAAACCACGAGATCGCCCGATTGGAACACCAGTGTGGCGGTCAGGGGAAGCAGGGCTGGCCCCCGCAACACCACCGCCACGCGAGTAGTAAGGGACAGCTCCAGTTGGCTGATCGATCGGCCCATGGCCCACGAACCCTGTGCGACATGAACCCGCTCAATTGTGGCGGCACGTGTGGATAGATCCTGCTGAATTCTGAGAAGATCCTCACGCATTGCTTCAACTTCCAGTTCTCGAACCAGTGTCTCAACCTGTCCAAGCTCCTTCTTTAGCAGGCGTACCTGCGAGGTCGCCGCCGAGAGCAGCCCCACCGCTTCTGGGTTCTCCAGGGCAGGCTCATGCCGCTTCAAGTCTCCACCGGAGGACACCAGGGGAAAGATCTGCGCCCCGAGCGCCCGATGACTGGAATCAATTTTGTGAGAAATATATGAAGCTTGCCAATGAAGCTTGAGAAGCTGCACTTTCCGGTTGACGCGCTCGGAGATCGCCAGCACGGCCTCTCGAACAACGGCCAGGTTAATAGTGAGTTCCTTGCGGATTCGACTCAGAAGCTCGGTAGTCATGGTGAAAACCCTCGTGTCACAAGAGAATGTCGGATAAGCTCCATTATGTCAACTTATATCCCCATCCTTGGTTCCGTCCCCCTCCACAACCGTATCAGATTCTCACGATGTCGAAACACAATCAAACTACTCACCACCAATGAAAACAACACAAACGTCCAACTGCCCCCAACCAGCAGTGAGACAACAGGAAACATCCCAAACGCCGCAAGCGCCGCTCCGGAAGAATAGCGCCAAATCGCCACAGCTACCAGCCAGACAAGCATGATCACGACCCCCACGGATGGCGCCATACCCACCACTGCCCCCATCGCCGTGGCAACACCCTTCCCCCCCCGAAATGCCAGAAACACGGAATAGAGATGGCCAACAATCGGAGTCAGTGCAATGGCGGCCACTACCGCTTCCCGATCGAACGTCTGGGCAGCAGTCCAGGCAACAAGCCAGCCTTTTCCCATATCACCGACTAGGGTCAGCAGGCCAGCTATCTTGCCTGAAAGTCGAAGGACGTTAGTAAAGCCGATATTGCGACTTCCGGCTGTACGAGGATCAACCGTGCCGAGGCACTTGGCGACGACCAGCCCGAACGGGATCGAGCCGAGGAGATACCCTCCGACCGCCATGGCAGCCGGAAGCCACTCATCAAACATCATGCGACACGGAGAGGTCGGCGTTTCAGGCCGTCACCATAGGCCCTTGATAGAAACCTGCCGCCAGAAGCTCACCAGATACCGGCCTCCTGAAATGAACGCCAAGACCAGCGCCACATACAAGACGGCCGTACCCGCCAGATGGAGATTCCACGCTCCTGGCACAATCCCGTCTTCGAGGATGAGCAACACAATGGCCACCACTTGCGCGACCATTTTGTACTTTCCGGTCGTCTCAGGCGTGAGGACGATGCCCTCTGCAGCGGCGATGGCACGGACTCCCGTCACTGCGACTTCGCGCGCAATAATCAGAATGGCGACCAACGCACCCACTCGGTCAAACTGCACAAGCAGAATAAGGGCGGACAGGACCAAGAGCTTGTCGGCAATGGGATCGAGCAACCGCCCCAGCTTCGTCACTTGCGACCGCCGGCGCGCCAGGTACCCATCCAGCAGGTCTGTCATGGCCGCCACCACAAACACGATCGCGGCCACCAGAGACCGGCCAGGCGTAGGACTGGAAAAGACCAGCACAAACACCGGGATCAGCAAGATACGAGAAACCGTGAGGAAGTTCGGAAGGTTTACATTGGTGGCCACTTCATACTTGGCTGCGAGCGATCCGGCTTGCTTATAGGCTTCTGAGATTGGTATACGCACTGCTTATCCCCACATGATCTGTCACTGGTCCATCAGACGATTCCGCTTTTCAAAAGATCGTGGAGATGGATCACGCCAACCAGCCGCTGCTGATTCTCCAATACCACCAACGAGGTAATGGAAAAATCTTCCATGACCTGTACCGCTCGTGCCGCTAGCTCATCGGGACCAATCGTCTTGGGATTCTTGCTGGCTAGATCCACCGCCTTGGCTGTCGTCAAATCGGCGCCCCGTTCCAAAAAGCGCCGTAGGTCGCCGTCGGTAATCACGCCCAGCAGCCGCCCTGCCTCATCTATCACCGTAGTCATCCCGAGCTTTTTCGTGGTCATGACTAGAATGGCCTCACGGGCCGAGGCCTGGTGAGTCACTCGCGGGACTGCTTCTCCCACATGCATCAGATCCCGCACCTTGAGCAGGAGGCGTCGGCCCAGGGTCCCGCCGGGATGAAACTGCGCAAAGTCTTCTTCTCGAAACCCTCGTTTCTGGAGCAATGCGATCGCCAAGGCATCACCCATGGCCAGGGTTGCCGTGGTGCTCGCAGTCGGCGCCAGCCCCATAGGACAGGCTTCCTCACCGACCGATACGTCCAGAACTACCTCGCTGTTTTTCGCCAGCGTGGATTGGACCCGTCCGGTCATGGCCACCACCGGAATGTTCAGCCGCTTCACGAACGGAAGCAGTTTCAACACCTCTTCGGTCTCCCCACTGTTGGAGATGGCGATCAGCGCGTCGCGGCGAGCCAGCATGCCCAGATCGCCGTGGATTCCCTCGGCCGGGTGAAGAAAAAACGCCGGCGTCCCGGTACTGGCCAGCGTCGCGGCGATCTTCTGGCCGATGAGGCCAGATTTCCCCATACCTGACACCACCACCTTACCGGCACATCGGTAGAGCAGATCTACCGCCTCGGTAAACCGATGATCAAGGCGTTCGAGCAACCCGGCGATGGCTCGCACCTCGATTTCCAGAACGCGCTTCCCGTGTTCAACGCTCATCCGCCTACCTCCGGCCCCTTCCCCGCTGCCTCGCAGATCCGAACAAGTCGCTCCAGGAGCGGCTTCAGTTGATGAAGCGGCACCATATTGGGGCCGTCAGACAGCGCGCGATCCGGATCAGGGTGCACCTCCATAAAAAAGCCGTCGCAGCCCGCGCCGGCCGCCGCACAGGCCAAGGGAGCCACAAATTCACGCTGGCCTGCTGAACGGGTCCCCGCGCCTCCCGGTAACTGGACGCTGTGCGTCGCATCGAACACCACCGGATACCCAAATCCGCGCATGATCGGCAGCGCGCGCATATCAACCACCAGGTTGTTGTAGCCGAACGACGCGCCTCGTTCGGTCAAGATAATACGGGAATTCCCGCTGTCCTCCAACTTCTTGACCACATTGCTCATTTCCCACGGCGAGAGAAATTGCCCTTTCTTCACGTTGACCACACGGCCGGTTTGGGCCGCTGCCACCAGCAGATCAGTTTGACGGCATAGGAACGCGGGAATCTGCAGAATGTCGGCAGCCTCAGCCGCCCGAGCGGCCTCTTCCACGCTGTGCACATCGGTCAGCACCGGTACTCCCACCTGCTCTTTCACTTTCCGTAGCACCGCCAGGCCTGCCTGAAGACCAGGGCCTCGGAATGACGCAATCGAGCTGCGGTTGGCTTTATCGTAGGAGGATTTGAAGACATAGGGAATGCCGATGGCTCTGGTGATTTCCGCGATTCGCTGCGCCGTCTCCAAGGCGATCCGCTCACTCTCGATCACGCAAGGGCCGGCGATCAGAACATGGGGATGGGACGCGCCAATCTTGAAGGGACCGAGGTCAACTTCACGCATTGACTCGCACCTCGTCTCTCGTGATGCGCATCTCGTTCCGACTCGCGAACGACGCTTCACAAACCACGATGCACGTCTTCATGTTTAGCGGCCGCATTTTCTTCGCAGGGCCGCTCCCACAAATGCGCTGAAAAGCGGATGGGGGCGGTGTGGTCGTGACGTGAATTCAGGATGGAACTGAGTGGCCACAAACCACGGGTGCCCATGCAACTCGACAATCTCCACCAGCCGTTCATCCGGTGACAGTCCGCTGAGCACCAGCCCATGGGTAGTCAACGCCTTGCGATAGGCGTTGTTGAACTCATACCGGTGACGATGACGTTCGCTCACCTCCGACACACCGTAGGCCTTGTGGGCCAGACTGCCCTCTAGAATACGGCAGGGATAGGTGCCCAGCCGCATGGTCCCCCCCTTTTCACGGACGGACCGTTGATCCGCCATGAGATCGATCACGGGATGCGGCGTAGCTGGATCGAACTCGGCACTGTTCGCGCCAGCCAAGCCGGCCGCATTTCTGGCTAGCTCGATTACGGCGCACTGCATGCCTAAACACAGACCGAAAAACGGCACGCCGCGCTCCCGCGCATACTGGATGGTCTGGATCTTTCCTTCGATGCCACGGGTGCCGAAGCCACCGGGGATCAGGATGCCGTCCGCATCTCGCAGCACCCGTTCGGTGCCCAGCCGCTCGATCTCCTCGGACTCGATCCAGTGAATGAGCACCCGAGTCTCGTGGTCAATCCCCCCGTGGACGAGAGCTTCCGCCAGGCTCTTGTAAGATTCTTTCAGCCCGATGTACTTGCCCACCAACGCGATGGAGACCTCATGTTTGGGATGTTTGATCTTCTGGACCAGCGCATCCCATTCTCGGAGATTGGGCGGGCCGGTCTCCAATCGAAGCAATCGGACGATCAACTCATCCAGCCCTTCCTTCCGGAACACGATCGGCACTTCATAGACCGTCTCCACATCCTTGGCCGTGATGACCGCCCCCTTCTCCACGTTGCAAAACAAGGCGATCTTTTCCTTGAGGTCCGGCGGAAGATAGCGGTCGGTCCGACACAACAGGATGTTGGGCTGAATCCCGATCTCGCGCAACTTGTTCACGGAATGTTGAGTGGGCTTGGTCTTCAGTTCACCAGCCGCCCCGATATACGGCACGAGCGTCAAGTGCACGTATAAGACGTTCTCGCGGCCGACGTCATAGGGAATCTGCCGGATTGCCTCCAAAAACGGCAGACTTTCGATGTCGCCGACCGTCCCGCCAATCTCGACGATCGCCACGTCGGTGCCCTTGGCTACAGTTAGAATGGACTGTTTGATCTCGTCGGTAATGTGCGGCACCACCTGCACGGTCCCGCCCAGGTAATCCCCGCGCCGTTCCTTCCTGATCACCGAGTCATAGATCCGACCGGTGGTGTAGTTGTTGTCCTTTGTCAGCGTCAAGGAGGTGTAGCGCTCGTAATGACCTAGGTCCAAGTCCGTCTCGGCCCCATCGTCGGTCACGAACACTTCCCCGTGCTGATAGGGATTCATCGTGCCCGGATCAACATTGATGTAGGGGTCCAACTTGAGGAAGGTGATTTTCAACCCCCGGCTCTCCAGCAGATTGCCGATCGACGCCGAGGCCAATCCCTTCCCCAGGGACGACACCACCCCACCGGTCACGAAAATATATTTACTCATGGCCACCTACTGCGAGAGGACCGTGGAATCACGCCACACCTAACAGGAGCGTTCCTCTATCCTCTCGTTCAACCAAACGTCGTCATCCGTTTGCTTAACAGGGCACTGGCCGCTGCAAGACAGCTTCGGCCTCTTTCAGATCCTCCGGCGTATCGATGCGCAGCGATGGATGCGTGGTCTCCCAGACTCTGATCCGGATACCGTGTTCCAGCGCACGCAGTTGCTCCAGTTTTTCAGCATCCTCCAGCGGACTGGTCGGCAATTCGGCTAGGCGAAACAAGGTCTCCCGCGTATAAATGTAAATCCCAAGATGGACATAATGCAACCAGGCAGCGCTCTCGATCGCCCCATCCCGTCTGTGCGGGATGGACGCGCGCGAGAAATAGAGAGCCTCGCCCTGCTGATCTGTGACCACCTTCACCATGCCAGGGTTCCGTACATCTGCCATCGAGCTGAGCCGCCGTTTGAGCGTGCCCATGCCGGCGCCGCTGGCCAAGAAGGGCGTCACCAGGTCGGTGAGTAACTCAGGGTGCAGGATGATCTCATCGCCTTGGAGATTCACGAAGACCTGGGCAGGAAGCTGTCGCGCCACTGCCGCCACCCGGTCTGTCCCGGTCCGGAAGGGCTCGGTGGTCATCACCACCGTCCCACCGAATCCTTGCACAGCGTCGTAGATACGGGCGTCGTCGGTCGCCACAAGGACCTGGTCAATCATTGGCGAGGCCTGTGCGCGCTCATAGACGTGCTGGATAAGCGGTTTGCCCATCAACATCGCCAAGGGTTTCCCGGGAAACCGCGACGAGCCAAACCGAGCCGGGATCACGACCGTGACTGGCGCGCCGCGGTTAGGCATGGGCCAGCGCCTCGACGAGCTGCTGTTGCGTGACGGTGGCAGTACCGACCATCCCCACCACGATACCAGCCGCCTGATTGGCGAGCACCGCTCCATCCCGCATGGAGGCGCCTGTAGCCAACGCGAGCGCTAAGGTACCCACCACGGTGTCGCCTGCCCCGGTCACGTCATAGACTTGGCGCGCCATCGTGGGGATGTCCCAGCGGGTCCCATCGGATTCAAAGAGGCTCATTCCCTTCTCACCGCGGGTGACCAGAACTGATTGGCAGCCTAAACGCTGCCGAATGATCTCTCCTGCCTCGTTGATGGCTCGGTCGTCCTCTCCATGCACACCGGCGGCCTGCACAGCCTCCAGATGATTCGGGGTCACGACGGTCACCCCCTTGTAATAGGAAAAGTGTTCCACTTTGGGATCCACGATGATCGGGATGCGGCGGAGCGCCGCCAGGCGAGTGAGTTCTGCCATGAGCGACGCCGTGACCACCCCCTTGGCGTAATCCGAGACAACCAGGCAGGAAATCTCGCGCAGCCGCGATTCCACATACCGGACAATCCGTCGCTGCAGCGCTCCCTTGATTTCCACCAGACGCTCGACATCGAACCGGACCACCTGCTGATTGTGCGCGATCACGCGCGTTTTGCGGGTCGTCGGCCGATCAGGGTCAATGACCACGCCGCCACGGCCCTGGCGCCGAACACCCAACTCCTTGAGCAAACGCCGGCCCCCTTCGTCTGCCCCCACCACGCCGCAGATGTCGGCCCGTCCGCCGAGCGAGAGAATGTTATTGAAGACATTGGCGGCCCCACCAAGCTGAAGCGACTCGGAATGGACGTGAACCACCGGCACCGGAGCCTCAGGCGAGATGCGACTGACCTTTCCCCAGATATAATGATCGAGAATCAAATCGCCCACCACCAAGACTCCGGCCTGGGGGAACCGCTGAATGTGCTGGTGAAGTACACGAAGCCGGGAACGAGGCACGAGGCTGATCTCCCCTCCCCGCATACCTCCTCCTGACAGCTTCACGCCAGGTTTAGTTAGTGAATCGCCTTGCCGAGTCGCTCCCATCGCACCCACTGCTCCCAATGACCTTGCCCGCTCCAAGACCAATAGATCCTGAAGGCCTTCCCCCTGATCTTCTGAGCGCTCACATACCCCCAAAACCGGCTGTCGAGGCTCTGATCTCGGTTATCACCCATGACAAAATAGGCTTCAGCAGGGACCGTCACAGGGCCGAAGTTATCCCGCGGATTGACTGACCCGTCAATCATGCCAGGATCGACCCGCTGTGTGTAGGCCTTGTCGTCGAGTGGCACCCCATTGACAGAGATCACCTTGTTCCGGATCTGGATGGTATCGCCCGGGAGACCGACGATACGTTTGATGAAATCCTTCTCCTCATCTTCGGGGTACCGGAAGACGATAATGTCCCCCCGCTCCGGCTGTCCAAACTTCACCAACGTCTTCGACGAATAACAGTTCACAGGGAGGAAGTTCATCCGGAACTTGCAGTCGGTCGGCCACTGCAACCCGTAGGACAATTTGCTGACCAAGATATGGTCACCGATCAGGAGCGTCGGAATCATGGACCCTGAAGGAATCTTGAAGGCCTGCACCACAAAGACCCGGATCGCGAATGCGAGCAGCATCGCCACGACGATCGCTTCCGCATATTCGCGCAGGACCGATTTCCGAGATCGGGGGACACGGTCGGCCTGGGTCAAGGTGTCGGGACCCAGCAGGCTGTCCTGACCCGGCGGAGGTGGGACGGCATCCGCCGATGTCCTCCGCGCCTCCTCGACACTCGGTTGGTTCTGCTCCACGGCTATTCGTCCATCACCTTGAGGAGCGCGAGGAAGGCCTCTTGCGGCACCTCGACCCGACCTACCTGCTTCATCCGCTTCTTGCCTTCTTTCTGCTTCTCCCACAGTTTCCGCTTCCTGGTAATGTCACCGCCATAACATTTGGCGGTAACATTTCTCTTCAGCGCGCCCACCGTCTCGCGGGCAATCACCTTATTCCCGATCGCCGCCTGAATCGCCACTTCAAACATTTGCTTGGGGATCAACTCCTTCATCTTCTCGGCAAGCTGTCGCCCCCTGAGCTGAGCCTTGTCCCGATGCGTGATGAACGAGAGGGCATCTACCGTCTCCCCGTTGAGCAACATATCCAGCTTCACGAGATCCGATTCACGGTAGCCGATCAGCTCATAATCCAGCGAGGCGTACCCCTGGGTTCTGGACTTCAGACGATCAAAAAAGTCTAAGATCACCTCGTTGAGCGGCAACTCGTAGGTCAGCATCACCCGGCTTGGATCGAGGTACTGCAGTCCCTTCTGGACGCCCCGGCGCTCCTGGCACAGTTGTAGTATGTTGCCTACGTGGCGTTCCGGCGTGATGATGGTCGCCCGAATGAAGGGTTCTTCGAAGCTCTCAATCGCAGACACAGGAGGGAGCTTCGACGGATTGTCAATCTCTAAGACCTCCCCGGCCGTGGTCAGAATCCGATAGACGACCGTGGGCGCGGTAGCGATCAGACTCAGCTCATACTCCCGCTCGAGACGTTCCCGGA
>Ga0187893_10010685_pt1 | contig 13571 bp, 13 predicted proteins | sample MA1701074metaG_FD_139574 | JGI IMG/M metagenome (GOLD analysis project Ga0187893, IMG submission 139574) | White microbial mat communities from a basaltic lava cave in the Kipuka Kanohina Cave System on the Island of Hawaii, USA - MA170107-4 metaG ...
CCTGCACTACGTGGATGCCGACGACCTCGAGGTCGTCTGCTGGGACATCCTGCAGGGGACGTTCCAGGAGTGGACGGATCACAAGGGCTCGGTCCGGGACGGGACTTGCCACGCCCGCGTCCTGACCCTGCGCAAGGACACGAAGTACGACAATCCCTACGTCCTGCAGATCCGCAATGGCCCCGGCCAGGTCATCGGGCAGGGTGCGGTCAAGCTGGTCAAGGCCGAGGTGTCGCTGAGCCTGTTGCTGCCGGAGTTTGATGCCCGGCGGCTGAGCCTGGTGGTCCTCGACTACATCCGGGCGTGGAAGCAGGCGCACTTCTCCGAATTCGCAGTCCCACGAACCGCGCCTCGCGAGGAGGCTCGCGCTCACCAGCCGGCACCGGATCACAAGCCCCTGCCGGCCGCTGCCAGCACAGCGCACAGTCCTACGGGTCCGAGTCGCCCAGACTCACCGTTGGAGCGGCCCGGGACGCCGAGTCGCAACGGCCCCGGGAATCCCCCTCCACGGCGCCACCGTCCCTCGGGGCATGCGGCCACCGACTCGCAGGTGGCCTTCCTGCTGGATCTGGCCGCCGAGTTGGGCCACCGCGGCGAGCGGGGGCGGCTGTGGCTGGCGGAGCAAGGTGACGAGACGCCGGTGGAACGGCTGACGCGCGCCCAGGCGAGTGTGCTGATTGAGCGGCTGCGGGCGAGGCGGGAGATGGCTTCCAGCGAATCACCACCCTGACCCGGCGCCGAGGTCTTCGATCGGCTCGTTGCCGGCGCCGGGATGCCGGACGGCGCCGATGACCCGTCATGTCGGCATAGCGAACGCCTCGCTCGAATGTCCCATTCGCTCCCGGACGACCGTCAGGCTTACTGCGCTTACTGCCGGCTTGGTTGACATTGTTAGCAAACGATGCTAACATGGGCGCGATGGAGACCCTGGGAAGTCGGATCCGAGCAGAACGTCGGGAGCTTGGCATCCCGCTGAGGCGGTTCGCGCAGATGATCGGCGTGTCGGCCCCGCACGTCAACGATATAGAGTCAGACCGGCGCCGACCAAGTCCGGAACTCCTAGTGCGGATCGCCGAGAAGCTGGGAATTCCTCCTAGCGAGCTTGAGGCACTCGATACCCGCCTACGACCGGACGTCAAAGAGTGGATGGATGAACGACCGGAGGTGAGTCAACTCCTACGCCGTTTGAAGGACTCTCCAGATCCCGAGCAGTTGCTTCGGAAGCTGCGCAGGATAGTCGAGCGCGAGACCGAGGAGAAGGGATAGTGCGCGAGCAGCGAGATCCCACGGGACGTCTGCCTTATCGGCTCTGGTATGAGGAAACGGAGATTGACGCGATTATGGAAGACGAGTTCCAGAAGGCCGGCGCGCCAGTCCTCCCGGGGACGATCGCTGTCGACATCGACGCGTTCATCGAAGGACACCTTGGCGTGGTGCCTGATTTCGTCGAGCTGGCGGACGGCGTGCAGGGTGCCACCGAGTTCTACCCTGACGGACATGTCCGCCTTAAGATCTCTGCGGGCCTCGCGCTTCGAGCTGACCGCCAGCCCGGTGCGGAACGCCTCATTCGCACCACGCTGGCTCACGAGGCTGCGCACGTCCTGCTCCACAGAACACTCTTCCGACGTGAGGCAGAATCTCTCTTTGGCGGGGCAGCGTCGCGCCAAGAACTCTGTCGCGACGTGCGCTTCGTGGCTCCGGGTTACACGGGAGAGTGGTGGGAGTGGCAGGCCAACCGGGGCATGGCCGCGTTGCTCCTACCCCGATCGTCTGTGATCTTCGAAGTGCGCCGCCGTCGAGCCCTGGGGGGTGCTGAGCTGGCCACGGCACTGTTGGAGCGCGAGCTGGCCAGGGCATTTGCTGTCAGCCGGCGGGCAGTGCGATATCGCCTGCAGCACCTCGGCATGATCAAAGATCCAGGTCAGCAGGAGCTGTGGGTCTAGATGGGCCGAAAGCGCCGCTGGCTCCGTAGCAGGCTGGGGCCGCTGAGGGACGGCCGCCGCGTTGGGTCAGATTTGCTCACGGGACGGTTGCGAGTCATCACGTGGGAGTCGGAAGCCCGAGCAATGGCGGGAGAAGCCACCCGCTGGACCGTCGAGACCGGGGGGGATTTGTTCGGACGATGGGGGGGCGACACCGACGATACATCTCGCGACGCGCGCCGGGCCAGTGGCAGTCCGTGACCACGCTCATTTCCGATTGGACGTTGATTACCTCCGTGGGCTAAGTGAACTGCTCGCTGCGGATTGGGCGTTGAGGTACTTCGGCGACTGGCACTCGCACCACCATCTGGGCCTTAGGGAACCTAGCATGGGAGATCGCCAGCGGATCATTCGTCTCGCAGGCCGGAACGCCTTCGATGATATGCTCGAGATCATTGTCACCACTGAACCCGAGGATCAAGCAACGGAGCCGATTGTAAGACTTCATCCGTGGGCTTATTCGATCCGTGATGGCCGGGGCGAGCCACTGCCCGCGCTGCTGCAGGTCGTACCGGGTATGAGCCCAGTCCGAGAGGCATTGATAGCCCGTGGCGCCTTCCCGGAACAGGACTTCGGTAGCTGGAGAGAGACACCCGAGACATGGATTCGGGCCGGGTCGAACCCAGATCCACTCGTGGCCTCGGGGGCCGCGCCGGTCGATCCCACGATCACGGAGCGCGCGCTCGCGTACTGCAGTGAGGCTCTTGCAAGGGCAAGTGGCGGAGCCGTGGAGCATCACGTCACGTCGTTCGGGTGGGTTCTTGCTGCCCGAGTAGATGAATGGCGCTTCGTCGGCATTGCTGTGGACGGTCGGTGGCCGCATGAAATCCTGGAGGTCGACTGGATCGATCGGCGGCAGCAGACCTGCAAGCCGCTTACCCTTGAGCTGCCGGCCTCCATTCTTGCGCCGGGAGGTGTTGTGCGCGTGTACCAAAGAGCTCGTGATCTTGCGGAGAGCGAAGGAGTGTCGTCTGATGTGGACGACGGCCCAGCGGCAGCGCCTCTTCCTAGAGCACCAACTGCTCCAGCGACAGGGGCTTGATCAGTTTGGAGTGTATCACGATCGAGCGCAGGATCGGTACGACGTCCTTGGCACGGCCGTGACAAATGCTGGGCGTTCTTACGACCTCTGGATTCCGATTCCACCGCGGTATCCAGACAGTCGACCGCCGCTCTACGTCCTGCGCCCGAACCCGCTGCGCACAGCATCGAACGGCACAGTGAACGAAATAGGCCTGTCTCACCAAATGCATACTCTTACTCCGGGTCCGGGTAATGTGGTGCAGATCTGCCATTGGCGCGATGACAGATGGCATGCGGCGATCACGCTCGACAGGGTGCTCATCAAAGGGCTTATCTGGCTGGAAGCCTATGAACAGCATCTGGCTACCGGAAGGTCGATAGACAGCTTCGTCACTACGATGAGGGAGGCGCGATGACCGCAACCCGCGACCTGCAACAACAGATGATCCGCGAGGCGATGGAAGCGATTGCACAGCGACGTCCAGGGCGGACGAAGCTCGTCTACGATAAGGCCCGCCGGACCATCGTGGCCGTGGCGACAGGCGACCAGCCCGCTCGCGGGCTGAACATCACCGCGGAAGACGCGGACATGTTTGTCGCATGATCACGCTCAGTACCGATTGGCTCATGAGGCAGTGGCCAAGCCTCGTCGTCGATGGCGTGGTTGCGGTCCCGCTCTCTAGGTGGGATGAGGGCGATGCGTTCACCCTGACGGCGCTGGGGCCTGCGCCTTCGGCGGATCAGGTGATCGGCGTGTTGACCCTGAGTTTGGCGCCTGCTGGGGAGGCGCCGGTTATCGTGACGCTTCTCCCCGCGTTGGAGGGTAGCGACGTCCCGGCGTGGTCGGTCTTCGCGGCCCCCGATGGCAGAAAGTACGCAGCCGTGGGCCGCGTTCAGAACCGCGAGGGCCCTCGTGAAATGGCCGTGCAGATTGTTGACGTGGCCGCCACTCTGAGCGCGCGTCGAACCGGACTGCTCGAGTCCCACGCGCTGAAGGATACCTCCGTCCTGATTCTCGGCCTGGGGACGGGCGGCATCCACGTAGCTCTCGAACTCGCTAAGGCCGGGGTCGGTCGCTTTCTTATGATGGACGGCGATCGGCTCAATGTGGGCAACGTGGCGCGTCACCACGCTGGCGTATCCAATGCCGGCCGGCGTAAGGTCTACGCCGCCCGTGACCTTGTCCTGGAGAAGAACCCGGCGGCCATCGTCGACGCGCATGCGGTGGCTGCAGGCCCGGACACCGAGGGCCTCGTCGCCGCACTCCTGGGGCGTTGTGACTTGGTCATCTGTGCCACGGACGGTCGGCCGAGCAAGTTGTTCGTCAACCGCATGGCGGTCTCGGCCGGCAAGACCGCCATCTACGCAGGGGCGTTCCGCCGCGCCTACGGCGGTCAGGTTCTCCGCGTGCGTCCGCGCCAGTCGCCGTGCTACCAGTGCTTCGTGATGTCTATGCCGGAGGAGGAGACGGACCGCGAGGTCGTCTCTCCTGAAGACGCGGCGGACATCGCCTACGCAGACAGACCCGTGCCTATTGAACCGGGGCTTGCCCTAGACGTGGCGCCCATTGCACTCATGGCTGCGAAGCTCGTCCTGCAGGAGCTGTTACACGGACGTGAGACCACGTTCGCAGCAATGGACCGCGATTTCGCTGCGCCCTGGTACTTCTGGATCAACCGGCCCGAACCCGGCACCCCATACGCCATCTGGCCGGCCCTCAGTGAGAGCGCTGACGACATGACGATCCTGCGCTGGTACGGCGTCCTGCTCGACGCCGATCCGGGCTGTCCGGTGTGCGGCGACTTCGCCGCCGCCGTCACCGCAGCGCACGGGCTCGAACCATCTCTCGATAAGGAGCTCCCCGATCGCCCGCGCATGGCCGACCTGCCCCCGGAGGGATAAGCTATGGATCTGAACGGGCACTTTGAAGGTTTTCTCGGCAGGATTGAGCCGGGCGCACGTCACGTGAGCAGGGCCAAAAAGGCGCACGAACTCCTCCGGAAGCAGCTCGAAGATGATGAGCAGGTGGGGGAGGCGCATGAGGACACCTTCCTCTCCGGCTCGTACGCTCGACATACGGCCATCAAGGGCATCAAAGACGTTGATGTCATCTGCGTGCTTGATATCGATAAGGACAAGACCGAGCCCATCGTGCTCCTGCGATGGATGGAAGGTGCGCTGGGTCGATACTACGACGATGTTCGCCTGCAGGGTCGATCAGTCGGCGTCACCACCGACGAGGGATTCTGTCTTGATATTGTACCAGGGACACCGAGGGGCAACTCTGATGGACCGCTATGGATCCCTGATCGAGAGGCCAAGGAGTGGGTGACGACCCATCCCAAGGGGCAGATCGAATTTGCCAGGGATCGGAACGCATCGACGGACGGGTTTCACGTGCAGACTGTCAAGATTGTGAAGTTCTGGCGCGATCGTCTTCCTGAGTCAATACGCCCGAAGTCTTACGTATTGGAGACTTTGGTAGCGGGAGCGCTGGGCGCATCTCCTCCTACTTGTCACGCTGCGGCCGTTGTTCGTGTACTTGAAGGGGTCTGGACCACCTACAGCCCGTGGGTCGGATCCGGGCAGGTCCCAGCAATTGCCGATCCCGGCTACCCGGCTGTAAACGTGGCCAAACGATGGCAGTCCGATGAGTTCGACGGCTTCATGACTCGTGTGAAGTCGGCGGCGGGTACAGCTCGGCAGGCGTGGGAAGAGGCTGACGAAGCCAGGAGCGTCGCTGGTTGGAGGCGGCTGTTTGGCGACGACTTCGCCCCAGCCTAGGGTCAGTCATGCAACCGTTTTTCATCAGCTACCGCCGAGAGCCCTGGAGGCAGGAGGTCCTGAGCCTGTCGCGCGAGTGCCGTAGGCGCGGAGTCGGCACGATAGTAGACGTCTCAGACCCCGGGCGAATCGCCGGTCGGGCGCAATTCGATGCGCTGCGACGGGTCATACGCGATGACTGCGACGGGTTCATTCTCTACGCGACTAGGAACATCATCGACTCAACGTGCGTCTGGAACCTGGAAGTGCCAACGGCTCTCGAACGCCTCGATCGGGGAAGCTACGATTTCCTCCCTGTGTTTCGCGACCTATCGCCGTCTGAGATGGCCCGGCTTCAGCCACACGGCCGCCGCGTCTCCGTGCTGGCGGGTGTCTGCTTCCGTCCACGAAGCGCCGGTATTGATGATGTCTCACGGATGCATGTGGACGTTGCGAACCTTGCTCTCGCGAGATGGATCTCTCGTCACTCAGACGCAGGCGCGGCAACCTCGGTGCGCGTTGCGCTGCGTACTCGGGCAACCGGGGTCCAGGCGCTCGAGCCAGATCTGACGGTTGACTGGACGGCAGACTATGAGGAAGTACTCTCCGGGGCGGCCCGACGTGATGGGGATCTCGGCCGCGCTCTTTGGGACATGACTCGTGCAATAGCAGCCTCTGGGGCGAGAGCTATCCGCATTGACGGTCCTGCGCATTTGTCTGCAGGGTGTGCGGCGGGATTCGCGTTTTCGCGTGCCGCTGGCTTCGAGCTTCGAGTCACACAGAGAGACGCCGTGTGGAGGGCAGATGGCGCTGGCGCCTCACCGCCCGGACTGCGGGTTGCAACTGAGCAGCTTGATCCTGGACAACCGGATGTTGCGCTGACTGTAGCGATTTCTCGACCGGAGGTTGTCACAGATGTAGATTCCGCGGTTGGCAAACTCGACCTTCCAGTTGGCGGTCGTGTTGTCGTGTTACCTGAAGGAGGGGCACGCCGTGACGCCGTCCTCTCCGATTCTCACGCTCGTGCCATCGTGCAGGAGATCGTGGGGAATCTGATGCGGGTGAGAGCAGAATGGGGCTGCCGAGGAGCAATCCATGTCTTCATGGCGGCGCCGTTCGGGTTGGCGGCGCTACTCGGACACGCCTTGAACGGCTTTGGTCGCCTGTGTCTCTACGAACATACGGGTGCTGGCGACAACTACGTCCTGGTCTTCAGTCTCCCCCACCTGGAAATCTGACTATAGAATCGACAATTCTCACTAGGGATGCATTGCCAAGTAGGCGACCGCTCAGCCACTTGGGATTCATCGTTGGGCCGCTCATGATTCGTCATTGACAGACTACTATGGGCAGAGGTCTACTTTAGTCAGGTCTTACCGACTGCCATGTTTGCTGATCTGAACGAGAGGGCCGATATGGGTGTTGATGAGCGCTGGGTCGGGGTGGACGAGGTGGCCACGCACCTCCATGTAGCGAAGGACTCAGTCTATCGCTGGGTCGAGTCTAGGGGCCTACCCGCGCATCGGGTCGGGCGGCTGCTCCGGTTCAAACTGTCAGACGTGGACGCCTGGGTCCAAGCCGGCGGCGGGCAAGAAGGGTCACGAACCGAACTGCCCCGTAGCCAAGCACGCCGATCACGGAAGGCAGGGCGCACCAAGTGAGCGACACCTCACGCCCGCTCAGAGAAACTCAGATCGTCAGCGGCCCGCTCTTTAGCGAGCCGATGCGTGTGGAGACGGTCCGACCCGCCGGGCCGGGCGCATGGACCGTCGGCCTGGTCGGCACGCGCTCCGAGCGCTTCCGGAGCGTTACGCTCACACTACCTGAGATCCAGGCGCTGACGGTTCTTGATGCGGCCAGAACGTACACGGGCGACGGCCGCCTCCTGCGGCTCGGTCTCCAGGCCTACAGCCTCGGCATCGCCTACGAGTTCGACCCTTACTTCGGGCTCTCGATCTCGCGCGTTGATCCCCTCCCGCACCAACTTGAGGCCGTCTACGACTATCTTCTGAAGGTCGCCCGGGTCCGGTTTCTCCTGGCGGACGACGCCGGCGCCGGCAAGACGATCATGGCCGGGCTTCTCGTCCGCGAGCTGAAGCTGCGCGGGCTCGCCGAGCGCATACTCGTCGTGGTCCCCGCCAACCTCGCGTTCCAGTGGCAGCGGGAACTGAAGGAGAAGTTCGATGAGAAGTTCCTCGTGCTGAAAGGTCAAGACATCCGCGACCAGTTCGGCGTCAACCAGTGGATCGAGCAGCGGCAGGTCATCACGTCGCTCGACCTCGCCAAGCGGGGCGAGATCCTTCCGGGCCTGCGGCAGGTACGCTGGGACCTCGTCATCGTGGACGAGGCCCACCGCATGTCGGCGAGCGATGAGAGCCACAAGAGCCTGCGCTACAGACTTGGGGAACTCCTCCGGGATAGCTCCGACCACATGCTGCTGCTCACCGCGACCCCCCACAAGGGCAACCCGGAGAACTTCAGCCTCTTCCTGCAGCTCCTCGACCGCGACGCCTACGCCGACGTGCGTTCTATCCGCCAGGCCATGGAGCGGCGCTACGCGCCGTTCTACCTGCGGCGCACGAAGGAGGCGATGGTCTACTTCCCGGAGCGACGCACGGACGGCACCTGGGCGGCGGCGCCGATCTTCACCAAGCGCATCACCCGGACGGTGGATTTTCGGATCGACGGCGCAGAGTTCGATCTGTACCGTGACGTGACCCGTTTCGTCAAGCAGCAGACTGCGCTGGCCTTCGCTGATGAAGACGACCCGCGGGCCCGCGCCGTGGGCTTCCTCATGGCCCTCTACCAGCGCCGGCTCGCCTCCAGCACACGCTCTCTGCGGAAGTCGCTCGAGAACCGCGCGCACCGGCTCGACCGGGGGCTCAAGGAAGCCCAAGAGCTCGCCCGGCAGGCGCCCGTGGAGATCCCCGACCCCGAAGAACTCGAGGAGATGGAGGAAGCCGAACGCGAGCGGCTCGAGCGGATGCTCGAGGCTGTCACTCTTGCGCAAAGCGCCCACGAGGTCCGCGCGGAGATCGAACGGCTCCGGGAGTTCGCCCGACAGGCGGAGCTGGTCGAGGAGGGCGGCGCAGAGGCGAAGCTGTCGCGTCTCAAGGCGCTCCTGCACGAACAGGGTTTCTTCGACCGCCCTGACCAACGGCTTCTTCTCTTCACCGAGTTCAAGGACACGTTGGACTACCTGGTCGGGCTTCTGTCAGATTGGGGCTTCCGTGTAGGCTTCATCCACGGCGGCATGCAGTCCGGCTCCCGAGACCAGCCGGGCACGCGCCTGTTCGTCGAGCAGCAGTTCCGGGAGGGCACGATCCAGGTCCTCGTAGCGACCGAGGCGGCTGGCGAAGGCATCAACCTCCAGTGCTGCCACATCCTCTTCAACTACGACATCCCCTGGAACCCCAACCGCCTCGAGCAGCGCATGGGGCGCATCCACCGCTACGGCCAGCGAAAGGACTGCCTCATCTTCAACTTTGTCGCGACGAACACCATCGAGGGACGCATCCTGCAGCGCCTCCTTGAGAAGCTCCAGGAGATCCGCGACGCCCTCGATGACGATGCGGTCTTCAACGTGGTGGGCGAGGTCCTTCCTGCGGCGCGCATCGAGCAGGTGCTGCGCGACTACTACGCCGGGCGTCTCGGCGACGCCGACCTCGAGGACCGTCTCCTGCGCGACGTTGACGAAGGCCGCTTTCGGGCCATCTGCCAGAACGCGCTTGAGGGGCTCGCGGCCAAGAGACTCAACCTGGAGATGCTCATCGAGCGCCGCGCGAAGGCGCAAGAGCGACGGGTGGTGCCTGAGACCATCGCCCGGTTCCTGCGGGAAACGGCGGAGGTCGCCTCGCTCCCCCTGCGGGTCGTGGAGGGGCTGCCGCACACGTTCGATCCTGGCAGGACTCCGGCAGTCCTGCGGCGTTGGGAACAGGGATCTGACTGGAAGCTGTCGGCCCTCGCGTCGAAGTACCCCAGGTTCTCTACCGACCGGGAGATCGCCGAGGAGCATAACCTGGAGTGGGTAACCCCCGGGCACCCTCTGTTCGAGGCGGTGCGGCGCCACACGGTGGCCCAGGCACAGGAGGCTTTTCAGAAGGGCGCGTGCTTCTATTCGCTGGCGCACGAGAGGCCGGCCCGGATTGACTTCTACCGCGCCCGCGTGGTGGACGGGCTCGGCGACGTGGTCCACGAGCGGCTCTTTGCGGTCGAGATGGACGGTCAGGGGAACCTCCGTCTGGGCGAGCCGACCGCGCTCGGCAACCTGTCACCCGCACCCGTGTCCAACGCTCTCCCCGAGGTCGCGTTTCAGCCCGAGGCCGCCGACTGGCTGCACGCGCAGGCCCTCCGGCCGTTCCTGGACGAGGTGCGGGCCGAGCGCATCGCCGAGATGGACCGCATCGCCGAGCACATCGAGCTCTCGCTGACCGAACTCCTCCAGCGGGCCGACGAGGAGATCGGCCGCGTCGCCGCCGAGGTGGAGCAGGGCTTCCAGGGGGCCGAGGGAAGGATGGCCCTGGCAGAGGCTCGGCACGCCGAACTTCTCACCCGCCGCGAGCGCCGCCGGCGAGAGCTGGAGCAGCAGCGGGCTCTTACCCTTCAGGCGGTCGAGCGCATCGCGAGCGTCCTCATCCTGCCGCATCCCGACCGCGAGGCGCCTGAGGTCCGCAGGCTGCGGCCAGACCTGGAGACCGAGGCGGTCGCTATGCGGGTGGTCATGGAGCAGGAGAGGAGGCAGGGCCGCCAGGTGTACGACATCCATGAAAAGAACCTTGGCTATGACGTCACGAGCCTCGACGTGAACTCCGGCGAACTGCGCCTCATCGAGGTCAAGGGCATCGGCAGGTCGGCCGGCACGGTCCTTCTGACGCCCAACGAGCGCCGCGTAGCTGAGGACCGGCGCGACTGCTACTGGCTCTACGTCGTCACCAACTGCGATACGAGCCCGACTCTGCAGGACCCCATCAAGGACCCGGCCCGGCTCCCGTGGAACGAGGTCTCAAAGGTTGAGCATTACTATTTGAGCGTGGATGCGATGAAGCGACCCATGGAGGTGCGTGAGCGGCCGCCGGACTATCGAGGGGAGCCGTGAATCCGGAGGCCGCGATCGCGACAATGAAGGGACTTGACGGCTGGCTGGCCGGTGGTACATTTGTCTTGGCACTTGCCCCCCGCCCGACACGCCGCGAGGCCCGGGCGGGGTTATTTATTCTGGAGGGCCGTGATACCCCCTGAGCCCTCCTTCAAGCGCGCCATATTGATCGTCGACGCCATGACGCGGCCCATGGAGATACGAGAACGGCCTTCGGACTACGGGAGCGAGTCGTGACGCCCGAACGAGTGCGCGAGATCATCGCCGAAGGCGAGTCCCTCGACGTCGAGTTCAAAGGCGAGGAGAAGCATGCTTTGAACGACGGGGATCTCGTTGAAGCGGTGGTCTGTCTTGCCAATCGTCCTTCCGACGAGCCCGGCTACCTTCTTGTCGGCGTGGAAGACGATGGCCGAATCACCGGCGCTCGTCCCCGGCACGAGGCGGGCATTACCGACCCGCTGCGAATCCAGGCCTTGATCGCCGGTCGCACGCGTCCTTCGATCACCGTCTCCGCATCTGCGCTGGCCCTCAACAGCAAACCCATCCTGGTCGTCGAGGTGCCTCCACTGCGGCAGCCCGTGGGCACCGCGGACGGTAGATACCTGCGCAGGGCCATTGGTGGCGACGGCAAACCGGCCTGTCTTCCCTTCCACTTTCACGAGATGCAGGCGTTGCAGTCCAGTCGGGGCTTGTTGGACTACTCGGCTGCCGTGGTGCCTGAAGCCACGTGGCAAGAACTCGACCCGCTGGAGTTCGAGCGCTTTCGCCGCCGTATCCGCGAAAGCCAGGGACGCGGAGACACAAGTCTCCTCGGCCTCCCTGATATCGAACTGGCCAAGGCGCTTGGCGCGGTCGAAGCCAACGGCGTCGTCCGTACGGTCCGTGTGGCAGGGCTCTTGCTCTTTGGCCGGGAGGAGGCGCTGCGCCGATACCTACCCACCCACGAAGTCGCCTTCCAGGTGCTTGCCGGCACCGAGGTGAAGGTGAATGACTTCTTCCGCTGGCCGCTCATTCGCGTCATGGAAGAAATCGAAGGGAGATTTCACGCCCGGAACCAGGAAGCCGAGCTCCTGGTGGGCATGCTGCGTGTGGGTGTGCCCGATTACCCCGAAGGAGCGTTCCGCGAGGCCGTAGCCAACGCTCTCATCCACCGTGACTACACCCGACTCGGCGCGATTCACGTTCAATGGCATGAAGACCGCATCGAAATCTCGAATCCTGGCGGTTTCCCGGAAGGTGTTCGGCTCGACAACTTGCTGGTCACCGCGCCTCGTCCCCGAAACCCGCTGCTCGCGGATGCCTTCAAGCGCGCCGGAATTGTCGAGCGGACGGCACGCGGCATCGACACGATATTCTTCGAGCAACTCCGCAGCGGTCGTCCTGCGCCCTCCTACGATCGGAGTGACGAGGCAGGCGTTGTCTTGGTTCTTCCCGGGGGCAGGGCGAGCCTCGAGTTCGTCCGGCTCGTCGTCGAAGAAGGCCAGGCGAATCGCCCGCTCTCCCTTGACGACCTCCTGCTACTCAACCGGCTTTGGCTGAACCGTAGCATCACGACCGCCGACGCTGCGGCAGTGACGCAGAAGCCGGAAGTGGAGTCGCGGGCCCGGCTCCAGCGGCTCGTCGAGGCTGGGCTGGTAGAAGCCCGCGGCGAGCGGAAGGGCCGTACCTACCACCTCTCGGCTGCGACGTACCGGCGGTTAGGAGAACCGGCCGCCTACGTCCGCCAGCGCGGCTTCGAGCCGATCCAGCAGGAGCAGATGATCCTTCAGTGGGTGGACGCACATGGTCGGATCACGCGCAAAGAGGCGGTCGAACTGTGCAAGGTCGGCCCGTTCCAGGCTTCACGTCTCCTTCGGTCCATGGCTTCGGAGGGGAAGCTGCGCCAGAGAGGTACAGGGAAGGGTACCTATTATGAGCGCCGCCCATAAATACGAGCGCGCCCGTAATATTTTCGAGCGCGCTCGTAAATTCGAGCGCCAGGAAGTATCGGCAGCGAGCGTACCAGGCTGTACGCCGCCACAAACTGCAACACGGGGCCGATCGTGATGCCTGCCAATTCCGACACGGCTGCCGTGGACAGGAGGTCCCAACGTTCTGCGCAACTCCAGGACCGTCAGGCTGAGACAAGAGGATGAGCACATATGCTTAAGCGACGCATCTTCATCAGTTTTGACCACTATGATACCGACCAGGTGAACGGATTCCTCGGGCTAAGAGAGATCATCGACGGGTTCGAGTTCTACAACCACAAGCTCGATCATCGCATCAACAGTTCAGACATCGACTACGTATGTCGCGTAATCCGTGATGAGTACATCGCGTCGGCGTCAGTCACCGTCGTCCTGATCGGCAACCGCACTGCCCAAAGCGACTGGGTCAGGTGGGAGATCGGGGAGAGTCTGCGGCAAGGCAAAGGTGTTCTGGGAATTCGTCTCAAGGGATCCGCAGGAGCCATCCCGCAGGGGATTCCTGCAAATGCCGTCGGGGACTGGCAACCCGAAAAGTTCGCACGCTGGATCGAGTGGGCGTACCAGAATCGGGGCCGCCAGTGAGCCCTGAAAGCACACAAGGGATAGTCGATCGCGTGCGTCATGCGCTTGCCGCACTAAAGACAATTACATAACCTAGTGACAGTTGAAGCTCGATCGAGTATACTTTGTTGCATGGGACATCCAGCCGGGGTGAGATTTGATCGCGTGAAGCTGGAG
>Ga0187893_10010687_pt1 | contig 13570 bp, 12 predicted proteins | sample MA1701074metaG_FD_139574 | JGI IMG/M metagenome (GOLD analysis project Ga0187893, IMG submission 139574) | White microbial mat communities from a basaltic lava cave in the Kipuka Kanohina Cave System on the Island of Hawaii, USA - MA170107-4 metaG ...
ACCTGACAAGCATGTATGGCGTCACCGAAGAACTATGGTTTCCCGAATGGGAGTTCAAGGGGACTCCCTGGAGCAACCGTGAAGCTTATGAGAAGTGGTCACCTCACCACTTCGCCAAAAATTTCAAGACCCCCATGCTCGTGATCCATGGCGAGCAGGACTTCCGGGTTCCCATTGGACAAGGGTTTCAGCTTTTCACCTACTTGCAGCGCCTGGGCGTGGCTTCGAGGATGCTCTACTTTCCAGACGAAGGTCACTGGATACTCAAGCCAGCCAACAGTCAGTTGTGGTACAAGACATTTCTTGAGTGGCTGGGCAAGTACTTGCAGTGATCTGGACGAGCGGTCGTGGTGACACTCTCGGCGCTGAGAACACGTAATGTACTTCGAGATTATCGATGAGATCGCTGATATCGAGACCATCGCCGTCGGACGATCTATTCGGGAAATCGAACGGCTGCGCAGACAGTTCGGGTCCGGACGGTGGCGCAAACAAAAGGGAGTTGCCACAGTCAGGTTGCCAAATGGTAGGATACACAGAGTTGAACTGCACTGGTACGAAGCCCATGGAATTGGAAAGCAGAAGGTAAAAATCAAGCGTTACTTGGACTAGTAAAATGAATCGGGACCTCAAACGCCGGCGAAGGCCTCAACCCAGGTTCGTGCTCTGCATCAAGAACAAGGACTGTGAAGACCTGGAAGTCCGGAAAATATACCAGGTTCTGCCTGACCGGGCTGCTTCCCAAGACGATCTGCTTCGAATCGTTGATGAGTCAGGAGAAGATTACCTGTATCCAGCTGCATACTTCATGGCCATCGAGCTCCCGAGCGATATCGAGAAGGCTCTGTTGTTGGCATCCTGATTCTTTCAATAAGTAGCCGCCTCAGGCCCAACCTTCCTGTGCCCAGCCCACGCTTATCCCTCACGCAGCTCAGTTCGCCGCTTTCGATTCCTAGTATTGTCGAGGAACTGAAGGTGGCGCGCGGAATGCAGCCTTGCATTACGCACGTCGAACACTTTCCCGCCCAAAATGCGCGGTATGCAGGCTTTCCGGAAGGCCTCGATCCGCTCCTCATCGAAGTGTTCAAGAAACGGGGTATTGAGCAGCTCTACACGCACCAAGCCGAAGCGGTTCAGAAAACGCTGTCCGGAAGGAACGTTGTGGTTGTCACGCCCACGGCCTCGGGCAAAACGCTCTGTTACAACATCCCGGTGTTGAACACCGTCCTCGCTCATCCGGATGCACGCGCCTTGTACTTGTTTCCGACAAAGGCACTGGCGCAAGACCAAATGGAAGAGCTTTATCAGCTCATCCAGCTCACGGGAAGAGACCTCAAGACATTCACCTATGACGGAGACACACCGCAGGATGCGCGCCGGGCAATCCGTGCCCAGGGGCACGTGGTCGTCAGCAACCCAGACATGCTGCACGCCGGAATCCTGCCACACCACACAAAGTGGCTGCAGCTTTTCGAGAACTTGAAATACGTCGTCATCGATGAACTGCACAGTTACCGGGGGGTCTTCGGAAGTCATTTAACTAACGTGCTGCGGCGTCTAAAGCGTATCTGCGCCTTCTACGGGTCGAAGCCGCAGTTCATCTGCTGCTCGGCAACCATAGCGAATCCCAAGGAACTGGCTGCAAAGCTTCTGGAAGAGGATGTCGAGCTGGTAGACAACAACGGCGCGCCGCGAGGGGAGAAGTATTTCGTCTTCTACAATCCGCCGGTTGTGAATCAACAGTTGGGCATTCGCCGGTCCTACGTCAACGAGACTCGTTCCGTGGCGTTGAGTTTCCTGAAGAGAGGACTGCAGACGCTGGTTTTTGCCAACAGCCGGCTGGTCACCGAGATACTGTTGACTTACCTGAAAGATGCTTTAGAAAGAAATGTCCTGTCGCGAGACTTGGTGCGCGGCTACCGGGGAGGATACTTGCCCCTGGAGCGTCGCGAGGTGGAGAAGGGTCTGCGCGAGGGCAAGATTCTTGGGGTAGTGGCCACCAATGCGTTGGAACTCGGCGTGGACATCGGCAGCCTGGAAGTCTGCGTCATGGCGGGTTATTCGGGAAGCATCGCTTCCACCTGGCAGCGTGCGGGCCGCGCCGGGCGTCGCAGCGGCGTTTCGGCTGCCGTGCTGGTGGCCAGCAGCGCGCCGCTGGATCAGTTCATCGTCGAGCACCCCGATTATTTTTTCGGTCAGTCTCCCGAGCATGGGCTGATCAATCCCGACAATTTGGAAATACTGCTGAATCATGTGAAATGCGCCGTCTTTGAGTTGCCGTTCACCGACGGCGAGAGGTTCGGTGGCGTCGAAACGCGAGATATTCTGAAGTTTCTCGAAGAAAACGGGTTTGTGCATGCCGCTGGAGGGCAGTGGCATTGGACCAGCGAAGCTTACCCGGCCGACGTGGTCAGCCTGAGATCGGTGAGCTCAGACAACTTTGTGGTGCTCGATGTGACGGGAGAGCCCAAGATCATCAGCAAGGTGGATTTCCCCAGCGCACTCACCACGGTACATGAGAAGGCCATCTACATTCACGAAGGACAGCAGTATTTCGTCGAGAAACTCGACTACAAGGAACGACGGGCGCACGTCAAGCGCGTGGACTTGGACTACTTCACCGACGCCATTTCCTATACCCAGGTTCGCATTCTGGATACGTTCGAATCACAGCTCCTCAAGAACAGCGTGAAGCAATCGGGTGAGATTCACCTGACGACGCAAGTCGTAGGCTTTAAGAAGATCAAGTTTTACACGCTGGAGAATGTCGGAGCAGGCGATCTGGAGTTGCCCGAGCAGGAAATGCATACGACGTCGTATTGGCTCACGCTGCCCAAAGGTCTGATGGATTCTTTGCCCTATCTTCCGTCGGTCCGGCTGAATGGTGTCCGCGGCCTGGCCCAAGCCATGCGACAGATGGCCGCTCTCTTTCTCATGTGCGACCCGCGCGATATTGGGGTGACCATCGAAGAGAATCTGGTAGGCGAGACATCGGCTCCGTCAGTCAAGCCAGTTCAGGGGGGTCGGGAACTTCCCAGCCAGATCTTCGAACCGAACATCTTTATCTACGACAATTATCCCAGTGGCATCGGCCTCAGTCAGCCGTTGTATGACATGCACGACCGGGTGCTGCAGGAGACAGCCAGACTCATCCGGAGCTGTCCCTGTCAGGAGGGATGTCCCAGTTGTGTCGGCCCACGCGGCGAGACGGGCGATCTGGGCAAGCAGGTGGCACTGGAGATTTTGGCGGCGATCTTGTAGCCGGAGGTCTGGTGGCAAGAAGGCTGAACCGCGAAGACGCGAAGAACGCGAAGATCTTCTCAACTCGTCGTCATTCCGGCCAAGCATAGCGCGAGCCGGAATCCAGTTCTGCCTTGAACGCAACGACGGTCTGGATTCCTGGATTCACTGGAATGCCCCATCGGGGGTTCAACACTTGACTCTCTCCAAAAAACTGGCACAGGAGCAACTGCTTAAGTCTCGAAACGAGGCGCGCTTCAGCTCGGTACCGGTTGCAGCGAGACACGAATCTATCTCTGGCCTGCCCGCGAGTGAGCCTTCCGCAATTCAGTCAGGCCTAAACAAACTCCGCCGCAGATTCCAAACACCAGCGCCAGAGCTGGAGCCATCCGTCGTTAGTGTGTCCGACCAGCGGTATGCCACTTTTGCTGGAGCTGTCGAAAGCGACGGCGCATTTCTGCGGCGCGTCTCCCATTCTTCGTTCGGACTCGACGACCAGCGGGAAGCCGTCTGGGTCGAGCGCGTGATTCAGCTCCTGTGCACCCAGGAACAAGCATTTGACCCTCGATCGATTATCTTCTTGGATACAGAAACCACCGGCCTGTCGGGAGGAGCAGGAACGGTTGCCTTCCTGGTCGGAGTAGGACGCTGGTCCAGCTCCGGTTTTACCGTTGAACAATATCTGATGCGCGACTACCACGAAGAGCGCGCCATGCTGCTCGGCTTGCGGGAAAGTCTCGCCGACGCGAAGGTTTTGGTTACGTTCAATGGGAAGGCTTTCGACATTCCGCTGTTGCAGTCACGCTTTGTTCTGGCGCGCGAGCACTGGCCGCTCGCTGGCGTGGTACATCTTGACTTGCTTCACCCTGCCCGGCGAATTTGGAAACTGCGTTTGGGCAGCTGCTGTCTGGCGAATCTGGAGAGCCACGTTCTCGGAATCGTCAGGGACGACGACATTCCGGGACATCTCATTCCTCAAGTCTATTTTCGGTACGTCCGCTCGCACAACCCGCAAGGCATCGGGAACATTTTGAGCCACAACCGCCAGGACATTGAAACGCTGGCGCGGCTGACACTGCGAATGGGCGAGATTTTTTCTGGGCAGGCGAGCGTGGAACTCGCGTCTGTGGATCTCTTTAGTGCAGGGAAGTACGCGCACGCACTGGGCGAACGGGAACTGGCACTCCGCTGGAATGATGTTGCACTACAACGCGGATTACCTGCGGACCATCAAGTGGCAGCCAAGAAAGTGAAGGCGGCCCGCCTGAAGGGACTGAAGAGATATTGTGAAGCGGCCGAACTTTGGCACGACTTGAGTGAGAGCTCAGAAGACTTTCTTGAAGACGTTCAGGAGGAGCTTGCTATCTACCATGAGCACCGCAAGTGTGATTTGGAAGAGGCCCTCAATTTGAGTGAACACGCTCTGGCACAATTGCAGGACGAGAAAGCACTGATGAAGTGGAGACATCGGAGAGACCGAGTCGCCATGAAGCTGGCACGACGCAAGCCCGCCGAGGCAACCTTGCTCTTCCAGAACCAGAGCTGAGGCGGGAACAAGAGTGGCTGCGGCATGCTGCCGCAGTCGCCCAGTTGGCTGAGGATTTGGATGTGAGTTTCATTCGCGCGAAAGAACGTCACCGCGGCAGATAGTACGCCGGGGCGGGAATCCTGACTGAATGCAAGCTGTTGCCGGCAAAGCCGTCTGGATTCCGGCTCGCGCTGCGCTTGGCCGGAATGACGGCAAGTCGAACGTTCCAGCATGTAGATCATTCCCGCGAAAGTGGGAACCCCGTGTTCTTCTGCGAAGCGCATTTATCGCTAGCAATCCACGTGCAGCCGGAATCCAGGCGGATGTGGCGCAATGATCCAATCTTTGTCGGTAGCCTTCCCTCACCGCGGCTTCCAGCTCAAGCAGTTCAGCAGCACCTGGCGGAGTTGCGGGACTTCAAAGTCGCGTCCAAAATGACCGGGCTGCAAGTAGAACATCCAACCCTTGCCCGCCTTCATCACCCACCCGCCGGTGTCCTGCATATAGACAGCGCCGCCAATCGGATCTTTGAACTTCATTCCAAACAGCAGCGTGCGCTGATATCCCGGGCGAAATCGCTGGTTCAGGTATGCTTCGGTATCGGGGACGACAAATGAAGAAAGGTTCTGTTCCTTACTTTGCGGCGGCTCACTCCGTGAATAAGCCGTGGTGCCTCTGTAGTTAACGTGTTGTGTCGTAACCGGATGACCTGTAGCCAGATCGACCATCTCAAACTCGACTCCGGAGACCACGGCCCAGGGGTATTCCGGTGCGTTTTTGGGCAGAATCTCGATGCCGACAAAATCCATCCAATACGGACTCTTATTCTTTGCTGACGCAATTCCGTGATGCAGGATGACCAGCCGGCCGCCTTTGCGCGTGAAGGCAATCAGCCGCTTCCCGACGGATTCTTCCAGCTCGCCATGCACATACATCACGAGGGCAGCCGGGTTTTGGCCACTTGAAGAAGCAAACTCCTTCTGTTCGAAAAGTGTGACCTGATAGCCACCGCTCTCGAGGACTCTTTTCAGCGCCTGCATGGGAACCGGTTCATCACCGACGACATGAAGTACGGCACCCGGTGCCCTATCGGTCATCGAAAGCACAAAAAGCATAAACGCTCCAACAAGTCTCATGGCTTAGCCCCTCAATGCTCGCGTTGAGGCAAGCGAATTTTTCTCTTCTCTGCGTCGGTGTGCTGTCGGTAAAGGATGGCAACGTTACCGACAAGACCGGCGAGCTCGCTCTGTGTCCGCGTGGCAATTTCGCGAGACAGATCCTCCCTTTGCTTCTTAAGATCGACGAATTTTACTTTGATCAGCTCATGGGCATCCAACGCCTGGCTCACGGTCGTGATCAGGTTTTCGATGAGGCCATGCTTCCCGACTTGTACCACCGGTTTCAAATGATGGGCCAATCCTCTGAGATGCCTTCTGTCTGAGCCTTTCAACATGCTCCCTGAATCCTCCTAGAATGTCGCTTTCTGAACTTGTTGTCACACTTCGAACTGTCTTCGCGAGGTGATTGTATCACCGGCAGTCGCCAGGTTTGGGTGCAACCATGTATTGCTACTCCATTCGGTGCGAGTTCACACGCAGTTCATGTCGGGGACACAGCCTGTTTACAGAGAACGCTTAGCTTAGATCTAGCTGCCTTGAGGTCCGGAGAGGACTTGTTGGGAGGTCGCTTGAGAACCATAGTCTCTGGGCAGCAGGAGTGAATCGGCAGAATCCTGGAACGATTGCATCGCGAAGGAGACACCTATGCACGGCTTGGCTCGACAAGAAACCGCACCACGGCCTCACAGCTGCAGTATCAAGAAGAAGGCGATACTGCTGGTGGAACCCGATTTGGATGTCCGACTCATGCTCAATATGTTGTTGACGGAGGATGGCTGCAAGGTGGACTCCTTCGGAACCCTTGCCGAGGCGGTGTTTGCCCTCTCGGAGAAAACCTTTGATTTCGTTATTGCAGCGAATGGAGCACCGGACATCGACGGGCTATTGCTTCTCGATCTCCTCAGGGAACAAGGATCTGAAATCCCATCCGTCCTGATTTCTACCCGCTATGAAAAAGGGTCGCACCTGCTGGCTATGAACTTGGGCGCGCTCGACTATCTCGTGAAGCCACTTGACTACGCTGCCCTGCAAAGCCTGATTCATAGCCGTGCCTAACCTGCGTCAATTGAGTGGGGAGAGTTCGAACTGGAAGACACGTGCGATTGGGCGCGTTCCGGATCGAATCTCGCGCCCCGCCTTCAGTGGGAACGCCGAGTAGATATTGAGTTCCCACCTTAGCGAATTCCAAAAGGAAAGTGACCCCTCCACGGGTCAAATCTAGGCGTCACACAGGCGGCGTATTTGATTCCTTGATCACTGGGACGACAGTCCAATTGCTTCAGGCTTTCTCGATGACGATGTCACTGGGAAGTGTGTCAGGGAATTTTGCGGCTATTTTCACACCCAGCCGGTAGGCGGCGTCCTGGGCGGCCATTTGCGCCGCAAGTTCCGACGAAAAACCAATCTTCGCTCACAGAGAACCAGGCACGATTGCTTTCGTGGAGGAGGCCGCTATCCACCTTCAGAAAGCCTTGGTATCCGTCATTCAGCGGCTGGACGGTCCAAACGATCCTCGTCATCGGTCCAAAACCTCGTTATCGAGTCGCCTCGTAACCAGCTCTCACTGACAGAAATTGCTATCGGCTGCCGAGTACAAAAATTTATCGAATGTTGGTATGCTGCAAAGCCGTCCGACGCTGCCGAAGGCGCCCAGGACGATAGACTCACTGGGCGTCATTCCGGCCCGCTTTGGCGGCAACGGCTTTCATTTCCAGCAAAGTACACTGGATTTCTCTTCCGGCTTACCATCCCCGAGTTACGTTCCTTCCCGGGAATGACCCTGGAACTAGCACTTGAGGCACCATGAAGATTGACGCTCATCATCACCTGTGGGATCTGAAGAAACGAAACTACGCTTGGATGTCGAGCGAGTTGAAACCCATCTATCGGAATTTTCTCGTTGAAGACCTAAGCAAGACCGTCGCTCCGTACAAGATCACCGGCACAGTTGTGGTGCAGGCGCATCAAAGCGTGGAGGAGACCCTCTGGTTATTGGAACTGGTTGAGAAGTCCGACCTAATCCTGGGCGTGGTCGGCTGGGTGGATTTGAAGGATCCGCAACTCGGGAAGACACTCGCTGACCTGAAAAAGCACAAGAAGTTCAAGGGCGTCCGCCACATCATTCAAGACGAACCAGACGTCAACTGGATGTTGCAAACGGAAGTCATGCGCGGGTTGCGTGCGCTGCATGCAGCCGGGCTGACGTACGACCTGCTCATCAAGCCCCACCAATTGGACGCCGCTCTCCGCCTTATTGACCACCTCCCGGCGATGCCAATCATCCTTGACCACATCGCCAAGCCTTACGTCAAGGAAGGCAAGCGCGAACCCTGGGCCACGCAAATGCGGCAATTGGCGAAGTCGTCCCACCTGTATTGCAAGATCTCCGGGCTTATCACCGAAGCGGATCATGCGACGTGGAAGACCGACGACTTCACTTTCTACCTCAAACACGTGGTCGAGATTTTCGGCTGGGATCGGCTCTGCTGGGGCAGCGACTGGCCCGTCTGCATGCTCGCCGGAAACTACGGGCAGGTTCTGCAACTCCCTGAAAAAATCTTGAGGCCAGGCGCGACGGAGAAGCAATGGGCTCAATTCATGGGATTGAATGCAGAGCGGTTCTATCGGTTGAGTTAAAAGAGAGGTACCATCGAGGTTGCCCATTGAGCAGATCGTTCTCTTCATATTGAGGATTTCAAATTATAGTGACACTTCTGGGAGCTCGTCTGATGCAGAACAGTCGTGAGCATCGGTCCCCCTCGCCCCAACGCGGGAGAGGGGCAGGGGGTGAGCGGGATATCTCTCCGCCAAATCAACTCCCGAAACTTGGCCCTGGTTGAGGATCTAAAGCTCTTGTGAGAAACTCCAGTTGTGTGCTGGCCCCCTCACCCCTCTCCCGCGTTGGGGCGAGGGGGACCGGGGTCTATCGAGTGTTTCGAGAGACGAAGAGCGTCGTCACTATATTCTAAGTAGTGCAAGGATTCGTTTGAGACCTGCGAGCCACGTAACTCCTTCCCGTTGCAAGTGCTTTCTTTGAAAAACATAACCTCAGGTTCTGAGCTAAGTACCTGGAGCCCAGTTTGCCGCCATCACGGCCGCGCCTGTCTGTGTTCCCAAGAGAGCGAGGCGGTCGGTACTAATCGTCTCTGACTTGGCTTAGAACGGCCCATTTGGCACGATTCCATCTCCTTCACCCTCCCTGAGTCCTGTATGATGAAGCGACGGCCGTCAGGTCTGTTTCGTAGACGATTCAGTCACCGCCCTATGGCATGCCACAGTCAAGAATGGCAGAGTAAGAAAGCGATTCAACCCACAGTTTGGCCGAACCGATCCCCGCGAGAGGACTGAATGACCGCGGCAGAATGTTTATCCTCCACACTTTTGCGCCGGTGGAGCCTGCGAGCCCTTCTGGGATTGTGGATACTGGCTTTTGCGTTCGTTACCAATGGCGTGGCGCAAATCATGGAGGGAGAGTTGCGCGTCACTGTTCGCGACCCTGCCGGCCGTTCCGTAGCAGCCCGAATCGAATTGGCGAGCCGAAATCCACACTTTCGAACGGAGGCGCAAGCAGACTCCATGGGCCAGGTCCGGCTGCTGCGACTACCCCCGGGTGTTTATCGCCTCGTGGCGCAGAGCGCTGGATTCGAGGATTTTGTCGACACGATAGAGATCCGGTCCGCGGTCCCTCAACAGAAAGGAATTACTCTCACGCTCGCGGTTGTAGCAACGGAGATCACCGTGGAGGCAAAGGTCCCATTGATGGATCCTTCTCAGCCAGGGCAAGTGATGCAGGCTGGCCGGGAACAGCTGCAACAGGCTCTCGGGACAACTCTCGGTCGGAGTACTGTCGACGTCATCACGACCATGCCCGGTTGGCTACTGGAAGCCAACGCTGTTCTACATCCGCGCGGATCGGAGTACGACACCCAGTATGTCATTGATGGCATGCCCCTCTATGACAACCGGTCCATTGCCTTCGCCCCGGCCTTTGAAAACAGCGAACTGGAAGCAGTGAGTATCATGACCGCTGGGATTCCTGCCGAGTACGGACGGCGTCTGGGCGGTGTCATCGCTCTCGATACTCGGCGGATCAGCAGTCCCGGTCATGCATCCGAGGTGGATTTTCAAACAGGCAGCTTTGGAACCTACATTGGCTCGCTGAATCACCAGTATCGTGCGGATCGCACAGCCATCTCATTGGGAGTTCACACCGGCCATACCGAACGCTATCTCGATCCGCCATCTCTCGAGAACTTTACGAACAAGGGCAGTGCCAGCGGCTTCAACGCGCGACTTGAGCGGGATCTCAGCGATCGAGACCAGCTCACCTTTTATCTCCGTCAGAATCACACAAGCTTCCTGGTCCCCAACGATCTGGCACAACAACAGGCCGGCCAGCGTCAGGACCGTTCTTCCTCAGAAACGGCTGGCCAGGTCCACTACCAGCATACCTTCTCACCGCACGCGTTGGGGTCGATCCGCGGCATGGTGCGAGACCTAACGGCAAGGCTCTGGAGTAACACGTTGTCCACGCCTGTTTACGTGGAGCAGAACCGGGGTTTTCGGGAAGGAGCACTCGTCGGCAGCTTCACAATCGAAAACGAGCATCACACGCTGAAATTCGGCGGGGACTTTCGCACCAACAGTATTCGCGAGAGCTTTCGCTTTGCTGAACCGGATGAACTCCCGGAATTCGATCTTGACTTCAACGAACGCCGCCGGAGCACTGAAGCAGCGGCGTTCGTCCAGGACCATATTCGACTGGGAAACTTCGCGGCCACTGTCGGACTCAGGATGGATCACTATCGTTTCTTGATTCAGGACTCTGCATTCAGCCCGCGCGTCGGGTTGAGCTACTACGTTCCAGGTGCCGACCTTCTGCTGAGAGCCAGCTATGACCGGATCTTCCAACCTCCGCCCATGGAAAACCTTCTGCTCAGCAGTGCGGCTGCCGGGTTGGGCCTCGACGATGTCGAGGGCGCTCTTGCGGTGCGGGCCAGCCGCGCCAATTTTTTTGAGGTTGGCTTCCGCAAACCCTTGGGAAATCATCTGCGGGCGGATGTCAGTCACTACTGGCGGACGTTCCGTAACTCCATCGACGACGATGTTTTCCTGAACACCGGCCTTTCGTTTCCGATCACATTCGATACGGCACGCGTTCAGGGGACAGAGATCCGGTTTGAAATGCTGCGTTGGCGAAACGTTTCATCTTTCATCAGCTACTCCAATATGCTCGGTCGGGCTTCTTCTCCTGTGACCGGCGGGCTCTTCATTCACGGAGGAGAGGCCGAGGAGCTGCGAGACGTAGTTCAGCGATTTCCCCTCAGCCAGGATCAGCGTAACACCGTGGCGGCTCAGGTTCACCTCGAACCCCATCGGCGACTTTGGTTCATGACGGGAGTCCGCTACGGAAGCGGCTTGCCCGTGGAGGCCCAGGCCGAGGAAGACGAATCCGGTGGCGACCAGTCCCCGCCTCAACCGATCTCGCTGGCTATTCTCGAGAAGGTAAATTTCGAGCGTGGCCGCGTCCGTCCCAACTTTAGCTTGGACCTGGGCATGAGATTGAAGCTCTGGGAGCGCGACGAGCAATCCGTGTTGGTCCAGGTCGATGTGCGAAACGCGACCGATCGACTGAACGTAATCAACTTCAACGGCCTATTCTCGGGAACCGCCCTGGCTCCGGGCCGCCAGATTACATTCCAAATCAAGACTCGATTTTGAGCCTTGCGCAATCTCGGCAGATCCAGGTAAGCCTGGAAAATGCAACCGCTGGCCTTCACCCCGGCGGATAGTAAGCCGGGGCCGGAATCCAGCAAGCCACTTCAGACAAAGCGTTGTTCACCAATTCTGGATACAACTGCAACACTGTTTCATCCCACGGTTGCTTAAGGAGCTGTGGGTTCTCCTGAGGCGATTGGGCCGCTTTCAGCGTGACACGGGAAATGAAGCGGGCGAAAACGGATAGGTCATCGTAGAATGAGAATAGTTTGAGAACCTGGTAGTTTTTGGAACGACGATTCATTCATCTGAAGAACCTCTATGTGTCAATACTCCGCAGTTTCACTGCTGATCCTTGGCTTGGCCTTTGCCTTGTCTCCGGTCGCCCTCGCAACTCCCGATTTCATCCCCACAACCAGCCCCTTTCATGCCTACATCGATGCCAAAGTCATCTTCTCCTTGGAATTCACTCCGAAGAAGGAGGTGTTTCTCGAAGTCGTCAACATGAGCGACACGCGGCGTTGCCTTTCGATTGAGAACATCAGCTTCCGCACGGAAGAGGGTCTCGTCTTGAGACCTGACTCCTTTCTATTCGACGGTACCAAGTCCAAAACCGAGGGAGGCGACAAAGCCTGCACGCGACAGCGGACTCGACGCAAGTGGGAACTGGGATACACCTTCGCTTTCCCGCAAAAGGTGCGCAAGGTGGTGTTCCTGATGGGCAGCCAGGCGTTCCGGTTGCAACCGGTAAGCCCTTCGGAATTTGAGGATTTTTCCAGAAAAGTGAATCAGCTCAATATCGAGGTGGCGAGTGAATATCTTAAGATCTTCGATTTGCGGGTGAAGTTCGGAACCAACATCTACGGATCGTCGGTGCGTTATCGGAAAGTCAACGTCTCCCCAACCAGTGATGGCACACGTGGACCAGTCACCCTGTTGAGCACTTTCCCAAAACAGACCGAAAAAGCTTTTAAGAAGAAACGCGGTGGCGAAGTCGAGGTAACCGTCAACCTGGACGAAAAGGGAGAAGTGACCGAAGCCAAGGCTGAAACCCAGTTAGAGTTCGGTCTCACCGAGCGAGCTGTCTATGAGGTAAAGAACTGGTGGGACTTTGCGCCGGGCTTCGAGAACGGCAAGGCGGTTCCATCAACGCACACGACCAAGGTGGTGTACCGCATCGAGGAAGAGGAAGAAGATTGATTTTGGTGTGCAGTGGAGCCGGGCAGTGGCTGTCATGGCCGATCTCCGCGCAATACTTTCTCCCCCTAGCGCATAAAAGGGAGATCAACAGGGGGTCTCCAACCCCCGCCGCAAAAAAGGTACGGCGAAAGCTTCTCAATCTTCGATCGCGCTGAAAGTTCAAATCGCCAGCTTCTCCCGAATCTCCATCCGCTTGTCTCCCTTCTCAATTCGAATTGCATCCACTTCAGCATCGTGCTCCAGAACGATGAGCCAGTTCTCACCGCAAGCCTGACTCAGGTAGCGCCGCTTCTCTTCCAGTGTCGTCAGCGGATACAGGTCGTAACCCATGATGTAGGGCAACGGCACATGAGCCGCCGTCGGCATCAGATCGCTGCAATAGAAAAGTGTGTTCGCCGAGTCTTGAATTTTCACCATCTGCAGTCCTACGGTGTGCCCGTTGGAAAGCAACAGGTGCAGTCCCGGGAATAACTCGCATTCCCCGGGTAGAATCTTCAGCCGGCCGCTGTGTTTCAGAGGTTCCAGATTTTCCTTTAGGAAACTGGCACGGTCTTTCTCGGACGGACTCAGCGCCCAACTCCAATGGCTGTTCTGAACATAGTGAGTCGCGTTAGGAAATGTCAGTTGAAGTGCCTCGCCGACGCGCTCGGTCGCTCCTCCCACATGGTCGAAGTGGCAGTGCGTCAGAATCACGTCCGTAATGTCCTCGGGCTGCAAGCCATGCTCTTGCAGGGACTGCTTCAAGGTGAACCGATGATAGTCAAGC
>Ga0187893_10010688_pt1 | contig 13569 bp, 9 predicted proteins | sample MA1701074metaG_FD_139574 | JGI IMG/M metagenome (GOLD analysis project Ga0187893, IMG submission 139574) | White microbial mat communities from a basaltic lava cave in the Kipuka Kanohina Cave System on the Island of Hawaii, USA - MA170107-4 metaG ...
GATTCCGCCAATTGCGGTGCGAATTGGAGATTCGCGTCCAACGTCGTCAGGCTCATGAAGAGCATGTATTGAATCACCTGCAGCGCCTCGGAGTCGGCGGCATTAAGCTCGTTGAAGGAATCAAAGTCTCCGGTCACGCCGATGAACACGGTTCCTCCAATTTGGGCGTGCTGCTTTTGCGATCGGCACGCCATGCAACTGAACAGCACAGAGAAAGCCAGCAAGCTCTTTAAAAGAGCAATGGTCTTGCCAAATTTTCCGAGCCAGTGAGAGTTTTTCATAATCAGAGTAATTTATTTCGCAAAAGCGAGGCGTGGAATGGCCTCCAACAATGCCATCGTATAAGGATGGCGCGGCGCGGTAAAAAGCGCCTCAGTTGTGGACTGTTCTACAATTTTTCCGGCGTACATGACCGCGACGCGGTCTGAATAGTTACAATATTTTAAACTTGGCAATGTTAAATATAGCTAAATTTTTTTGAGAAACAACGGTTTTTATAATGGCTATTTCCGGCATGCAAAAACTGCTTTGTGGGTTTCCGCATTTTTTCGCTCTGCGCGCATAGATTATTAAGCGCTGGCCGTGTGGCTGTACGCGTTCCATGACGTTTCAAGAGGCCTAACGGAAAAAGCGCCATGAGCAACAGGTTGGAAGGGAATCCTGCCTCGGTCGGCCTCTTCAATTTCTTTTCTTGCTTTTGCGACTATCAAGTTTTGTCTAAACAAAAATTCAATCAAGAGTATTTATGCGCAAAAAAACTATTTTGTTGCTCGGTGCGGCCTTCTGCCTGAGCTTTGCTTCACTGGTCAGCGGCCAGGAGGCGGCGCGGGACAAAGCGGCTTTGCAGGCCGCAGAGCAAGCGCGCGTGAAGCTGCAAAACCAAGTGACCGCAGAGAAAAGCCGCATTATGAACGCCGTCGGCCGGCTGCCGCAAAATCAACGCAAAAAAGCATTGGCCAACGAGGTGAAAAACTCGCTCATCCTTCAGCAAGCGCGCGCTAGCGAGGGCGATGGGAAGCAAACCCAAGGTTTGCGCAAAGCCGATCCTGAGGCGGTCGCTTCCATGAGCGAGATTGTTGCGCGCATTAACAATCTGCCTGCTGCCGAGCGCAAACATGCCCTGCGCGAGGCGATGAAAGCGCTCAAAGGCAAGAAGGTTGAAAATGCCAAAAATTGAGCGCACCACTTTAATGCTGAACTTGTAAATATCAGGCGAAGCTTCGCCTCAGATCGACAAGCTGTATTTCCGGCGCCTAAAATGGCAGAATGATTTTATGGCAGAATAATTTTTAAAACAATTATTCTGCCGATAAATTATCCTGCCACCAAATTGCCTTTATTCGATTCTGTGGACAAAAAACTCTACCCTGTTTGCATATGAAAAAAATTCTCTTAAAAACCTCCGTTTTTGCGCTGGCCGTGACGCTGATCGCGGTTTGCGGCAGCCACGTTTACGGCACGAGCATGGTCAAGCGCAATCTCGCTGATCTCACCAAAATGGCCGAGGTGATTTTTGTGGGCAAAATAATCAGCGCCAGCGATGGCCTGCTGAACGACCGCCTTCCTTATACCGAATATACTTTTGAAGTTCTGGAATCGCTCAAAGGCAATCTTCCGGCGAGAAGCACCTATCGCTATCGGCAGTTCGGTTTGCTGAAACCGCGCAAGATGGGCAACGGCAAAACGCTGGCGCTCACCGCCAAAAATATCGGCGGCCTTCCTATTTATAAGAGCGGCGAGACCGCGCTGATTTTCCTGGGCAAGTCTTCTCCACAAACCGGCCTGCGCACGACGGTCGGCCTCATGCAGGGAAAATTTATGATTGAGAATGGCCTCGCCGCCAACCAGATCAATAATGCCGGCCTATTCGAAGGCATGACTGTCAACTCGGCAAAACTGAACAACGCGGAAAAAGCCATGATGAGCCAGAAAGCCGGGGCGCTCAATGCTAAAACGTTGATCGAAACTGTGAAACGGGCGGTCAAAGACCAAATCTTTGAATAACACGAGGGAGCCATAACGATGAGAATTCGGATACACACCAGAAAAAGCTGCACGAAATTTTGCGTAATGCCTCACTATACATGTCATGCCTGCCCGGCGCAGGCCAGGGCTGGAAGCATCTTTTTTGTGAGCAGGCACAGTCTTCGGCGAGAGCTCGGTCGAGTCGCTCAGTCGAGCCGCGCTGGATTGAAAAAAGATTCTTCCAGAATGACATCATCTCCATTCATTACTTGGACATTGCGATTGCGGATGCTCGCTAGCATGGTTGTGGTGCTCTGTTGTGCGAGCCTACTCTATGCCGGCGGACCATTGGATTTGTTTGCGCCCGGCGTGCCTTATGCTTACGGCCCACTCACCTTCAACAAATTCAGCGGCAATGTGCCGTTTAAAGCTGATCTCGGTGGCTTGGGATTTCTAACCAAGGCCCAGGCCGACGTTCTGACGATTGGCAGCATGGCGGAATGGACCGCGGTGCCAACAGCTTCTTTGAGGCTGGCATTTGCCGGTAATATCACCGATGAATTTGGTGTGCCGCTCGGAGTGGACATTGACGAGACCAATTATAATTTGGTTTTGGGCGCATTTAATGGCGGCGGTATCGACGTCGTTTATGACGAAACCGGAGCTATATTCGACGCGCTCTTTGGCCCGGACGCCGGCGTGATTGGTTTTGCGGAGCCGGAATTCTTTTTCCCTGACGCGCCGGAAATTGAGGAAAGCTTCGTCCTTCTGAACGGTTCATTTATTGATCCTGGCGACGTTAATCCGTTTCCCGGCGCGAGCTTCCAGGGCGTTTTTACCCACGAATTTGGGCATACCATCGGTCTGGCGCATTCACAGACCAACGGCGCAATTTTGTTTTTCGGCGATAGCGCCGGGCCTGAAGATTGCCCATCCCTTGGGACCGCGATCCTGGCCCATGCGGAGACGATGTATCCCTTCGTCGATCTCACCCCGGCGCCGCCAGGTGGAACGTCTTATGGTCGGGAAATAGCGACCATCGATCATCCCGATGATAAGACCGCCTTGTCGGAGCTTTATCCGGAGGCGGGCTATTTCGATCGGCCCACCATCACCGGTACGATTTTCGCCAGCGATGGCGTGACGCCAATTACCGGCGCGAATGTAATTGCGCGCAACGTGGCGAATCCTTTTGCCGATGCTGTTTCGTCTCTCTCCGGCGATTTTTCATTGCGCGATGCCGATGACGAGTTTGACGGCACATATACCTTCACGGGTTTGACGCCCGGAGCTTCGTACGTCATTTATATTGACAGAATCGTTGCCGGCGGTTTCAGCACACCGCCTACGCCAATTGAAGAGGAGGAATATTTCAATGGCGTGTCTGAAAGTGCCGATCCGATTATCGATAATCCCTGTGCGTTTACGCCAATTGCGCCGGTCGCCGGCTCTCCTTTTGTTGCGAATATCATTATGGAATCCTGTCATGATGACAACGAGCCCAATGACACACCGGACGCGGCAGCGGGGCCGATTGCTTACGGCAGCGAAAACGATGGCTGTATCGATCCTCCCGGCGACGAAGATTGGTTCACGTTTTCGGCCACCGCCGGAGACATTATTGAAGTCCGCGTTCGGCACAGCAATAGCGACAGCCAATTAGATCCGACCCTCACCCTGTACGATACGGATGGCACAACTATTTTGGCTTTCAATGACGACGAGAATTTTCCAGCCAGTTTCGATTCTCGCCTCACTTTCTGCATGCCTTCCACCGGCACTTTCTTTCTGCAAGTGGAAGGCTTTGACGGTGTCAGCACCGGCGAGTATGAGCTGGCGCTCGATTTTCTCAGCCACGGCGATGCCGAGCCTAACAACACGCCGGCGACGGCCATTCCGTTGCCCTCCGATTGTCCGAAAATCGTGCTCGGTTGTATCATGCCGGAATTGGATACGGATTTTTATTCTCTCGCGGTTCCAGTTGCCGGTACGACGTTTACCATCGATATGGACGCGCCGAATTTGCTGTCCGGTCCGCCAAATGTTTTTCTCGTTCTCTATGATACCGATGGCACGACCATGCTAACTTTTGATGATGACAGCGGCCCCGGCCTTGGCGCCCGGATTACGTTCACTTTTCCGTCTGGGGGAACATACTTCGTAGAATGCCGGACCTCCCCGTCTCCACCCTTCGGCACCGGTGTGTATAGCTTGAATGTGAGCGGCGGTCCTCCCACGGTTTTACACACGAACAATCTGCGAATTGACGCCCGCGCCGGCGGCAATGGCGGTTGGACGGAATATCGTCCGGGATTTCCAGACGACGACGCCGACCATTTCTTCGACGGCCATTTCGGTTATTTCGACGGCGACGCAGTTGACGATGGCGATGATTTCGGCACTGATATCGTGCCAGGCTGTTTCAATCTTTATGATCCCTCGAAGGGGCCACTGGATGAAAAAAGCGCGGACTTCCTAAATGAGAGCAATCCGTCGGTGATGATAGGCCGCAACACCGGCCTTGAAATTCAACAGTTCACTTTCCTCAACGATCTGCGTGGAGCCGCAGGCGCCATTCCCGCAAACTGGCTGCTCGTCCAAACGCGGGTGGTCAACCGCAGCGGCATTCCCAAGCGCGTCAAGTGGTATAAGTTTGTCGACATCGATGTTTTGGATACTTTCAATAATGATATGGCCGCGTTTGACTCCTCGCGCAATATGGTTTATCAATTTAACGCCTCGGGCAACTCGGCCTATATCGGCATGGCCGTGGTGCTCGGCAACTTCGCCAATTTCCAAATCAACAACTTCGGCGCAGCCGCTTCGCCCGATGCCAACGATGCCAGCCGCGCGGCGTTTATGAACGGGCACAATGGCGGCGATCTGAGCATTCCGGGGCCGGGTGACAAAAACGTCGCGTTGGCCGCGAATCTCGGCGTCATTCCTCCGGGCGGCAGCGCCAACCTTTGGTGGGTTATCGGCGCCGGCACCTCACTGGCCGAATTGCAAGCCGATATTGACGATGCCAGACTTGCCGCACTGCGAAACTTTTTTACCATCTATAGCGATAAACAGGCCAAGCTCGATCACCCCGATGTCATCAATGGGCTGACCGGCTCCAACAATAGCCTCATTCTCGATCACGGCGAGGTGAATGGGAATCTGTGGGCCAAAGGTGATGTCACCATCACACACCGCAGCACCGTCAATGGCAACGTTACCGCAGGCGCCAATTTGGAAATTTCTCCGCATGAAGTAACTATCACTGGCGCGATCGCGTCTGAAGCAATCGGCTTTGTTGGTTTTCCGCTGCCAAGTCTATCCTTGTCGTCGGTTTCCGGTCCCAGCATCACCGCGACAAAAAGTAATGGCACAGTTCTGAAGCCGGGCAAATATAATGTCGTGCAGGTTGGCGAAAATAAGTCAATCCTGTTGAAATCCGGCGTTTACTTTTTTAATAGCCTGAAGGTGGGCGCTCACGCCAAGCTAAAAGTCGATCTCTCTGGAGGACCGGTTACGATCAACGTCATCAAAACGTTGCAATTCCTCAAAATGAGCGAGATCGGAATCAAGCCGGCAACTGCCTCCTCTCGCGATATTCGAATCAACTATGCCGGCACGGGAACGGTTGCGCTGGGCGAGAATGGTGAGTATCAAGGCGCCATCTTTGCGCCGAGAGGAACGATCGACTTGGGCGTCGTCGCGGATTTTAAAGGCGCGCTGCTCGGTAAGTTCGTCAATATCCGCAAAGGCGCGCACGTGTTCTCGCACGATGCGCCGGATGGCGTTCTCACTCGCGCCTCGTCGCGTGGCGACGAGAGTAACTTAGCCAGCAATGGCGTAGTGACTGATTACGAGCTTAGCCAGAATTATCCCAATCCATTTTCCGCGAATGGAACCCCGACGGGCGCAGCCTTCGGCAATCCAAGCACAAAGATACGCTTTGCCTTGCCCATCAGTGGCAAAGTGAAGCTGGAGATTTACGATCTGCTCGGCAATGTAGTGCGCACGCTGGTCAGTAGGGAGATGAGCGCCGGCCGGCACGAAATTTTATGGGATGGACGCAATCAAGATGGGCGCACGGTTGCCGTGGGAATCTACCTTTACCGCATCGCTTTCCAGCGTCGCCATGGCGAACCGGCTACAGTGATGGTCAAAAAGATGTCATTCATTAAATAGCGGAACGCGAAGAGCGAAAGATGAGGGCGCACCTGTCGGATAATCTCTACACCATTGACTCTTCGGCGCGTTCCGTGGCCGGCGCGTGAATCACCGCCTCGGCCTCCGCAATGGATTGCGCGCGCTTCAGCCCGGCGCGAATCTTCCGAAGAATTTCGATATCAATGATCGGCTCGACCTGATCGAACAACTCCAGTCCAACCACGCCAAATTTGATCTCCAGAATATCGGAGATCATTTCATGTAAGCCTAAGAGCCTTTCTTCCTCACGCCCCTTCTCACGCCCTTCCTCAAGCCCTTTCTCAAGCCCTTTTCGCTCAGCAATGGCTAAAATGGACATTTGTTTTTCCTCCGAAGTTTGTTCTATTTCATCATACAACACTTCATCCTTGGCCAGCGGCAGAGCCATGATAACACCGATGAATTCGTAAAGCGCTAAAACCGTTTCGCGGCTCAGGCCTCGGCGATACAGCTCAAGCAAAAAGTGTTTCTTCCATTGGTAGCGTTCTTGATCATTACCTTGCGTTTCTACGGTTTTCAAGAACGCCATCGTCGCGATCGCAAACGGATTGGGATCACGCGCCAATTCTTCCCACTTGTCCTGATAATCAAGTAATTTGACCAACGGAAATTCAAAGTGGAGTCGGAATCCCCATTGTGAAATGTCATAAACGTTTTCGCGAAAATTCGGATCATCATCCGACAATAGCGCGGCACTAATCACTTTCTCTCCAAAGCGGTCGGAAATCCGATAATTGCATTGGTAAACGCGTTTGGAAAAATCGCTTTCCCGATAGCCCTGAATTTCAATATGGATCAACAGCCACTTTTCACTGCCGTCACGCAGAAAGACTTTGACCAGCTTATCCACGACCCGTTGGCCGGTGTCGCCTTCCTGCGGCAGAATTTTCTGCAATTCCTTGTCAAGAAATTCGAAGCCTTTTGCGAAGTCGATGGCCTGATAAATTTCGCGAAAATAAAACGCTAAAAAATCCGGCAGCAGTTTATCAAGAATTTTTCTCCACGAGCTGTCCTGTTTCATCGGCGGCTCACTTGTGACAAAATTCTGTTTTCTCTGCACAATATAACAAATGACGGCTTCATTTCAAAGTATTTTTTCAAATGATTACTTTTTACGCATTAAAGGGAAAATGCCGCTTGTTCGATATCGCGAGCAAGTGGCATTTTTATTCGTAACGCAAGTTGTGTTCGATTTAAATATTGCCGGCGCCAGCATATTAGATAATAGGGTAGGGCTTGCCTGGCGAGCGAAACTGTTTCGGGTCAATCTGATACTTCGTGAGCATCTTGCCGAGTTCGCGCCGCTCTTTGCCGGCCGCTGCCGCGGCATGGCTCACATTGCCCTGATGCTCATGCATAAGCCGTTTCAGGTATTCCCTCTCAAACGCCTCGATCGTCTTTTGTTTCATGGCTTTAAAAGAGCACGCTTCCGTTGGAACGATGGTTACAGGCACATGCAATTGATTCTCGCTTTTAGAGGGAATACCAAGGTCCTTAACTTCGATCAGATTGGTTTGGCAGAGATGGATGCCGCGGATGATCGCGCTTTCCAGTTCTCTGACATTTCCAGGCCAATCGTAAGCCAGCAAAGCCTCATGGGCCTCCGCAGCCAATTGCAGTTCCGCGCTGTCGGCCGGCGTATGCTTCTTCAGAAAATAATGCGCGAGGGTCGTGACGTCGCCATAGCGTTCGCGAAGCGGCGGCAGGTGCAGTGAAAAGACACAAAGACGATAATATAAATCCGCGCGAAAGTTGCCGGATTGCACGAGCTGATCCAGCGGAGCATTAGAGGCCGCAACGATCCGAATATCAGCCTGTTGCTCGCAGCTCGACCCGAGGGCGCGAAATCTTTTGTCTTGCAACACACGCAGCAAGGCCACCTGCGCTTTCATGCTCATGGCTTCCACTTCGTCCAAAAACAAAGTGCCCCTCTCCGCCTGGGCAATGAGGCCGCGCCTGGAGGCGCGAGCATCCGTAAAAGCGCCGCGCTCGTGCCCAAACAATTCGTCTTCCAAAAGCGTATCCGGAAGCGAGCCACAGTGCACCGGGACAAACGGAAAAGCCGCCCTTGCGCTCAAATAATGAACCGCCCGCGCTACCAGCTCTTTACCAGTGCCGGTTTCGCCGGCGATCAACACGGTGGCTGCACTTTTGGCTACATCCGGAAGATGTTGGATGGCGTTTAAAAAAGCCGGGGCTTCTCCGACCAGTTTCGCCAACGCCTGCGTGTCACGAAGGCGTTCAATCAAGCTTTCCATAGATGATTCTCCTCCACTTTCTTGTGGAGAAAACCGGATCGAAAATCGAAATACGTCTCCAACGAGGATGGCGACAAATCTTCCTGATTTGAAAATAACGAGAGCTTCACCACGCCCTGAACACAGCTTGCTCGGAACAAATAGGTTGTTCATTAACAATAAAAAAGCCGGGATCGAGAACTAAATAACTTTCCCGCTTTGGAGCTTACCGCCGCTTCCAAATGGGAAAACTATAGAGTTAATAATCCTCGAGTACAGCGAGAGTTTAATTATACAAGAGGTAATCAGTCAGCGCCGGAATCGACCACTTTTCCAGCGCCTTGAGGAGGGGAGGTAGCAATATAGAATTTGCAAACCACGTGTCCCAACCCTCGACTGTTGTTAAAATACATGTGCAAGTGCTGCGAGGACATAAGACAACCTTTTGATGTAAAAATAAGGAAGAAAGTTAGGCGTGAAACCAATTGCCTTTCACAACCACAGCCCATCCACCATCACAATCAGGGAAGGTCGCGCGCCAAAGATATGTTACAAGATATTAAATCCTGTTGTATAAGTCAAGGCTTTTTTAATTTTTTAAACTTTTTTGTAATTTTTACGGAAAGACGCATTATCTCGACTCATCGCATATCCACAACTTCGGCATCGTCGGGAATCTTAAAAGAAAACAGGCCATCCGCTAGCGGAGTATTGCGCTGGGCGTTTTTCAGAAGATAGACGGTTTTATTTTCATTAATATCAGCCTGCTCGATACGCGGCGCTAGATAAGTCGTTTTGTCGATCCACGCCGTTACCGCTTGCACAAAAGAATCTTCCTCGCGCGGCGTCAGGGCGATCACGTAGCAATCAACCCCGCCGACCTTTTCGCTGCGCAGCAGCCGCGCCTTGAAATCGCGCGTGTATTTGAGAATCAAATCACGTGGCAAAGGATTTTCCTTCGATTTCTCCAGCCGATCGACCATCACTTGCTTTTTGTCGAGCGAATACGTCCACACCGTTTTGCCGTCGGTGATGATCATCTGATTCGGCGTTTCGACGCGGTAACGATCGCCTTTTTTCAAATACAAGGTGCCGCTGAGGGTTTGGGTTTCACCGGCCAGCGACCACGTGTACTGCTGCTCAAATTCGCCTTTCAATGATTCCAACTTTTCGTAAGTCTGGCGAATTTTGGCGACGATGTCGTCAGCTTTTTCCTGAGCTAACAATGTCGAGATAAACAGAAAAAATACCGGTATTAAAATTTTTACTTTCATAAAGTGTTCTCATAAGGCAAAAGTGAACTTCGAAACAGACTTAGTGCCTGATAAATCAAGCCAAGATTGTCATGCTCACACCGTCGCAGGATCGACGGCGACTATCCCTTCGCTAGCATAACGTGTGAAATCGGTAGTATTGAGCGTTAGGATGTGCGTCACTCCATTGACTCTCATAGCAGCGACTAGACGAGCATCATGAACTTGGACGCCGGACACACCAAAAGCACCGACAAGCCGCCGCCATTCAGGGTAAATTGTGGGTATATCGGCCAATAATAGAAACAGGCGTTCGATATGGTGCAGCAGCCGATCCGCAGCAGAGGGGGTCAAGCCGAATCCATTTTTTGCTGCAGGTCGTGTTGCGACGTTCCAAAACTCAACGCAATTCTGCGGTGTCACTTGCAGTTGATGCCCGCTGCGGCGCAGTTTCCGCACGGCGGCGCGCACGACTGGATGTAGCGGGTGGTTGCGATCCGCAAAACGGAGCAGGATATTCGTGTCCACGAGGTAGATCACGATTAAGGATGGTCCTCATATATGCCCGCACGGCTTACGGCGTAATCCGACAGTACCGGCGTGTTTGATTTGCAGGAGGCAGTCAATTCGTCGGCCAACAAGTCCGCCGTTGCCTCAAATTCATCATCATTCAACTGATTGGGTGGCGGCTGCAGCAAAATCTCAACTATCGGCGCCATAGCATCGGCCAACAATTGGCGCACGCTTTTCGCATCGCGGCCAGCAATTTTCGCGCGCAAACTTGCTTGCACTTCAGGCGGCAATTCCAACGTAATGGTCATTGTCGAGTCTTTCATTTCTCCAACCCCATTTCCTCCAACTGCGTTTCATCCATCAAAACTTCCCGCGCCTTGCTGCCGTCAAAACCGCCGACGACGCCGGCGGCTTCGAGCTGATCGATCAACCGCGCGGCGCGGGAATAGCCGATTTTCAGGCGGCGCTGCAGAAGCGAGATGGAACCTTGCTGATGGCGCACCACCAATTTCAACGCTTCGTCAAAAAGCTCGTCGCGTTGGCCGTCGTTCAAACCGCCGGCGCCGTCGGCGTCGTCGCTTTCGGTGCGAATCGGCAGCAGGTCTTTTTCATAGCGCGGCTGTTTGCGAATATGATCGAGAATCCGCTCGGTTTCTTCGGAGCTGATAAACGCGCCGTGAATGCGAATCGGCTCCGGACTGCCCGGCGGCAAAAACAGCAGATCGCCGTTGCCGAGCAATTTTTCCGCGCCGTTCATGTCGAGAATCGTGCGTGAATCGATTTTCGAGGCGACTTGAAACGCCAGCCGCGCCGGGAAATTCGCTTTGATCACACCGGTGATAACGTCGACCGACGGGCGCTGCGTCGCCACAATCAAATGAATGCCCACCGCGCGCGACATTTGGGTAAGTCGGGCAATCGGCTCTTCCACTTCTTTGGCCGCGGTCAACATGAGATCGGCAAGCTCGTCAATCACCAGCACGGTATACGGCAGCGGCTTCAACGGCGGCATGCCCTCCTGTTCCGGCAATTTGCCTTCGCGGAGCCGCGTGTTATATTCGCCGATGTTGCGCACGCCCATGCGTGCCAACAGCGAATAGCGATTTTCCATTTCCCATTCCAGGCTGCGCAACACCGCCAGCGCATTCGCCGCCGTCGTCACCACTTCTTCATCAAGATCCTCGCGAAATGTCAAATGATGAAAACGCAATTTGCGATACGTTGAAAGCTCGAGCCGCTTTGGGTCGACCAGCACAAAATCCACCTGACTCGGATGCGCTTTGTACAACATGCTTGCAATGATCGCATTCAAACACACGCTTTTTCCCGAGCCGGTCGCGCCGGCGACCAGCAAATGCGGCATGCGATCCAGCGAGGTGACGAACGCCTGCCCGGAAATGGTTTCCCCGAGCGCGATCGTCAGCGGTGAAGCCGATTGCCGGAACGCGTCGGAGTCAATCAACTTACGTAAATAAACGGTCTGCGGTTCCGGATTAGGCAGTTCGATGCCGACCGCGGCTTTTCCCGGAATCGGCGCGACGATGCGAATGCGTTTGGCGCGCATCGCCAGCGCCAGATCATCGGCGAGCGCGGTGATGCGGCTGACTTTGATGCCAGGCGCCGGCTCATACTCATAGCGCGTGATCACCGGGCCGGGGTTGATTTCGACCACGTTGCCCGACACATCAAACTCGGCCAGGCGCTCTTCCAGTGTGTGCGCATGGTTGAGCAACTCTTCGCGCGTTTGCACCGAATCTATTTTTGTGGGAAAGGTCAACAGGTCGAGCGGCGGAAAAACATAATCGCCGGCAGCCGGTGGCGGCGGTTCTTCCTTCGTCTTCTTCGGCACGGCGATGGCGTTCGGTGTTTCGTTCGCGGCCGGGCGAATCGGCGTGGCCGCGATATGGTCAGTTGCCGGCTCCGGTTCCGGTATGAGCGCTTTGCCCGGAATGATGGTGGACGGACTCGCCGGCTTTTCATTCATTTCACGCAAACGCGCCAGCCTTTTCCAGCGTGGCTCTTCTTCGGTGCCATGCTCGACATCGTCGGCGTCAGCGCGTATGCCATTCCGGTCAGTGGCTGCCGTGGCCGGTTTGGTTTTATCAATCGGCTTTGCCTGGTGCTCCGAAAATTCCGGACGCCACGAACCGGCTGCGGCAATTTTTTTCTCTAACCACTGGCGCACATTCAACGAGCCGGAACGGATTTTTTCGTAAACTTCGGCGAGGCTGAGTTGCGAGAACGAAATAAAAATCACCACGGCGAGCATGAATAAAACAATCAAACTGCCGTATTTAAGAGTTTTGTACAGATGTTCGGCAATGAAACCGCCGATCAGGCCCGAGCGGGAATAGCCGATGATCGAGTTTTCTTCCGGGTTCATCACAGACGGCAGCGCAAAGAGTGTCGCAAAATACAGCGCCGCAATCAGGGTGTACAGCGTGGCGCGCTGCAAACGTTGCACGGGAAAATTCCAGAAACGATTCCAGCCCCAGGCCATCAGTAAAAACGGCACGACGATCGCCGGATATCCCAGCGCGTATTTCACCAGCGCGTTGGCGATGTAAACGCCGGCCACACCCATCGCGTTTTGCACCTGCGGCATGCCGTCCGGCGTTTCTTCCGGATGCACGAAGTATGAAATCAAGCCGACAAAAATGAGCATACCCAGCGTCATCAGCAGAATGCCGAAAATTTCCTCCTGCCGCCGGGAATTGGGGCCCACACTGGCTTGCTTATCCGACATGGTCTCCTCTCCATTGACGATTTCTTATTTTGACAAATTCAATATGGCAAATTTTATTCACATTTGCAAGCGATTTGCTATTTTGAGTGCGCCCGAGGGATACATTTTATAAAGGAATCTCATAAGCTGGACGAGCCGGAATCCAATAGGCAGATTTTCACACGGATAAAAAGCGACCCACGGATTTATCGGTGGGTCGCTTTTCATCTGTGTGCCAGCTCTTTGCTTTTTTTGCACAGAATTAACTTTTTAGTTTCTAATTTCCACTCGAGGTGCTTCTACTTGTTCTGGCTTTGACAATTTCCACCAGATTGTTGTCAAACGCGATAACCGCTTCGAGAATGGTGGAGACGGCGTTGATAAAAAACGCGGGCTGGATCTTCGCAAAAACATCGGTGGACTTGTGGTAATCTTGATGATCCTCGACGCCGAAATAAACGAACGGAATGCCTTGTTGGTGAAAAGCCGCGTGATCAGAGGAATCGGTCCAGTTATCAGCGCCCCAACCGTGATCGTGCCCGAGCCGCAATTTCAGCGTGCTGGTCCGGGCGATTTTTTCCAAAACCGGTTTTAAAAAAGAATAGTGGCGAGTGCCGGCGGCATAAAGCTCGTTTTTATCACTGCGGCTCACCATGTCGAGATTGACATTCAGCGC
>Ga0187893_10010689_pt1 | contig 13568 bp, 10 predicted proteins | sample MA1701074metaG_FD_139574 | JGI IMG/M metagenome (GOLD analysis project Ga0187893, IMG submission 139574) | White microbial mat communities from a basaltic lava cave in the Kipuka Kanohina Cave System on the Island of Hawaii, USA - MA170107-4 metaG ...
TATCTGCGAAGATATGCGGCTGTCGTAGTTCACGCTACTTCAGTTGCGCTCCGCAGGTGCTTGTAACACTTGCGGAGCATTTGTTATGTCAGTGCCGGGATCGGGATTTGGACCCGAATCTCACGATTAGTAGGCGCGTGTTCTATCCATTGAACTATCCCGGCATAAAGTTGCAGGAAGCGGGCGGATGAGTCCGCGAGACAATCAGGATGCGAATGGGCATCCAGTTTTCTCCGCCCGCTCCTGCTAAAGTGTTTGGCGAGTGGCAGGGATCGGGTCGATCAACCTGCGCGCAGGTTGCCGTGTACATCCCGGCCTTACCACTCGCCAAAGTTTTTTCAGGGAGTAAGCACATACTTCGGTGGCTTCGATTCTTTGTCCGACGGCTTGAGGCTTCCTGCTTCCTTCAACCTGAAAATCGCCGTGCTCACCGCGCCCTTGGGAATCGTCCTGTCTGGAAACTGTGACTTCAAGGCAACGATGATGTCTCCCGCGCGGAACGGGGCGACAGTCGAAAGGATCGCCTGCTTAATCTCACCCGCCGTCACATGGCCCTTGTCGGATACCGTCGTGACAGGTGTCGAGCTGACTGGCGCCTGATTCAGCAACCCTCTTACACGCCTCGAATCTTCATCCTCGTTTTTCGCGAGCAGCCGATTCACGGCAGCAAGATCGCCTTCCAGCTTGGACTTGAGTGCTCGCAGTTGAGTGACGTTGAAGTCGAACATGCGAGAAGTCTATCAAACCATAGACGCTTGTCAATAGCCTGACATGCCATCATTACAAGCCATGACTGACGTGTCATGAGTTGGCATTGCACTGGTCGTCAGTGCCGTAACAGTGCGAGCCGCGAAGTGCATCCGCGAGTCGCACGCGACTCTCAGGCGTCATAAAACCTACTGAAAACAACACCAACGGGAGATAGAGCACGACCAGTCAGGTCGTAGTTAACGGCCCTGTATTTGCGCAGCAATTCATTCCGACCTCCAGCCGCCGCTTCAAGAACGACGTGAAACCTATTGAACAACCGCTGGAGACGATTGCGAAGCTTCAAGGCGTGCGGTTCACCTGGAATGAAGAAAAGGGTGGCGGCAAGGACGTCGGGTTCATTGCCGAGGAAGTAGCCAAAGTCGTTCCCGAAGTCGTGTCGTGGGAGGCGGATGGTCAGAACGCGCGCGGGGTCAACTACGATCACCTGGTCGCCGTGGCCATTGAGGGCATCAAAGCCCAGCAGTCCAAGATCGAAACTCTCGAACGCGAGAAGACTAGGCTGACAGAGAGCCTCGCCACCATGCAGGCTCAACTCGACCGAATGTCCCGGCAGCTGGAAACTCTGGCGGCGCGCTGATCGACGTGAAACTCAATCAAGCACCGAAGGCATGATCAGAAGACCTTTGGTTCCACTGGGCGACTTGATTCGCGAACGCTAGCAAGGCGAAACCTGATTTCCGAGCGGGCCCGTGGAACCGGTTGCCCAATCGGAGTGCCCCCGTCCCCGGGCGCAGAAACGCAGGACTGATGACGGCGTCGCCAGTTCCAACCCGCCTTCGGCGGGAGAACATTGCTGGGCCCGGGGACGGGCGCGCTCCGGCAACCAGCCTCCCGAATTGCAGGCGGTGGTCAGGGGCGTCTAAGGTCGCACGCAATGTTCAACGCACCGATTGGATCTACTGCCAGAACCTCGCTGGGGCGCTTCCCCGGCTGGCTCGGGTTGCTGTTGGCCGTGGGAAACGTTGAGGTCGTCACGGCCTCCGAGCGCCGGGGGCGGCCCGAGTTAATCGCCGCGTCCGATTCGGGATGGCCGCAGTTCCGTGGCCCGCGCGGGACGGCGTTTGTGACGAGCGCGGCCTGCTGTCTTCCTGGCCCGAGGGCGGCCCGCGGCAGCTTTGGGCCGCGACCAACCTGGGCCGCGGCTTTTCCTCCCCGGTCATTTCCGGCGGGCGGCTCTTCATCACAGGCGACAGTGCGGGAGAATTGCGTCTCTTTGTACTCGATCTCGAGGGCCGCGAACTGTGGCGCGCCACAAATGGCTTGCCCTGGACACGCGATTATCCCGGGGCGCGATCCTCCGCCTCCATCAGTTCACACTAAATGGTGTGTTGGTACGGTAAACAATGTTTTCGGCGGGACGCCTGGGCCACCAGGAAGCCCCTGGGTTGCAAGAAGACTTGATGTCCATACGGGTTCCTGCTATCGGTGACAAGATCCCGATTATCCTATGAAAACCAGGCTCGCAGTTCTCCTTGGAACACTCCTCACGTGTTCGTTCGCGCTTCACGCGCAGACCACGTTTCACCTACCAGGGCCGGCTCCAGCACGGCGACACGCTCGCCAACGGCCTCTATGAAATGAGTTTCGCGCTCCACGACGCGGCGACCAACGGCAACGTCGTCGGCACGCCCGTCACCGTCGCGCCCGTGCCGGTGAGCAACGGACTCTTCACCGTCACGCTGGACTTCGGCGCCGCCCCGTTCATGGGCGCCGAGCGCTGGCTGGAGATTGCCGTGACGGTCTTCGGCAGCGATCAGCCGGTGGTGACGCTCGTCCCGCGCCAACCGCTCACGCCGGCGCCCTACGCGCTGCACGCTCACAACGCCGCTGGCTTGATGAGCTTTGCCAACGCCCCGCTGGACATCAAAGTGAACGGCCAGCGGGCGTTCCGGTTGGAGGCGAGCCTGGGTTTCTCGCCGAATGTGATCGGCGGCGCCTCGGTCAACGCCGTGGATAATGGGGCCTTTGGTGCGACAATCGGCGGCGGTGGCTATGCAGTTCTGGGGCCGATAGGCACCCACATCGTGCCGAATCGTGTGACTGGTAACCTGGGAACCGTCAGCGGCGGGGCCAACAATACAGCCGCAAGCGGCGGGACGGTGGGCGGTGGCTTCGGCAACAACGCCACCGGCGAAAAGTCATTTGTGGGTGGCGGCGAGAACAACACCGCCGGCCGCGAATACTCCACCATCGGGGGCGGCGAACTCACCGGACTGCGGGCTTCTATGCTACGGTGGGCGGCGGCCGCCTCAACGTCAGCAGCGGCGGTTTTGCAACGGTAGCCGGCGGCTATCAAAACGCCGCTCTTGAGGAAACAGCAACGATCGGAGGCGGCTTTAGCAATACCGCCGGCCATGAATCTTCCGTGGTGGCGGGCGGCTCCCAAAACATTGCGGATGCTGATTACGCAACGGTCGGCGGGGGCTCAGCCAATATGAGCACGGGCAGTGGAGCGACCGTCAGTGGCGGCTCCGGGAACACCAGCACGGGCGATTCGGCAACGGTGAGTGGAGGCCATCGTAACGCCAGCGGTGGCACGGCCGCGACGGTGGGCGGCGGGGAGCGGAATGAATCGACGGGGAGTTACACGGTCATCGCGGGCGGCCTGGAAAATCGTGCCTCGCGCGGACTGGCTGCGGTGGTGGGTGGGATCGGCCATCTTGCCGGAGCGGAACAGGCGTTCATCGGCGGAGGCGTGGGCAATCGGATCGAGTCCGATGCGGACAACTCCGTGATAGGTGGCGGGGAAAGTAATGTGATCGGCGGGTTCTCGGCCTCGACCATCATCGCCGGCGGCTCTTACAATCATATTGCAGGCAACTCGTCGCTGGGCACGATCAGCGGCGGCGCCCAGAACCGGATTTTTACTGGCTCTCACACGGCCACAATCAGCGGGGGTTACGGCCATCGCGCCGCCGGCAGTTATGCCACTATCGGAGGTGGCAACAACAATACCGTGTCCAACCATTACGCCACGGTCGCCGGGGGCGCGATCAATTCGGCCACGGGCCGGGCCTCGTTCGTCGGCGGCGGAGGAGGCGAAGACGAGGACGGCGCCAATTTTCCCAATATAGCGGGCGGGCGCTGGAGCAGCGTCGTCGCCGGTGCCAACAATTCGGTGTTGGCAGATTACGCAACGATTGGCGGTGGCCAGAACAATCGGATTGCGGAGAATGACACTGTCGTCGGGGTGCCGCCTGGAGACCACTCGGTCATCGGCGGTGGACGGGACAACGTTGTGCAGGGCAACGGCTCGGTCATCGGAGGTGGCCAGTTCAATTTCATAGAGATTGGAGACGACGAAAGCGCTGGGGATTGTGTGATTGGCGGTGGTGGCAGCAACCGGACGAAAGGCGATCTGCTCACCATTGCTGGCGGCGGCAGCAATCGCGCCGCGGTGTTGGGGGCGACGGTCGGTGGCGGCGGGGGCAATGTGGCCAGTAATTACTATGCGGCTGTCAGCGGCGGCCGTGGCAACCAGGGCATCGGCGATTACTCAGTTGTGCCGGGGGGGCCTGAGGAACGAGGCCAGGGGCGCCTGCTCCTTCGCGGGGGGCTTCCTGGCCCGGGCGTCACACCTGGGCGCCTTTGTCTGGTCCGATGCGTCCGGCTACGATCCCTTGCAAACTTACACGTTCGATTCCACCACCATGAACGAATTTGCCGTCCGAGCCACCGGCGGGGTCCGCTTTGTCACGGCCATCGATGCTGCTGGTTCGAATATTGCCGGAGTCACGCTCGCTCCCGGCAGCGGCACTTGGTCTTCGCTCAGCGATTGTAATGCGAAGGAGAATTTCGCGACGGCCAATGCGCGTGAGATTCTCGACAAGGTTGCCGAGCTGCCGCTGGCCTCGTGGAATTACAAAGCGCAGGACAAGTCCGTGCGCCACCTTGGACCGACGGCACAGGATTTCCACGCCGCCTTCGGCCTGGGCGAGAGCGAGCGCACCATCGCCACCGTCGATGCCGACGGCGTGGCGTTAGCGGCCATTCAGGGGTTGAACCAAAAGCTGGAGTCCGAACTGCGGGTGAAGGAAGAACGCCTTCGCACGTTGGAGACTGAACTCGCTGCGTTGAAAAAACTCGTGACGAATCTCGCCGGTCCGGCAGATTGAGGCAGGTGGCCTGCGTTTCCACCACGGAACGAGCCAACGGATTTTCACCCGTGGCCAGACCCCAGCGATGCCACTCCAAGTTTAGTAGCGGAGCGCGGGCGGTTCCCTTCCGCAGCGGCAACGACCAGCCGATGGCACTCCGATTTTTCCAAACCCGTTCGGGTATCGCGCGTGCTGCGCTCGGCGACCGAGCGCGGTCCGGACGATTTCAAGGACACGTCCATTCCGGGCATGACGAACCGGCGCCGGTGCGATACATTCGGGTCTGTAAAGCCCAGTTGTGAACACGAAGGCGCCGTTGATTGCTTTGGCTGTCGCCCTGAGCACGTTTATGACCTGGTTGATGGCGCAAACGCTGGATGTGCATGACGCCGTGCGAATCTTCCCCGGATTGACCAATACCACGGTCACGATGTCGGGGCGCGCGGAGTTACGCATCACGGGCGTGGGCCACCGCACCGCCGACGCCGCCGACAAACCGGGCGGCACACCCGCCACGCTCACCGTGAATTACCTGCCCGAAATCCCGCTCGGCACCTACGCCCGCTGGGTGCCAGCCATCCCGACATCGGCCCTCTCGCTGATGATCCGGACACTGACGGCTACGCGAATCTATTCGAATACGCTCTCGGCCTCGACCCGACCATGCCCAACCACGGCCCGCTCACAGTGGTGGTGGACAGCACGTCACTCCATCTCACTTATTCCCGTCCCACAGCCGTCACCGATGTGACACATGAGGTTCAATGGGCCGCCATCCTTGGCTCAACCTGGAACAGCGCCGGTGTCACCCGGCAAATCCTCAGCGACGATGGGATCACACGCACCATCCGCGCCACCATTCCCAAAGGCGTCCTCGGCCAGCGCTTCGTCCGATTGAGGGTCAACCACTGAGGCACCGTGGACGGTTCGCCTATTCGCAGGCAACAACGTCTCGTGTAGATCGTGCCTCATGGGGACAGAGAGTCGGTGACGGTAGGAGGGCGCGATTTGGACTTGAGGAATCAATGAGTTTGTGTAGCCTGTGGCCAAGCCCGAAAACCAATTTCTGACCTCGGCCTATGGTCAAGAGTCATGAAGTCCAATCGTCCATCTCTTCAGAATTCCTGGATGACAGTTCACGCCCTCCTTGCCGCGAGTTGGATGTGCGCTGGTGTGTGGGACGCCAGCGCCGCTCTGCGCACCGCAGGACTTTCCGTTCCCGGTAACCCCATCCCGCCGGAAGGAGGGCTGTTGCGCCTGGGGGCGGCGAACAACCTCGCGGCGAACGAAGACTACCTGCGCTGCGTGGTTTCCAACCCGTCGAGCGGCCTCGCCTGGTTCGGTGCGAGCACTTCGCCCGGACAGGTGATCCAGATCGCCTTTGAAGGGACCAATCGTCCTCCACGCCGGTTGGCCAGCCTGATCCTGCAACCCGGAGAGGATACCTTGTTCACCGGAGTGATCGACACCAACGCGGGCTACGCCTATTTCGGAACGTTCACTTCTCCAGGACGGGTGATCAAAGTTTCTCTCGGCGCCAGCAACACACCGCCCGTCCGCATTGGAGCGGTGACGTTGGACTTTGGCGAAGACCAGCTCTTCGCTTCCGTGATTGATCCAGTGGCGGGTTACGCCTACTTCGGCACGCGCACCGCGCCGGGGCGCGTGGTCAAGATCGCGCTCGGATCGGGAACGAACGCGCCGACACGCGTCGGGGTCGCTCCTTTGCAATTCGGCGAGGACCTCATTCGGAGCGCAGTGATTGACCCGGCCGCCGGTTACGCCTGGTTCGGGACGTTCAGCTTCCCCGGGCACGTCGTCAAGGTAGCATTGGGCGAAGGTGACGCGCCGCCCAGCCGCGTGGACGGCATCTCCCTCGATTTTGGAGAGGACAAGCTCACCTCAGCGGTCATTGATCCGGTGGCGGGTCAGGCGTGGTTCGGCACCTACACTTCGCCCGGGAGAGTCGTGAAGGTTTCCCTGGGCAGCGGAGACGAGCCGCCGTCCCGGATCGACGCAGTCACGCTCGGCGCCGGCGAAGATTTTCTGGCTTGCGCCGCCCTGAGCGCGACCGCTCCCCGCCACGCTCTTCGGATGCGATACTTTCCCCGGCGCCGTGGTCAAGGTGGCGCTCGGTTCCGGGAACAATGCGCCGACCCGCGAAGGTGCCGTCACGCTTCCGACGGGCGAAGACAGCCTCATCAGCGCCGCCGACGTGGGCGGGGCCGTGCTCTTCGGCGTCAACACGTCGCCTGGCCAGGTGATTCAAGTCGGCGCGGGCGCGAGCGGACAACCCCCGGCGCGTCAGAGCGCAGTGACCCTTGGCCAGGGCGAGAACGATTTGCAGAGTGTGGTGATCGACGCTGCCAACGGGTATGGGTGGTTCGGCGCGGCCACGTTCCCCGGACAGATCATCAAGGTCAAGCTGGGCCGCGCCGGACAACCACCTCAACGCATCGCAGCCCTGACGCTCGCGCCAGGCGAGAACCGCCCCATCTGCGCGGTGGCTGATGTGGTGGGCGGGTATGCGTGGTTTGGCACCGACACCGGGCCGGGACGCGTCGTGAAAGTGGCCTTGGGCGCCGGCGATGCGGCACCCACACGCGTCGGAGCGGTGACGCTCAACAGCGACGAGCGCGCCTTGCGCAGCGCCGTGATTGATCTGGCCAATCGCTACGCCTACTTCGGCACCGCAGTGGTGCCGCCGGGCAAAGTGGTTAAAGTGGCGCTCGGCGCAGGCAATAATCCGCCGACACGAGTCGGCGCCGTCACGCTCAACGCGAACGAATGGGATTTTGAGTGCGCGGTCATCAACGCCACCGGGACACACGCGCTCTTCGGCACCGGACTGTATCTGGCGGAGACCGGTGCGGGGGGCAAAGTCGTAAAGGTCTCGCTCGGCGCCGGCAACAATCCACCGACGCGAGCCGGCACACTGGCGTTGCCAGTGGGAGAGGATATTCTCCATTCGATCGTCAGTGACCCAACAACGGGCTACACATGGATTGGCGTGTCAGACGTGTCCCGCACGACAGGCTCGGTCGTCAAAGTGTCATTCGAGACGGGCAACACCCTCCCCCGGCGTGTCGGCGCGGCGCCTCTCGTCAATGATGAGGTGCCCGGAGCGAACGCGGCGGTTCTGGATGTTCCCGCGGGCTACGCGGTCTTTGGCGGCGCGGGTTCACCGGGGAGCCGGGTGATGAAGATTGCGTTGGGCGCCGGTGAAAATCCTCCGGCGCGTGTCGGAGGAATCGCACTGGCGCCGGAGGAAATCTCATTGCACTGCGCGGCCGGCGATGCCGGGAACGGTCTCGCCTGGTTCGGCACCAGCACGCAGCCGGGAAACGTGGTGCTCGCGAGCTACTCGCAGAAAGGCTTCATCAAGGGGACGCGCATCGTGATGCCGGAGCCGGGCGTGCTGACGAACGTGCATTTCTATTCGCACCGCGCGGCGGGCCAGTTGCGGCTCGCGCTTTACGCCCGCAACGGAACCGACCGCAACTTGCTTTGGCAGTCTGGCGTGCTCGCCAACACCGTGAGCAATGGCTGGATGGTCGTGCCAGTCAGCCAAGGCACTCCGTCCAGCCTGCAACTCTCTGTCGGGACGTACGACCTGTGCTGGCAGGTGGACACCACCACCGACGTGCCAAGCTATGTGGCGGGTTCCGCTGGCGACGGCTTCCGCGTGCCAGCCGGCTTCGGCGCCTTCCCCGCGCTGCTCACCGAAGGTTCAGGCGCCTGGGCGACGACCAGCGAAGGATGGGCATCCTACGTTTCCTACGACGTCCCGACCCCGGTATTCACGAGGATTCGCGTCGCGGGCAACACTGTGACGCTTGAATGGCTCTCCAACCCCGGCACGTTCTACCAGGTCCAACGCTGCGACGTTCTGCCACCGCCGGCATGGACGGATGCCGGCGCGCCGGTTCAGGCAACCACGGCCACGACCGAGTGGAGCGAAACCGGTGTGATCGGAACCAGCGCGCGCTTTTATCGCCTGGAAGTTCGATAGGCGCGAAACGCCTTTACCCTATTGGGTCTCCAGAATGGCCCTATAGAACCGGTGAGGCCGGCCAATCGCCCCGGCGTCGTCGAAGAGGATCGGAGTTCCGTTCAAGTCGGTGCGCGTGGTCACTTCCGACCAGGCCGTGAAGTCTTCCGTGGACTGGATGAGAAGTCGGACGCCATCGCCGCTCGTGATCTGCGAGCGGAAAGTGCCATCCGCCAATCGTTGCTGCGTGCCGGGAGTAAATACCGGCTCCGCGCTGAAGACGGCGAAGTAATTGTTTCGCTGGCCGCCCAGCGTGGTGAACTCGCCGCCCATGTAGATGGCGTCGGCGGTGCGGAACAACACGCGCACGGGCGCATTGGCGTCCGGGTTCCAATCGTGTGATTGCCCGTCACTGACTCGAAGACCTGCCGCCCGATTCCGGAATGCTCCGCCAATGGATGTGAACGTGCCGCCGGCATAGACGGAATTGTTCGCCGCCACCAGGGCGTTCACGCGCGTAGCGGCGGTGGGGGGAGCAGCGTCCGGGTTCCATGTCGTCGGGACGCCCGTGGTCGCGTCCACCGCCGCGATGCGGCCGCGCACTTGTCCCCCAATGTTGGTAAAGGCGCCGCCCGCGTAAAGCGTATTGCCCGCCAACGCGAGCGCGGCGACGGCGTTGCTGACCCCGGGATTGAAGGCCGCCAGGGCGTTGCCGGTATTGGCGTCCAAGGCCGCCAGCCGCAGCCGGGGCTGGCCGCCATTTGTGGTGAAATCGCCTCCGGCATAGAGCGTGTTGCCCGAGAGCACCAGCGCGTTGATCGACGGAGATTGATTGGCGGTCGAGATGCCGGGATTGGGATTCCACGACTGAACGTTTCCAAGGGAGCGGCCGAGCAGGGCCAGACTGTTGCGCGTAGTGCTGGCCACGTTCGTAAAATTGCCGCCGACAAACAAGCTGTTCGCGCCGGAGGCCAGCAGACTGAACACGCCCACGCTCGCGCGGCCCAGGACGACCGGGTCCCAAGCGGTGGCTTCGCCTGTCGCGGCGTCCAGTTTGGCCAGACGGCGGCGTTCGACGCCGGCAATGTTGGTGAAGAGGCCGCCGGCATAGACCGCGTTGTCGGCGTAGGCAAGCGCCAGGACATTGCTGTTGGCGCCAGGGTTCCAGGCGGTCGCCTCACCGGTCGAAACATTGAGCGCGGCGAGGTTGCGGCGGGCGACGCCACCGACGCTGTTAAAGCTTCCGCCGACGAACAGGTCGTTCCCGGCCAACGCAATAGACTGCACTACCGGCAGGCTCCCGACCGTCAGAGTAGAAACCAGCGGGTTCCAATCGGTCGGAGCGCCCGTGGTGGCGTCGATGGTCGCGAGGCCGGGACGGCTTACGCTGCCAAAGCTGGTGAACTCGCCGCAGACATACACATTGTTGCCGGAGACTTCCACGCCAAACACATTGTCATTGGCGTTTGGATCCCAGTCTGTGGCCAGGCCGGAAGTGGTATCGAGCGCCGCCAGGCGGTTGCGGTTCTGGCTGCCGATGCTGGCAAACGCGCCTGCGGCGTACACCGTATTGCCAGCCACGGCCAGAGCATAGACCACTCCCACCGCGTTCGGATTCCAGGCGAGCGCTGCATTGGAAGTGGTGCTGAGGGCGGCGATGCGGTTGCGCACGCTGCCCGGGGTGCCGACGGAAGTGAAGGACCCGGCGACATACACTGTTTCGCCAACCACTTCCAGATCGGTGACAAGCGCCTGGGCGGTCGGATTCCAACTGTTGGCAAAACCCGTGGCCAGATTGAGGGCCGCCAGGCGCATGCGATTCGAGCCGCCGATGGTGGTGAAGTTGCCGCCGACGTAAAGGAGGTTGCCCACGATTTGCATCGCGGTGACGACTGCCCCGGCGTTGGGGTTCCAGGCGGTCGGCTGGCCGGTGACCGCATCCAACGCGGCGATGCGATTGCGGAGCGTGGGGCCGATCCGTGTGAAGCCGCCGCCGACGTAAACGGTGCCGCCCGACACGCGGATCACGGTGTTGCTTCCGTTGGCCTGGGGATTCCACAGAGGGTCAACGCTGTTGTCAGCCAGCACGTGCGCCAGATTGCTGCGCACAATCCCCCCCACGGAGGAAAAAGTTCCGCCAATGTACCAGCCGCCCTGGCCGTCGGACGCCGCGGAATAAACCGGCCCATTGACTGCAGGAAAGCCGGGGCTGAGTTGAGCGGTGGTCGCGTCCACGACGCTGGCGCCGCTGGTGTCCGGGCCGACATAATTAAACTGGCCGCCAAGATACACCGTGCCGTTCGTCACCAGGAGAGACAACACCGGCCCATCGGTGCGCCAGAATTTTTTCATTGGCGTGCTGGAAGGCTGGGCATGGCACGTCAAGGCGGCAAGCACGAGGCATAACCCGCCTGACAGAATGGCGTGGACGGTTGGGATGGAATGGTTCCGATGAGTTTTCATACTGCTTGTTTTGATTCTTGAGTCTCGCAACGGTCGCGCCCCGATGAAGGTTGAAGAGATGGCAACGGCAGGACAACTGAGGCTCCTTCCTCACCGGCTCAATAAAGCCAGTCCCCAACTGACGCCGGAACCCAAGCATAGTCTTTCGAATTGAGGCAAGCTCGAAATCCGGCGCCTTGAACCCAAAGCCAATCACTTGCCGCGTGACAGCCGCGGACCCGCCCCCGACACTGCGCGCCAGCGAATGGATTGGCCTGCACAATGCGCTGTCGTGATCCCTTGTTTGAACGAAGCGACCGCCATTGAGGCGATTGTCCGCGCGACGCGGGAGCATTTGCCCACGGTGATCGTGGTGGATGATGGCTCCGCTGACGACACCGCCGAACGGGCGGCGCGGGCCGGTGCGGAGGTGCTGCGCCACGATCGACAGCAAGGCAAAGGGGCCGCGCTTCAGACCGGTTTGGGGCGCGCGAACCAGCGCGGCTTCGCGTGGGCCATGACACTCGATGGCGACGGGCAACACTCACCCGAAGACATCCCCGCCTTTCTCCAGCACGCCGGCCGCACCGGCACCGCGCTGGTCATTGGCAATCGAATGGGCGACGCGGGCCGGATGCCCTGGTTGCGACGTCAGGTAAATCGCTGGATGAGCCGCCGTTTGTCCCGTCTGGCTGGATGTGATCTGCCAGACACTCAATGCGGCTTCCGTCTGTTCAAGCTCGATGCCTGGTCCCGGTTGCCGATCAGCACGCGGCATTTTGAAATCGAGTCGGAGATGTTGCTTGCCTTCGTTGGCGCGGGCCACCGCGTCGAGTTCATCCCCATTCAGGTCATCTACAAAGCCGAGCAGAGCAAGATTCATCCGTGGCGCGATACGGTGCGATGGTTCCGTTGGCTCCGAACACGACGGAAGGGATGAGCCACAAGTCAGGCGGATCGGGAGTCAATTCACCGTCCAACCGCTGCTTCCCGTTCCGGCTCAAAAATCGGAACCTGCGAATGAGTGCTATTCCGCTTCGGCTTCCGCGCCTGCAGCATCACGCGCGAGCCGTAATACAACCACACTCGTGCGGAGGGAATTTCCGCTAGGGCCGCCAATTCGCGCCACTCGCCCACGCGCCAGCCTCGTTTCACCGACAACATGCCGTCGGACAGAAATTGCGGCGTCACCCGCATCAATCGCAGCAATCCCCAGAGGACGCACAACACCCCCGCGTTCCGGTGTCCATCCATCAGACAGAGCGCGTCCCGCGCGACCCGCCACGCTTCGCGGAAATGTTGTACCGCCTCCTTGTCCGTCAGGTGATGGGTCATCTGCGAAGCGATGACCACGTCGAAGCTGTCGTCCGCGAACGGGAGCGCGCACACACTGGCCGCGATGTTGCGGCCGCTGGGATTAAGCCGGAGCGCGCCGACGTTCAGGTCCAGATTGGTCACCCGCCAGTCCCAGCCGTGACGCCGCGCCCAGCTTTCAATGGACCGGCCAATGGAGCCGTCGCCCGCGCCCAGATCCAGCAAGGAAAGCCTCCTCACGTTGCCGCGGCCCAGCCAGCGCACGAGCAGGCGTTGGAACGGATCTGAAACCAGCAGCAAACGGTTGACGCGCGCCAGTTGGCGGTAGTTGTCGGCCACTTCGCTCAACGGCAAATCCAGCCGGTCGCAATATTCTGCTTGCGTGGCTCGCTGGCTCAAAAACATGCTCCTGCCTCTACGCAAAGCATGCCGCAAACACAAGCCAAAGCGCTCGCCCACCCGCGATTGTGGCAGCGCATTGTCGCGCGGCTCTTCATGATCGCTGTCGTGGCCGCCGTCATGGTCTGGATGGTCCAACGATCCTCGGCGCGCCTTGACGCCAGCACTGAACCGGCGGGTTTCGCCCGCGGCTTGCTGCACGGCGCGCTCATGCCCCTGGCGCTGCCCAATCTGCTGATTGGCCGGGACGCGACCATCTACGCCCCCAACAATACCGGACGTCTCTACAAACTCGGCTACACCGCCGGGGTGAACGCCTGCGGGTTGGTATTCTTCGGGTTCTTTTTCTGGAGGTTGAACCGAATTCGACGGCGGCTGCGGACGGCAGGCCCGCGCGAGACCGACGTGATCAAATCTATTCAATCAGCGGATTGAAAACGCGGAGCTGAGGCAACGCGATCGGAATCGATCTGCCTGCTTTGATTTGCCTTTCCTTGACCGCTCTTGCCAACGTCCAGCCCAACCCCTAACTTGCGCGCGCTCTTATGGAAAAA
>Ga0187893_10010690_pt1 | contig 13568 bp, 9 predicted proteins | sample MA1701074metaG_FD_139574 | JGI IMG/M metagenome (GOLD analysis project Ga0187893, IMG submission 139574) | White microbial mat communities from a basaltic lava cave in the Kipuka Kanohina Cave System on the Island of Hawaii, USA - MA170107-4 metaG ...
CCCACACCCGCAACCCACGGTTCCTGGCCGCCGTCATCATCGCGCGTTGCTCGTCAGCGTCAACGTCGTTCGTCCTCGCTGCGCTGTGGGCGCCCCACGTTGACCCTCCCTCGCCAACGCAACGGCTCGGCTGGGTAGGCCAGGAAGCGACCAGCATGCACTCACCGCCGCCTGGACCTTCAATGACACCGGGGCCTAAACCTGATGCCCCGCCCTACGATCTCGGGAGACCCTTGACAGGCCGTTCCACCTCAGGTCGCGCGCGGGCCGAGGACGGGGGCGCCAGCCCCCGCCCGCAAGGCCCGCCCCTCGTTCCTCGCCCGTAAGCGGCCCAACCCGGCGGGCGCCGCCGTGCCCGCACGCCCGGCGGCGGCGCAGCCGCCGCCCTTGAACTGGTAGAGAAGGCCCTCACGAGTTTCTCTCACGAGTGTTGAGCGTCATCCGTCACAGCGTTTACACGACTGAAAGACTGGGGGGCCAAACGGGGCTGAGATGTGGAGGAGAGGCACGCATTCGTTCTCGGGCCGTTTAGGCTGATGGCTGATGTCGACAACCGAAAGACTGGCGGATCAAGCACGGGACCGGCTAGTGACGCTGCACGGCCATTTCGTTGAGCCGGTGCGGATCGAGACCGTGGAGCCCATCACCGAGGAGATGCTGCTCGTCCGGGTGCGGACCGCGGCAGGATCTCCGGCAGAGACGGTACTAACCGTGGATGACTTGGAGGTTGCGCTGAAGGAGGCGCCGCCAAGCGCCCAGTGCGTGGATCCGCTGGACCTGTTCCGGTGGGTCGAGGGGCAGCGCATCCGCCTCGCGTATGCGCACGACCCATACTTCGCGGTGTCGCTGTGCGGAGTACGCGGATTACCGCACCAGATCGAGGCCGTGTACCGGCACTTGCTCCCACAGCCGCGGCTGCGGTTCGTCCTTGCCGACGATCCCGGCGCGGGCAAGACGATCATGGGCGGGTTGCTGCTCAAAGAGCTGAAGCTGCGCGGCGTCGTGGACCGCACGCTCGTGGTCGCGCCGGCACCACTCACGGTGCAGTGGCAGGACGAGCTGCTCGAGAAGTTCGACGAGCACTTCGTGGTCGTGTCGTCGATCCAGGTCAAAGGGCAGCTGGGCGGCAACCCGTGGCAGCGGCATTCGCAGGTCGTCACGTCGCTGGATTTCGCCAAGCGGGAGGAAGTGCTGCCCGATTTGCTGCGCGCCGAGTGGGACTTCGTCGTGATCGACGAGGCGCACAAGTGCGCGGCGGTGACCGAGAGCGACGGGGTGCGCCGGACCCGCCGGTACGTGTTAGCCGAGGAACTGTCGCGGCGGGCGGAACGGCTGCTCCTGCTGACCGCCACCCCGCACTCCGGGGACGAGGATCGCTTCACGCACTTCCTGCGGCTGCTCGACTCTGACCAGTTTGCGACGTCCGAGCTGGTCAAGCGGCAGATCGGGTTACCCGACAACCCGTACTTCCTGCGCAGGCAGAAGGAGCACCTGGTCGACGAGCGCGGGCGCAAGCTGTTCGTCCCGCGTACGGTACGGACTCAGCCGTTCACGCTGTCGGATGACGAGAGGGCTCTGTACGACGAGGTCACCGAGTACGTCAACCGCTTCCTCGGCGCGACCGGAGGTGGGAGAGGGTTCGCCGTCGCTCTGGCGCGCACGGTGCTGCAGCGCCGGCTCGCATCGAGCCTCGGCGCGATCCGGTCCTCGCTACGCCGACGGGCTGAGCGGCTGCATGAGCGCGCGAATGAACTGGAGCGGCTCGGCTCGGCCGAGCGTCGCAAGCGGTTGGTGGAGCTGCGGGTCCTGGCAGAGACCGACGACGAGACCGGCACCGACGACGCCGACGAGGGAACCCAGGATGCCGCTGCGGTCAGCGTGTCGGCCGCCGCCCATCTCGACCAGCTCCGCGAGGAAGTGTACGAGCTCCGCCGCCTGACCAGTCTGGCCGACACGACGATGCGCTCTGGTGAGGAGCGCAAGCTCGGGGCGCTGCGCTCGTGCCTGCAGAGCGCCGAGCTGACCGAGGTCAGGGACGGGCGCGGTAAGCTGCTGATCTTCACGGAGCACCGGGATACACTCATGTACCTGGTCGATCACTTGCGCGGCTGGGGCTACTCGGTCTGCGCTATCCACGGCGGCCATCCGGCGACCGCCCGCAAGGCGATCCAGCACGAGTTCCAGAAGGAGGACCGCGAGCGCGCGGCCCACCAGGACGCCGTGCTCTGCTCCCCGGGGCACCCCCTTTTCGCCGCACTCGGCGAGGCTCTCGACCGGGCGCTCGCGGCGGCGGGCGTGCCAGGTGGCGTCGCGGCCTTCGTCGACCCGTCTGCACGCGAGCCGTACCGTATCCACTTCCTGACCTTCGAGGTGGTCGGCGAGTCCGCGGCCGGTGAGCCCTCCTCCGCCCACGCCGAGGTCGCCGCGGTACTGGAGGACGCCGGAGGGCAGCTCGCGCCGGCGCCGCCGGACGTGCTCCACGACCTCACGCCCGGCGGCGGGACCAGGGCTTTGCCTCCGCCCGGGCCCGACATCGTCAGGCCCGTGACCAACTGGGTCCGGGCCACCGGCCAGTCCGTGGCCACGATCCGCGAACGTGAGCGGCGCCGAGACCAGGCAGAGCTCCGCGCGAGGTATCTGGAGGAGGCGTTCGACGCGCAGCGCTCGACCTTGGAGAGCCGATGGGCCGAGTACGAAGAGCGCGTGTTCAAGGGAGAAGAGGACTACCGGCTGCTCCGTGACGAGACGGCGCGGCGGGTCGACGAGCTAGAGCGGCGCCGGGCAGCCAAGCTCGACGGGTTCGCCAAGCTTGGTGTCGTCCGTGCGGGCCCCGTCACCTACCTAGGCTGCGCCGTGGTCGCGCCACCGGACGCACCTGAGGATCCCGCGGTGCGGGCGCTGCGCCAGGACCCCGAGGTCGAACGCGCGGCGATGCGACACGTGATGGCCCACGAGGTAGCGCATGGCCGCGATCCCGAGGACATCTCCCAGCGCCGTGACGGCACCGGCTTCGACATCCGCTCCATCGGCCGCGATCCCGAGACCGGTGAGCTGGAGGTCCGCCGTATCGAGGTCAAAGGCCGCTCCGCACCCAGCGGAGACGTCGGCCTGTACCGCACCGAGTGGTTCGCCGCCCGACGCTTCCGCGCCGGCTACTGGCTCTACGTCGTCTACGGCGCCGGCGCCGGCACCGAGCGCCTCGTGACGGTGCAGGACCCCTTCGGCCGCCTCCGCCACGTCCATGAGGTCACACAGGTCACCGGTTACCGAGTGCCCAGCGCCAGTATCGAGGCCGCCGCAAAAACAACATAGCTTAGGCTCGCGTACGGCGATTTCATCGTTTGGGGTTGCAAGCGGGCCGCAGCAGAGCCGTCTCCGGTTGACAGCCAGTCTGGCCGGAGTAAACTATCTCGTGCACTACCTCTGCGGCAACGGGGGTTTCCCCCGAGCCGCGCATTTGACCCCCGGGGAGCCTACGTACAGGCTCCCCGTATTATTTCTTGCGGTCGGTGCTCGGGAGGTGCGACGTGCAGCGTGTGCGGGTGTTCATCGACTACTGGAACTTCCAGCTGAGCTGGAATCGCTGGGACAAGGCAGCCGGAGGCCCCGCCAAGCCGGCCTCCCAGCGGCAGTGTGACTGGCTAGCCCTACCCGCACGGCTTATAGACGCGACCAGCAAACAGATCGCAAGCGGCGGCGTGGTGAACGGCCTGCAGCTGCAAGGGACGACCGTGTATGCCTCCATCGATCCCGATGGCGACGTACGCCTGCGTCGCTGGCTCAGCGACCGCATCGCCAGGCAAGCGGGCTTCGACGTCAGGCTTCGCGACCGCAAGGCCCGACGGAAGGACATTCATTGCAAGCTTTGCCGCACGACGACGACTCACTGCCCGAACTGTGGTGAGGCGTATATCGGTAGCCCTGAAAAGGGAGTTGACGCCGCGATCGTCACCGACCTGCTGTCGCTGGCTTGGCAGGGAGCATACGAGACCGCAATTCTGGTTTCTGGCGACGCTGATTTCATCCCGGCTGTAGAACACGTCCAGTCGAAGGGGCTGAAAGTCGTCAATGCGTCGTGGCGCAACCGCGGCCATAACCTGCAACGCACGTGCTGGGCGAGCTTCCACATGGACGACATCGCCGAGGAGCTGTGCCGATGAATAAGCGGCTGATTGAGGACATGCTGCCGATCGCGGCCATCAACGAGGTCGCACAGCGGGAGAAGATCGGGCACGCGGCGACGCATCCTCGCAAACTGCACCTGTGGTGGGCACGCCGGCCGCTGGCAGCGGCGCGGGCGGCGGTATACGCAGCGGTCGTGCCTGCGGGGGGGCGAAACAAAACCGACGAGGAGGAGTTCGCGTTCTTCACCGCACTGTGCCGATGGGGCGGACCGCAGTGGGCAATCGACCAGGCACGAGCCGAGGTGCTGGCCGCGAACGGCGGCGTGCCACCAAAGATCGTGGACTTGTTTGCCGGCGGCGGCGCGATCCCGCTGGAGGCCGCACGCCTGGGCGGTGAGGCCACGGCCGTCGAGTTGAACCCGGTCGCGCACCTGATCCAGAAGTGCATGCTCGACTACCCACAACGCTTCCCTGGTCTGGCGGACGATGTTCGGGAATGGGGTCAACGCTGGGTGGACCGCGCCTGGGAGCAGCTCGCCGACCTGTACCCGTCAGTGGAGGCAGGCAGCGGGCAGGGGCGCCTGGGGGAATCGGCCGAGGACGAAGGTCGCCGCCCGCTCGCCTACCTGTGGACGCGGACAGTTCTCTGCCCGAACCCGGCCCTTGCTCCGCATCGCGCCCCGCTGTTACGCCAGACGTGGCTCGCCCGCAAGAAGAATCGGTACGTGGCGCTGAAGCCGATGGTGGATCGGCAGGAGATGATCGTACGTTACGAGGTGGTCGAGTCGAACTCTGAACAGGGCCTCGGCTTCGACCCGGCGCTGGGTTCCAGGCGAGGGCAGACGGCATGCCTGATCTGCGGCGCGACGATCACTGCCGATTACGTGAAGGCCGAAGGACAGGCTGGACGGCTGGATGTGGCCCCGTTGTGCGCGGTCGTGCTGAAGGCGTCGAACAGAGGTCGCGACTATCTATCGGTGGATATGTACGCTTTGCCGGACGACGAGGACTACCGAGACCGGCTGGACAAGCTGGATGTCCAGCCCCCGGATGAGCCGATCCCAGCCGACGACGTGCGTAACTTCTGGACACCACTGTACGGCCTGACCCGGTTCCGAGATCTGTTCACCCCGCGCCAGCTTCTGACCCTGTGCACCCTGGCGGCTGGGGTCAGAGAGGTGCACGCAGACATGCTCGTGGCCGGTATTGAGAGTGATCAAGCGGATGCAGTTGCAACGTTCCTTGCGCTCATCCTTAGCCGGGCCGCCGACTACATGACTAGCTTATGCACTTGGCATGTCACGGGTGAGAAGACCAACCACACATACGCCCGCCAGGCGCTTCCACTGGTATGGGACTTCTCTGAAGTTAATCCCTTTGCCGGCGCGTCCGGAGACCTCCGGCGTAACGTGCGTGAAACGGCTGACATTCTCGCGGAACTTCAGTCCTTGCCGCGACCTGCTACCGTCGTTCGCGCCTCGGCGGTCTCGCTCCCGTTGGTCGACGAATCGCAGGACGCGGTCGTTACTGATCCGCCGTATTACGACAACATCAGCTATGCCGACCTGTCGGACTTCTTCTACGTGTGGCTCAAGCGATCGGTCGGGTTCCTGCACCCCGACCACTTTGGCGGCGAGCTGACGCCTAAGCGTGGTGAGGCGGTGGTGGCGCCGTACCGGCATGGCGGCAATCGCCAGGCGGCGCGCGGCTTCTACGAGGACCTCATGGCGCAGACGTTTGCCGAGGCCCACCGCGTGCTCAAGCCAGGTGCGCCGCTGGTGTGTATCTACGCGCACAAGACCACGCTCGGGTGGGCGACCCTGGTCGAGGCGCTGCGCACTGCCGGGTTCACGATCACCGAGGCGTGGCCGCTCGACACCGAGATGCCGCAGCGCTCGGTCGGCCAGGGCACCGCATCGCTGGCGTCGTCGATCTTTCTCGTCGCGCGCAAGCGTGATCCCGATGCGGGGACCGGCAGCGAGTCAGCGGTGATGGCCGAGCTGGATGGGATCATCGCCGAGCGGCTCGGCCGGCTCGAGAAGGCGGGCGTGACCGGATCGGACCTCGTGATCGCCACCGCCGGCGCGGGCCTGAAGCCGTTTACCCGGTTCGCCCGTGTCGAGCAGGACAACGGCGAGGCGCTCCCGGCCGAGCGATTCCTCACGCTGGTACAGAACCGAGTGCTCGACGCGGTGTTCGGCGGGCTCGCGGGGGCGGACCCGCAGACCCGGTTCTACGTCGCCGCGCAGTTCTCGTACGGCTATGGCTTCGTGCCGTTCGACGAGGCCAACCAGTTGGCCCGCATGACCGGCGTCGAGCTGGACGGGACTGGCGGCCTGACCAGTGGCGGCACCGCGGCACTGCTCGACAAGCAGAAAGGAAAGGTGAAGCTGCGTGACTTCGAGGCTCGCGGCGAGGACGACCATCTAGGCCTGCCCGAGGAAGCGCAACCGAAACCCGTCATCGACGTCGCTCACGGGTTGATCTGGCGGGCGGAATACCGGTCAGGGGAGATAGCGGGCTATCTCGACGCAGCCAAACCCGACGCGCATATGCTGCGCATGGTCGTCCAAGCACTGGCGGGCAAGGCGCTGCGCACCGGCTCCGGCGACGCAAAGGCGGCTGAGGCCGCCGCTGCCGAGCGGCTGCTCGGGGCGTGGCGGCGGCTCGTGGAGACACACCTGTCCGACGGCCGGTTGGCCTACCCAGGAGAAGCCCAGTGACCTCGACGGCGTATCGGCTGGTCCCGTGGACCGACGTGGTGGAACCGCACGACGACGTCAAGGGTGGCGCGCTCGACATGGGCACGTACGCGGTCAACCTCGCGAACGTATTCCGTCGCGCGGGGGGCGTGCCAGATGTCTACGCTCGCCCGGACCGGTTCTTCGCACGGACGTACCCGACCGAGGGGCTCACCCGGCTCCTTACCGACGTGCTGACCGTGCTCGCCGGCGGTGCAGGTGACCGGATCCTGCAGCTGCGTACCCCGTTCGGCGGCGGCAAGACCCACACGTTGGTCGCGCTTCTGCACCTGGTCCGCAACCGCCAGGCCTGCCTCGACGCCAGACCGGACCTCAGCGGCCTGCCCGATCCGGGGACGGTCCAGGTGGCCGTCCTTTCCGGCGAGGAGCTGGATCCGCTCAGCCCGAGCGACGGATCGGGGACCGTGACACGGACGATGTGGGGCGAGCTGGCCGCCCAGCTCGGCCGGTACGACCTGGTCGCCGAGCATGACGCGAATGGATCGGCGCCAGGGGGTGAGACGCTGCGCAGGGTGTTGGGTAGCGGGCCAGTGCTCGTACTGCTCGACGAGGTTCTGGTCTACGTCGAGAAGGCGATGGCCGTGACCTGCGGCGACTCGACGCTCGGCCGCCAAGTGATGCTGTTCGTCCAGGCGCTCACCGAGGCGGCCGGCAGCCTGCCGCACGCCGCGATGGTCTACAGCCTTCAGGCCAGCGTCGGCGAGGCCGCGGGTGCCGAGGGGTTGCTCGCCCAGCTCGACCACCTGGTCAGCCGCAAGGACGCGAAGCGTGAGCCGGTCACCGGCGCCGAGGTCATGCGCGTCGTCCAGACGCGGCTGTTCGAGGATCTCGGACCACCGGCGATACGCGCCGAGATCGCCGCCCGCTACGCCGACCTGGTCGAACGCCAGTTGGTCGCGCAGGCTGACACGGACGACGCTCGCCGCGAGGCCAAGACCGAGGCGCGCCAGTTGGAGCAGCGCATCCGCGACTCTTACCCGCTGCACCCTGCGCTCCTCGACCTGATGTACCACCGGTGGGGCAGCTTGCCTTCATACCAGCGGACCCGCGGGGCGTTGCAATTCCTCGCCAGCGTCACCCATGCGCTGTTGAAGGCCGGCGATGTCAGCCCCCTGATCGGGCCGGGTGAGGTCGATCTCGCGGACCCCGCAACGCGCAGCGCGTTCTTCAGCCAAGTCGGTGAGCGGGAGCGCTATACCTCCGTCATCGACGCCGACATCCTCGGCGACGGCTCCGGCGCGAAAGCAGTCGACCGGCGCATCAGCGCCGACTCCCCCTCGCTCGCCAAGCTGAAGGTCGGCACCCGGCTGGCCACGGCGGTGATGCTGTTCAGCTTCGGCGGGCAGGAGGGGGAGGACCGCGGCGTGCTGGAGATCGACCTCGTGGCGGCCACGCTGGTGCCGGGCGTGGACCGAAACGTCGCCGTCGCCGCGCTGCACGACCTCCGCGAGGACGCGCTGTACCTGCACCACACCGGCCGCCGCTACCGCTTCGAGCCGACAGCCAACCTGACCAAGATGGTGCGCGATGAGGCGGTGAAGTTCAGCCGCGACGAGGTGCTCGACGTGGTACGCGCCGAGTTGGGGCGTGCCCTCGGCGGCGAGAGGGGGGCCAAGTTGTGGCCGGCGACGCCAGCGGATGTCCCCGACGGCGTGCCAGCTTTCATATTCGCCTACCTGCACCCGGATTGGTCTGCGGACAAGCCGCCTCTGAAGGATTTCGTCGAGCAGGCCCGTGGAGGGAACCGCCGGTACCGCAACGGCATCGGGCTCGTGCTGCCTGACGGCCAGCAGTTCGACCGGGCGCGAGCGGCTGCCCGCACGCAGCTAGCCACCGGCAGCCTCGTTCGCCGCCAGTCGCAGCTGGGTCTGACAAAGGATCAGGTGGCCGAGTTAGAGGAGAAGCGTCACGCGGCTTCGCGTGACCTCGCGACCGCCGCGCCGCGGGCTTACGCGACCGCCGCGGTGCCCGTGCGCAGTGATCTGGGCGCGTCGGCATTCCTGATCGAAGAGGTCAGCCTGCGCGCGCTGCTGACCAACGGCCTCTCGCTGCACGAGCGGGTGCGAGAGGCATTGCGCCACCGTGTCTTCGACCGATTGACCGTAGCTAAGCTCATCGAGCTCGCCGGGCTCGGGCCGCAGCATTCTGCCGTGGCCTGCAGCGCCGTGGTGGACGGATTCTTCTCGTTCTTCCAGTTCACGAAGATCGCCAGCGCCGAGGTCGTTGCGGACGCTGTCCGGCGAGCGGTGATGGAGCGTACGGCCGCCTACGCGACCGGGATCGAGTTCGAGAGCGGCGAGATTCGGATCCGTGATCCGCGCCGTGTCCACCTCGGAACGGCGCTGGATGTCGAGGAGATCGACCTCGGCGGCGACGCGTTCCTGCTGACGCCCGAGCTGGCCGCAACGCTGCGCGCTCCCGCCGACCAACCTCAAGCCGTCTCGGCGCCTGCACCGCCGCCGATCGTTGAGGGCAGCGGCCGGCCCGACGCCTCAACTGCCCCCGCGTCAGACCCAGCGCCCGGCCAACCGATCCACCATGTGGCGCTGCGTGCCCGCCTGGATGGTCGCGGCCTGTTCGGGTTGCAGCGCGCGTTGTCGTGGCTGCGGGACGAGCATTGCGACCTAGACGTCGAGGTGACCGTCCGCGCGTCAGCACCCAGCGACGGGCTCGACCCAGTGCGCCTGCGGAACGGCGTCATCGAGCCGCTGGAGGAGGGTGGCGCCGAGATCACCCAACGGGAGCTGTCGTGAAGCTGTCCAAAATCGAGGTTAAGAACTACCGGTCGTTGTTTACCAACTCCGACGACGTGTTCTGCCTCGACCTCGCCGAGGGTATGAACGCGATCGCGGGTCCGAACAACACGGGCAAATCGAACTTGTTGCGCGCTGTTGCCCTTGCCCTCGATCCCGACTTCGAGTTCGACCGCAGCCATGATCTCCCCGGCCAGATGGCATGGGCGACGCCACGCGTGACGCTGGAGTTCACCGTCAATGACCGGGAACCGAGGGAGAAAACCCCTTCTCCGGTACGCCCACGATTATGAGCTGACCGGGATCAAGCGCTCGACCACCGCCACATACGCGGACGACGGGATCATCCGATTCACGGTCAGCTTCTCGGGCAACGCGCGCACCGGCGCCACTCGCCAGGAGTACATCGCCGCCCGCGGCGCCGGCGCTAGGCCCGGCGACCAGGACAAGCTCGCGAAAGTGCTCGCCCAGTTCCACAAGTGCATCCGGTTCGTGATGGTCTCCAGCGGCGAGAGTCTGGAGAGCCTGCTCGCCGGCAAGTTCCGCGAGATCCTGCACACCGTCATCCGTGAGAACCTCAAGGACGAGTTTGCTCAGGCCGAGCGCCGCCGGGCCGGCTACATCGAGGGCCTCCAACAGGACCTGCTCGCTCCACTCGCCGAGCGCATCGGCGGGCTTCTCGGAGAGCTGTTCCCCGAGATCCGCAAGGTCGCGCTCGTCCCCGGGGTCGGCTCGATCGACGAGACGTTGGAGTATGTCGACATCAAGCTGGAGGACACCGTCGACACCGCGCTGGAGGCGAAGGGAACCGGGGTCCGCGGCGGCGTGCTCGTCGCGATGCTCCGCTACCTAGCCGACAAGTCGCGGCGCTCGATGGTGTTCGCGGTCGAGGAGCCTGAGGCGTTCCTGCATCCCGCCGCCCAAGAGGACCTGCGCGACGACCTCGAGGCGCTCGCTGAACGCAACGACGTGACGCTCCTTGTGACAACCCATTCCCCGTTCGTCGTGTCCCGCGCCCGTGGAGCGCAGCTCGTCTCGGTCGCCAAGGACGCCCAGGGGCGAACCCATGTCGTCGGTCGTGCCCGCGGCGACGAGTCCTACACCTCCGTGCTCGCGGGACTGTTCCGCGACGCCTCGCTATCGGACATGATCGACCGCGCAGCACGCCTGTTACCGGGCGTGCGGGCCGTCCTGTTCGTCGAGGGGCTCACCGACGAGATCTATCTCCGACTTGCCGCGAAACATGCGGGTCGCGCCGACCTGCTCGACAGCCTCCACATCGCCCCCACTGGCGGCGCGTCGAAGATGATCGTCGATGCCCTATTGATGAAGGCCCAGACGCCGCTTCCCGTGCTCGCGCTACTCGACACCGACGAGATGGGCCGGGAAACCGCCAAAAAGCTTGTGAATTCGTTCGGGTTTAGCAAGAAGAAGGAGCTGATCTCCTACTCGGAGCTATTCAACGGCAACCCCGCGGACGTCGAGGCCGAGGATCTGTGGCCGAACAAATTGATGCAGCGTTTCGTGGACGAGCACGGTGAAGAGACCGTGCTGTCGGAGAAAGTCTACCGCAAGGCTCTGAACTGCTGGCATTACGGCTTCAACGCTACCGGCAAAGCCCTCATTGAGGAGTTCCTCGAACGGACGGCCACCTCGGCTCACGTCACTCGGTGGGTGGAACTCCTGATCATGATCCGCCAACGGCTCGGATTAGTCTGAAGATACGCAGCCTCGCCGGCAGAGGATAGCGCGCAGGACCCCGGACTCGCCCGAGGTCCTGTGGTGCTGCGAGGTCGATCATGCTTTACATGGCCAGTTCGGTCGACCTGCTAACCCCGACTGGTCAAGGCTTCGCGCCGGATATGTGGGCAAACATGACAGCGGCATAGCCGGTGCAGCCACGGTTTTCGGTTCGGCTCTCTGCTGGCCCTTCCTTCGGCCGGAGAACCGCTTCAAGACTGGGCTCACGGCACTGGCGGGCTGGATTAAGTTCTGGATTAAGTTAAGGAGGCTATGGCCAGCACAAGCCCCGTAGCAGCGGCGATCATCGTGCCAACGACGGCCCAGAAGTTCAGGACGCTGGACAGGGGCTCGACGCGGAAGTAATCCAGGACGAATATTGTGTGTATTCCCTTCCCCCGAGAGCCGCTCGACTGCTCCTGGTCCGGATCGATGCCCATCGTGTCCCAGATTATTTCAGTCAACGCCTCCTTTGCACCCTCGGGCAGGTTCATCTTTGACATAGCTGCAACAGCCTCATGGCGAGGAGTCCCAAGAGGAAGAAACTTCGACACAAGCAGCTTGAGCACATATGTTCCGTCGTGGGGGAGGTTACGGGCGCGAACGGTGAAGGAGAGTCGCTTCGAGTCACCGGACTTCCAGCCACCAGGCACTTGGCTGTGTGCTGTATCCACCCACCCCTGCTCGACACTGGGTAGGTCCCCAATAGGACCGCCGTACTGAGCGATGTAGAGACTGAAAGATGTCGACGGAAGAGGTTTCCAGCGTTCGTGATATTCAGTTTGATCCGGGGTAGGAAGAACGCTGTCGCATAGAAGGGAGGCCACCGCGACTGTCTCAGCTCGAAGATGAACGGATGCACTCCACCCGCAGTCCATTCCAGCCGCCGACCGAGCCTAAGTACCCCGCCGCAGAAATACGGTGCGCACCGAGGGCGACCCTGCATCCCCGCTCGCGGCGTTGCGCCTCGCTTCCATATGACCTCCGGATATGAGATCCGTTCAAGACAGACGCGCCTTGCGAGCGGGGCGCAGTGTCGCCCTCGGTGCGCACCGTATTTCTGCGGCGGAGTACTAAGTCGCCAAAATGTTCGCACGGCGTGAAAGCCTACGTCGTCCGGGAGCCGGGGAGGCTTACAGGACGCCGCCCGTCTCAATGCAACTTAAATAACTAGTTATGCGCGGGTGGCGGTAGTCGCTTGGCATCCCCGGCTACCCGAAGTCTGCGAGGCTGCATGCCTGCCCATAGTCCTGCGGGTTATGGGGTGCGAGCCCGCCTGCAGCCCGCGATTGCCATCCTCATGTTCGCTGCCGACGTCTCCTCGATGAGGTTTCCGTCCATCGGGCGATGGTGCTGTGTGGTTGGAGGTTGGTGGGATAGTCTGGTTGACGTAGTGGTAGGCACGAGATGACGAGGGGATGAGGTCCGTGGGTGTGGATCGGGGGAGCGATCGGCCGGTACAAGCAGGTGGCGGATGGGTTGCGGGGGGCGATCCGGGGTGGGGAGTTGGCGGATGGGGCGCTGTTGGCGTCGGAGGCGGAGCTGATGGCGCGGTACGGGGTGTCGCGGAACAGCGTGCGGAATGCGGTGGCGCTGCTGCGGGTCGAGGGGCTGGTGGTGACCGAGCATGGGCGGGGGACGTTCGTGCGGGCGCAGCGGCCATTGCGTCGGCTGAGTTCGTCGCGGTACGCGAAGGCCGAGGAAGGCGCGCCGGCCGATCAGCTACTGCTCGGCGTCGAGGTCGTGGATGCGCCGCGGGAGGTCGCCGACCGGTTGGGGCTGGAGGCGGGGGAGCGGGTGGTGGTGCGGCGCTCTCTGCTGTCGCTGGGAGGCGAGCCGGTGCAGGTGGAGGACAGCTACTTGCCGTTGGGCATCGCCAAGGGCACGGCCATCGAGAAGTCAGAAAAGCTGCAGGGTGGGGTGCATGCGCTGTTGGAGCAGGAGCTGGGGTATGAGTTGGAGCGCTTCGTGGAGGAGTTGACCTTCCGGATGCCCACGCCGGAGGAGGCGCGGATGTTGCGGATGGGCGCGGGGGTGCCGGTGGTGCGGTTGCTGCGCACGCTGTACGACTGTTGCGCGACTTGTTGGGTGACGTTGGCCTCGTCAGGGTTGGTGTCGCTGGCGGGGCCGGTTGGGTGACGCTGTGTGGTGGTGGTGTTAGTCGGCGGTGTGGTCGGTGATGGCTGCGG
>Ga0187893_10010692_pt1 | contig 13565 bp, 9 predicted proteins | sample MA1701074metaG_FD_139574 | JGI IMG/M metagenome (GOLD analysis project Ga0187893, IMG submission 139574) | White microbial mat communities from a basaltic lava cave in the Kipuka Kanohina Cave System on the Island of Hawaii, USA - MA170107-4 metaG ...
GGGTTGGTTGAGTGGCGCGGGTTGGTTGAGTGGTGTGAGCGCTGACTACGGTAAGCGGTTCTGTGGTTGAGTGGCTCATTCACATACAATTAACATTGCGTTAAGGTTGAGTTCACCATTCCAAGTTAGTCTATGAACTATTTATCCATCACACTCGGGAGGCAAACATGCAACGCAAAGTCAGTTTCTGTTTGTTGATCGGCTGGATCATAGTCTTAATTACCGGGTCCGAGGTTGCGGGACAGACGGCAGCGAAGGTAGAGATGGGAGCTATCAGCAAGAACGGGCCCGATGCCGAATCCGTTGCCTCATCCAAAGAAACAGCCCAACCGAATGAGCGTATCAACGCCCTCGAGGAACAGGTGCGACAACAGGCTGCGCAGCTCGGTGAGATTAAGAAGTTGCTCCTGGAACAACAACAGACGATTAAATTGTTGACCGGAAAGCTGGCTGGCGGGCGGCCGTTAACGGAGCCGGCCGATTTGACGGCCGATGCCGTCGGCAGAAGAGATTTAGGGTTAGAAACCACCGGGGCCAGGATCGAACCCAAGTCATCTCAAATTGAAGAGCGGCTCAAGACAGTGGAAGCTCGCGTGGCAGACATCGGCTCGATCAAGTTCAGCGGCGATATACGTTTGCGCGGAGAATCGTTCTTCGGATTAACCAATAGTCTGCCGAATGGCGCCAATCCGGCGGTTCTAGGCAATGACCTAAGCGCGCGCCACCGGATGCGCATGCGCGCGCGTTTGTCCCTACGCGGCAAAATCGGAGAGCAATTCGACTGGGGATTGCGATTCGCGACCGGCAGTCTCTCCGATAATAACTCTACTAATCAAACACTTACTGATTTCTTCACTCGAAAACCCTTTTCGCTCGATCAAGCGTTTGTCATTTATAAGCCCCGACGGATGCCGGGTTTGCGTCTCGAGGGCGGCAAATTCGAGCCGCCATGGACCTTCTCGGAAATGACAATTGATGGGGATTGGATGGTCGAAGGCTTCAACGAATCCTATACGCGCGCTTTCAAAAACTCCGCGTTTAAGGAAATAGCGTTTATTGCCTGGCAGCTTCCTTTCCTGGAACGAAACTCCGCGTTCGTGCGGAATTCGGACGGGACGGTTAATACTGAGCAGTCACGCCGCAATGGGCGCGATCTCGCGCTTTACGGAGCACAGGTTCGCACCCGCCTGGAACCAACCTCTAAGGTAACTCTCAATTTGTCAGTCGCTGATCTGTATTTCTCGGGCACGCAATTCATCTCGCCGATGCAAGTCTTCGGCAGCCAGTTACAACTTCCCGTAACCATCACCATCCCGGCTACGGCTACGACGCCGGCACAAACCGTCACCAGTCAGGTGTTAATTCCGCGAGAATTCCTGCTGACGGGTAACGGCAACCTTGGGTTATCAAATGCCAGTAACAACGCCACGAACCGTGACGGTCGGCTGGCGTCAGGATTTAACCTGGTTGATGTGATCGGCCAACTCGAGCTTAAGCATAGCGAACGTTTTCCTGTGACCCTGCTTTTGAATTTCGTTATCAACACACAGACTCATGATGTGGTAGCAACTGATTCCTCCGGCGCCGATCTGTTGCTCAAAAACAACGAGAACAGCGGCTTCTGGGGCGAAATTCAGATCGGAAAAACAAAAAAGAGCGGCGACCTTCTGTTTGGTTACACCTTCATGCGCATTGAAAAGGATGCGGTGCTCACACCTTTTAATTTTTCTGACATCACCCAACAGTCCGATATGCGCGGCCACCGTTTTACGATGGCCTATGCCGCCGACCAGCGAGTAACCCTTTCGTTAACGGGCATCATAACGCAGCGGCCAAACGGATTATTTGGTCCCTTTGTAGCGACTCCTCCTGGATCCCTTAATCGGGCGACCACGCGTCTGCAATTCGATACTGTCATAAAATTCTGAGCAGCATTAGGGTCTCGCTAAAGGATCAAGTCAGGTACTTCATAGGCCGGGGAGTGATTCACTTGGCAAACTTCAGCCTTTAATTTGTTGAATACCGAAGCGCACCAGAAAAACTAACCTAACGAGTGGTTTCTGGAAATTTTCTTGACAAAGAATTTTGCGCAGTAATAGATTGCTGCCCCCCCCAATCAGCTATTGACTTAACCCGACGCTCGAGCGTAGCAGGCAGCCCAGAACTTGGAGACAGTTTCCTCTTCCAGGAGACTTGCTCGTGTCTTCTTATTCTGATCGCCAATGTGGAGCTTAGTAAGCCTCCCGTTCGATCAGAAGTTATTCCAACTCAAGCTTTATCAGATTCAAGGTGCACATAATTTGCACCTTTGGAGAACTTTCACCTGAACCAGGAAGCTCGGGGCAGCCTTATTCAAAGTACTAAGCTGCAGACTCTCGAGTCTTCTCCCCGTTGCCTTGGCAACGACAGGTCAGCTAATTCCACGAAAAGGAGATCCCCAAACATGAGTACATCAGATTTACCGCTCCCTTCTAACTCCTCTGCCGTTCCCAATAGACGACAGTTCATTGGCCGCCTCAGTGGCGCTACTGCCGCAACTATCGCAGCAGGCGCTATCGGTCTAGAACCGCTGCTCGGATCGAAGACCAGTGAAGTTGAGGCGCATGAGCTTGCGCCGCAAACCCCTAACCATCGTGTCCATGACGCGGAGAAAATTCGTAAAGATGCAGGGAAAGCCGAAAAGGACCTTGGTGTTTTTGCTCACCCCTGCAATGGTGACGAGGAGTTATACCCCAACCGGATCGGAAACTTCCATAAGACTTTGCCGCACAACAGCATTGGCGAAGTTGATCAGGCGGCCTACAACCAGTTGCTCAGCGCGGTGCAAGCCGGCACATTCGCCGCTTTTGAAGCCGTCCCAAAAGGAGGCACGGCTAATTACCTGAACCCACTTGGCGGATTGGCTTTCAGTATTGAGGGACCGGATTCTCCCGCTACGCAGTTGGTGACCGTACCACCTCCAATCGCCAGCGCTGCTAAAGCTGCCGAAACGATAGAAGTTTACTGGGAGGCATATCTTCGTGACGTGCCCTTCGCGGATTACAACGTCAATCCCGTAGTTCAACAGGCCTGTGCCGATCTGTCGAGGCTGTCGGACTTTCGCGGTCCCAGGATCGGCGGCGTGGTCACGCCTCAAAGCCTATTCCGTTACGATTATCCCGGTTGTCTGGATGGCCCAATGGTCTCTCAGATTCTCTACCGGAACTTTGCTTATGATGCGATCCAGATCACGCCTCTGATCCGGACCCGGCAGCGAGTACTCAACTGGAATCCGGACGGAACGTTTACCTTCGATCCGCTCGGACGTGACTTTCTTACCGCATTCGCTGAATTTGTAAATGTTGAAAACGGTGTCGCCGTCGGCAATGTCAATGTTTTCGACGCGACTCCGCGGTTCATCAGAAACGTCCGCGACCTGGGCGTTCTCGCCAGCTCGGACACGATTAACACCGCCTATATCAGGGCTACTCTGATTTTGGGAGGTCTCGGAGCGATGGTCGACGCCGGTAATCCCTACGCCACCAGCAACCGTCAGGGGGGCTTTGCCACGTTCGGCGGCGCTCATCTCTCGATGCTGGTTGGTTCAGCACATAAAGCCGAGCGCCACACGTGGTATGACAAGTGGAATGTGCATCGCCACCTCCGGCCCGAAGCTTACGGCGGACTCGTAGACAATCATCTGCAAGGCCGCGCGACTTATCCGCTTCCGGCTGAGCTGCTGAATTCGCCGGTTCTACCTTTAATTGCGGCGTATAACCAGCAGTTGAACCAGGTAAGATTCGGAACCAACGAGGCCAGCTTCTTATTGCCACAGGAACTCACGGGCGGTTCGCCGGCTCACCCCTCGGCGCCTGCGGGACATGCCGTGAGCGCCGGCGCCTGCGTCACAATGCTGAAAGCCTGGTTCCGGGAGGACACAGTGCTGTCTGACGCAGTGACGAGGCAGCCTAACCGAGACGGAACGGCGCTGGTTCCTTACGTCGCGGGCGTCGACGGACCACCGCTCACCGTCGGCGGAGAATTGAATAAGCTCTGCCACAATTTATCTGAAGGACGAAACATGTCCGGTGTTCACTGGCGCGTCGCTGATAATCTGACGGGGAACCTGCAAGGCGAGGAGATAGCAATTCGAATTCTGAAGGAGGCGAAAGCCACCTATCCTGAGCCGAATGCCAGTTTCTCCCTAACGAAGTTTGACGGCACGACAATTACTATTTGAGGCTGTCAGATTAGGCGTGCCGGAGCAAACCCTCCGGCACGCCTCTCGCCATTTAACGGCGATGCGGAATGTTTGGTCCTTTCCGGGCATTGATTAGGAAGCCCTAAAAATGGACCTTTCATCAGGCTCTGTTAATCTGCGGCTAAAGTTAGGTTTCTTTTAAAACTTCAGAGGTCGGCGGCGTCTCGGGGCTTCCTTGCGAACTCTAAAGTTTAATTGCACCCGAGTGGTCCAATCTCGGCAAATTTTTCTTGACAATGATCGCAAAGTGGTTATAGATTGCGCCCACTCGTTTTAACCCCGAAGCCATCGTGCGGCATTAGGTTTTTTCTCACCGGGTTTTCTTCATAAAAATTTTGTGTTTTCGGGTGCGGGGTACTTGCATCTGCTTTGCAAAGCCACGAGTGTTTCCGTTCGCGAGTCCGCCAGTAGTGTTTAAGAACCGTCGAAACGTATCGGATTGGCCCGAATATCCCGCATCGCTCTGATTCTTTGACCAGGCCCCAGGAGGAGGAAATTTCCGCGATGGCTTATATCTCCAAGAGAAACAGAAGACGAGAAAAGGACAAGGAGATCGCAGCGAAAAACCGGCGCGAGTTGATTGCGGCCGGATTTAAGCGGCGCGACCTGTTGAAGATGGGGCTGCTAACCACCGCCGGAATGCTCATCCCGAAAAAGGGTTTGAGCGCGCGACCGCTGACGAGCGCCGGTTTTGTTGTGAACGACGATCCGAACAGCCCTCCCACAACCCCCTTCCAGGAAAACATGCCACGCCTAACGGTACTTCAACCCGTGGCATCGCTGACCCCGGCGCCGACGATCGCCCCAAATACGGCCGCTGGAGAAGCACGCACGGTTGCGCATCAGGCTTTCGCTCAGTTCCCGCCGCAAAGGTTTTATGAGATGTCTGAGCAGGCTGGCACAGTCAGTATGCACCCACAACTTCCGCTCCAAACCATTTGGGGCTTTAACGGGATCACTCCTGGTCCACTAATTGTTGAGAGATATGGCAATTTGGGGAGTCCGGGTAATGGATCGGTGCTGCTGCGGCTGCGCAATAATCTGCCCATCAATAACGGCGGGTTCGGGCTGCCGTCGGTCACGGAACACCTGCACAACGGCCACACACCGCTCGAGAGCGATGGTTTTCCCTGCTTCTTCATGGAGCCCGGGCAGTTCTATGATCACCACTATCCGAACGTGTATGCCGGAATCAACTCTACCCATCCGGGGACCGGCGATATCAAAGAGGCGATGGCGACGCTTTGGTATCACGATCACCGGATCGACCACACGGCGGAAAATACTTACAAAGGGCTCGCCGGGTCTTACATTCTTTTCAACGAATTCGATAGTGGTGACGAAAACACGGGATTCCGTCTCCCGAGTTTCGGGGATGGCCAAAACCCGCTCACGAGTTTTGACATCTACATGGTGTTCAACGACAAGGTCTTCGATAACCAGACTGGGCTGCTCGCCTTCGATCTGTTCAATACGGACGGTATTCTGGGCGACAAATTCCTTGTCAACGGTAAGATCCAGCCCGTGTTGCACGTCAGCCCGCGCCGGTATCGCTTCCGCTGGCTGAACACCGGCCCGTCGCGTTTTTATCAACTGTTTGTGCTGGGCCCGAACAACTCCAGCAAATCATTCTGGCAGATCTCGACCGACGGCAATTTGATGGAGAAACCCGTTCAAGTGACCAGCTCCCGGTTCTCCGTAGCCGAGCGCGTTGACGTGATCGTCGATTTTACCAACGAGGCCGGCAAGACGTTCTATCTCGAAAATCGTCTCGAGCAGGATGACGGTCGCGGCCCCACCGGTGATGTGCTGGGCGCCGGTCAGGGAGACAAGATCCTGAAAATCGTCGTCGATGGTCCGGTGGTAGCGGATAACAGTATCAACCCCGCCGACATCACTCAGTTCTACGGTTTTCCGAATACCGCGGATCCGCCGCGGATTACGCGCACCTTCCGGTTCGAGCGCGGCAATGGCCAGTGGCAAATCAACGGTCAACTGGTTGGTAATTGCAACAACATCCGGTTTGCCATCAAGCGTAATTCCGTCGAGAAGTGGAAGTTTCAGAACAACTCCGGCGGTTGGCAGCACCCGATTCACATGCACTTCGAGGAATTCCAGACCTTGAAGATAAACGGGCAGGCTCCCTCTAATTCAGGGTTGATTACTAAGGGCCGGAAAGATGTCTTTCGCCTGGAACACAACATGGAGGCGGAAGTTTACATTCGCATTCGTGATTTCGTCGGTAAGTTCCCGCTGCACTGCCACAATGTGGTCCACGAAGACCACGCCATGATGGTGCTGGGCGAGATCAACGATGTGGGAGACAACAAGACGCAGCCCTAGCCGGGGCTTGGGGTTCCGACTTTTGCGCCGCAAAGACGCTTGCGACGCACGGAGAAAGGATTTTTATGAGCAACATTAACAGAAGGGGATTGCTGGCAACTTTTGGGACGTTGCCGTTTGCAGGCAGCCTGGTTGCTCAGGCCCAAACACCGGAATCGGCCCCCAGGTTCAAGCAAATATCCTCGCGGGAAAGGATTAGGCAGCGATACTTCCCGAATCTTGTCCTGACCACGCACGAGGGAAAAGAAGTTAAATTCTATGATGACCTGGTCAAGGACAAGATCGTTATCTTTAACATGATGTATGCGAAGTGCGACGGTGTTTGCATGCCGATCACGAGGAACCTGTTACAGGTGCAAAAGCTGCTCGGCAGTCGCGTGGGCAAAGACATCTTCATGTATTCGTTCACCCTCAAGCCGGAAGAAGATACTGTAAAGGCCCTGAAACATTATGCTCATATGCATAAGGTCCGGCCAGGTTGGTCTTTTATCACCGGCTCAGTGGCCGACATGGAGCTGATCCGGCGCAAGTTGGGCTATGTCGATCCCGATCCGGAGGTTGATAAAGATAAGTCGAATCACATTGGAGTAATCAAATATGGCAACGAGCCGTTCGAAAGATGGGGCGGCTGCCCCGGGCTTTCACCGCCCAACTGGATTGTCGAAACTCTTAGCTGGGTAGATTGGCCAAAAGACCGGAAAGCTCCAGCCGGAAATGGAGGACTGTAATGAAAAAGAGTTCGTTTGGAGGAAGAATCTTTTTTACCGTTCTGGCTCTGTTGGTGGTATCGGCGCTGGCCTCTAACGCGGCGTTGATGCAGCAGCTCTCGCAACCTACGAACGAGATCTCGCTCGGAAGCAGCAGTGGAGAGGGCGGAGTTGAAAATATCGCGGGTGGGTCCGGCGGCGGGACCAGTGCTACCTATGAAGCCGGCGGCCCAGAAAGTCTCGCTTTCGACGGAACCTATGTCTGGGTCAGTAGACAGTTCAAAGATTCCGTAACCAGGCTCCGGGCCAGCGATGGCGTGAGCGGCGGCACCGTGGCGGTAGGGAAAAATCCAGTCGCTTTGGCCGTCGCCGGCACCAGCGTCTGGGTGGCAAATCTCGAGAGCGACAATGTGATGAAGCTGCGCGCCAGCGATGGCGTAAAACTTGGCACCTACACGGTAGGTGATGGCCCGGGTGGGCTGGCATACGACGGCACCAACATCTGGGTTACCAACCGGAATAGCAACAATGTTACGAAATTGCGCGCCAGTGACGGCGCCAGGCTCGGCACGTACCCCACCGGGCGCCGGCCAATGGGCGTCGCCGCTCTGGGCGGCAACATTTGGATCGCAAATAACATGGATGACACGGTGGTTAAGCTGCGTGCCAGTGACGGTGTCAAACTTGGAACCTATGCGGTTGGCGACGGCCCATTTGGCGTCGCCTCCGACGGCGCCAATATCTGGGTAACCAACTTTTTCGGCAAGAGTGTGAGCAAGCTGCGAGCGACGGACGGCGCAGCCCTCGGCACTTTCACTGTCGGTCACGACCCGGCGGGCATCAGCTTTGACGGAACGTCCATTTGGATTGCCAACAGCGGCGAGAACACCGTCATGCGCGTGCATACCGGAGGCTCGATTATCTCAACTTACAGCACCGGGAAGAGCCCCTTTGGCGTGGTCTTTGACGGCACAAATGTTTGGAGCGCGAACTTTGGCAGCGATTCGGTTTCGACTTCGAACGCCGCTGCCGGCAGTACGGCCCTGCAATAGGTTGTTCCAGTTGTTTGTGTGACCAGAGTCTTTCTACTTCTGGGATTTCAGACTTGATTGCCTGGATCTGCAGGAGTTAATTAACGAAGGCTGCCTCAGGCAAGCTCCGCTAACCTCCCCCCAACGAACTTCTGTGCAATGTTGTTTTCTGCTGCCAAAAAGTTGAGAGGTTCCGCGCACCTCGCATTTAGATACGGAGCCCACTCTCGAAGAGTCAGTTGCATGCCCAGAATTTATACCATCCTCAGTTTGAAAAATTCGCAGCGTTTTCTCATGTATTCCGGCATGGCCGCCAACGTGGACTGCGCTTAGATCTGCGTTCGACCAGCGGTGTCGAGCAAGCGGTTTTCAAGCGGTTGATTTTCAAGGCTAAAAGCGCTTTTCAAGTCAATAACATTACTAGCTGACCGGCTTCGGCGAATTGTCAGGCTATCAGAGTCTGGCTTTCGGCCGGGCCATCCAAAGGAGAAAGCCAAATGGCAAACATCTCGAAAAGAAACAGAAGGAGGGAGAAGGAGATTAACAACGCGGCGAAAAACCGGCGCGAGTTAATTGCCGCGCGGCTGAGTCGTCGTGACCTGATGAGGATGGGTCTGCTTACTAGTGCAGGCTACCTCATTCACAAGAAAGGCCTCAGCGCACGAGCCCAATGGGGTGGCGGCGGGGGAGGCTCTGGAGAATGCGATCGGCGGTGGTGGAACGGATCCGGCGGCAATGGCACGCCAGTTAGTCCACCGACTACGCCATTCGTCGAGCCGCTGTTCATTCCGCCAATCGCCCAGACCGTGGCGTCGCTTAATCCGGCGCCGACCGTTAATCCAAACACCGGTGCCGGCGAAGCTCGCACTCGTCCGCACCAGGCTTTGACCACGCTGCCGCCGGTGAAGTTCTACGAGGTTCATCAGAGGGAAGAGTTGCTTAGTGTGCACCCCGAGCTCCCTTTACAAAGGCTTTGGACCTTTAACGGAACCGTCCCCGGCCAGACCTATGTTGCCCGGTACGGAGAGCCGATTCTGGTTCGTAACTTTAACGACTTGCCGAACGACAATGGCGGGTTCGGCCTGCAATCGGTTTCCACGCACCTGCACAACGGTCACACGCCATCTGAGTCGGATGGATTTCCCTGCGACTTCTTTGGGCAGGGCCAATGGTATGACCAACATTACCCCAACGTACTGGCCGGATTTGCCTCGAGCCATCCGCCCAACGGCGACATCAACGAGGCCATGAGCACACTCTGGTATCACGACCATCGGGTGGACTTCACCGCGCAAAATGTCTACAAAGGCCTCGCCGGTTTCTACCTGCTCTTCAATGCGTTTGACACTGGCGACGAGACCACTGGTTTTCGACTTCCAAGTTTCCCAAACTTCGATATTCCCATGATGTTTAATGACAAGAACATCGATCCCGATGACGGCTTGCTGGCCTTTGATTTGGCTAATCGTGACGGAATCCTGGGGGACAAGTTTCTGGTAAACGGAAAGATCCAGCCCTTCTTCGAAGTCAAGCGACGTCGATATCGTTTTCGTTGGCTTAACGGAGGGCCTTCGCGCTTCTACCGTTTCTACCTGACCAAATCAAACCTGACAAATCATCCATTCTGGGTCATCGCAAACGATGGCAATCTGCTGACAAATCCGGTGCAGACAACAACCGGAGTCACCATCGCCGTGGCTGAGCGAATGGATGTGATTGTGGACTTTTCTTCCTTTGCTCCCGGTTCGATCATTCATCTCGAAAACCGACTCGAGCAATGCGATGGTGCCGGCCCCACCAATAACATCCTGGCCGCAGGTCAGGGGAACAAGATGCTTGAGTTCCGTGTGGTTTCCGACACTGTGACGGATAACAGCGTGGATCCGGCAACAAACCCCACCTTCTATCAGGTGCCCACAAGGGTGACCGAACGGATCAGGCGCTGCTTCGAGTTTGACCGGAGAAATGGCCAATGGGTCATAAACGATGAGCTTTTCGACTGCAACGATGTCCGCTTCAAAGTGAAGCGCAACACCGCGGAGATCTGGGAACTCGAGGGCGGGTTTAACTGGTCGCACCCAATCCATATTCACTTCGAGGAGCACCAGGTGCTCAAGCGCAACGGGCAGACCCCCACCTTGATCGAGAGAGGACGCAAGGACGTCATCAGACTCGGTGAGAATGACGACGTTGAGATCTACTTCCGTTTTCGCGATTTTACCGGGCGCTATCCAATGCACTGTCACAACACGATTCATGAAGACCACGCCATGATGTTGAGGTTTGACATTGACGACGTGGGGAACAATAACGAAGACAACTGTGGCCACCACTAACCGGCTGCCGGACCCTGATTAACCGGGTCTGTCAGGTGGTTACCAACCGCTAAGAATGAGAAAGGAGAAAGAAACCATGCCAGAAATGAACAGAAGAAAGTTGCTGGCGTCATTGGCGGTAGCGCCCCTTACGACTGGGGCGGTGGCGCACACAGCTAATTCGGATCATAAGTTCAAATCCTCAGCTTCCGCACGGGAAAAATTGCAGCAGCGCTATTTCCCAAACTTCGAGTTGACGACCCACGAAGGCAAGAAAGTGCGCTTCTACGACGACTTAGTTAAAGACAAGATCGTGGTCATCAACTTCATGTATGTGAAGTGCGAGGGGGTCTGTATGCCCGTCACGATGAACCTCAAGAGAGTGCAGAAGCTGCTGGGCAACCGGGTGGGACGTGACATCTTCATGTATTCCATCACGCTTAAGCCTGAAGAAGATTCGCCTCGCGCCTTGAAGCGCTATGTCGATAGCCACAAGATCAAACCGGGCTGGACGTTTCTGACCGGCAAGGCTGAGGAGATCGAGACGCTGCGGCGCAGCCTCGGCTTTAAGGATGCGAAAACCAAGCTTGATCGCGATCTGACCAACCACACCGGGATGGTTAAGTATGGGAATGAAGCGCGCTTATGGTGGGCAATGTTTCCGGGTGAGGCTAACGCTCCCTGGATTGTGGAGTGTATTCGCTGGATGGATGGTTCCAACTCAAAGGGAACCGATAATGCGATACACCAGGAAACCAAACCCGACCACAGGCGACACAATCATAACGGCAAACGTTCCAAAGGCCGATAGCGCTTTGATTTGAAGGGGAGGCATAAATGAAAGAGAGTCGTCTTGCAGGATGCTCATGGTTAAAGTTTCTGTCCCCCCTTCTGGCTGTGATCATTTCCTCGGGCGCCGTCTTTTCTCAAGCCAAAGACGGCAGCCAGGTAAAAACGGTTCCATCGGAAAAGACAGACTTTGCGGTGGGTAGAAGTCCCGATGCAATCGTCTTTGACGGAGCGCACATTTGGGTCGCAAACCAGCTGAGCGACAGTGTAATGAAGCTCAGCGCGAACGACGGGTCGAATTTGGGTACTTTCCCGACCGGAACTCGGCCCGTTGCGCTCGCCTATGACGGCGAAAACATTTGGGTTGCAAACAAGTTCAGTAACAACGTTATGAAGCTCCGAGCGACCGATGGCGCGTTGATTGATACGATAAAAGTTGGACGTGGTCCAGAAGGACTGCTTTTCGATGGCAATAGCGTCTGGGTCGCAAATGGCGAAGATGGGACTGTGACCAAACTGCGCCCAGGCGACGGGGCTAGTTGCACGTTTATCGTTGGCAACCGGCCAGTTGCTTTCGCTTATGACGGCAGCAACGTTTGGATCGCCAATAATGGGAGCAACAATGTGACTAAGCTGCGCGCCGACGACGGAACCAATCTCGGAACGTTTAATGCCGGGCGGGAACCAATGGGTATCGCCTTCGATGGCACAAATATCTGGGTGACCAATTTCTACAACAAAGCCGTAACTAGATTGCTGATTGACGGGTCGTTTAGAGACAGAATTGCCGTTGAAGATGGACCAGCAAGCATCGCCTTTGTCGGAGGCTCGATCCTGGTCGTTAATTACGGAAGTCGCTCTGTGTCTCAGATTGAACCGCAAAGTGGCAAGGTGCTTAAAACTTTTGCCGTCGGGAGAAGTCCATTGGGCCTTGCCTTTGACGGCCTTAATATTTGGGTCGCCAACCGCGGCAGCAATTCCGTATCAAGAGTTCAAACCGCGCTTCGAACCAATTAATTAAGGTCTTCGAAATAACCATAGAGCACGCCAAAATGGAACATGACTTTTAGCCGTTCGTTAATTTTTTCACCTTGTCGCACGAAATTCCTTGACTTTGATGGCGTTCGATAATAAATTGCGCCTCGCCTCAGTGCGGATGGTCCAAGGAATGTCGCTTGGACCAAGCTCCCAAGCCCAGAACTTGAGAGAGACAGGCATCTGCTTGACGCAGATTCTCTTCTTATGCCTTTTACTCAGTCTGCAAGGGATTAGCGGTTTTTCTCAGGAGCACCTGGGATTCCGCAGATGCAGGTTCTTCGGAAGTTCGAGATCGGGCTAAGCAAAAAGACTAATTGAACTTTTGATTGGCGAATCCCCCTCGCCGATTAGTTCCTTAAGGGAACCTGTCTGCCTTACTGTCTTCAAAAGGAAGATCGAGTAGGTGGTTATTTCTTTACTCGACTCGAGCCGTTCGGAGCTACCGAGTGGATCATAGAGTAGAAAAAATTCAGAAAATCATGCGAGAAAACCTGCACCGAGAGGTATCTCTCAGGGAACTTGCCGGATCGGTGAATCTTTCGGTCTGGCGGCTTAGTCACATTTTTCGATCCGATGTAGGCATGTCTCCAATCAAGTACTTACGGCTTCTCAGGATGGAAAGAGCAAGGCAGTTGTTGGAGACAAGTTATCTGAGCATTAAGGAAATCGGATATCACGTTGGCCTCAACGACGAAAGTCACTTTGTGCGGGACTTCAAAAAAGCTTACGGTGCGCCTCCAACTCTTTATCGGTTGCAATTCAATGGCGGGGCAGGTGAAACCGGCAACGGGAAAACCCATGGAGCGAAAACAATTAGAAACCAGTCAAATGAGGGTTAAGGACCAGCCTGAGATGAATATCAAAGCGGGATCACAGCAGGCAGCAAAATTCGCCAATGAATAGCAAGAACAGCCATGCAACATGACTTGCAATCCAAGATCTTGAAGAATAGTCTATCGTTTCCTTTTATCCCGACGGTGATCCGGGTTTTTCCGTCAGGCTTTTCGCGCAGGAACACAAGTCATAAGTCTTCGGGCAAAGCTTCATAGTTTTCGGGCAAAGCTTCATAGTTTTCGGGCAAAGCTTCATAGTTTTCGGGCAA
>Ga0187893_10010693_pt1 | contig 13564 bp, 13 predicted proteins | sample MA1701074metaG_FD_139574 | JGI IMG/M metagenome (GOLD analysis project Ga0187893, IMG submission 139574) | White microbial mat communities from a basaltic lava cave in the Kipuka Kanohina Cave System on the Island of Hawaii, USA - MA170107-4 metaG ...
CGGGTCACCCGATCGCCGGCTGCTGCTGCGTGAGGCAGTGGAGCGTGCCGAGGCCCCACATCAGGTCCACCGAGTGGATGCCAACCACCTCGTGCCTGGGAAACACCTTGGCGATCGTGTTGAGTGCCACGCGGTCATTCTTGTCGTTGAACGTCGGCACGAGCACTGCGCCATTGCAGATGTAGAAGTTGGCGTAGCTCGCGGGCAGACGTTCGCCGTTCATCTTCACCGGCCGCGGATACGGGAGTTTCACGACTTCGAGCTTGGCCTTTTCCAGGCGCTTGAGGTTGTCGAGCGAGCGCTTGTGATTCTCGTCCGCGGTGTCCGCTTCATACGCGAGCGCCACGACGCCGGGCGCGACGAACCGTGCGATGTCGTCCACGTGGCCGTGCGTGTCGTCGCCGACGCAGCCCTCGCCGAGCCATACGGTGCGCTTGATGCCGAGCCATTCCGTGAAAGCTTTTTCGTATTGGTCGCGCGTGAGTCCCGGATTCCGCGCCTGTACCTTCGAGAGCAGGCACTCTTCCGTGGTCAGCATCGTGCCGCGGCCGTCGGTGTCGATGGCACCGCCCTCGAGGACGAAGCCGAGGCCGCTGTCGGGCCGCGTCGCCTCCTTGCGCTTGGCCTTCGTGATTGTCGCGACCGCCTTTCCGACGAGCGCATCGCGGCCGTAGTTATCGTACTTCGCCCAGCCGTTGAACTTCCAGTTGATCAGCTCTGCCTTGCCGCCGTTCTCCACCCAGGTCGGGCTCGAGTCGCGCAGCCAGACGCGGTCAGTGGGCACCACGTGCAGCCGCACGTTCGTCGTGACGCCGTGCGCGTCGAGCACCTTGCGCGCCGACTCCCTGCCCATCTCGTGGCACAGGATCTCGACGCGCTCGTGCCGATGCAACACACGCGCGATCTCGGCGTACACCCATGGGATCGGAGCGAGTTTGCCGGGCCAGTCAGGTTCGTGGTGCGGCCAGGCGATCCACGTGGCATCGTGACGCTCCCACTCAGCGGGCCAACGACGGGCCGCCTTTTTCATGTCGTGCCGAGGTAGCGGCTGAGGATCGGAGCGTACGCGTCGATGCGGCGGTCGCGCAGGAACGGCCAGTTGCGCCGCGTTTCCTCGATGAGCTTCGGATCACACCTGGCAACGAGAATCGCCGGCCGCGTGTCGGCCGACGCGAGGACGCGACCGAACGGATCGGCGATGAACGAGTGACCGAAGAACTCGAGGCCGTCGGTGCCGGGTTCGTCCTCGTGGCCAATGCGATTCGGGGATGCGACGAACACGCCGTTCGCGATGGCGTGGGCGCGTTGCATGGTCTGCCACGCCTCCACCTGCGCCGTGCCGAACTCAGCCTTCTCCTTCGGATGCCAGCCGATCGCCGTGGGATAGAACAACACCTCGGCGCCGAGCAGCGCGGTGATGCGCGCGGCCTCGGGATACCACTGGTCCCAGCAGATCAGCACGCCGATGTCCGCGTACTTCGTGCGCCAGACGCGGAACCCCGTCGCTTGCGCCGCCACCTTCGCCGACTGATCAGGCGTCGCGTCGCCCGGCGTGAAGTAAAACTTCTCGTTGAAGAGCGGGTCGTCCGGGATGTGCATCTTGCGATACACGCCGAGCAGCGCGCCGTCGGCGTCGATGATCGCGGCGGAGTTGCGGTACACGCCCTTCGCCTGCTTCTCGAAGATCGGAACGATGAGCACGACCTTCAGTTCCTTGGCGATCTTCGCGAGCGCGTCCGTGGTCGGGCCGGGAATCGTCTCGGCGATGTCGAAGCGGTCGTGCTTCTGCGACTTGGCGAAGTACGCCGCGTTGAAGAGCTCTTTCAGGCAGATGACCTGCGCGCCGCGCGCCGCCGCCTCGCGAATGCGCGCGATCGTCGCCTCGACGGTGGCGTGAGCGTCGGCGGCGACGCTGTCCTGGATGATCGCAACGGTGAACGGGGGGCGCATCGGGGGAGGAATCTACTCGCGAGTCACGACCTCCGATCCACGATTCCGATGGTCACGTCCATGACGTTGGTGCCGGTCAGGCCCGGGGAGAACAGGGCATTCGCGGCGCCCAGGGCCGCGTGCGACTGGTGGTGCTTGAGGGCGTCGGCGGGATCGCGGCCCGCGGCGCGGACCCGGCCCCAGGTGCGCGCGTCCACTATTGCGCCCGCGGCGTTGGTCGCGCCGTCACGTCCGTCGGTGCCGGCGGCGAGGATGGTGACGCCCTCGGCGCGATCGCCGAGCTCGTCGAGCTTTTGCGCTGCGGCCAGTGCGAACTCCTGGCAGCGTCCGCCAGCGCCCGCGCCTGCGCCGCCGCCGTTGAGGCTGACAGTCGTCTCGCCGCCCCACACGAACACCAGCACGCCGCCGGGCGGCGTCTTGTCGCGCGCCTCGACCAGCGTGGACGCGATGCGCGCGCCCGCCGACGCTGCCTCCCCGGTGAGCATCGCCTCGTTGACGACGGCCGCGAGGCCGGCGCGCCGTGCCGTGGCGGCCGCCGCGTTGATCGCCACGGCGTTGGTGGCAATGACGCGCGCGTCGACGTACGCGAACGCGGGATGGTGCGGCTTCGGAGTCTCCGGCGCGATCGCCTTCGACACGTCGCTGAGGTACTGCCGGAACGGCGGCGAGATTCTGGGGAGCAGCTTGCTCTCCTCCAGCGTGTCGATCACGGCATGCACCTTGGTGGGATCCGGAACGCACGGGCCCGACCCGATGCTCGCGAGGTCGTTGTTCGGCACATCCGACACGGCGAAGCAGAACGTTCTCGCTGGCGCGAGGGCCAGCGCCATGCGGCCGGCGCCCCACATCGAGAACCGCTTGCGCACATAGTTCAGGCGCGTGATGTCGAGGCCGGAACCCACCAGCATTTCGCACAGCGCGATGTAGTCCGGTTCCGCCATGCCCTTGAGCGGGGCGCCGATCAGGCTCGACGCCCCGCCCGACAGGAGCACGATGCCAAGGTCGCTGCCGCGCTTTTGGGTGAGGACCTGGCCCAGCCGGGCCGCGGCATCGAAGGAGCGGCGTCCGGGCAATGGATGGTCGCCAATGAGGGCGGCGATGGCGCCCGACGGCGACTCGGCCTTGTCCGGGGCGACGATGACGCCGCCGGCCACTTCGGCGAGGCCGCGCTTGAGCGCCGTGAATGCGGCGGCGGCCATGGCGTTCGCCGCCTTGCCAAAGGCGAAAAGCCAGACGCGGTGACGACGTTCCAGGGGAACGCTCGCCACCGCGTCAGCGGTCAGGGACTCGACATTGGCGCCGGCGACCGCGGCGCTGTACAGCTCGATCAGTTGCTCGCGCGCGCCGCTCACCGCGGCGAGGGCACCCCTGCCGCCGCATCGACGGCCTTCTCGAGCTCGGTGTACGCGTCCGCGGACATCACGTTGAACGACACCGCGCTGTACTTGATGCGGCCGTCCGGCCCGACGACAAACAGGTTACGCACGTCCATCGCTGGACGCGTGTCCGTTGCCGCCCGTGCCGATCCGTACTTCATGCCGATCGCTGCGTTGGGGTCGCTCGCGTAGACGCCCGGGTAGTTCTTTTCAACGGCCCATGCGTGAAGTGTCGTGTCAGGATCGACGCTGATCCCGAGCAGGAGCACCTTGTTGCCTCCGTTGAACATCGTGGCGTACTGATCACGGTACGCCTCAGTTTGGATCGTTCAGCCACGCGTTCGGGCTCGAACGAAGAACCAGATCACCACGGTCTCGCCGCGGTAGTCCGAGAGCTTCTTCGCCGAGCCCTGGATCCCGTCCTTGGTGACCGGCCTGAACTCGAAGTCGGGCGCCATGGCGCCGACCTCGGGCACCGTCGACGCCGGGGCCTGTGCCGGCTGCTGCGCCGCTACCGCGGTCGCGAACGCCAGCGCTGGCAGGGCGAGTGTGACGAGCCTCATGAGACGTACCTCGATCCGATGTTGGACATGGCGAAGATACAATCTCCCGGCCGCGGCACCTAGGGCCGCTGGTCCCACCCGGGCCGCTGCGCGGCCAGCCAGGCCTGCCAGCGCACGTCGATGTCGGGAATCGATCGCGGCAACGTGGTGAACCCGGACGCCACCTGCTCGAACGTCCGGCCATCCGCGAAACCGCGCGCCAACCGCCCCAGCACGTCCTGGCCTTCTCGGTCGAGAAGGAACTGCGCGAATGCGCTCGACAGCGATGCAAAGCGACGGTCGGCGTCGGTGGCCTCGTCGCGACGGTTCGGGTCCAGCGCATAGTCGAAGTCGGTCGGACGCTCGGTCGCCAGAAGCCGTTCCATGGACAGGCGCGACCCGCGCTGTTCCTTGGCGTCCGCCACGTCGTACGGCAGGGAACTGGCCGCGCTCACCACCGTCACCACGGCCGAGCGGAACCACGCCGGGAAACGCGACAGTGCGCTTGTGTCGATCGGCGTTGTCGGACCGCCGGGCGCAGCCATTGAGGCCAGCAGGAGGCGCGCGGCCGTGGGCCCGACCGGCCAGAACGATCCCTCGTATCCCTCGCTGCCGCTGCGTTCCTGCAGTTGCGCGCGCATCGGCCGGACGTACCGCAGCGGATGCAGCCGGCGCGCCAGCAGCGCCCGCTCGACATCCGGCTGCACCGAGTCGCGCGTGTCCGGGCGCAGGATGACGGCGAGTCGCGGCGCCGGCGCTGCGAGATACCGGTCGAACGCGCGGTAGGTGCGATTCAACTGCTCGTAGGCATCGAAGACGGCCAGCGACGTCGGGCCGTATGCCTCGAAACGAGGGTCGCGATGGACCGCGACGCTGTCGGTCCCCAGGAGGACTCGCTCCTTCCCGATCGCGCTCCTCACCGGCACCGGCCTGTACCAGACGCCGCATGCCGCCAGGAGCGAGGCGCCGGCGAGGACCGCGACCACCCGCACCGCGCCTATCGACTCCCGACCAGCTGGCGCAGCACGTACGGCAGGATGCCGCCGTGCTCGTAGTACCGGAGCTCCTCGGGCGTGTCGATGCGGCACGTCACCGTGAACTCCTTGACGCCGCCGGCACCGGAGGCGCGCACCGTGAGCGAGGCGCGCGGCTTGAGCGCGGCGCCGAGCCCGTCGATCTCGTACGTCTCGAAGCCGGTAAGCCCGAGCGTGAGGCGCGTTGCGCCGCCGGCAAACTCGAGCGGCAGCACGCCCATGCCCACGAGGTTGGATCGGTGAATGCGCTCGAACGACTCGGCGATCACCGCGCGGACGCCAAGGAGGATCGTGCCCTTGGCCGCCCAGTCCCGGGACGAACCGGTGCCGTACTCCTTGCCGGCCACCACCACGAGCGGCGTGCCCTCGGCTGCGTGCTGCATCGCCGCATCATATATGAAGAGGGGGGCGCCGCCCGGCTTCATCGCGGTCCAGCCGCCCTCGGTACCGGGCGCCATCTCGTTGCGCAGGCGGATGTTTGCGAATGTGCCGCGCATCATGACCTCGTGATTGCCGCGCCGCGCGCCGTATGAGTTGAAGTCCTTCTGGGCGACACCGTGGTCGACGAGCCACTTGCCGGCCGGCGATGACGCCGGAATGCTGCCCGCCGGCGAAATGTGGTCCGTCGTGATCGAATCACCGAGCAGCGCGAGGCACTTGGCCCCGACGATTGGCCGGACGCCCGGCGGCCGCATCGTCATGCCGTCGAAGTACGGCGGATTCTTCACATAGGTCGACGCATCGTCCCACGCATAGGTCTGGCCCTGGGGAACGGACAGCGACTGCCATTCCGCGTCGCCCGTGAAGACGTCGGCGTACTGCTTCCTGAAGAAGTCGCTCTTCACACTCTGGTTGATCTCGTCATCGACTTCCTGCGGCGTTGGCCAGATATCGCGCAGGAACACCGGGCCATCCTTGCCGATGCCGAGCGGTTCGCGCGTGAGGTCGAGGTCCATGCGGCCGGCGAGCGCATAGGCGACGACCAGCGGCGGCGACGCGAGATAGTTGAATCGCGTCTGCGGGTTGACGCGGCCCTCGAAGTTGCGATTGCCCGACAGCACCGACGCCACGACAAGCCTGTTGTCCTCCACGACCTTCGAGATCGATTCCGGCAGCGGCCCCGAGTTGCCGATGCACGTCGTGCAGCCGTAGCCCACGAGGTTGAAGCCGAGCGCGTCGAGGTCCTTCTGCACGTTCGCGGCCGCGAGGTAGTCCGTGACGACCTTGGAGCCCGGCGCGAGCGACGTCTTCACCCACGGCTTGGTCTTCAACCCCTTGGCGACGGCCTTTCGCGCGAGCAGGCCGGCGCCCAGCATCACGCTCGGGTTGGACGTGTTGGTGCAGCTGGTGATCGCGGCGATGACGACGGCGCCGTGCTTCAGCTTGAACGTCTGGCCGTTGTGCTCGCAGTTGCACTCCTGGTCGGGATGCACCGCGTTGCCTTCGTTCTCCATGGCGGCCACAGCGGGCGAACCGGCGGCGACGGCCGCGGGCTTCGGCTTCGCCGTCCTGAGTTTCTCGATTTCGGCGACGAGCGCAGCCTTGTATTGCGCGGCAGCGTCCTTCAGCGGCACGCGGTCCTGCGGGCGCTTCGGGCCTGCGAGGGACGGCTCGACCGTCGAGAGGTCGAGCGACAGGGTCTCCGTGAAGACCGGGTCCGGCGTGTCGTCCGTGCGGAACAGGCCCTGCTCGCGACAGTACGCCTCCACGAGCTTCACGTGCTGCTCGGGGCGGCCCGAGAGCCGCAGGTACTTGAGCGTCTCGGAGTCGGTCGGAAAGAATCCCATCGTCGCGCCGTACTCGGGCGCCATGTTGGCGATCGTGGCGCGGTCCGCGAGTGGCAGTGACGAGAGCCCCGTGCCGTAGAACTCCACGAACTTGCCCACGACCTTCCTGGCGCGAAGCATCTGCGTCACCGTCAGCACGAGATCCGTCGCGGTGGACCCGGCCGGCAGCTTGCCCGAGAGCTTGAACCCGACGACCTCCGGGATGAGCATCGACACGGGTTGCCCCAGCATCGCCGCTTCCGCCTCGATGCCGCCCACGCCCCAACCGAGCACGCCAAGGCCGTTGATCATCGTCGTGTGCGAGTCCGTGCCGACGAGCGAATCGGGATAGGCCAGTGTTTCGCCTCCGTCCTTCGCGGTAAACACCGTCTGCCCGAGATACTCGAGGTTCACCTGGTGGCAGATTCCCGTGCCCGGCGGAACCGCGCGGAAGTTCTTGAGCGCGTTCTGTCCCCAGCGAAGAAAGACGTAGCGCTCCTTGTTGCGCTCGAACTCGAGGCCGGTGTTGATGAGGAACGCGCGCTCGGTCCCGTACTCGTCCACCTGGACCGAGTGGTCGATGACGAGATCGACGGGCTGGAGCGGGTTGATCTTCTCGGGATCGCCGCCGAGCCGGACGATGGCGTCGCGCATCGCCGCGAGGTCCACGACACAAGGGACTCCGGTGAAATCCTGGAGCAGGACGCGCGCCGTTCGGAATGCGATCTCCCGGTCGACCCCGGCCTTCACGTCCCAATTCGCCATGGATTCGATGTCGCCCTTCTTCACGAAGCCGCCGTCCTCGTTCCTCAGCAGGTTCTCGAGGAGGACCTTCAGGCTGAAGGGGAGCGAGTGGGCAGTGCCCCCGGACACGGCGCTGAGGGCGTCGAGTCTGAAGATCGTGTATGGCTTCCCGTCGACCGTGAGCGTGGCGCGGGCGCCGAAGGAATTCTGGCTCGGCATTTCTTGGAGGCTTCGTCGAGAGGTAAGGTCAAATCTACTGGCTGGCGACCGGCCGACACGCGGGCGCGGTGCCGATAGGTTCTTGGGGCTTCCGCCTGCGCGCGCGCCGCCGGACCAACCGTGTCATCGGCGTCATCCGTGCGGGATGACTCCGAACCAGGGGCAAGATGAGCCACGATGTCGTCGACCTCAGCATCAAGCTGATGGAAATCGAGTCCACCAGCGGCCGGGAGGCCGCGGTGATCGACTGGCTGGATCGCTGGCTGGCAAAGGCGGGTTGGTCCACGCGCCGCATCCCGGTCACCCCGGGCCGCGACGACCTGCTGGCCACGAGTGGCGCCCAACCCGTCGTCGCGCTCTCCACGCACCTCGACACGGTACCGCCATACATCGCGCCCCGGCTCGCCGGCGACACCCTCTGGGGACGCGGCGCCTGCGACGCCAAGGGAATCGCGGCTGCCATGATTTGCGCCGCCGAACGCCTGCGCGCCTCGGGAACGTCGGTCGCCTTGCTCTTCGTCGTCGGCGAGGAGGTCACGCATGACGGCGCCGAGGCTGCCAATCACGCACCCGTCGGCACCCGGGTCCTCATCAACGGCGAGCCCACCGAGAGCACGCTGGCCGTGGGCACCAAGGGCGCGATGCGGTTCACGCTGCGCACCCGTGGGGAGGCCGCACACTCTGCCTACCCTCACCTCGGCAAGTCCGCGATCACGGAGCTGGTCCGGCTACTTGCTGAGCTCGACTCGCTGGCGCTGCCCTCGGATCCCGACCTCGGCGACACGACGATCAACATTGGCGTCATCTCCGGAGGCGTTGCCGACAACGTCATGGCGCCGGCCGCTGAAGCCCGGCTCATGGCGCGACTCGTGACGCCAGCGGAGCAGGTCATCGCGCTCCTCAAGGCATGGCTGCGCGGGCGCGCGCAGTTCGAGCAGAGCATCACCGTGCCCCTCGTGCGGCTCACGGTGCTGCCCGGATTCCCGACGTCGGTGGCGGCGTTCGCGACCGATATCCCGAAGCTGCCGGCGTGGGGGACGCCCTACCTGTTCGGGCCGGGATCAGTGCACGTGGCGCACCGCGACGACGAGCACGTCAAGGTCGCCGAACTGCGCGCCGCGGTCGACCGTTACGTGGAGATTGCGACCCAGGCCTTGGGCTAGGCGGCGCCCCGCCCTGCCGTCGGACCGGGCGCCACCATCTCGCCACGGTCGGCTTCGATGGCGCCGGTCGGGCAGTGGTAGACGAACTCGCCGTCCGGCGAGGCCCACTCCGGCTCCTCGATGCGGACGTAGGCCTTGCCGTTCGAGCCCATGCCCATGTACGCCGGCGCGATGGCCGCGCACAGGCCGCAGCCGATGCACTTCTGCTCGTTGACCGTCAGCGTCACGCGCTTGCGCGGGAACACGCCGCGCTTCTGGCCGAGGTACGTCTCGAAGTGCTCGAGGGCCTTCGATGCCGCGCGGTAGCCCTCCCGGATGTGCCGGGCGCCGTGCGCGAAGCTCAGCCAGTCGCGCCCCACCTTCGGGCGGATGAGCAACAACGGCGGCGCCCCCCACTGCGACAACGGCGTCTGCTGCAGCTTGTGCATCATGGTCATCGCCGAGCGCATGTAGAGCGCGGCGAACCCCAGTTGCGCGATGCCCGGCATGCGCGCCAGGTCGCTGCTGCCGACGTCGACGCCGATGACCATGTCCATGTCGAGGGACGCCACGCCGGCCGGCATGTTGTCGATGACGCCGCCGTCGATGCAGACCCGGTCGCCGACGATGCCGGGCGGGAAGAACCCGGGGAGGGCGCAGGACGCATACACCGCATCCTGGACGCTGACGTCGCGCATGCCGGGCAGTCCCCACACCACCTGCGTGCCGCGTTCGATGTCGACAGTGTTCACCAGCAGTCGCGCCGGCAGGTCCTGGAACGTTCCCTCCGGCACCACCGACGAGCACAGGTCCCGCAGGGGACCTTCCAGGTAGATGGACCGCGACTTCATGCGGTCCATCAGCATTCCCATGTGGTTGATGCGGAAGAGGTCCTTCCGCTTGAGCTGCTCGGCGCGCCGCGCCAGTTCGTCGGGCGTCATCCCCGACACCGCGGCGGCCGCCACCATGGCGCCGATGCTCGTGCCGGCGTACAGGGCGGGCGTGATGCCGGCCTCCTGTAGGGCCTTGAGGACGCCGATGTGGGCAAAGCCCTTCATCCCGCCACCCCCCAGGACGAGCGCGATGCGCGGGCCGTCGCTCCGTCGCGACGGGTTGACCGGTTTCATCGGGGCGGCACGGCGACCGGCGCTACTTCAGGTACTCGTACAACCCGATGAGGATCGCCGCCGACCCGCCGATCATGAACAGCGTGCCGACGTCTCCGCCGATCACCGCGCCCAGGAACACCGCGGCGCCGCCGACGATCATCAACGACATGGGGCGGCCCATGCTCTGCGGCTGGCGCCGTTGCGCGAGCGCCAGATCGTCCGTGCGCACGGCCCGGATGCCGGCCGTCGCGGACGCGATCGTCGGACCCGCCGGCTTCACGGCGGTAGCCGGCGTCGAGTCACGCATCACGACCGGGTCCGCCGCCGGCGCCGCCGGCGCCGCCGGCGATTGCGCGGACGCGCTTCCGCTCACGCCGGCGCTGGCAACGAGCAGGGTCAGAATCACTCGATTGGTGACGTGCATTTTCGCTCCCGAAAGCCTCCATATGGTGGCGAGGGTAGTCCTCGCGGTCTAGTGTTCACCAGATGGCTCTAGTTCCCAGCGCGGGATTTGTTCCGCGGCGGCGTTCCATCGTAACACGGGATCCCGCGTGACGCACCGCACATCAGACTCCGGCCTGATCCGCGCCCTCGGCGTGTGGGGCCTCGCCGCCAGTGTCGTGAACATCACCATCGGCGGCGGCATTTTCCGCGCGCCAGGCGCGACGGAAGTGACCGGACGCCTGGGCGCCGCGGCGCCGCTGGCGTACATCGTGTGCGCGGTCGCGATGGCGTTCATCGTCGTCTGTTTCGCCGAGGCCGGCGGCCGCATCGCGTCCACGGGCGGCCCGTACGCGTACGTGGAGCGGGCGTTCGGCGGGTTCGCCGGGTTCGCCGTGGGGTGGATGGTGTGGATCACGGGCACGATCGCCACGGCGGCGGTGGCCACGATCTTTGCGGATGGCGTGGCGCGGATGATCCCCGCGATGGCATCTCCCGCAGCCCGCGCCACGCTGGTCATCGGCATGTTCGCCATCGTCACGGCGATCAACGTGCGCGGCGTCAGGTTCGGGGCCCGCCTCAGCATCGTGTCCACCATCGTCAAGCTCGTGCCGCTGACCCTGCTCATCGTGTTCGGGCTTGCCAGCATCAAGGGCGCGAATCTCGCGTGGACCGCCACGCCGGCGGCGGGCGACGTCACGCGCGCCTCGATATTCCTGTTGTTCGTCTTTGCCGGCATCGAGAGCGCACTGGTGCCGAGCGGGGAGGTGCACAATCCGGCACGCACCGTTCCGCGTGCCGTGCTGCTCGCGCTCGGCGTCGTCACCGTCGTGTACCTGCTGATCCACATCGCGGCCCAGGGCGTGCTGGGCGCGGCGCTGGCCGGCAACGCCTCGCCGCTGGCGGACCTGGCCACCGCCGTCATGGGTCCGGGCGGCGGCATGATGATCGGGGTCGCGATCGTCCTTTCGACGTTCGGTTACCTCACGGGAATGATCCTCGCGATTCCGCGCGCGCTGTTTGCCTTTGGCCGCGACGGCGTGCTTCCGGGCGCCTTGGCGGCCGTGCATCCCCGGTACCAGACACCGTGGATCGCCATCATCGCGCAGTCCGCGATCTGCACGATCCTGGCCCTGAGCAGTGGCTTCGAGCCGCTCGTCATCCTCGCCAACGTGGCTGTCCTCATCGTATACCTCGGTTGCGCGGCGGCCGCATGGCAGCTTCGTCGCAACGGGATTCGCGACGAGGGCGCGGGCGGTGGCTCCAACATTCCGGGCTCGGCGATTGCGGCGCCGCTCGCGGTCGTGGTGATCGTAGTCCTGCTGACCTCGGTCACGCGCCAGGAGTGGATCGCCAGCGGCGCGAGCGCCCTCGTTGGACTGGTACTGTACGCCGCGAGCCCCGCGGGCTGGCTGCGCACCCGGCGCGCGTCGCGCGGTACGCCGGCGCCGTGAGCCGGCCGGCATCGGATCGGGACGCGGGCGCGGACAACCTGCTGCAATTCAGGTCCGAGTTTCCGATCCTCGAGCGCTGCACGTACCTCGTGTCGCATTCGCTTGGCGCGATGCCGCGGGCGGTGGCCGACGGGCTGGCGTCCTATGCGGACGACTGGGGCCAGCTTGGGGTGCGCGCCTGGGGCAAGGGCTGGTGGGAGTTGCCGCTCACGGTCGGGAACGAGATCGCGCCGCTCATTGGCGCGGCGGACGGCGAAGTCGTGATGGTCCCGAACGTCAGCATGGCGCAGGCGACGGTGCTGTCGTCGCTGGACTACAAGGCGCCGCGGAACCGCATCGTGATGACGGCGCTCGATTTCCCGTCCGTGCGCTACGTCCATGATTCGCTCGCCGCGCGACTCGGGGCCGAGATCGTCGTGGTGCCGGCGTCGAGCGACGGGCTGGGCATCGATCTCTCCCGGCTGCTGGATGCGATCGACGCGCGCACGCGCCTGGTGGCGATCTCGCACGTGCTCTTCCGGTCGGCGTTCATCATGGACGTTGCCGCCATCTGCGCCAGGGCGCACGAGGTCGGTGCGCTCGTGTCGCTGGATTCGTTCCACGCGGTTGGCGTGATTCCGGTGGACGTCCGGGCGATCGGCTGCGACTTCCTGACCGGCGGCGTGCTCAAGTGGCTCTGCGGCGGCCCCGGCGGCTGCTTCCTATATGTAGCGCCTGGGCAGCGCGGGACCCTCGAACCGGCACTCACGGGATGGCAGGCGCATGCACGTCCGTTCGGCTTCGAGCCCGCGATGGAGTTCGCGTCGGATGCGTCCCGCTGGCTCGGCGGCACACCCGTGATCCCGGCGCTGTATGCGGCGCGCGAAGGGCCGCGGGTCATCCGGAAGGCTGGAGTGGAGGCGATCCGCCGAAAGAGCATGCGCCAGACGGCGCGCCTGATCGAGCTGGCGGACGCGCGCGGGTACGCCGTAAATGCGCCGCGCGACCCGTTGCGGCGTGGTGGCACGGTGGCCCTCGACGTGCCGCACGCGTACGAGGTGTCCCAGGCGCTGATCGCGAACAACATCCTCGTCGACTACCGGCCGGGCGCCGGCATCCGGATCGCGCCGCACTTCTATACGTCCGACGATGAGCTGGACCTCGCCATCGCGACGATCGACCGGGCGCTGGCGTCGGGCTCGTGGCGCGAACACGGGCAGACCCGTGCAGTGGTGACCTGACGTGGTCCGGCCGCCGGTTCGCAAGCGGCTGCGTCGGCGCTACGCCAACGAGGCGTATCCGCTCGTCGTCCTGAAGTTCGAGGACGGTCACGAAATCCGTCTCAAGAAGGGTGAGGCGCGCTCGTTCGACACATGGGCCGGCGAAACCGTGAAGGTCGTCGCGCTGTGGGATCCCAGCTCGACGGAACGCGACGTGGTCGCCGTGAAGAAAGCCGAGGACCTTGACGCTGGGTGATTCCGCCGGCACGGCAGCGCGCGCGCGAGCCGTTGAACTTTGCCCTCCCTCCCTTGTACTATAGGGCAACCTCGCGAGCCGGAGGTGTGAGCCGTATGCCAACGCCCTTCCTGAGTTCTGAGGAGTACGATGAGCGGGCACACCAGCTCTACAACGAGGGCCAGTACGACGAGGCGCTGACGGTTCTCCGCGAAGGACTCGCGCTCTACCCCAACTCGGTGGAGCTGAAGGTGGGTGTCGGCTACGCGCGCTTGGCGCGGGAAGAGTATGCGTGGGCGCGTCGCGCGTTCGAGGAAGCGCTGGTCCTCGAGCCCGAGCACGAGGACGGCCTC
>Ga0187893_10010694_pt1 | contig 13564 bp, 12 predicted proteins | sample MA1701074metaG_FD_139574 | JGI IMG/M metagenome (GOLD analysis project Ga0187893, IMG submission 139574) | White microbial mat communities from a basaltic lava cave in the Kipuka Kanohina Cave System on the Island of Hawaii, USA - MA170107-4 metaG ...
CATCGATGAATGATAGGCTCGCGCGGTGCGGAGCTTCGAATGGGCCACCGTCGGCTTTTACGCGTACTGCCTGGTCGTCGCGATCGCAAGCCGATCTTTTCCGGCGAGTCGTCGCGCGTCGATCGCCTTCGGCGCGGTCGCGATCGGCGGCCTCGCCGCGTGGGCGCCGGCCGCTCCCTGGCGCGACAGCCCTGCGCTCCGCGACTGGATTCTACCGGCGGTCGTGTATTTGCTCGGTGGTTACAATCTTTCGGGCCTCTTCTTCGTTGCACCGATGCCCCGATTCGAGCGCAGGCTCGTCGGGCTCGACCGCCGTCTCGCCGCCGAGACGTGGGCCGCGCGGCTGCCGGTGGCCCTCCTCGAATTCCTCGAGCTGAGCTACCTCGCAGTGTACGCCATGGTCGGCCTCGGCCCGCTCGTCGCGTATGCCACCGCCGGTCTGGCGGAGGTCGACCGCTACTGGACGATCGTCCTGACGGGTGACTACATCTGCTTCGCCTGCATGCCGTGGGCGCAGACGCGGACACCGCGAGAGCTCGAGGGAGAGCCTCCCACGTCCCGCTCGCGCGTGCGCCGGCTGAACCTCGCGGTCCTCGGCGGCTTCAGCCACGAGCGCAACACCTTCCCGAGCGGCCATGCGGCCGAGGCACTGGCCGTCGTCCTCGCCCTGGCGCGCGCCTCTCCGCCCGTCAGCGCGGCCCTCGCGCCGCTCGCGATCGGCGTCGGGGCCGGCTCGGTCGCCGGACGGTACCACTTCGCAGCCGATGCCATCGCGGGGTTTGCGGTGGCGACGGCCGTGTGGCTGGCGGTCGGTTAGTCCGAACGGCCCGCCCTCCAAACCATTCCCAGGTCGCCTCCATCTAAGGTCCAGGTCACCGCCAGGAGTCGCCCAATGGACAGCTTCGTTGCCGACGTCCGGTACGCCCTGCGCCTGCTGCTCAAGACCCCGACCTACACCGCCGTCGCCGTCGCCACGCTCGCCCTCGGCATCGGCGCCAATGCCGCGATCTTCAGCGTGATCGACGGCGTCATGCTCCGTCCGCTTCCCTACCCGGAGATCAATCGCATCGTCGTCATCAACGAGCAGGTCCGCGACGGGCAGCGCATGTCTGTCTCCTGGCCGAACTTCCAGGACTGGAAGGCGCAGAACAGTGTCTTCGAGTCCCTGGGAATCTATCGGGGCGCGACGCTGAACCTGACGGGAGGCGATCAGCCCGAGCGGCTGAACGGCAGCATGGTGTCTTCCGACACGCTGCGGACCATGGGCATCGAGCCGATGCGAGGCCGCGCGTTCTCGCGCGCCGAGGACGAACGGGGCGCGCCGCGAGTGGTCATCGTCAGCGAGCGGCTGTGGCGGACCCGGTTCGGCGCCGATCCGGGCCTCGTCGGGCGCGAGATCACGCTGAACGGTGAGAGCCACACGGTCGTCGGCATCATGCCGAGGGCGATGCGCTTCCCGTCGAGGCTCACCGATGTCTGGGTCCCGCTCGGTCTTGTCGTCGACCGCCTGCCCACCTCTCGCGGCACGCATCCGGGGCTGACGGCCGTGGGCAAGACGAAGCCGGGCGTGACGTTCGACCAGGCTCGCGCGGAGCTGGAGACGATCGCGCAGCGCCTCGCGGACCAGTACCCGCAGAGCAACTCCAACGTGACGGTCTCGATGATCGAATACTACGAGCTGGTCGTGGCGAACATCAGGCCGGCCCTGACGATCCTGATGGGCGCGGTCGGGTTCGTCATGCTCATCGCCTGCGCGAACCTCGCGAACTTGATGCTCGCCCGGGCCGAGGGACGTCAGCGGGAGATTGCCATCAGGTCGGCGCTCGGCGCGGGGCGCGGTCGGGTGGTGCGGCAGCTTCTGACAGAGAGCATCCTGCTGGCGGCCGCGGGCGGCCTGCTCGGCGCCCTGCTGGCGCACTGGGGCGTGCAGGCGTTCGTCGCCTCGCAGCCGACCAGCGTGCCGCGCATCGATCTCATTGCCGTCGACGTCAGGGTGCTGACGTTCGTCGCGGCGTTGTCGATCCTCACGGGCGTGCTGTTCGGGCTCGCGCCGGCGCTGCGTGCCTCGTCCCCGGACTTGCTCGTCGCCCTGAAAGAAGGCTCGCGCGGTACCGGTTCCAGTGCGCGGAGGCTCCGCGGCGCGCTCATCGTGGCTGAAGTCGCCTTGGCCATCGTGCTGCTCGTGGGCGCGGGACTGACGATCAGGAGCTTCAGCCAGCTGATGGCGGTCGAGCCGGGCTTCAACCCAGAAGGTGTCGTGACCATGCGGCTGACGCTGCCGGACGCGAAGTATCCGGACCGCGCGCGGTGGACGGCATTTCACCAGGAGCTCGTGCGGCGCGTCGTGACGCTCCCCGGTGTTGAAGCCGCCGGAATCAACAGCGCCGTGCCGCTCGAAGGCGGCGGCTCGGAGGCGCCGGTCATCGTCGAGGGACAGCCTATGCCGACGCACGATCGTCCGGCGCCGACGTGCCTGTTCCAGACGACAAGCCCTGACTACTTCCGAGCGATGCAGATTCACGTGCTGAGCGGCCGCGTGTTCACCGACCAGGATTCGGAAAGCTCCCTTCCGGTCGTCGTGGTCGACGAGTCGCTCGCCGAGCGGTTGTTCAAGGGTCAGGAGGCGGTCGGCAAACGGATCGCGTTCGAGCTTCAGGGCGGGCATTCGGACGATCCGTCGGTCGCGCGGCCGCTCTGGCGCGAAGTGATTGGCGTGGTGCGGCACGTGAAGCACTACGGGCTCGTGAACGAACCTCCGTTCGTTCAGCTCTACGCGCCGTTCCGACAGCTCCCGACCTACATGCACGAACGTCGGCCGGCGATGGCGCTTGTCGTCCGAACGGCCATCGAGCCGGACGCGATCGCGTCGGCGTTGCGGCGCGAAGTCGCCGGCATCGACCGCGACATTCCCGTTTACGGACTGCAGACGATGCGCGCCTACGTGGCGCAGACGACCGAACAGCCTCGAATGAACATGATGCTGCTTGGCCTCTTCGGAGGCCTGGCGCTCATGCTGGCGGTCGTCGGAATCTATGGCGTCCTCTCGTACACGGTCACGGAGCGAACACGCGAGATCGGAATTCGGATGGCGCTCGGCGCGACCCGGTCCGACGTGTTGAGGCTCATCGTCGGTCAAGGCATGGCGCTGACGCTGGCGGGCGTCGTCATCGGTATCGCCGCCTCGCTCGCAATTGTGCGGTTCCTGCGGACGATGCTGTTCGGCGTGTCGCCGTACGACCCGGCGACGTTCGCGGCGATCGCGGCACTCTTGAGCGCGGTCGCGCTGGTGGCGGCCTTCGTGCCAGGACGCCGGGCGTCGAACGTGAACCCGATCGAAGCGCTGAGATATGAATGAAACGGGTTAGGGGCGCAGCACCCGGAAGCTGGCTCTGCTGCTCGCAGCCATCGCGGCGGGTGACGGCGAGACGTCCGGGCGCGCCGCGTCCCGCAGCGTGACGTAGTAGTCGCCCACCGGAAGGAGCTCACAGGGAAGCGTCAGGGTGACGGCCGTTCGCCCATCGACTGCGGCCGGTGCCAGGCTCTGCGACCAGATTTCGCCGCCGGCAACTTCGTGCAGCGTTGCGCGATAGCGGGGATGCTCTTCGTCCGGCTCGACCCTCAGTCGAAGCAACTTGCAGTTTGACGACAGCTCCAGTCGCGGCAGCTCACCGGTGGCGCTCCGCACGAGCCCCGTCGAAAGCGAAGCGCTCACGTCGGTCGCGCCCACATCGGAACGTTCGGCGGGTCTCCGAAAGAGCCCTCCAGCGACGGGCAAGGCGAGGATCACTGCCACCGCCGCGGCAACCGCCCAGGCCGGCACCGAGACCGTCTCCTGCAGCCGCCGCCAGATCGAGATCGAGACCGGCTGCCGCGTCGCGACGTACGCCCTGAGCGCGCGTACGAACTCCAGCTTGCTCCGGCGCTCGTCCGTGCAGAGAAATGACCGCTCGAACCTTTGCGCATCCTCGCTTTCGAGCTCGTTCGACACGTAGCTTTCGATGAGCTCGTCTTCGACCAGCGAGAGGTGCTCCCAGAAGATCCTGTCGTCCGAGAACAGGCGTTCTTCGATCCGCTCGCGGACGTCGGGCGCGACGCTGCCGAGCAGGTAGCGCCGCAGCACCACGTCCTCACGGGTTTCGCCGTTCATCGGCTGCCCCCCGCGAGCGCGGGCTGTACGCAGCCCAGAACACACTGCCTCAGGACTTTCCGCATCCGGTGGACCTCGATCCGCAGGGCGTTTACGGACTTGCCGAACTCCTCGGCCAACCGGCGGTGGCGTTCGATCTTCGCGGCCTTTTCATCGCTGTAGTAGCTCACGAGGAGCCTTCGCGCCGTTCCAGTCAGCGTGGCCATGCATCGGTCGAGACACCGATGCACGGCTTCCTCGTTCCGCCACGAATTCGCGTCGTGAACCGGATGGACGGTCGGATCCCGGAGTGCCGACTCGCGCTTCACCGTTTCACGCCGCGCGTCGCGGAGCCATTCGAGGTAGATATTCCGCGCCACGCCGAAGAAATACCCGAGCGGATCCTCGCCGGTCGATCTCGCAATCTGCGCGGCTTTGCCGGCGACCCTGAGGATGGTCTCGGCGGCCAGATCGTCGGCTTCTCCGCAACCGCGGCTCGCGAAGAAAACCGCGAGCTTCCGCGTGACCTCCAGGCATCTCGCCGCGGCCGCTTCGTCACGACCCGGGCCGGTCTTCCCGGGTCGATTCGGATCGAGGAAGTCGTACAGCGCGCCCCACGATTGCTCGGTCAGCGATCGCCGGAGGGGGCCGGTCATCTCCACTCCCCCTGCAGCGCGAACGCGGCCCAGTAGAACGGCGGCCGCCATTTCTCCTGCCGCCACATCGCGAGCTGCGCCTGCCGGAGCGCCGCGGCAGGGGATCGATTGTTCCTGAGCATTTCCTGATAGAAGTTGGCCATCAACGCGCCGGTCGCATCGTCGTCCACCTTCCACAGGCTGGCCACGACACGGCTGGCGCCGGCGTACATGAACCCACGCACGATCCCGACGAGACCCTCTCCTTTTACCGGTTTGCCGAGCGCCGTATTGCATGCGCTCAGCACCACGAGGTCGACCGGAAGGCGCAGATCGTAAATATCGTGCAGCCGGAGGAATCCATCCTGGGGCTGACCGCGCTTATCGAACATCGAAAGGATGAGACCTGACAGCGCCGGATCGTCGCCGTTGAAGACGCCGTGGGTCGCGAAGTGGACGATCCGGTACTTCGCGAGATCCTGACTCATGGCGGTCGCCCGGCTCGCGTCGAAGTCGATCGCGCGCAGCGCTGTCCCAGCCGGGGCTGAACCAATGATCGCATCCGCTTCCTGGCGCGTCGCCGCCAGCCGCGGGACGCTCAACTTTCCGTCCCGCATGAAGCCAAAATCGCGCAGGGCCATCTCCAATCCGGCGTCGGCGTTCGCCGGAGCCGGCGCAGCCGCGGCAGCTCTCTCTACGTCGCTCGAACGACCGCCGGCGCGGAGTCTCGGATCGTCCCGCTCGAACACCGGATCGGCGAGCACGGCGACCGCCGCGCTCGGCGTCCGGCCGCGGCTTTCGCGGCGCAGCGCTGCGAGAGCGGACGCGGAAGGCAGGCTGATGATCTCGTGCTCGACCATCATGGGCACGATCTCATCTTTCCTTCCAGGGATCGGCAGCGCGGCGAACGGCAGGTACTGCAGCGCGCCGTCGGCGACTACGAGCAGTCGCTTGCCGGCGATTTTTCCTGCGACCGGCGCGAGGAGCATCTCGCTGAGGCGCACGGCTTCCTGCCAGTACTCGGCGTCCGCCTGCTCGGCCAGACGGCGCCGATCCCGCGCGTCGCCGGTCACCGTCAAGCGGGCGGTCAGTCGTTCGTACAGTCGCTGGGCCGCCCGCTCGATGTCTGCTCGAGGCGCGAGCGCGTAGCTGGAGTGATCGATGTTCGACACGAGCCACAAATAGCTGCGCTTGTCGCCAAGCGCGTATTCGAGCAGCAGCGTCTCGTGATCGAGCACCTGCTTCTGAACGGCCTGGAGGTCGAGCGGCTGCGGCCGGACCAGCGCGGCGTAGCGCGGGCTCCTGCTGCGGATCTCGGCCTGAACCTGGTTGTGGCGGTCCTCCAGATCGCGGTGCTCGGCCGCCAGGGCCTTGGCGTCTGCGGCGGACATCGGCGTGGCGAGCATCTGCCTTTGACGCTGGGACCAGTCGCCAAATGCCTTCTGCACTTCCTGCTCGCGCTTGAGCAGATCCGGGTCGACTCCTTTCCGAAGGTCGACCCGAGCCTCCGTCAGGCTGTCGAGCAGTGAGCGGGCGCGCGCCCGCTCGCTGGCGTCGAACGCCGCGGCGGTCAAGCCCTCTCGAGGACGAGCCTTACGAAGCTGCATGAGGATGTCGATGTGCAGCTCGTGCCATCGATAGACTGATGCGAGGTACGAGGCCCGCAGATCTCGATTCTCGACCTCCGTGCGGAGAGACTCCGCGACCTCGAGCGACCGCTCGATCTGGTGTCTCGCCGCCGCGAGGTCGTTCCGCTCAATCGAGTTGCGGGCGAGGCCAGAGAGAGCACGCGCTTGCGTCACACGGTCTCCGGCCCGCGCACTGAGTGTCACCGCGTCGGTGAAGTACCTCGTCGCGCGCGTGTGGTCACCCAGGAGATCGAGGGCTTCGCCAAGTTCGGTGCGGGTTCGCGCCGCGAGTCGAGGGTCGTTGGCGCCTCCGATCGACGTCTGAACAGCAAGAGACCGATTGAGGTAGTCCTCGGCCTCCTTTGGCGACCGGCGAAACAAGTGAACGACGCCGATGAATCGAAGCGCGAACGCGTTCCACCGGGGGATACCCAGTTCGTCGGCCAGAGTCGCGGCGCGCTCGAACGTGCGCAGAGCGTTCGTGTCGTCACCTGAGGCGAGGTAGGCGGCGCCCAGCGACATCAGGACATCGACGGCGACGTTCTTGAGCCCGGCGGTCTCGAAAATCTCGAGCGCGCGTTCCCAGTGCTTGAGCGCCGAGCGCGTCTCGCCCATGTCGAGGTAAACCCTTGCGACGCCAGTCAGGCTGCTCCCTTCCCAGATCACATCGCCCATCGGTCGGAGAAGCGCGAGCGCCCGGTCGAACTTGTTGAGCGCCTCCTGATATTCGCTCCGACGCACGTGCAGCCGGGCATTCGCGACGAGCGTAATCGCCTGTTTCCGTTGGTCACCGACCGAGCGCCAGAGAGACTCGGCACGCGTGAAGCACCGCTGAGCCTCGTCGAATCTGCTGTGATCCGAATGCACGGTGCCTTGAAGAAGGAGCGTCTGCGCCAGACCCCGCTCGTCGCCAGATCGTTCCCAGAGCTGCGCGGCCTGGTCGTAGGACTCGAGGGCCATTTCAGGACGCTGGCGGTGGTAGGCCACTTCGCCGAGGCAGTTCAGCGCTGTCGCTTCCTCAGCTGCCCCGCTTGCCTGTCGCGCCAGCTCGACGGCGATCTGGCACTGCCGCCGAGCATCTTCGAACGCATCCCCGGTGTCCGACACGAGCGTGCGCGCAATTCCGGCATCGCTGCGGATCCGGCTTTCCAGGAGGCGATCGGCTGAAGCCTCGGCGAGGGTTACGGCGGTTTCGAAGCTCCGCAGCGATTCGTGTAGGGACCCAAGCTGCTCGTACGTCGCGCCGATACACTGGGCTGCCCTCGCGGCGTTCTCTTTGTCCCCGCTTCGCTCCCACAGAGTTTTCGCCGAGTCACACCTGGCAATCGCCTGCCGGCTGGCATCTTCCTCGAACCTGTTTCGCAGGCCCTGTGCCTCGGCGAACAGTCGCTCCGGATCCGGGCCTGAACGGCAGCCACTCCACGCGGACGCTGCCAGCAGGATCGCCACGGCCAGAGCAATGCGTGTTCTCACAGCACGGTCCGGCGCTTCATGTCTTCGGCGGCCAAAAATCCTTGCCGATCGCCGGCGGGAGATTCTTGACGGCCCTTTCGCGGTCGCCGGGATAACGCGTGTTGTCGCTGTAGCGGGTGTTGTCGCTGTAGCGTGTATTGTCGCTATAGCGGCCGCCCTTGATCCGGGCGAAGCCGCTCGAGCGCAGAGATCGGCGAGCGATTTCCAGCGCGAAGTCCGCGGGGGGCATGTCGCTGATCGCGGCCGCTTCCGCCGCTCGATTGATCCGCCTCGCCGCGACCTTCCGTTCCTTCAGCGCCCTGACAATGCGCACGACGCTTGCCACCGGCGTTTCCTTGATGGCGCCCTGAGGTATCGGCTTCGTGACCACTATTCCTCGCGTGGCGCTCGCCGTTGCAGGAGACGCCGACCTGCCAAGGCTCCCTTCGACTTGAGCCTTCGCCGTCGCGGGAAGACCCAACGTCGATTCGAACCCAAGCTGTCGTACTGCCTGGCTGCCTTTGAACTTGCCGTTGGCCTTCTGCCTACCTTCTTTCACCAGAGCCTTCAGCGCCGCCTTCCGGGCGGCGATCGTCGTCCTGATGTCCTGACTGGCCTTCAGATCGGACAGTCCACCGTATCTCGGATCGCGCTGAGTGGCGATGACGTGTGTCTTGAGAAACTCGTCCCAGGATCCAGTCTTCGCAAACTCCAGGTTCTCGTAGTCCGGAGACATGAAAGCCCAGGGGAAGTAAATCGACAAGCCGTACGAATGCTGATTTGCAAAGCCGGTGCAGCCGGACATCACGACGCAGCCGCCTCCGGCGGTCGTCATCCGCTCGCCCTTGTCGATCGCCTCGAGCGCCTTGCGGTCTCCGTCGAGGACTTTGATTATTCCTCCGCACGCCTCACGGACGTCGTTGGACGCCGCGAACCTCTTGTATAGCTGGACGCAGAGATCGTGCAGGTCGACGAACTGATCGCATTTGTAGGTCTGAGCGTTCCAGTGAGCCAGCGTCACGAGATCGTGCTGTTTCGCGCGGAGAAGGCTCCTGCCGAGAGTGTCGATGGCGGCGCCCAGCGCGCTCATCCCGGAGAGTCTGGTGGCCGCAAGATCGGCGGATCGGCCGGCGGTCCGATCGTAGTCCGAGTAGAACTCGGTGTACTCCTCGACGATGATGCGCGCCAGTTCGACCGGCAAGATGTACCGCTGCTTGTCCTTGGCGGCCTGTCTGGCCTTGTTCAGAATCCGGCCGTAGGGCCATCCGAACTCCGGCTCGAGGCTTTCGGCCCCGACGAGGAGCGTCGCGAGGTCGCGAATCTGGTAGGCAACCTCGAACGTGCTCATGAAGCAGGCATCCATCCCCAGGATGTCGATCTTCTTCCTGATGGTTGTTTTCACCGCCTTCAGGGCGTCCCTCAGCTCAGGAATCGAGAGCGCGTCCAGCGAGTTGTCGTCCCTCAAGAGAAAGTCTTCCGTGGATCCACTCCCGTGGCCGGACAGAATGAGGAGGTGCGTGTACTTGATGCCGTCACCACCATTCTTGTCCGCACCGTACAGGCTGTGGGCCCACTTGACGAAACTGATCAGCGCCTCGGCATTTCCAGTGTTCGTCTCCGCGATCGAACCCACGCGGAAGTCTTCGACGTACCGTTTCTTCGTGCCATCGGGTCTGAGAGCATCGCTGAAGTCGAATCGTTGCGTGGCCAGCCCGGTCGCGCTTGGATCGAGCTGCGCGACAACCTTGTTTCCGTGTGGCGGGCTGGCCAGGAGGTCCTGCATCGCCAGGACCATGTCCTCCGTCAGGTTGTTGTCGCCGGCGAAATACAGCATCACGAGCCAGGGTTTCGGGGTGTCGTCCGCGTCCTTAGCGCCTCCAACGGGGGGCTTTCTCTTTGGCATAGACCGCTCCTTCAACTGCGGCGGTTTCGCCGCGGCGCTTCCGTGTGGTACTGGCGTTCCTGGGTAGTCCATTTCAGGGCTGGGCGAAGCTGCATCGGGCGCGCTCCCCGGGGCGACCCCGGATGACGCTATGGACGACACAACCTAAGGCTGGTAGCCCGCTAGTGTCTAGTCCCCTCCCTGCCCAACGCCGATCCCCTCGTCCTGGCGCCCCGGAAACGTTTCGCGAGGAGGGTCCATTTACCGGTAGACGGGCTCGATCCGTCGACCCCCCCCGGGAGAGAGCGGGCTTTTATGCCAGCCAACACGCCGCTTCCGACGCCTTACGCGTTGCCGTTCAGGAGCAGCTCGCCCGGCGCCGTGCACCGCTCGCTGATGCCGCCGCCGCAATACACCGCCGGCTTCGTCGACACCGCGGCCGCCATCCGCCCCTGCCGGCTGATCGGGGGCGACTTCTACGACTTTCTCGAGAACGGAAGCGAGTTTCACGTGCTGTTCGGCGACGCGTGTGGCAAGGGCACCCCGGCGGCGCTGACCGCCGCTCTGGCCCAGGGCATCCTCGCCGGCGCCGTCAAGGCCAAGGCGGGACCCGCCACCGTGGTCTCGCACGTGAACCGCGCGTTGTGCCGCCGCAGCGTGTCACAGCGCTTCCTCACGCTCTTTTACGGCGTCATGACGCGCGACCATCGGCTCACCTATTGCAACGCCGGCCACTGCCGGCCGATGCTGGTGGACGGGTCGGCAGTCCGACGTCTCAGCGCGGGGGGCGCGCCGCCAGGCCTTCTTGGCGATGCGGTGTACGAGGAGGAGTCGCTTTCAATTGCGAAGGGGGACACCCTGGTCGTGTTCAGCGACGGCGTGTCCGAGGCCGAGAGCAGCGACCAGGAATTCGGGGACGCACGCATCCTCGAAACCGTCACGAAACGGCCGGCAGTCAGCGCGTCGGCGATCCGCGATCGGCTCGTGAACGTGGTGACCGACTTCACGCGCGGCAGCCGTCAACGCGACGACATGGCCGTGCTCGTCGTGCGGTATCTGGGTTAGGCAGGGAGAACCATCATGAGAGTCGTCGAGCGCCTGGTTGAAGATGTCGCCGTGCTCGAGTTGACTGGCAAACTCGACTGCGGCGCCGGCGAACGGCACGTTCAGGACGTCTTCGATGATCTCGCGAAACGCGGGTGCGTCAAGATCGTGATTGACCTGAACGACGTCTCGCACGTCGACACGACGTGTCTGGGACTACTGATCGCCGCGCACATCCGGGCCCAGCGAAAGCGAGGCGGCGTGCACCTCGTCCGGACTCCGCCCCGAATTCGACAGCTGCTGTCGATCATCAAGCTCGATCACGTGCTCGTGACGTTCGAGACGGAGGAAAAGGCGGTCGCCGCGTTCGCGAACCTGAAGGTCCGCGAGTGGGGCGAACCGCCCGGCCGGCACTCGGCCTGACGATTCACGAGCGCTCCCAGCACTCGGAACGCAGCTTGGAGCGGAGCACTCAACGCTTCATCGCGGGGATCTTGCTGAACGGCATGGACCGCTCACGAATCTCCGCGCCCGGCGGCGGCAGGAACACGTGCTCCGGCGGATCGCCGAGCTGGATATCGGTGAGCTCCTCCCAGCCCGACTCACCTATTCGGGAGAATACGGTCTCTCCGTTGAGCGCCGGGGCGAACGTGTTGCCACACGCAACCGGCATGAGTACGACGGTGGCGATGAAGACGAAGCGCAGATCGTTGCGGAGGTGTGTCATACCCTCCTCCACCAGCGCTCTGCAGGTGCCGCGCGGAGTCAGACGCTACCAGACGGACCAGCGTGCCGCAACAAATAACGACCGCGGAAATCCGACTGGTCATGGGCGGCACGCTGCTCGCATCAGACGATGCTAAGATGCCCGACGAGCGCAGATCTGACATGCCGGATCTCAGTGTTCGAGAGCTGACGACGGAGATGGACGGCCTCTTCCGCGATTTCAGGGCGGAGATAGACGGCCGCTTCCGGGATCTCACGATGGAGATGGACGGTCGCTTCGCGGAGGTCGATCGCCGGTTCGATCGCCTGGAGACGCACTTCGAAGCCTGCCTGCGCGAGGAACACGTCGAAACACGCCGCCACTTCGATATCGTCGCGGAGAGCCTGAGAGCCGAAATCAGACTCAGGTTGGAAGGGACTGACGCCCGCGTCGACAACCACGAACGCAGGATTCAGGCGCTGGAGAAACGGCGCAGATAGCCGTCGACGCCTTCGGATTATTTCAAGCCCAGTCGTTTTCCTTTTCCCGTGACACGTGAGCGTCGCCGCACACCGCCGGCAGTACCTCACCGATCCGGCTTCGGACGACGGCATCTGCGATGGTGTCGAAGGGGGATGGATCGGCATTCACGATAACGACGCGTGCGCCGGCGGCCCTGGCGGCAGGCACCGCGCCGGCGATCGGATAGACGTGGAGGCTCGTGCCGACCGCGAGCAGGTCAGCTTCTTCCGCGGCCTGCATGGCGCGGTCGATCACGTGTGGAATCAGCGCCTGCCCGAATGAGATGGTCGCGCTCTTCAGGATGACGATAACCCCTTCCCCCTTCGACAGAACCACATTCATGACGGGCCCTTCCAGGCCTGATTGGCGAGCGCGATCAGAAGCAGGGTCACCACGCTCCAAGCCCTTCACTGGCCGCCAAAAAACGAGGGGATGGGCAGGCTCCGCATCGTGTGCAGCCCGGGCGGCGCCGCCACGATTTTCGGAATGGAGTTGACGACGATGGACGCAGTGGCGACGTCGCCGTGCACGCCGCCGGCGATCTTCGTGTTCAACGCGGGCGATCCCTCGATCCGAACCGCGTCGAACGACTCCGGCGCGCCGAGGTAGGCTTCCATGTGCAGCGTGATCACCGCCCGGCCGTCGCGATAGCCGACGCCGTCCTGAATGATCCCGCACACCAGTCCCGGCTGTACCGAGAGAAACTCGCTCTTGACCGTCTCTGACGCCATCTTCGGCTGAATCTCGTCGGTGATGCGATCGAGCTTCCAGCCGAGCGCGTCGGCGATCATCGAGATGGATTCGGTCAGCCCCACGTGCCGCACGCTGCCGTCGTCCACCTTCTTCTGAAACTGCTCGCGCGTGAGCCCGGCGCCGATCTTCTGCTGAAACGGGAGGCGCCGGACACGCGCGTCCTGGATGCGATCGATGCGGATCGCGTCCACGCGCTCGCACACGCCGGTCAGCGTGATCGGCAGCGCATCCATCACGAAACCCGGGTTGACGCCGGTGCCGACGACCGCCGCCTTCGCCTTCCGCGCCAGCCGATCGAGCTGCCGGGCGAGCTTCACGTTTGGGCCGGCCGGGTACGCCAGCTCCTCCGTCGTCGAGACGATCGGAACTCTCGCCTTGAGGATGGTCTCCATCTGCGGCATCACGCGCTTGAGCGACGAGCTGGTGCACAGCACGACGACGTCCGGCTTCGACCCTTTCAGGGCCTTTCTCGCGTCGGGCGACACCTTGACCTTCAGAGCGCGTCCGACGCCGGCGACCTCGCCGAGATCGCGGCCCGCTTTCGCGGGATCGATGTCCACGGCGGCGACGATGCGGAACCCCGGCCGCGAGGCGACCTGCCGGACGACGGCGGCGCCGATCGGGCCGAGACCGAAATGCAGAACCTTGATGGACGAAGACGGCTTGCGCACCATGCAGGGACGACTCCTCGACTGATGAGAGAACACGCGATTATATAATGACCCGCTGCTTCTCGATGTTGGCGCGCCTTCCACTCACACTCGCGCTCGCCGGTGTCGTTGCCTTTTCTCTGACGACCCTACAGGGTCGTACTAC
>Ga0187893_10010696_pt1 | contig 13562 bp, 13 predicted proteins | sample MA1701074metaG_FD_139574 | JGI IMG/M metagenome (GOLD analysis project Ga0187893, IMG submission 139574) | White microbial mat communities from a basaltic lava cave in the Kipuka Kanohina Cave System on the Island of Hawaii, USA - MA170107-4 metaG ...
ACATATTGTCGAGGCAGCCCGTGCCCGCGTAAACTGGCGCGGCTTACTACCCAATCACGAACAACCCAAACCCAGGTGAGCCATGCGATTCAATACTCCCAGTGTGTTTCGCGGTCGATTCCATCTCAGAGTCCTGACGGCATTCGTCGGGCTGTATATCGCCGCGTCGCCAATCCTCGATACGAGCATCAGTGTTCTTGCGCAGTCCGCAGCGCAGGCCGGCCTCAAGATCGTTGTCATCGCCGGCGAAGACGCGGTGAACATCATCCAGCAGAAGACCGCAGTCACGCCCATCGTCGAAGTGCGCGATCGCAATGACCTGCCGGTGGCGGGAGCGGTCGTAACCTTCTCGATTGCAGGCGGCAAAGGCGCGGCCTTCGGCGGCGCATCGACGCTGACCGTGACGACCAACGCTGCCGGCCAGGCTGCGGCAGCTGGATTCAGTCCGGTGACGGCAGGCGCCGTGCAGATCAACGTGCAAGCCGCATTTCAGGGCCAGACTGCGGCGACCATCATCGCGCAATCCAATGTGCTGACCGCCGCCGAGGCAGCAGCTGCTGCGAAAGCAGGCTCGAGCGGTGCAGGCAGCGGATCGAGTGGCGGCGCGGCCGGAGGAGGCGGGGGCGGTCTGTCGGGCACCACGATAGGCATCCTCGCTGGCGCTGTTGGCGCCGGTGCGCTAGCGGCAACGCAACTGACAGGCAACAAGGCTCCAGTGGCCGGCGCGATAACCGTCACACCCGCCATCGCACTGATGGCGGCCGATAACGTCAGCTTCTCCGTGCAGGTCAGCGACGAAGATGACGACCCCCTGACCTACCAGTGGAACTTTGGTGACGGCTCCACCTCAACGGAGGCGGTGCCGCGCCACGTCTACAATTCCGCGGGCTCGTTCAACGTGCAGGTGGCGGTGAGCGACGGTAAGGCCAGCGCCAACGCCACCGCAACCGTGACCGTCCGATCGCTCACCGGCACGTGGCGAAGCGACACGATTCAGTCAGGTGGTTTTGGAGCTGTGAACGTGAGCCTGGTGCTCACCCAGAACGGGACGACCGTGTCCGGCACCAATCCGGTTATCGTCGGGCCGACCGGAAGTGGCGGACCGGGCACCTTGACCGGCTCGGTGCGGACCGCAGCACCGCGGGTGTCGTTGAATTGGACGCTGTTGAACGACGGCGCGCCGGGGCGAACAGGAAACTACCAGATGAGCCTGGATCCGAGCCCTGACATCAATACGCTGACCGGGAACGTCGGGGGGCCACAGGGAGTCTTCCGGCGCCAATGAGCGACGGGCGCCGGGATTGAGTGGCGGCGGAAACTATGTTAACAACGCGTCGAAAGACCGGCCGTTCCCCGGAAATCAGGAGGTCGCCGATGCGTCTGCCTTGCCTTCTCGCCTGGATTGCCGTCATTGCCATTGCACTCGCCCCACCCGTCTATTCCCAGTCGGTTACCGGGACGATTACCGGCCGCGCCCTCGACTCGAGCGGCGGCGTGCTGCCGGGCGTTGAAGTCAGCATCACCAGCCCCGCGATGATCGGCGGCGCGCGCACCGCGTTCACCGACGACCAGGGCGTCTACCGCTTCACGCAGCTGCCGGGCGGCGAATACCGCGTCAGCTTCAAGCTCTCAGGGTTCAAGACGCTGAATATCGATGCCGTGCGCGTCGACACCGGCGCGACGATGACCATCAACGGCGCGTTGTCGATCGACGCGCTCTCCGAGGAAGTCACGGTGGTCAGCGACACGCCGGTGATCGACCTGCAGTCCACCAGCGTCGGCGTGAACTGGGATGAAAAACAGATGGACGATCTGCCGTACGGACGCGGCATTCGTGGTCTGGCCCGTCTCGTTCCCGGCCTCTCGCCGACGCAGTTCGATGTCGGCGGCAACACCGTCGGCGGATCGACCACCACCGGCGCGCGCAACTACGGCCGCAACGGCCAGGAGCTGATCAAGTTCGACGGCGTGGTGTGGGATCAGTTCTTCGGCGACTACAACACCTACGAGCAGGTGCAGGTGTCGGCGGCGGCGAAGGGCGCTGAGGCGCAAAGCCCCGGCGTGACGCTCAGCTTCGTGATCAAGTCGGGCGGCGACCAGTTCAGCGGGATGTATCTCGCCGCGTGGCAGGACGGAGACTTCCAGGGCAACAACGTCACGCAGAGCCTGCGCGATCGCGGGTTCTTCCCCGGCAACAACAAGTTCACACGCTATAACGATTTCAGCGCCGACCTGGGCGGGCCGATCATGCGCGGCAAGCTGTGGTTCTACGGTGCCTACGGCCACAACTATTCGGGGCTGTTCATCCCCGGCTTCATTTCAGAGCAGAGTGGTGAGCAAGTGGAGTACTTCACGCGCCTCGACAATCCGACCGCGAAGCTCACCTATCAGTTGAACCAGAACAACAAGTTCGAGCTGTCGCAGCAGTACAACCGCAAGTGGCAGCCGTATCGCAACGCCAGCCAGTTCCTGCCGATGGAAGCCACGCAGAACCAGATTGCGTGGACCGCGATCGGCCCGGCGCTGAAGTGGACGCACATCCTCAACCAGAGCATGACGTTCGACGCGAGCTTCAATCGCTCCGGCTACTGGTGGCCCGACTACGCCCACACCGACGGTGTGCGGCGGACAGATTTGACCACCACGCACACGCGCGGCGCGTTCCTCGAGCTGCGGCGCGAGCCCGTGCGGTGGGGCTACAACGGTTCGTTCAGCTGGTTCCGCACCATCAACGAGATGAATCACGAGATCAAGTCGGGATTCCTCGGCTACTCGAGCACGAATCACGTCGAGACCTACGGGTATCCGAATCAGCAGATCTACCGCTATCGAAGCCTGGCCGGCGACACCGACTTCTTCCAGAGGCCCGATTCGGTGCAGGTGTTCGATTACCCGAACGACACCAATGCCGGGGTGAATTTCAACTCGTTCTACGTCAACGACATGGTGAACCTGACGCCTCGGCTCACGCTGAACGCCGGCGTCAGGTTCGATCGCTACTCGTCGTGGCTGCCCGAGCAAGGCAATCCCGGGACGGGACCGTACGCGGTAGCCAACATCATTCCCGAGAATCGTGACTTCCCGGTGTACAACGCGTGGTCGCCGCGCGTGTCGTTGATCTACGACCTGTTCGGCAACGGACGCACGGCGATCAAGGCCAGCTATGGCCGCTACGCGGCGTCGGGGTCGGGCGTCACGGCGGCGAGCGGTCCGGTGGCGAATGCCGTGAACCCGGCCGCGACCCGCACCAGCACGTATCGATGGAACGGCACGATTCCGTACACGCCCAACCCGGCCGACCTGCAGTCGGTGGCCGGCGGCGGCGCCGGCATTCGCCGCCTCGATCCGAATCTCGAGCCGGAGGGCATGGACGAGTACACCGCCGGGGTCGACCTCGGGTTCACCCGCGATCTGACCATTCGTCTCAACGTGGTCCGCAAACACGACTGGGGCGGCAACAAAGAGCTCGATCTCGCGATGCCGTTCGAGGCCTTTACCGATCGCGTCACCGCGGTCGATCCCGGCCGCGACAACATCGCCGGCACCGCTGACGATGGCGTGCTGGAGGTATGGTCGGTGCCGCGCACCTGGCCGACGTTCGGTCAGGTCAACCGTCTGTTCACCAACACCGCGGACGGTGAAGGCGAGGACAGCTACACCGCGTTCGAGGCCACAGCCAGCAAGCACTACTCGAATGGCTGGTCGTTGCTGGCGTCGTACTCGATCGATCGCCGCGACGTTCGGAACATCAACTCGTTGAATCCGAATCAGGCCAGGTACCGCGCCGTGTCGACGAACGGCACCATCTCGGCGAACTTTCCTCCCGAGCTGCCGCAGACCTATCAGGGCGTTCGCCTCAGCGGCACCTACGAGCTGCCGTTTCAGGTCCTCGCCGCCGCGACGTTCACCGGGCAGCAGGGCGAGTACTTCCCGCGCATCGTCCAGGTCCGCGACGCCCTCAACCAGCTGGTCGACGTGGTCGCCGAAGGACAGATGGGACGATACGACTGGGTGAAGCTGGTGGACGTTCGCCTGGCGAAGACGTTCCGTTTCGGCAAGCACTCGTTCGAGGGGATGTTCGATCTGTTCAACGTCACCAATTCGAGCGTCGTGCTGCGCGTGGTGAACGTCAATGGCCCGAACTTCATGAAGCCGCTGGCGACAGGCGGCATCGACGCGGCGTCGGCCAATCCGATTCCCGCGCCGCGCATCTTCCGCCTCAGCGCGAGGTGGAAGTTCTAAGGACGAACGGCACGTTCTTCGGATCAACGGCAGAGTCTTCTCCGGCGTTTCCGTCACAATACGGAGGCGCCGGAGGAGGATGTGATGCGACAGCTGTGGGCCGTTGCGGTCATCAGCATCAGTGCGGCCATCGGCGCCGGCGCGCAAGCGCCGCAGCCGCCGTGGCGCGGCGAAAACCTGCAGTACTTTCCGAAGGACATCTCGCGCCCGCAGTTGATCCAGCACATGCGCGAATTCTCATTCGCGCTCGACGTGCGCTGTCAGTACTGCCACAGCGGCGGCGACGGCGTCTCGTTCGACGGCGTCGTGTTTGCGTCGGATGACAAACCCGCCAAGGTCAAGGCTCGCGCGATGCTCCGGATGGTCGAGCAGATCAACACCGCGATGCTGCCGCAACTGCCGTCGCGGGCCGAGCCGCGTGTGAGCGTCGGTTGCGCCACCTGTCACCGCGGTTCGGCGCTGCCGAAGTCGTTGCAGACGACGTTATTCGAGATGGTCGAGAAAGACGGCCCGGCCGCGGCCGTCGCCCGCTACCGCGCGCTACGTGCGACCACGATGGAGTCGGGCAAGTACAACTTCAGTGAATGGGAGATCCACGAATTGGCCAGGCGGCTGGTCGAGGCCGGCAATGCTGCCGCCGCCATCGCGATCCAGGAAGTGAACGGCGAGTTCAACCCGAAGTCCGCCGATATCGACTTCGCGCTCGCGGAATTGCACCGCGGTAGAGGCGAGAGGGAGAAGGCGATTCAACGCTATCGCGCCACATTGGAGAAAAGCCCGCAGCACCAGGGCGCCAAGCGGTGGCTCACGGAGCTGACCAAGCAATGAGGAGCTGGATCGTCATCGTGGTGATGGCCACGGCCGTGCCGGCCGTCGCTCAGGACGATGTGGCGACGCGCATGACGGCGTGGTCGAAAGCCCTCGGTGTTGAGTGCACGCACTCTCACGTTGAAGGCAACTGGACTGACGCTTCGAAGCCGACATTCGGTTTTGCGCAGCGGATGAACCGCATGGTGGCGGCGCTCAACGCGGGGCCGTTGCGAGATGTGGGCGCCATCAGTTGCTGGACGTGTCATCGCGGCCGATCGACTCCGGCCCGTCTGCCACGCGCGTCTTGGGAAAAGATCCGCGACGATTATCAGGCCGAGCTCGCGAAGCGACCGACTCATGCCGTGTATCCGGCGTCACTTGGCGTGGAGTGTTCGCATTGTCACGGGGCGGATCGCACGCTGACGACCAAGGCGCCGATGGCCATGGTCGCGAAGATGATGCCGATCTTCGACGAGATCCCGAAGCACTTCGACAAGGCCGTGCGCATGCCTGTCACGCAGTGCTACATGTGCCACCAGGGCCGCGTCAAACCGGAACGGATCCCATGAACCGACGTGATACTAGGCGACGACTCGAATGTTGTCGTGCAGAAATTCGGGCGCGAAGTCCGCGCCATTTGGCCAGATCAGCGTATGGAATTCGGGATGAATCGAAAATTTGCTGAACAGCGCCGTATCCCTTAACGGTGCCAGTACGGGTCCATTCAGCTCTTTCGACAGATCAATCTCGCCGGCAGTGCCGTCGCGAAACTTCAGCCACACGATGTGGCCGCCGATGTAGCGCGCTTCAATGACGTGGTAGTTCATGGCTATTACTCCAGCGGCGCAATCGAAGCTAACGGCTGACCTTCGCGAGCGCGCCGCCAGTTCTCGAGCAATTCTTCCCGATGCAACGCCATCCATTCAAGTACGAGCCTTTGGGCCCGCGGCGGAAACTCGCCATGGACCGAGCCTGATTCGATTTCCACCGAAATCTCATGTTCGCCATAGACCGCGTGAAAATGTGGAACGCCATGCTCTCTGTAGAACATGCCAATCACGATTCCGAGGAATCTGGAAACCTCAGGCATCGGGCCGTTTGACGACGATGCCATCGTCGAATCGGGCGGTCAATCGGATTGATTGTCACCCTTCGATACCGATTTCGAACGCTGCGGAAGCACTGCAGACAGAGGCAATGGTACCTGTCTCTTCGGACGAGACCGCGATACCGGTACTTCGCTCGGCGAGAGCCGCAAAGTAAGCACAATCGTCGGTGCGCTCTGGTCCTGCAATGACGAATGGTAATGAAGCGAAGGCCGCGATGCATGGCCATGAATCCTCAAAGGCGCCGACGTCGGTACGGTCGACAAACCGTGACCTTGATCCCCAACTGCCCGTCTGCATCTTCCAAGTCCTGCCACGAGCGCGGGTCAACGAAGTTCTCGGATCTACCGGTTTGCGAGGGTTCGCCTCGCTCCGGCAGCTCGATCTTGATTGTGAGACGGCGACCATCCTTTGACGCGACAACGGAACCGTATGGCATCGGACGCCTCCTATTCAGAGTTCGGCCTCACGACGATCTTGGTGGTGTCGAGCTTTTCAGGAGCGGCCATCCCTTCGACGTAATCGACGAAGAATCGGACAAACTCCACACCGCCGTACTTCGCGGCCTTGTTGATTTCAGCAACAATCTCGGACGAAAGCTCAGGCGTTTCAGGTCGCACGCCAAGTATCTTTAGATAGGGATTGTCAGCAGGGCCGTAAAACTCTGCGAGTTCCTCTTCGCTCGCTCTGAAATCGAATTCCCTGGCGTCCTGATTATCCATTTCAATCGCCCTCACGACATAGAACCTGCGCTTCGCAGCCTGTTCCGCGAGAGTCAACGCCAAGCGCTTAAACGAAGTTTGCGCGGACTCATTGATGATAGCGGTCGCCCATTCCAGGGCGGCTTGGCGAATTAGGTTTGTCGGGCTCCAGCCTCTGAGCGCCGCAGCCCTCGACAGCAATTCCCTTTCTGAATCGGTAAACCTGACACTGTAAGTCGCCAATTCGACGCTGGTGTCTTCGGTCTGCTGCTTTCTCGGGAGCCGCATCTTTGCCATGGCAAGATAGTCTCAGAATGCAATAGACAAGTCAAGGTAAGTTTAAATTGTCTAACAGACCTATTTTGAAAGTTGCCTCGGCGAGCCACTTAAGTCCAACTGACTAATCGAGTTATCGTCGTGGTAGCTCGAACACGTAAAGCGTGTGCCCGCTCGTCGGCGGGGTGATCTCCGGCGCGATGGTCCGCGGTACCTGGCGCGGGCTGCCGCCGCCATTGCCCGTCGTCACCGCCACGTACTGTCTGCCGTTGGCGGTGAAGGTGACCGGGAAACCCTGCACCGCGGTCTCGAGACGGACCTGCCATAACACTTCGCCCGTCCTCACGTCGAGCGCGCGGAAGTAGCGATCGAGATCGCCGATGAAGACCACGCCGCCGGCGGTGCTCAGCGCGGCGGTCAGGAACGGTGCGCGCTGTTCCTTCGACCACATCTCCTTCATGGTCGTGACGTCGAGCGCCAGCAGCTTGCCGATGTTGCCGTTGCTGCCGGGCATCTCGAAGAACTTGCGGCCCGCCGAGGTGCCGCCCGAGCCTTCAACGAACTCGACCTTGCGCGGAACGATCTCCATGCACGACTGGCTCAACGGGACGATCAGCTGCCGCGTCGGCGGGTGATAGGTCATGGCCTGCCAGTTGTGGCCGCCTTCGGTGCTCGGGCACACCGTCAGCCACTCGTCCATCTTCTGATTGACGATGTCCTCGCGATACGTCGGCACGCCGCGCTCCGGATCGATCTTCTCGAAGGCGTTCTGGTAGACCATCTCCTTGTGCCCGAGGAATCTGCCCGTCTTCCGCTCGATCTTCCAGAGCACGCCGACCTTGCCGGCGGTGAACACGACCTGTTCCGGGCCGATGTCGACGAGCACCTTCTCGTACACTTCGTCGAGATCGAGTGATTCACCGGGTGTGTGCTGGAAGTACCAGGCAAGCGAGCCATCGCTGGCGCGGAGCGCCACGGTGGACGCGGTATACAGCGCCGCATCCGACGTCTTGTTGCCGCGACTGACGGGCATCCACGGCTTGGCCTGAGCGACTCCCCAGTAGGTCAGATCGAGATCGGGGTCGTAGCTGCCGGCGATCCACGTGTCGCCGCCGGCGCGCGCCACATCGGGCACGGTGCCCCAGGTGTCGCCGCCGGGCTCGCCGCTGCGCGCGATGGTGTGGAACTTCCAGAGCTGCTTGCCGGTCTCCGCGTCGTAGGCGCTGATGAAACAGCGCGCCTGCTGGCGGAAGCGATCGCAGCCGTGCAGGCCCTGAATCACTTTGCCGCGCGCCACAATCGGTCCGCTGGAATTCGTGAAACCCAGCTTCGGATCGTTGATGGCGACGTCCCAGACGACTTTGCCGTTGCGGGCATCAAACGCCACCAGCCGGCTGTCGTTGGTGGCCATGAACACGTGGTTGCCGTAGATCGCCGTGTTGCGCACGGCGCCGAAGCCGCGAATGGAATTCGGGCCCACCTGGTTCTCCCAGATCAGATCGCCGGTGGCGGCGTCGAGCGCCTGCATGATGTGGCCGGTGTTGCCGAGATACATGACGCCGTTGTGGACGAGCGGCATCGGCTGATTGGAGCCGGCTTCGTTCATCGCCCAGCTCCACGCCAGTCGCAGCTCGCGCACGTTGCCGCGGGTGATCTCGTCGAGCGGGCTGTAGCTCCACGCCTGGTAGTTGCGACGCGCCATCAGCCAATCGCCCGGCGGCGGGTTGCGCAGCATGGCGTCGGTGACCGGCACGTAGTTCTTCACTTCGCCCTGCACCGAGTGGCCGCGTGACGCTCCCGCCGCGGCGGGCCGCGGCCCTTCGCCCACCGGCGCGCCCTGGCCGGCCGCCGGCGGCGGCGTCACCGCAGCGCGCTGACCGGTGGCGACCGATCCAATCGGCACGGCCGTCGTCGCCAGCAGCGTCTGCTGTCCCATCGCCGCGCCGTTGGAGCGCAGGATGAACGCAGCGATGTTCACGTAGTCGGCTTCAGCGAGACTCGGCTGCCCCGGCGGCATCGTCGCCTGCATGTATTCGATCAAATCGCGCGTGGTGCGGCCGCGCCAGGTATTCATGAAATTGCCGCCGGCTAACTGGGGGGCCTCGTTCTGGCCCGCGAGATCGGGAAGATGACAGCTCGCGCAGTTCTGCTTGTAGCTCGCCTGGCCGGCGGCCGCTTGCGCGGCCGTGATGATCGGCGCCGCGGTTGGAGTCTGGCCGGACAACGTCAGCACCGCGACACCAGCCAGGAATACGGCGAACGTGAGTGCTCTCATTTCTTGGTCTCCGCTGACAGCCAGCCCCACAAGTTTCCGTCCGGCGCCTTCTCGCTATGCAGTTGCAGGTACAACCTGCCCGCGGCGAGGTCGTCAATCTGTTGTTTGGTGAGTTCGATCGTCCCGTTGATGGAGCCGCTGGTGGCCGCGGTCACCGTGAGATCGCCGATCGCCGGCCCGCGCATCGCGGGTTTTTGACTGCGATGCACGCGCGCCACGGTGGCTGCCGTCTTCAGGCCGGTGAACGTGCCGGTGATCACCAGCGAGGCGCCTTTCAATGTGGCGGAGGCGGAACCCACTCCGGCGATGGTTGCCTGCATCGGAATGTCGATCGGCACCACCGACAGACGGGCGCGATAGACCTGCGCTTGCGCCGATGTTGTGAGCGGCACGGCCAGCGTCACGGCCAGGGCCGCCACGATCGCGCAAAGACGGGGCATGGGGTCGAATGATACCGCGACAGCCGCGTGTTAGGATGCGCGCCGTGAAGCTCTTCGTACTCGGCGCCACCGGCGGCACCGGCAAACAGATTGTCAGCCAGGCACTCGAGGGCGGTCATGACGTCACTCTGTTTGTACGAGATCAAGCCAAAGTTGGCGCGGCGCGTCCCCGCTCGCGGGCGATTCTCGGCAATACCGAGGACAGCGCCGGCCTCACTGACGCGATACGCGGCCACGACGCCGTCGTCAGCGCGCTCGGCCGCGGTTATTCGTTCTCGTCCGAACATTTGATTGAGCGCAGCGTCACGGTCATCATCGCGGCGATGCGGTCGGCCGGGGTGCGGCGGCTGCTATTCATGTCGGCGATGGGTGTGGGCGAGTCGGTCGCTGATGCGCCGGTGATGGCGAGGTTGTTTTTCAGTACGCTGCTGCGCGGCATCTATGCCGACAAACTAGCCGGCGATCGACTGATCGCCGGCAGCGATCTGGACTGGACCATCGTCAGGCCGTCAAAACTGACAGACGGCCCGCTCACCGGCAACTACCGATCGGCCGAGCGCCTGGCCATGTCGGGTATGCCGGGCATTTCGCGCGCCGATGTCGCCCATTTCACGCTGAAGGCGGCAACCGATCCGCTGACGATCCGGAAGACCCTGGTGATCTCCCAGTAGGTCGTGAGACCCCGTCAGTGCCGGTGCTCTGCCGGCATGCCCAGCCGGCTCACCGTGTCCGCCTCGAAGTCAAACTCAATCAGGATCACCGGCTCGTTGCCGACAACCCACCCGTCGTGACCCGGGTCGATCGCGACCACCTGCGGCGCCTTGAACTCGACGACGCAGCCGTCGGAGTATTCAATGTGAATTTCGCCGCGGGCGAGGAACCCGGCGTGCGCGTGCATGCACCGATCGGTGCCGACAATCGGCTTCATCGCTTTTGACCAGCGGAATCCCGGCGGATAGATCATCCGCTTCACGCGCGCCAGACCGGCCGGCGCAACGTCCAGCTTCACGCCGCCGACTTCGCGCGACGTCGCACCTTTCATCGGCGCGACGAGGGCGTCGAGTGTCTTCGCTGCTGCTCGCCTGGGTGTCCGGCGCGCAGGTTTGCCCTTCCTGGTGGTTTTCTTGCCCCGCTTCTTCGCCATCCGCGGGTTCTATCACAAAAAGGGGGCGGCGTTGTCTAGGCGAACAGCCGCCACACGACCGCGGCGGTGAAGATTGACGCGGACAGCTGCATCCACAATTCGGCGCGCTCGCGTAGCAGCATCGCGGCGGCTGCGGCAGAGGCGACCGCGGCCGCGAGAAAGCGCCAATACAACTCTTCCACCGCACCTTCTTCGATCGTGGTCGGCGCCTGACGGCGGCCGGCGTCGATGATGGCGTTGGCGATCTCGCGGTCGGCGTCACGATCGAGCTCGAAATACTGACCGCCGCCGGCGGCGGCGATGCGTTGCAGCGAGGCCCGGTCGAGCCGCGACCGCCCGGGTGACGGCTCCTTCGTTCCGTCGGCACCGACGCTGTCGGGCAACGCCCCGCCACCCAGGGTGCCGACGCCGATGACGAACAGCGGCACGTGCTCGCGCGTCGCGCGCTCGATCGATCGCGCTACTTCCCCGCTCCAGGCCTCGCCGTCCGAGAGCATCACGAACAGCTTGCCGTTCGGCGATGGACCATGCAGCTCACGGTCCTTCTCGAGCAGCCGCAATCCCCACGCGATGCCCTGTTCGAGATTGGTGTCCCAGGTGGTGTCGTCCCGCAGCCGGAACGGCGGGCGCGCGTGCAGGTGATCGAGAAAGAAGAAGACGGTGTTCGGATCGCTGGTCAGCCTGATCTGCGGCGTCGCAATGTGCGCGAACACGGTGAGCGCCATGCGATCGTCGTTCCAACTCAACGAATCACCGAGCAGCCGCAGGAACGACATCGATCGTTGCCAGCGCGTGGCGGACGTGTCCTCGACGTGCATCGACGCCGAGCCATCCTGCAAGACGACGACATCGACGCCCGCGCGGCTGATCGACGTGGTGACGCCGCGCGGCCGCGCGGCGGCGACCATCAGCAACGCAATCGACAGCGTCAGGAAGAACCACGGCCACAGATCGCCCCCGATGGCGAATCGCTCGCGAACGGGGAGCGATCGCCGGGTGTGCAGCTGACGCACATCGAACAGGCGGCGCACGAACCGGAACAACCACGCCAGCAGCAACACCGCGGGCGCGGCGAGCAGCCACAGATATTGCGGCGACCCGAAAGCAATCCCGTTCACGTCACCCCTTGCGCTCGCGCTTGCCGCCCGGCGTGGCTTCAGGCTGCGCCTCGCGGTCGCCGTATTCCAGCGGCGCGAGGATCTCGATGTCTTCCATCTTGGCCTCGGGCGGCGGCATGCCGGGGCTGCCGTGAATGGTCGGACCGGCCGGCAGATCGCCGGCCATCACCCCCACTGCCGGCGCCGGCAGCTTGACCTTGCCCTGCGACCGCGCCACCTGATCGCGCAGGCGCGCCACATACTCATAGTTGTAGGCGGCGTCCACATCGCGCGGTGATGCCTTCAACGCCGACGCGTACGCCTGCAGCACGCCGTCGAGACGCTGAATCGCCGCCGCGCCGGCGCCCGGGTCGCGCTGGCTTTGGCGGAACGACGCGTTGGCGGCCGCGCGGAGCACTTCAGCATCGGTCGTGGTGTTGCCGGTATCGGCAGCCACCTCACCGTAGCGGCCGAGCCAATACGCAACCGACGCGTGCGTCGCGGCATCGACGCCCGTATCCACACGATCGAACTGCAGTGTCACGATCTGCTGCCTGGCAACCACGCGGCGCTCGGCTGCGCCGGCCTCGGCCCAGCTTAACCAGGCACCCACCGCAAGCCCGATCGCGATTGTCATTCGAAGAATGGTCGGCGTCATGGGAGTCTCGAGAAATAGGGAGTCAGCAATATGAGTGTCGCGGCGCTGGTCCATAACAGCGCTGCCGTCAGTGCGAATAACGTGAAGCGTGGCTGCTGGCTGGTGTACTGCCGCGCGGCAATCGCCCCCACCGCTTCGCGATCGATGTCGGTGACCGCGCCCAGCAGGCTCGCTTCATCCTTGGCGATGTAATAGCGCCCGCCGGTCTTCTCGACGGCCTCGCGCCACTGCGCGTCCGGAATGCCTTCGCCAAAATCCTTGTCGTAGTTGGTGCGGACGAAATACAACGGAATCTTGTTGTCGATGGCGCTGTTGAGGATATCGTCGAGGCTGCGGCCGTGGACAATGCGGGTGGTGTCTTCGCCGTCGGTGAAGATCACCATCAGGTTGCCGGAGGCTTCGAGAAAATCGAACGCCTTGAAGATCTCGATGCTCTCCTCGAGCGCACTGGCGATCACCGTGCCCGAATCGGGGAACAGCGAGAACTCCACCGGATCGCCGATCAGCGCCATGCTCAACAGCAGGTTGTCGTAGTCGCTCGTGAACGGCGTGATCACATAGGCGCGGCTGCCGAACTCGATCAGTGCCATCAGATCGCGGTACCTGCCCTGCCGGCGCAGCTCGACGAAGCGCTGCGCCGCGGCCACGGTCGTGAAGAAGGCCGGCCGCACTTCGTTGTGCGTGTTGAGGTTCTTGGCGGTGAACGACGACTGCATGCTGTCGGACGCGTCGATCATGAGCGCGATGCGGCGGCCGGGATACGTCACGTTCTCGGCGACGAGCGCGGTGTAGGGATCGGCGAGCGCGATCACC
>Ga0187893_10010697_pt1 | contig 13562 bp, 8 predicted proteins | sample MA1701074metaG_FD_139574 | JGI IMG/M metagenome (GOLD analysis project Ga0187893, IMG submission 139574) | White microbial mat communities from a basaltic lava cave in the Kipuka Kanohina Cave System on the Island of Hawaii, USA - MA170107-4 metaG ...
AAATTCCCCAAATTGGAGGGACGCGCTCTGTCGCGTCTCCCGCTTCGCGGGACGGTCACGACGGAGCGTGACCCTCCAACTCGCTCTGCGTCAATCTTCTGAATCAAAATGGGGAAGTTCTGCTTTAACCTCTTTCACCTTTTTAACCGCTCCTCCTCGCGCTACACTCGCCGCGTGAATCGCGTCCGACTTCTCTCAGAACACGTCGCCAACCAGATTGCGGCTGGCGAAGTCGTCGAACGTCCCGCTTCAGTCGCGAAGGAACTTCTGGAAAACGCGCTCGATGCGGAATCCGCGCGCGTCGAAATCCAGACCGAACACGGTGGGCGCAGTCTCGTCCGCGTCACCGACGACGGCTTCGGCATGAGCCGCGACGACGCGTTGCTCGCGCTTGAACGGCACGCCACAAGCAAGATTTCCATTGCCGAGGATTTGGAAAACATCGCCACGCTCGGGTTTCGTGGTGAAGCGTTGCCGAGCATCGCCGCCGTCTCGCGCTTCACTCTCACCACGCGCGAGCGCGATGCCTCCGCAGCCACCCAAATCATCGTCAGCGCGGGCAAAATCCGCGAAGTGAAGGAAGTCGGCGCTCCGCAGGGCACGAGCATCGAAGTCCGCAGTTTGTTTTTCAATCTCCCCGCCCGCCGCAAATTCCTGCGCAGCGACAACACCGAGAACAGTTACATCCAGCACATCACCGTCCTCCACGCGCTCGCCCATCCGCGCGTCGCATTCAAACTGATTCAGGACGAGCGGGAACTTTTCCACTTCGCGTCCGCCGAGGATTTGCAGGGAAGAATCCGCGAACTGTTCGGCGCGCAACTGTCGCGCGAATTGCTTCCTGTGAATTTTTCGAGCGGCGGCGTCCGCGTCCACGGCTTCATCGCGCGCCCTGGTGTCAGCCGCTCGAATCGCAGCGATGAATATCTTTTCGTCAACAACCGCCCCGTGGACGCCAAGACCATCCACTTCGCATTGCTGGAGGGGTTTCACACCGCGTTGATGAAAGGGCGTTACCCCGTCGCTTTTCTTTTCGTGGAACTCGACCCGACGCAAGTGGACGTGAACGTTCACCCGACAAAACGCGAAGTCCGTTTCCGAGATGACGCATCCGTCCGCTACGCCGTCACCGAAGCCATCCGCGCCGCGTTGGGCGAAGCCGCAGTAAAACCTATTTCTTCTGCTACTGTAGGACGGCAATCATTCGCCGCCGCAAAAGGTAGCGCGACCTTCCAGGTTGCGAATCAACAATCATCACAGGCGGGGACGCCTGTGCCACCAAATCCAAATGCAAGCGAGACGCTTGCGCTATCATCCACTCACCACCGACCACTCACCACTCCTATCCCCAGCGTTCAGCCTTTCAACCTAGAGCCGTCACCGCCTCCCGTCCCGTCTCCAACCCAGACTGCACTTGGATTGAAAATCCCTCAGGTCTCAGGTTTCATCCCTTCGCCCTCCACTTCCGCCCCCATTCCCATCTCCTCCACCACCTCGTTGCGACTCCTCGGTGTCGTCAGCGCACTTTACGTTCTCGCCGAAAGCAATGAAGGCCTTGTCGTCATTGACCAACACGCCGCGCATGAACGCGTCCTTTTTGAGCAGATGCTGCAAAAACTCGACGCCGCGCCCGTTCCCGCGCAACGACTCCTCCTCCCCGAAACCGTCGAGTTCAGCCATCGCGACGCCGCGTTCCTGCGCGAGCATCTTGATCAACTCCGCCGCATCGGCATCGGCATCGAAGAATTCGGCCAGAACACCTACCTCATCGAATCGCTCCCCGACTTCCTCGTCTGCTTCCGTCAAAAAGGCATCGGCCACCTCACCCTCCAACAAATCTTCCTCAACATCGTGGACGAACTCTTCCAATCAGGCGCCGACCTCCGCGCCCGCCGCCTCGACGAAACTGCCATCGCCACCACCGTCTGCCGCCACGCCGTCAAAGCCCGCGACCCGCTCAAGCTCGCCGAAATCGAAGCCCTCCTGCGCGATTTGGCGAAATGCGATTTGCCCTACACCTGTCCCCACGGTCGCCCCACGATGATCCAAATCTCCCACGCCGAGTTGGAGAAAAAGTTCGGGAGGAAAGTGTGAGACCTTTTTGTTGTCGCTTCTGAGTGTGTTCTAGAGATGTTTCAATTGGCGGAAATTGGAGCACAGGGAGATGGGTGAGTTTTTACGCGATGATTCTTCGGCTTTTCATAGGAAGAGCGCATCAGCTTTGATTGCTCTTGGCGTTGCGGGATGTATGTTGGGTTGCACGATGAAGAACGTCCCGCAACCAATTCCATCAGGAGCGGAGAAGGGAAAAACCAATCGGCTCGGCGGCGAGAAAAGCCCGTATCTGCTCCAGCACGCGGGCAATCCCGTGGATTGGTTTCCGTGGGGCGCGGAGGCGTTTGAAACGGCGCGCCGCGAGAACAAACCGATTTTCCTCTCAATCGGCTACTCGACCTGCCATTGGTGCCATGTGATGGAACGCGAGTCGTTTGAGAGCCAGGAGATCGCGAAAATCCTCAACGCGCATTTCGTGTCCATCAAACTCGACCGCGAGGAGCGCCCCGACATTGACCGCGTCTATATGAGGTTCGTGCAGGCGACAACGGGGGGCGGCGGCTGGCCGATGAGCGTGTTCCTGACGCCCGACCTCAAGCCGTTCTTTGGCGGCACGTATTTTCCTCCCGAAGACAAATGGGGGCGTCCTGGGTTCAAGACGGTGCTGACGCGCATCAACGAGTTGTGGCAGCGCGACCGCGAGAAACTGGCGCGGTCGGGCGACGAACTCATCAAACGGTTGCGCGAGTTGACGACGGTCGGCGCACAGGGGCAGCCCGACGCGGCATCGTTGGACGCGGGGTATGCGCAATTCAAATCGCTTTACGAGCCGACGTATGGCGGGTTCGGCAGCGCGCCGAAGTTCCCGCGTCCGTCGGCGTTGCATTTCATGCTTCGGCATCACGCGCGCACAGGGAAACAGGATGCGCTCGACATGACGTTGCACACGCTGCGCAAGATGGCGGATGGCGGGATGCACGATCACATCGGCGGCGGGTTCGCGCGGTATTCGGTGGACAACGAATGGCACGTGCCGCACTTCGAGAAGATGCTCTACGACCAGGCGCAACTGGCGTGCGCGTATCTCGAAGCGCATCAACTGACGCGCGACGCGGGTTTCGCCGACACCGCGCGCGGCATTCTGGATTACGTCCTGCGCGACATGACGGGGGAGGCGGGGCAGTTCTATTCCGCCGAGGACGCCGACAGCCCGTTGCCGAGCAACCCGAAGGAGCACGCCGAGGGGGCGTTTTACGTCTGGGAACACAAGGAGATTGTCGGCGCGCTGGGCGTTGAATCGGCGGCGATTTTTAACTTTCATTACGGCGTGAAGGAAGGCGGCAACGTCGCCAGCGATCCTCACGGCGAGTTCACCAACAAGAACGTGCTCATTGTGTCGGCGACCATCGAGGAGACGGCGGAGACATTCGGCAAATCGCCCGACGAAATCCGCGCGACGCTGGCGCAGGCGCGCCAGAAGCTGTTCGACCTTCGCGTGAAACGTCCGCGCCCGCATCTCGACGACAAGACGTTGACTGCGTGGAACGGGCTGATGATTTCCGCGTTCGCCCGTGCCGCGCAAGCGCTCGACGCGCCCAAATATCGCGCCGCCGCAGTCCGCGCCGCGCGGTTCATCGAGGAAAAACTTTGCGACACAAAATCGGGCGGGCTGCTGCGCCGTTACCGCGACGGCGATTCCGCGATTGCGGGGCACGCCGACGATTACGCGTTTTACATCCAGGGGTTGCTCGATCTTTACGAGGCGAGCGCCGACCTCCGTTGGCTGACGCGCGCGATCGAGTTGCAGCGGAAACAAAACGAATTATTTTGGGACGGCGAGCACGGCGGTTTTTTCACCACCGACGGCAGCGACGCGACCGTGCTGTTGCGGATGAAGGAGGACCACGACGGCGCGGAGCCGTCGCCCAATTCCGTCGCCGCGCTCAACTTGCTGCGGCTCGCGCAGATGACCGATGACAAGAAATTTCGGGATTACGCGGAGAAGACGCTGGCTGCGTTCGGCGGCATTTTGAAACAAGCGCCAAGCGCGATGCCGCAAATGCTCTGCGCGCTCGATTTTTCATTGGGCAAGCCCAAGCAGATCGTCATCGCTGGCAAACCTGATGCAGACGGCACCCGCGCGTTATTGCGCGTTGTTCACGCCGAGTTTCTCCCGAACAAGATTCTCTTGTTCGCCGACGGCGGGGCGAGGCAGGGGACGCTCGCGAAGTGGCTGCCATTTCTCAAAGACATCATAGCCAAGGACGGCAAAGCCACCGCTTACGTTTGCGAAGATTACTCGTGCAAGCTGCCGACGAACGACGCGGACGAGTTGCGGTCGTTGTTGCAAGACGAGCCGCAGAAGTAGCAGACGCCGCTCTTTGCGGACATCTTCACATTCTCACTCACGCGCCCGCGCGATTACGAGCAGCCCATTGAGTTGCCGCAGTTGAGGCACTTGTAGCAGGCGCCGTTGCGGACGGTGATGGCGCCACAGACATCGCAGGGCGGGGCGTCAGCTTGGAAGTGGGCGACGGTGCGGCTGAGTTGTTGCACGTCGCTTTGCAATGGGAGGTCGCCGAGTTCGGGTTTGACCGTGGTGCTGGTGGTCTCCGACGTGAGCGGCAGGATGGAGACGGGTTTGTTGAGCGCTTTCTTTTCGGCGGCGGCGACTTCGGGCATCGGGAGTTCCTGTTGCCGACCGTTGCCGTTGGCTTCGCGGTAGCCAGGAATGAATTCCATTCCCATCCAGCGGAAGACGTAGTCGGTGAGCGATTTGGCGATGCGGATGTCGGGGTTCTTGGTGATGCCGCTCGGCTCGAAGCGCTGGTGCGCGAACTTGCGGACGAGCGTTTCGAGCGGGACGCCGTATTGGAGCGCCATGCTGACGAGCGTGCCGATGGTGTCCATCAACCCGCCGATGGTGCTGCCTTCCTTCGCCATCGTGACGAAGAGTTCGCCTGGCGTGCCGTCCTCAAACAAGCCGACGGTGATGTAGCCTTCGTGTCCCGCGATGTCGAATTTGTGCGTGCGCGACGCGCGGGTGTCGGGCAGGCGGCGGCGGACGGGTTTTTCGCCGATGGCGCGGAGTTGTTTGATCTGCGATTCGAGATGGTCAACGTGCGCCTTGAGTTCGGCGACCTCCTTGGCGGGGTCGCCCGTTGACGCGCCCGCGTCGGACTTTTTGGTGTTGAGCGGCTGGGAACGCTTCGAGCCGTCGCGGTAGATGGCGACGCATTTCAAGCCGAGTTTCCACGACTGTTCGTAGGCGTCCATGATGTCCTCGACGGTGGCATCGTTGGGCATGTTGATCGTCTTGGAGATCGCGCCCGAGATAAACGGTTGCGACGCCGCCATCATCCTGATATGGGCGAGGTAATGGATGCTGCGCTCGCCGTTTTCGGGTTTGAACGCGCAGTCGAAGACGGGGAGATGCTCGCTCTTTAAATGCGGCGCGCCTTCGATGGTGTCGTGTTTCTCGATGAACGCGTTGATGTCGGCGATTTGCGCGGCGGTGTAGCCGAGCTTGCGCAAGGCGAGCGTGATGGATTGGTTGACGATCTTGAGCATCCCGCCGCCCGCCAGGAGTTTGTATTTCACCAGCGCGATGTCGGGTTCGATGCCCGTGGTGTCGCAATCCATCATGAAGGAGATGGTGCCCGTGGGGGCGAGGACGGTGACCTGCGCGTTGCGGTAGCCGACTTTTTCGCCGAGGGCGAGCGCGTTGTCCCAGCAACGCTGCGCCTCGGTGCGGAGATATTCGGGGCAACTCGCGCCGATGTCGTTCACGGCGGCGTGGTGGCGTTTGATGACGCCGCGCGTCGAATCGCGGTTGGATTTGGCGAGGGGCTTTTCGATTCCCGCGCAACGGGCGTTTTCGTAGCCAGGGAACGCGCCGATGCCGCGCGCGATTTCGGCGGACACTTCGTAGGCGTGCCCCGTCAGGATCGAGGTGATGGCGCCTGCCAGCGCGCGTCCCGCGTCGCTGTCGTAGGCGATGCCTTCGCTCATCAACAGCGCGCCGAGGTTGGCGTAACCGAGCCCGAGCGTGCGGAAGATGTGCGAGTTTTCCGCGATGGCTTCGGTCGGGTAGCTCGCGTTGTCCACGATGATTTCCTGAGCGGTGATGAAGATGCGCACGGCAGCCTTGAAACGCGCGACATCGAACGTGCCGTCGTCCTTGCGGAATTTCATCAGGTTGAGAGACGCGAGGTTGCAGGCGGTGTTGTCGAGGAAGACGTATTCGCTGCACGGGTTGGTCGAGTGGATCGGCTCGGTGCCTTTGCACGTGTGCCATCTCTGGATGGTGTCGTCGAACTGCATCCCTGGGTCGCCGCAAATCCAGGTGCCCTCGGCGATTTTGCGCAACAACTCGCGCGCCTTGTAAGTCGGCCCGTTGCGTTTCGGGTCGGTCACCCAGCGCGTCGTCCAATCGCGGTCGTCAATCGCCGCGTGCATGAACGCGTCGCTGGCGCGGACGCTGAGGTTTTCGTTCTGATACATGATTGAGCCGTAGGCGTCGCCGTTGAAGTCGCCGCTGTAGCCCTGCTCGATGAGCGCCCACGCTTTTTTCTCTTCCTTGGACTTCGCCTCGATGAATTCGAGCACGTCGGGATGCCACGCGTTGAGCGTGTTCATCTTCGCCGCGCGACGCGTCTTGCCGCCCGACTTCACGACGTTGGCGACCTGGTCATAAACCTTGAGGAACGACATCGGTCCGCTGGGGCGTCCGCCGCCGCTGAGTTTTTCCTTCGAGGAACGAATGGTCGAGAGATCGGTGCCCGTGCCGCTGCCGAACTTGAAGAGCATCGCCTCGCTGTAGGCGAGCTTCATGATGTCCTCCATGTTGTCGGCGACCTTCTGGATGAAGCACGCGCTGCCCTGCGGGTATTCGTATTGCGTCGTGGCGCGTTCCACCCTGCCCGTGGCGCGGTTGTAGAAATAGTTGCCTTTGCTGGACTGTTTGCCGACGTGGTATTGGTGGAACAACCCGACGTTAAACCAGACGGGCGAGTTGAACGCGCCGTATTGATTGACGCACAGCCACGTCAATTCCTGGTAGAACGCCTCCGCGTCCGCGTCCGTCGCAAAATACCCGTCGCGTTTCCCGAAATCCGCGATGGTGCGCGTGACGCGGTGCACGAGTTGTTTGACCGATTTTTCGCGCTCGTCGGTGCCTTGTTCGCCGTAGAAGTATTTGGAGACGACGACCTTCGTGGCGAGCACCGACCAGGATTTCGGCACTTCCACGTTTTCCTGTTTGAAGATCAACGTGCCCGCGTCATCCTTGATTTCCGCCGTGCGATAATCCCATTCGATTTCGTCGAACGGATGCGTTCCCGCGCGGCTGAACACGCGCGAGACGGTCAGACCTTTCTTCGCGGCAGCGTGAGAAGTCTGAGCGGAACGCGCGGGTTTGACGACATGCTTGATGCCGTTTCGTTTCAGAGGCGATGCGGATTTGTTGCTTTGACGAGACTCCATGACTGTATTTTTCGTTGCGATCATATTTTAACCCTCCTTGGGCGGGCGTGAAACGTTATTTATGTTGCAAAGAAGCCACAGGAAAACTGCCAGCGAATGCTGTCCCCTCCTGCCCTCCTTGTGTCCCCGTCAGCCGTCGCGTATCCACAGCCTATTGGGGACGGCGGCTTTTTTACTACAACCTATTGTGGCAACAAGCAAAAACTGGTTGGCACGCCGTTTCGTGGTTGAAGTGCCCATTTTTCATGGACTTATGCGTTTTATATTTTTTTTTACGTTTTTTCCCGCAAAAAAGTTTCGTGTCGCCGCCTCTCGGAAAAATTGTGATTTCCTCTATGAAAACTAATACGCGATTTATCTTGGCGTCGCGACTCACTCTCTCGTTTCGTTATCACTCCCACCTTTTAACTTTTTTAACCCGTTTAACTCCTCTAACCTCTGCGCTCATGGAATCCATCCGCGACTTGCTGGAGCGCGTCACGTTGAAGGCGATTGCCGAAGCCACAGGCAGGCCCGCCGAAACGCCCGCGCTTGTCCGCGAATGCGCCGACCCAAAATTTGGCGACTATCAAATCAACGGCATCATGCCGCTCGCGAAAAAAATCGGGCTGAATCCGCGTGACCTCGCGCAACAAGTCGCGCTGCGCATCCCGCTCGACGTGCTGGCGGCTGCTCCGCAGGTCGCGGGCGCGGGGTTCATCAATTTGCGGCTCAAGAAGGAGTTTGTGGAACACAAAATCTCCGAAGCCGCCCGCCACGAACGACTCGGCGTCCCTGCTGCCGCGAAACCGAAAACGTTCGTCATGGATTTCAGTTCGCCCAACATCGCCAAACCGATGCACGTCGGGCATATCCGCTCCACCATCATCGGCGACTCGCTTGGTCGCGCGCTGCGGTTTCTCGGTCATCGCGTCGTTGCCGACAACCACATTGGCGATTGGGGGACGCAGTTTGGCAAACTCATCGTCGGCTGGAAAAAAATCCGCGATGACGCCGCGCTCGCCGCCGACCCCATCGCGGCAATGGAGCGGATGTATCGCCACGTCAACGAGCTTTGCGAAAAAGACCCCGCTGTCCTCGACGAAGCGCGGCGCGAACTGGCGAAGCTCCAGTCGGGCGACGCGGAAAATCTCGCCATCTGGAAAAGGATGGGCGAGTTGTCGCGGCACCAGTTCGACACTGTGTATTCGCGGCTCGGCGTGAAATTCGATTTCACGCTCGGCGAAAGTTTTTACAACCCGCGCCTCAAGGAAATCGTGGACGAGTTGCGCGCGCTCAACGTTGCGGAGGAAAGCGACGGCGCGCTGTGCATTTTCTTCCGCGACCATCCTGAACTGAAAAAAGCCGCGCCGTTCATCGTTCAAAAAGCTGACGGCGCGTTCCTTTACGCCACGACGGATTTGGCGACGGTGCTGCATCGCGTTGAACAATGGCAGCCCGACGAAATCATTTACGTCACTGATGCGCGGCAGCAGTTGCATTTCAAACAACTCTTCGAGGCGTCGCGCCGTTGGTTTGCCGCAAAAGGTTGGGAGAAAAAACTGCCGCACTTTTCGCATGTCACGTTTGGCAGCGTGCTCGGTGAGGACGGCAAGCCGTTCAAGACGCGCAGCGGCGACACGGTGCGGCTCACGGAATTGCTCGACGAGGCGGAGGAGCGCGCGTTCGAGGTCGTGACGGAAAAAAATCCCGAATTACCCGAGAGCGCGCGCAAGGAAATCGCCCGCGTCGTCGGCGTCGGCGCAGTCAAATACGCCGACCTCTCGCAGAACCGAACGACGGATTACGTCTTCAGTTGGAACAAGATGCTCGCGATGCAGGGCAACACCGCGCCGTATTTGCAATACGCCTACGTTCGCATCCGCTCGATTTTCAGAAAAGCCGCAGACGGAAAATCCGAAATCCGAAATCCGAAATCCGCAGGAAATCCGAATCTCGAAACGGAAAACGGCGCGCGGATTCTCCTTCAACACGACACGGAAATCACGCTTGCGAAACATCTCCTTAAATTTTCCGACGGGTTGCAGCAACTGGCGGAGGACGACAAACCCAACTGGCTGACGAGTTACCTCTACGATTTGGCGACGAAGTTCAGCGCGTTCTACGACCAATGTCCCGTGCTGCAATCCGAAGAACCGACGCGGCGTTCGCGTCTCGCCCTCTGTCGCTTCACCGCCGATGTGATGAAAAAAGGCTTGGAGTTGCTCGGCATCGAGACGATTGAACAGATGTAGCTACGAGCGTGAGCGAGTGGAACACCTGTTGCGACTCCAGTCCACTCGCTCACGCTCGTAGCTACGCAATGACATGCTCTCCAAAATCAAACAATCCATTGTCGAGCGCGGTTTGTGGGCGAAGGGCGAATCGTTGCTCGTCGGCGTTTCGGGCGGTCCCGATTCGGTTGCGTTGCTCGACGCGCTTGCTCAACTACAGAGTGACTTCGGCGCTTTGACTGTATGCCATCTCAATCACCAGTTGCGCGGCAGGGCGAGCGATGCGGACGCGGAGTTCGTCCGCAAACTGGCAACAAAATACGGGTTGCCCGCCGAAATTCGCTCGCGCGATGTTAAAAAGCTGGCTGCCGAGAAAAAAATCTCCATCGAAATGGCGGCGCGGGACGCGCGGCTGGAGTTTTTTGGCGACGTATCGCACGCAACGGGCGTGTGGACAGTGGCGTTGGCGCACACAGCGGACGACCAGGCGGAAACAGTTTTGTTGCGACTGATTCGCGGCGCTGGACGCGAAGGGCTGTCGGCTATGGAAGATTGCGTTCTTTACCGCGAAAAACTCGCGCTGATTCGTCCGATGTTGGGCGTGTGGCGGGAAGAAGTGATGCGGTATCTTCGCGAGAGAAAACTTTCCTTCCGCAAGGACGCGACGAACCTGAAGATGGATTTCCTGCGCAACCGTGTGCGGCACAAACTGCTTCCGATGCTGGAGCGCGATTTCAACCGCGGCATCAAGCCCGTTCTGCTCCGAACGGCGGAAATTCTTGGTGAAGAAGAGCGGTTGTTGGACGCGATGGCAAAGGAGCGGTTTTCGCCATGTCTGCACAAACTCGAGTTGCGCGTGCAAGAGTTGATGTTGATGGAAGTGGCGCTGCAACGCAGAGTCATCCGACTCTGGCTGGCTTTTTTTCTGCCCGCTTCGGAATTGACCTTTGAACCAGTGAAAGCGGTGTTGCGGCTGGCGGCGTCACCCAAAGGTTCGGCTCGCGTCGAATTGAAAAAGGGGATGTGTGTCACGCGCGAATACGAGACGGTGAAATTGGAGTTCGATTCGGGCAAACGAAATCGAGCGCGAAAATTGCACGGTCACGCGGTTTTTGCCGTGCCTGGGAGCTGTCGCTGCTGGGATTGGCGGTTCAATGCGACGATGGTTTCGCGTGATGACTGGAATGCAGCGAAACGAGAGGGGTTATGCGGCAGCAGCTTGACCGCCTTTTTTGACGCAGATTCGGTTGGTGATGCTCCGTTGACCGTTCGTGGACGCAAGACAGGCGACCGTTTCCAGCCGCTGGGCATGAGCGGCGAGAAAAAGTTGCAGGATTTTTTTGTGGACGAAAAAGTGCCGCAACCGCAGCGGTCGCTCATCCCGCTGCTGGCGTGCGGCGAAAGAATCGTCTGGGTGGTGGGCTACCGCATCGCCGATTGGGCGAAGGTGACCGAGAAGACGACGCGCGTGGTGAAACTGACCGCCGAGAAGACGGCGTGACGGCGCCTCATTTCCAGACGCGGAATTTCTCGCGCTTCGTGAATCCGAGGTTTTCGTCCACCAGTTTGACCTCGTATTCGCCGTTGTGACAGCGGGCGCAAGGAAACGTTGCAGGCAGGCGCTTGACTCGCATTGGCGGCGGGTTCAATATCGCGCCAATCCACTACCGAGGAGGACATCATGAGCAAAGTTCGAGTTCTGGTTGGCACCAAAAAGGGCGCGTTCATTCTCACCTCGGATGGCGCGCGCAAAAACTGGGAAGTCAGCGATCCGCATTTCGGCGGCTGGGAGATTTATCACCTCAAAGGCTCGCCCGTTGACCCGAACCGCATTTACGCGTCGCAATCGAGCGGCTGGTTCGGGCAGATCATCCAGCGCTCCGATGACGGCGGCAAATCGTGGAATACGCCAGGCAGCAAGCCCGAAGAGTTGCAGGGCGAGCAGGGCATGCCCAAAGGCGAGAGCAACAAGTTCGTCTATGACGGCAACGTCGGACAGCATCTCTGGTATGACGGCACGTCACGCCCGTGGGAATTCAAGCGCATCTGGCATCTCGAACCGTCGCTCACCGACCCGAACACATGTTACGCGGGCGCGGAAGACGCGGCGTTGTTTCGCACGACCGACGGCGGCAAGACATGGCACGAACTCGCGGGCTTGCGCACGCATCCCAGCGCGCCGCAATGGATGCCTGGCGCGGGCGGGATGGGATTGCACACGATTTTGCTCGACCCGAAAAATCCGAACCGCATCTACATCGCGATCTCCGCGGCGGGCGTGTTCCGCAGCGACGACGGCGGCACGACGTGGAAGACCGCCAACAAGGGCTTGGTCTCCAATTACAATCCGAACCCGACCGCGGAAGTCGGCCACTGCGTCCACCGCATCGCGTTCCACCCGTCGCGTCCCGACGTGGTGTTCATGCAAAAACATTGGGACGTGATGCGCACCGACAACGCGGGCGCGCAATGGACTGAGGTCAGCGGCAACCTTCCCACCGATTTCGGTTTCCCCATCGAAGTCAATGCGCACGAGCCGAACACCCTCTACGTCGTCCCCATCACGAGCGATTCCCTGCATTACCCGCCCGACGGCAGGTTGCGCGTCTATCGCAGCCGCAGCGGCGGCAATGAATGGGAAGCGTTGACGAAAGGGCTCCCGCAAAAAGATTGCTACGTCAACGTCCTGCGCGACGCCAGCGCCGTGGATTCGCTCGAACCGTGCGGGATTTATTTCGGCACCACGGGCGGCCAGGTTTACGGCAGCGCCGACAACGGAGACAGTTGGCAACCCATCGTCCGCGATTTGCCAGCCGTGCTGTCGGTCGAGGCGCAAGTGCTGAAATGAAATGGTGTCGCGGCGTCCCGCGCCTGCGGGACGAAGCGCCGATTCTGAGTAAATGAACGAGCCTGCGCTTCACAACAGCGCAGCTACAACGATTGGAGCCATGATTCGCGTCGAGTTGCCATATCATTTGCGAAACCTCGCGCGCATCGAAGGCGAAGTGCATTTGGACATTTCGGGCACGGTCACGCAGCGCGCCATCCTCGACGCGCTCGAAGCCCGCCACCCGAATCTGTGCGGCACGATCCGCGACCACGTCACACACAAACGCCGCGCCTTCCTCCGCTTCTACGTCTGCCAGGAAGACTGGTCCAACGAATCGCCCGACAAACCCCTCCCCGAAGCAATCGCGACGGGCAAAGAACCTTTCCTCGTCATCGGCTCAATCGCGGGGGGATAATTAAATCGTTTGTAGGGGCGCAGTCTCTGCGCCCGCGATGGACCCATTCCCAACAGGCGCAGCGACTGCGCTTTTACACTTTTTCTCCCCGAAAAAATCACGTGCTCCTGAAACTTCACGCCGAGTTCGGCGGCGGATAGACGGAGTTGGTTGCGGGTGACGAGGCGGACAAACGTTTTCCATGCGCATTTGAAACGCAAGAGGAGCACTCCTTAACGATTAAATTCGATTCGGTCGCACCGCGCACGCCGTTCTCGCGCTGAACAAAGAAGATGGCGGCAAGCGCAAATTCATTCTCGTCGAGTGCGAAGATTACACCGACGAAATCACGGCGGAACGCGTGAGCGTTCCGTTCGAAGTTTTGTTGGCGGCTCTAAGTGTTGCAACCGTTATCGTCGCAGTTCGGCAACACGGAATCGTGACCGATTCCGCTCCCATCCGTGTCGGAGCGGAACGCGTGCGCGTTCCGTTCGAAGTTTTGTTGGCGGCTCAAAGTGTTGCAGCCGTTATCGTCGCAGTTCGGCAACACGGAATCGTGACCGATTCCGCTCCCATCCGTGTCGGA
>Ga0187893_10010698_pt1 | contig 13560 bp, 16 predicted proteins | sample MA1701074metaG_FD_139574 | JGI IMG/M metagenome (GOLD analysis project Ga0187893, IMG submission 139574) | White microbial mat communities from a basaltic lava cave in the Kipuka Kanohina Cave System on the Island of Hawaii, USA - MA170107-4 metaG ...
CGACGAACCGGTCGAATGCAGCCTCGGCATCGGCACGGTTCTCGGCCATCCAGATCTCGTGCAGCATCGATTTGGCTTTCGGCTGCGCCGATTTCGGCAAGTAGTTCAGGACGTTCCCCGTCTGAATCGCCCCGGGTTTCCCGGAGAGTTCCGTGTGTGAGTTCGTCAAATCATTGGCCCAGAGAACGTGCAGTGGAAATTGCTGGGATGCATTGGCACGAGTCTGTTGGTCGAGGGTTCGCGAGTGTCGTTGTCGTTTTGCCAGTGCATTCTCCCTCTAGCTCAAACACCTACCAAAGCTGTTGGCCTACCTCTAGAGATTTGCGGAATTCGCGGAGTTACCGACCGCGCGATAAGGACTGGTACGAAAAGCGGGACTGGTTGACCGAGATTCCAGCGGTGGATTGGTGGTCTTAGAACAGCTCAGGATGAGCGTAGAGGCGTTGACCGACACCAGCATCGTCCACGAACTCACGCAAACGCTGCAACGGCGTGAAGCGAGATCTCAAAAGGTACGGGGGTAATTTTCCGCCCCCGGGGGCGGTGTCTGAGCGGGTGAAGGGAATCGAACCCTCGTATGCAGCTTGGGAAGCTGCCGTTCTGCCATTGAACTACACCCGCCAAACGAGGAATTTTAAGGCACAAAACAAAAGCCGCGGCAGGCCGCGGCTTTTGTGAACGAACTGCGAAGCTTGCGCTACTGGATGCGGCGCAGATCCGAGGCCGACAGCGAAGCCATCAACTCCCAGACTCTCGGTTTCGAGACCGCGACCACCGGCGCATCCGCCGGGCGGAACACGATCATGACGCCCTTGCTCTTCGCATTGGTGCTGCGGCTGCGCAGATCCGAGAAACGGCTGCCGATCGCGCGGCCGTTGATGTCGCGGATGATCGCGCTGCCATCCCTGGTCTGCTCTTCATAGCCTATCAGTTCGCCGCCGCTGCCGAACACCGGCTCGTACATCGCCACCTGCGCGATCACTTCTCCGGTCTGCGCGTTGCGCAGCAACTCCTTGTAACCGACGACGTGGCCCTGCTCGTTCTTCAGGCTTTCCTTGCGCACGCTGACGCCGAAGTCGGTCAGCGTGGTGCAGCCGCCGAGGGCGACGCACGCTGCAACTATCAATGCTCTGGTCGTCATTTTTGTTCTCCTGCACTATGCTATGGACAGCACTTTACTCTCATTGTCCCAACCGCGTTAGGGCAAAATGCTTCTTTTAATGTATTACTTTAGATGTGTACTGCTACGCACAAGTAGTCTTAAGTGACTGATATAAATACCTTATTTTCCATATGATCAATATCACTGTGAACGGCGCCACGCAGCGTCTCGCACAGCCTTTAGCACTGTCCGAGCTGCTCCAAGCGATGGCGCTCGCGGGCAAGAAGATCGCAGTTGAAAGGAATGGGGAGATTGTGCCGAAAAGCGTGCACGGCTCGACCCTGGTCGGCGATGGCGATCAGCTTGAGATCGTCGTGGCGGTGGGGGGAGGTTGAAATGCATGATCCACTCCAGATTGCCGGCAGGACCTTCCACTCGCGGCTCCTGGTGGGCACCGGCAAGTACAAGGACTTCGCCCAGACGCGCGCCGCGATCGAAGCCTCGGGCGCGCAGATCGTCACGGTGGCGATACGCCGCACCAACATCGGCCAGACCCGCGGCGAGCCGTCGCTGCTCGAATACCTGCCGCCGTCGAAGTTCACCTATCTGCCGAACACCGCCGGCTGCTACAGCGCCAGCGACGCGGTGCGCACGCTGCGGCTCGCGCGCGAGCTGCTCGATGGTCATGACCTGGTGAAGCTCGAAGTGCTAGGCGACCCGCAATCGCTCTACCCCAACATGCCCGAGACGCTGGTCGCCGCGAAGCAGCTGGTCGCCGACGGATTCAAGGTGATGGTGTACTGCTCGGACGACCCGATCCAGGCAAAGATGCTCGAGGACACGGGTTGCGTCGCGGTGATGCCGCTCGCCTCGCTGATCGGCTCAGGGATGGGGATCCTCAATCCGTGGAACCTGCAACTCGTCATCGAGCGCGTGAAGGTGCCGGTGCTGGTGGACGCCGGCGTCGGCACTGCATCGGATGCCGCGATCGCCATGGAGCTCGGTTGCGACGGCGTCCTCATGAACACCGCGATCGCTGCAGCGCAGGACCCGGTGCTGATGGCGCGCGCGATGAAAAAGGGCGTCGAGGCGGGGCGCGAGGCATTCCTCGCCGGCCGCATGGCGAAGAAGCTCTACAGCGGCGCGCCCTCCTCTCCCGCCGAAGGCACGATCACGCCTTCGCAGCCAAAGGCGGCTTGAAGCGGGAGATCAGGAGTTATGTCCTGCGACAGGGCAGGACCACGCCCGCGCAGCAGCGTGCATTCGATGAACTGTTTCCGCGCTTTGGAATTCCCTATTCAGTCGCTGCTCTGAGCGCGAGGGAGATATTTCACAGAACCGCGCCGCTCGTGCTCGAAATCGGTTCCGGCATGGGTGAGACTACGGCGCAGATCGCACAGGCCAACCCGCAGACGGACTACATCGCCATCGAGGTACACGGGCCCGGCGTCGGCAGCCTGCTGATGAAAATTGACGCGCTGGAGCTGAAGAACCTGCGCGTCATCCGGCATGACGCGGTGGAGGTGCTGGTGAACATGATCCCGGACGGACTGCTCGCCGGCATCCACCTGTTCTTTCCGGATCCCTGGCCGAAGAAGCGCCACCACAAGCGCCGCCTGATCCAGGCGCCCTTTGCCGCGCTCGCCGCGCGCAAGCTCGAGCGCGGCGGCTATATCCATGCCGCGACCGACTGGCCGGAATACGCCGAGCAGATGGATGTCGTGCTTGCGCAGGAACCGATGCTGCAAAAGGCCGATCAGTCGAAGGCCCGCCCCATTACCAAGTTCGAGCGCCGCGGCATCGGCCTCGGCCATCCGGTGCGCGACCTGCTATTTCTGCGGCGGCAGGAATAGCGCGACGAGGTCGTTGAGGAAGTGCCGTCCGCGCTCGGTCGGCCGGATGCGAGCCGCAGTTCTCTCGATCAGACCCCTGCCCTCAGCAGCCGCCAGCCCTCGCTGCACCAGCGACAGCGGCAGGCCGCACCTGGCCTCAAACAGCTCAGCCGGGAAGCCTTCGACGAGGCGCAATGCGTTCAACATGAATTCGAACGGCAGTTCGCTTGCTTTGACGACACGCTCAGCGACGCCGCCGTTTTCGCGCATGTACTCGCGCGGCTGTTTGATGCGCTCATGGCGCGTGACGCGCCCGGCGAAGCTCAGCTTGCCGTGCGCCCCGGCGCCGATCCCAAGGTAGTCGCCGAATTCCCAGTAGTTCAAATTGTGCCGGCAGCGATGCCCCGGCCGGGCAAACGCAGATGTCTCGTAATGCCCGAAGCCGGCTTGCGCCAGGGTCTCCTCGGCCATGAGTTGCATGTCCGCCGTGGCTTCATGCTCGGGCAGCTTCGGTGTATGGGAAAAGAAAACCGTGTTCGGCTCGATCGTGAGCTGGTAGGCCGAGACGTGCGGTGCGCCCGAACGAGCGCCTTCCTCGATGTCGGCGCGCGCCATCGCAAGCGTCTGGCCGGGCAAGCCGTACATAAGGTCGACGTTCACGTTGCCGAAGGCAGCCAGCGCCATGCCAATCGCACGGCGCGCCTCGTCCGCGCCATGGATGCGCCCGAGCGACTTGAGCATTGAGTCATCGAAGCTCTGCACGCCGACCGACAGGCGGTTGACGCCGGCCGCGCTGTAAGCCCTGAAGCGCGCCGCCTCTGCCGTGCCGGGATTCGCTTCCAGCGCAATTTCCGCATCCGGTTCGACCGGCAGGCGCGCCCTGACGTTCGCGAGCAGTTCGTCGATGGCTGCGGCCGAAAACAGGCTCGGCGTGCCGCCGCCGATGAAGATGGAATGGATTCTGCGGCCCCAGACGGATGGCAGCGCGGCCTCGAGGTCTCGCGTCAGCGCCTGCAGATACTCCTTTTCCGGCAGCGTCCCGGCGCGCTCGTGCGAGTTGAAATCGCAATACGGACATTTCTTCATGCACCACGGCAGATGCACGTAGAGCGACAGAGGCGGGAGCGCGCTGAACCGCGGCTTGCGCGCGTCGCGCAGCACGGCAGCGTTCATGATTTCTGCAGCAGCGCGAGCAGCTTCTGCAGCGCCTGACCACGGTGGCTGATGCGGTTCTTCTGCGCCGGATCGAGTTCGGCGGCGGTCTTGTCCAGTTCCTTCAGGTAGAAATATGGGTCGTAGCCGAAGCCGCCGTTGCCCCGCGCCGAGCGCGCGATCTCGCCGTGCCACTCGGCTTCGGCGATGAGCGGCTGCATATCGCCGGGCCCGCGCATCAGCACGAGCACACACACGTAGTGCGCGCGGCGATCGTCATGCGCGGACATTTCGGCAAGCAGCTTTGCATTGTTTCTCAGATCCGACCTCGGTTCACCCGCATAGCGCGCCGAGCGGACCCCGGGTGCGCCGCCCAGCGCATCCACGCACAGGCCGGAATCGTCGGCAAGCGCGGGCAGCCGCGTCGCCATGCAGGCGTGGCGCGCCTTGGCAGCCGCGTTCTCGAGGAAGCTGTCGTACGGTTCCTCGGCCTCCGTAATGCCCAGTTCCACCTGCGTGATGACGCGTGTTCCCAACGGCTGAAGGAGCTGCTCGATCTCGGCCTTCTTGCCCGGGTTCCCGGACGCAAGAACAATGCTTTTCACAAGCCTGCCGCTACAACCCCAGCGCGCGGCGCTGGTGCGCCACCAGCTCGGAAATGCCGCGCGCCGCGAGTCCGAGCAGCTTGTCCAACTCGGCGCGCGCGAAGGGCTCGCCCTCGGCGGTGCCCTGGACTTCGACGAAGCGGCCGCCGGCCGTCATCACCACGTTCATGTCCGTCTGGCACGCCGAATCCTCGGCGTAGTCCAGGTCAAGCACCGCCTCGCCCGCGCAAACGCCCACCGACACAGCGGCGACAAATTCCTTCACCGGCAATGTAGCGATCATGCCCTTGCCGCGCATCCAGCCTAGCGCGTCATGCACTGCGACGAAGGCACCCGTGATGGCTGCGGTGCGCGTACCGCCGTCGGCCTGAAGCACGTCGCAGTCGAGGTGAATCGTGTTTTCGCCCAGCGCAGCGAGGTCCACCACGGCACGCAATGACCTGCCGATCAGGCGCTGGATCTCCTGCGTGCGCCCCGACTGCTTGCCGCGCGCCGCCTCGCGCTCGCCCCGGGTGTGCGTGGCGCGCGGCAGCATGCCGTATTCGGCGGTGACCCAGCCGCGTCCCTTGTCGCGCATGAAGCCCGGCACGCGAGCTTCCACGCTGGCGGTGCACAGCACCTTGGTCTCGCCGAACTCCACCAGGACCGAGCCTTCCGCATGCCGCGTGTAGCCGCGCGCGATGCGCACCGCGCGCAGCTCCTGCGCCCGCCTGCCGCTGGGCCTCATTCCTGCACGCTCATTTCTTCACCGGTTCGTGCTTCTTCAGCGCTTTCTTGATCTCCGCGATCTGGCGCTCGATGTCGGCGTCGGTCATATGCATGAAATCCGGGTCGGTGGCGTTGAAATCGCGCGCGTCGGTCGGCGGCTCGTCCATCGGCACCGTGACCGGCTCCACCGGCGCCGGCACCGCCTTGTCGTGCCATTCGACCGCGAGCACGGAAACGTTGTCGCAGCGGGCCCCGGCGCGAGTCTCGGCGAGATCGATCAGTTCCGCAAACGCCTTCTTCATTTCCCTGCCGAGCACGCCGCCAAGCAACTGGCGCTGCGTGAGCGGCCCCCAGAAGCCGTCCGAGCACAGGAGCACGATGTCATTCTGGAGCAGGCGCGCGTGCGCAGTCGGCTCCACGCGCGGCGGGCGCGGACCGCCGAGGCACTGCAGCAGCTTGTTGCGATCCGGGTGCGTCGCCGCCGCCTCCTCGCGGATCCTGCCTGCGTCGATCAGCATCTGCACCGGCGTGTGGTCGCGGGTGCGCGTCACGACGCGGCCTTCACGAAGGAGATACAGGCGCGAATCACCGACGAACGACCAGAAGGCATAGCCTTCCTGTATCAGGCATGCCACGACGGTGGTGCGCGGCGAACTCATCTGGTCCTGCACCAGACCCTGCCGCTGCGTCTGGTGCAGGATCATGGCGTGCGCGCGACCAACCGTGCGGAATAGGAAGGTGTCGGGATCGGCAATCCGCGGTTTCGCTTCGTTCTTGAACGCGCTGCCCAGGCAATCCACCGTGATCTGCGCCGCCACATCGCCGTGCGCGTGCCCGCCCATGCCGTCGGCGACCACCAGGAACAGCGCTTCCTTGGTGCGCCAATGCGCGATGCGGTCCTGCTGGTAGGGCCGCCTGCCGATGCGCGTGTCCTCGAAAATCGTGAATTTCACGCTCTGCCCATTGCTCCGCTCATTTTCCCGCGCATTGTTCCGTCACCCATCAGCGTTTCATCCTGCGCAGGATCGCGTCCTTCCATTGATCGAGTATCGGCGCCTCGCCGCGAAAGCCGGGTTCCTTCTCTCCCAGCAGCGCCTTCTGCAACGCGAAGACGCTCTGCGGCCGCTCCAGATGCTCCAGACGCAGGCACCAGTCTATGGTGTCCAGCAGATCTACGGAATACTTGCCCGACCAGCCCTTGCGCGCACTTGTCATCTTGTCCTTCTCGGCGCGTTGCGTCGCAACAGGCGGACCGGCGCCGGCCAGGCAGGCGTACATCGAGGCGCCGATGGAGTAGATATCGCTCCAGGGACCGAGCTTGGCGCGTTCCCGGTGGTGCTCCAGAGAGGCAAAGCCCGGGGTATACATCGGCGGCAGCTTGAGGCCGTCCATGGCGAGCGTCTGGCGCGCGGCGCCGAAATCGATCAGCACCGGATTGCCGTCGTTGCGTACATAGATGTTGCCCGGCTTGATGTCCAGGTGCAGCAGCTTGTTGGAGTGCACTTCGCGCAGGCCGTGCAACAGCTGCACGAAAGTGTTGCGCAGCCAGTCTTCCTTGATCGGGCCGCTTTTCTTGTGGATGTGCTCCTGCAGCGTGCGGCCGCGTTCGTAGCGCATCACCAGATACACGGTCTCGTTGGCGCGGAAAAAATTGATCACCCGCACCACGTTAGGGTGCTGCAGCGTCGCGAGCGCGCGGCCTTCCTCGAAGAAGCACTTGAGACCGTAGCGGAAGGTCGGCAGATTTTCCTCCGTCACCACCGGGGCCGGGCTCTCCGTGGTGCGCAGCGCGAGCGTCGCCGGCAGGTACTCCTTGATCGCGACAGGCACCTCGTCGTCGTCGTGCGCGAGATACACGAACGAGAATCCGCCCGAAGCGATCAGGCGGCGCACCCTGTAATTCTCGAGCTGAAAGCCTTCCGGCAACGGCTGGTTGGCTTGCGAGGACATCTACCCTATGATACCTGCATCCCCATGATCTACAGCATGACCGGCTACGCGGTTGCGAGCGAGGATTCACCGCGCGGCGCTCTGACTCTGGAGCTGCGCTCGGTGAATTCACGCTTCCTCGATCTGCAGTTCCGCGTCGCCGAGGAACTGCGCGCCGCCGAACCGATGCTGCGCGAATTGATCGCCGCGCGCATCGCGCGCGGCAAGCTGGACTGCCGGCTTTCGATCGGCGCAGCCGTGAGGCCTGAAACGCCGCGCTTGAACGCTCCTGCGCTGGAGCGCCTGAAAGGCCTTGAAAAGGAAATTGCGAAGTCCTTTCCCGCCGCTGCGGCGCTCAGCGTCGCGGAACTGCTGCGCTGGCCGGGCGTGCTCGCCGAGCCCGCGGCCGACGAGGAGCGCACGCGCGGCACGCTCGACAAACTGTGCCGCCGCGCCCTGGACGAACTGTGCGCGGCGCGCGGGCGCGAGGGCGCGAGGCTCGCGCTCGTCATCCAGGAACGCGTCGCCGCGATGCGCAAGCAGCTCGCCGCGGTCGCGCCGCTGGTGCCCGAAGCAGTGGCGGCACAGCGCGCGAAAATTTCCGAGCGCCTGCGCGAAGCGCTCGGCACCGGCGACGACGATCGCGCGCGCGCCGAAATCGCGCTGTTCGCGGCCAGGAGCGACGTCGACGAGGAACTTTCGCGCCTCGCCGCCCACCTGGAGGAGGTCGAGCGCGTTCTTACCCGGGGCGGAGCCGCCGGCAAGCGGCTGGATTTTCTCGCCCAGGAGCTCAACCGCGAGGCAAATACCCTTGCGTCCAAGGCGGCGGGACTGAAAATAGCGGACTGCGCGCTGGAATTGAAACTGCTGATTGAACAGATCAGGGAACAAGTGCAGAACATCGAATGAGTGGACTCTTATTTGTAATCACAGCACCCTCCGGAGCTGGCAAGAGCTCGCTGATCGACGCCCTGCTCGCGGAAGACGCGAAACTCAAGCTCTCCATCTCCTACACCACGCGCCCGCCGCGCCCCGGCGAGGCGAACGGCCGCGAATACCATTTCGTCGACGACAAGCGCTTCCTCGAAATGCTCGAAAAAGGCGAGTTCCTCGAGAGCGCCGAGGTGCACGGCAACCGCTACGGCACTTCGGAGGCGGTAATTCGGCAGGCCCTCAAGGGCGGCGAGGACCTGGTGCTGGAGATCGACTGGCAGGGCGCGCAGCAGGTGCGCCGGCTATACCCGCAATCCATCGGCGTGTTCATCCTGCCGCCCGAGGTGGCCGAGCTCGAGCGGCGCATGCGCGCGCGGGGCCAGGATTCGGACGGCGTGATCCGGCGCCGGCTGGCCAGCGCCAAAGCAGAGATATCGCACGCCCCGGAGTTCGATTACGTTATAATTAACAAAGACTTCGATGTCGCCAAGGAGGATCTGCAGGCGATCATCCGGGTCGAGCGCCTGCGCAAAGCGCGCGCGGCAACCCCGTAGCCGAACCGCTATTTTTGAAAGTGCCCCATGGCCCGCATCACCGTTGACGATTGCCTCAAGCGCATCCCGAACCGTTTCCAGCTCACGCTGACCGCCACCTACCGCGCGCGCCAGCTGAGCCAGGGCGCATCGCCCCTGGTCGAATCCAACCGCGACAAGTTCACCGTCATCGCGCTGCGCGAGGTCTCCCTGGGAAAGATCGGCGTCGAAGTCCTGCGGCGCAACCAGATGCCGCAGGTCGCCGCCCCCGCGGCGGCCGTCGCGCCTCCTGCGCCGGAAACGCCAACGCTCTAGCCTGCCGGCGTTCCCCCGGGGGGAACTGCGCTAACCTCCCCCCATGTCCGCGGTCCCGCTGCTGGATGACTCCCGCTTCAGCTATCTGAAGCCGGCCGACGTCGCGCGGCTCGCCGAGGCCTACCGCTTCTCCGGGGCCGCGCACGCCGGGCAGACGCGCCAGTCGGGCGAACCCTATGTCTCGCACCCGCTGGCGGTGGCCGAGATCCTCGCCGACTGGCATCTGGATGGCCAGGCGCTGGTCGCGGCGCTGCTGCACGACGTGATGGAGGACACCTCGGTCACCAAGGCCGAGATCTCCGACACCTTCGGCAAGCCCGTCGCGGATCTGGTCGACGGGGTATCCAAGCTCGACAAGATCGAATTCCAGTCGGCCGAGGATGCGCAAGCGGAGAATTTCCGCAAGATGCTGCTCGCGATGGCGCGCGACGTGCGCGTCATCCTGATCAAGCTCGCCGACCGCCTGCACAACATGCGCACGCTCGACGCGGTCGCGCCCGCCAAGCGGCGCCGCGTCGCGCGCGAAACGATCGAGATCTACGCGCCGATCGCCAACCGGCTCGGCCTAAACGAACTTTTTCACGAGCTCCAGGAGCTCGCCTTCTCGCACATCCATCCGCTGCGCTACCGCGTGCTCGCCAAGGCGATGCGCGCCGCGCGCGGCAACCGGCGCGAGGTGGTCGGCAAGATCGAGGCGAGTATCAAGGCAAAGCTGGCCGAAGCGGGAGTCGCCGCCGTGGTGAGCGCGAGAGAGAAGCACATCTACTCGATCTACTGCAAGATGATCGAAAAGCACCTCTCGTTCTCCGAGGTGCACGACATCTTCGGCTGCCGCGTCATCGTCAACGACGTGCCGGCGTGCTATCTGGCGCTCGGCGCGCTGCACGGGCTCTATAAGCCGATTCCGGGCAAGTTCAAGGACTACGTCGCGATCCCGAAGGCGAACGGCTACCAGTCGCTGCACACCGACCTGATCGGACCTTACGGCGTGCCGCTCGACGTGCAGATCCGCACCGAGCAGATGCACCGGCTCGCCGACTCGGGCGTCGCTTCGCATTGGATGTACAAGAGCGACGCGGATTCGCTCTCGGAGCTGCAGAAGAACACGCACCAGTGGCTGCAATCGCTGCTCGAAATCCAGAGCCAGTCGGGCGATTCGCAGGAGTTCCTCGAACACGTCAAGGTGGACCTCTTCCCCGACGAGGTCTACGTCTTCACGCCCAAGGGCCGCATCCTGTCGCTGCCGCGCGGCGCCACGGCAGTGGATTTCGCCTACGCGGTGCACACCGATATCGGCAACAAGTGCGTGGCCGCCAGGGTAAACGGCGAACTCGTCGCCCTGCGCACCGAGCTGCGCAACGGCGATCGCATCGAGATCGTCACCACCGGCTATGCCAAGCCCAACCCGGCCTGGCTGCAGTACGTGCGGACCGCCAAAGCGCGCTCCAATATCCGGCATTTCCTGAAGACCATGCAATACGACGAATCGGCGGCGCTCGGCGAGCGTTTGCTCGAACAGGCGCTCAAGGCCGCCGGCCATGCGCAGGCGGAGATCGACGACGAAAGCTGGGCGCGCGCGGTGCGCGACTCGGGTGCGAATTCGCGCCGTGAATTGCTCGCCGACATCGGCCTCGGCCGGCGCCTGCCGGCCGTGGTCGCCAGGCGGCTGCTGCGCAAGACCGAACGCGACGGCGCGAAGGACGGCCAAGTGAAGAATGCCAGCGTCGTCATCCGCGGCACCGAGGGCATGGCGGTGCAGCTTGCAACCTGCTGCCGGCCCATCCCCGGCGACCCGATCCTCGGTTCGATGAAAAAGGGCCAGGGCCTGGTGGTGCACACCGCCGAATGCAGGCAGGCGCGGCGCTCGCGCCGCATCGAACCCGACCAGTGGATCGACGTCGAATGGGATCGCCGGCCGAGCCGCATGTTCCCGACCGCCCTGCGCGTCGTGGTGGCCAACCAGCGCGGCGTGCTCGCCAAGGTCGCCTCCGAAATCGCCGAGGCCGGCTCCAACATCGATTCCATCAGCATGGAGGAAGACCGCGCGGTCTTCACCACCATGCTTTTCGTGATAGAAGTGGGCAACCGTGCGCACCTCGCGCGCATCATGCGCGCGCTGCGGCGCCTGCCCGAGGTCGAAAAACTCGCGCGCGCACGCGAATAATTCGAGCAATCACGTGACGGCGACCTTGCGCAAAGCAGCCATCATTGGCGGCAGCCGCATTCCCTTCGCGCGCAGCAATACCGCCTACGTCGATCTCACCAATCTCGACATGCTGACGGCGGCGATGCAGGCGCTGGTGGACAACTACAGGCTGCGCGGCGTGCGGCTCGGCGAGGTCGCGGCAGGCGCGGTCATCAAGCACACGCGCGACGCCGGCCTGGCGCGCCAAGCCACGCTCGGCAGCGGGCTGCATCCGCACACGCCTGCATACGACATACAGCGCGCCTGCGGCACGAGTCTCACGGCGACGGTGCAGCTTGCCCAGCGCATCGCGCTCGGCGAAATCGACAGCGGGATCGCGGGCGGCGTGGACAGCGCAAGCGACATTCCGATCACCTACGGCCGCAAATTGCAGCAGGCCGTGCTCGAAGGCGCGCGCGGACGCGATCTCGGCGGGCGCATCAAGCCCTGGCTAGGCCCTGCGACCGCGCGACCTGAAGCCCGCAGTACCCGCCATCACCGAGCCGAGCACCGGGTTGTCGATGGGCGAGCACTGCGAACTGATGGCCAAGGAATGGGGCATCGGCCGGCGCGAACAGGATGAACTGGCCAACGCCAGCCACGTGAAGGCCGCCGCCGCGTGGAAAGAAGGCTTTTTCGACGATCTCGTCGTGCCCTGCGGCGAGCTGAAAGTGGACAACAACCTGCGCGCCGACAGCACGCTGGAGAAACTCGGGAAGCTGCGCCCCGCCTATGACAGAAGTTCCGCTGGAACGCTCACGGCGGGCAACAGCACGCCGCTCACCGACGGCGCCTCCTGCGTGCTGCTCGCCTCGGAAGACTGGGCCAAGGCGCGCGGGCTGCCGATCCAGGCCTACCTCAGTTGTTCGGCCGTCGCGGCGGTGGATTTCGTCGGCACGACGGGCCCGCGCGAGGGCCTGCTCATGGCGCCCACCTATGCGGTGCCGAACATGCTCGAGCGCATGGGCATCACGCTGCAGGACTTCGACATCTACGAAATCCATGAAGCTTTCGCCGCGCAGGTGCTCTGCACCCTCAAGGCCTGGGAGTCCGAGGACTATTGCCGCACGAAACTCGGCCGCAAGGCGGCGCTCGGTTCCATCGACCGCGCAAAGCTCAATCCCAAGGGCAGCAGCCTCGCCGCCGGCCATCCCTTCGCTGCCACCGGCACGCGCATCGTCGCCACCCTCGCCAAGCAGCTCGCCCAGCGCGGCTCCGGCCGCGGGCTGATTTCCATCTGCACCGCCGGCGGCATGGGCGTCGCCGCCATCCTCGAGCGCTGATTCGTTTTCCCCTGAGTCGCATCAGAGGCTTTGGAAGTTGGCAGGCCGTGGCGGATTCGAACCGCCGACCAACGGATTAAAGGTCCGCTGCTCTACCAGCTGAGCTAGCGGCCCGCTTCATGTCGGGACCCGTGCCCATCGCTCGGTCCCTCTCTATCCGCCGGAACAGGTGCTCCGAAACGAGGGCCAGGAGTAGAATGAACTCATGCTTGATTGGTCGACGTGCAGCGCGGTGGAGCGCATTTCCGACCGGGTGAGCGGCGCCTGGGTATTTCGCGGCACGCGCGTGCCGGTGAGCGCGCTGTTCGAGAACCTCGAGGGCGGAGCGACGCTGAGTCAGTTTCTCGAGTGGTTCCCGGGCGTGGCCCGCGTGCAGGCCGAGGCCGTGCTCGAGCACGCCGCCAAAAGCGTTCAGCCGGCCTAACGATCCGGGCCGCGTGCGGATCCTGTTCGATCAGGGCACGCCCGTTCCGCTCAAGGAATTCTTCCCCGGCCATGGCGTTGCGACTGCCTATGAACTGGCTGCGCCTCCGCAGCGCCGGAGCAGAAATCGCCGCGTTCGCACTTGCAATTCGCCCCGGCGAAATCAAGGAGTTCCGGCCCACGTTTTCCCCACGCCCGTGAAGGATGTTGCCGATCAGACCGTCGGCACGGTGCCGCCATCGAGCACGTGTTCGGTTCCCGTGATGGCGGCGGCGCGAGGTGACGCGAGAAACGCGACGAGCTCCGCAACCTCTTCTGGCTTCGCCGGGCGGCCAAGCGGAATTCCGCCAAGCGATCTCATGAGCGCCAGGCGCGCATCCTCGTAGTCGCTGGCGCTTTTCCTCGCCAGCTCGGTCACCAGGCGCACCGCCGCTTCCGTCTCGACCCATCCGGGCGAAACCCTGACGACACGTACCCCCTTCGGGCTGACCTCTTTCGACAGTCCCTTGCTGTAGTTCGAGAGCGCCGCCTTCGCCGCGGCGTAGGCGATCGTTGCATCC
>Ga0187893_10010699_pt1 | contig 13558 bp, 10 predicted proteins | sample MA1701074metaG_FD_139574 | JGI IMG/M metagenome (GOLD analysis project Ga0187893, IMG submission 139574) | White microbial mat communities from a basaltic lava cave in the Kipuka Kanohina Cave System on the Island of Hawaii, USA - MA170107-4 metaG ...
CCGACAGCCAGCACGCGCCCGATAGAGAAGGGCAAATCGATAGGCATCGGCGCGTATCCGCGCGAGCGCCTGATCGGCAACTCCTGTTCGTCAGAGATTCGCATTACGGAATCGTCGGCGGGAACGAAAATGTCACGGTCGTGGATCAGAAATGCGTCGGCAAGGGAACCGAGTCTTTCGAAAGCCTCGCTGTTACGCGTTGCGATCGGTTCGTCGGAAAGGTTTCCCGATGTCATAACGAGAACGTCGAGATGCTTTAATTCGGGCTGGGCCGGGTTTAGAAGAAGATAATGCAGCGGCGAATAAGGCAGCATGACGCCGAGAAACTGATTTCCCGGCGCAACCAGGCCGGACAGTTCCGCGTTGCTCTTTTTTTTCAAAAGAACTATCGGCCGTTGGCTTCCGGTCAAAAGCAGTCTTTCGGCGTCGCCGATTTCGACGAGCTTTTCCGCCGTGGATATATCGCGGCACATCAATGCGAATGGTTTGTCGATTCGACCCTTGCGCGTCCTGAGCTTGGCAATGGTCGAGTCGTTTGTCGCGTCGCACACAAGATGAAATCCGCCTATGCCTTTCATCGCGATCACCCCGCCGCTCGCAACTGTCAATTGAGCTGCTAGCAGGGCATTCTCGCCCAAGACTTCCGGCTCGTCCGGCGCACGGAAAGTCAACATGGGGCCGCAAGCCGCACAGGCGTTCGGCTCCGCGTGAAACCGACGATCGGAAGGATCTTCGTATTCTCGCCGACATGCGATGCACATCTCGAAAACCGCCATCGTTGTGTTCGACCGGTCATAGGGAAGAGTTTTTGTGATCGTAAATCGTGGGCCGCAGTTCGTGCAGTTGATAAAAGGGTATCGGAACCTTCGGTCATCGGGGTCGAAAAGCTCGAGCAGACAGTCTTCGCAAGTCGATGTGTCCGGCGGGACGTAGGTCGTGGAACCAGCCTGAGAATGACTTTCGTCAATTCGAAAATTCGTTTCGGCTCCTAAGGCGATTTTGTGAACTTCTATTTCTTTTATGACGGAGAGAGGCGGACTTTCGTCGGCGATCACCTGCCGATATTCGCGAAGTCGTTCAGGCGGCCCCTGCACTTCGACAATAACGCCGTCGCTCGTGTTCCGGACAAAGCCGATCAATCCAAGCCGGCTTGCGTGTCCACACAAAAACGGCCGAAACCCAACCCCCTGAACCACGCCGCGTATTTTTAAGCATAGCCTTTGCATTGCTGCCCCGACACCCGATCAATCGCGCGTCAGAAGCGAATTCTGCCGGATCGATCAACTCAGTAATTTTCGCAGAAGAAACTAAAACCAGCTAACGCCCGCGGCCCCATTTACCGTGCATCGAGACCAAGTGATTAAAATTCATTTTGGCCACTTTTCACCAATTGTCACGCGATGTTATCTCTTTGTATTTATTGTGGTTATCGATTTTCGCGTTTCATGCGTAACACCCGATAACTGCACATAGTCCCTGCGTTTTTCGCTACAGTTCTTGCACGCTTAAACGGACGATCTTTACCGGAGCGCTCCTCATTTCATCTTCCAAAATTTCGAAAGCTGCCACGTTACACCAGATCCAGTTCTTCCTGTAAGGCTCGCCGCTGTGGATACTCGGCGCGAAGAGTCTCCACGACCTGGCTGGCCTTTTCGGTGGATCCGAGTTTTTTGATTCTTCTCAAATATTTGGCAGCAGTTTTGTATTTTTGTCGGCCCGTGTTTTCCCGGACGTATCTGATAACTGCATCTGCGTATAATTTTGCCAACTCATCTGCGTACTCTTTTTTTAGATGCTTTTCATATCTTTCGAGTGATCCCAGGCTGGGTGAACTTTTTACTATCTCCAAAAGGCGATCATGCCAACCCTCCCGAACATAAATATTTGCCACCTCGCCAGCCGCGTACCACCGGGATTTGGTCGACAGGTCTTCGACAAGACCCTCGACAAAATTCTTCCATTGATCGACGGGCACCAGTTCCTTCATCAGTTCGTAATAATCCTGTTCGTGGCGGAAATTGCCTATGAAAAGCAGTCGGGAATATTCCAGGATACTCTTATTGTCCCCTTGCTCTTGAGCGGTTTTTAGAAGCCATTCATGCCATTCGTGAACCAGGCCGGGTTTGTTCTCCCGATCGCGTTCGACGCCTTCTAATGCCAGCGAACGAGCTTCCGCATAATGTTTCTTCTCAAGTTCGTTCTTAATAGCCCTTATTCGCAGATGACTGTTTGCCAGGTGCCTTTTCAGGTATGCATCCGCCTCCTCTTCACCTCGAATCTTTAGCAAGGCCTCATACGTGATGCTTTCAGCTTCTTCAACTTCATATTCCGACCGTCCAGCCTGTTTCGTCCGGTCAAGCAAGAGTTGAAATTCATCCTCGGTTTTCAACAGCACCGAGGCAAATTGGAGCATGTCGATGTGCCAGTCCCATCCTTCATAAACCTTTTTATCAAAAGCCGTAAAGCAATAGTTGATGAGGTGTACGCGGACTTGCTCAGGGAGCGGAATACTTGCCGCTTTGAAAAGCATATCGAATGCCGAACGGATGCAGTCGCCAATACTGCCGTTGCTGTCATCGGCGTATTGCAGGGCCTCGGTCATTTGTTCCATGACAGCCGTGCAGATATGAACGGCGGTCAAATAATTCTGTTCTTTGATTTGATTTTGCGCTGAATCCAGCAATCGGAAAACATCCACCGCTACTCTCCCGGACGAACTCCAGCCGATGAAGCCGTGTCTGTCAGAAGCAGAACGGAGAATGGCTTTAACCTGTTTAGCGTAAAACGCTTTCGACTCACCGGCGTCACGCGTCGCAAATGACGACAGAAATATTTCTCTGAATGAACGATTGCGCAGAGCAACCTCATTAGTGAACTGCCTTAGCTCGTCGTGCGTTATTTTTTCAAGCAGCTCATTTACCTGTTCACCAGTAGTTTTGCGTTTTGCGCGCTTTCGGGATCTGGTCGATCTTGTAGCGGTCTGTCTTGGATTCGAACTGCCTTGTCGCAAATGAAAAAAGACGGCTACGATATGTTTGCAAATAGGTCCCATATCGTACGGGCAATCGCATATACATTCGCTTATGATCCCGTCGCTTAGATTTAATCGCACAGTGTAGTCTTCGGTACCTGTAACAACAGCCTCGTACTTTCCAGTGGCTATTTCTTCGCATAGTGTTACAAAGTTCTTTTTAAAGTATGTACGGCCGCGTTCAAGTACAGATTCGTCAATTAACTGCTCAAATTCGATCAAAGGCATTCGCATTTCAGGCTCGCTCCTCAACACAATAATTTCGCGGTAAGACCGCTTACACTTTCGGAAATAGACAGGACTCGGTCGTATTCGGCACGTTCGCGGAGCATAACCGCGGAGACCGGAAATATAAGATTCGACGGAGCGAAACCACTACGAGCGAGTTCGTTATGATCAAAAAACGATGGATTCGTCCGTTGCCGTCTTCAAACGGATGGATAAACACGAAGCCGAACGCAATCTCGGCGGCAACCGCGATCGCGTCTTTGTCTGAATGACGGCCAGCCACAGCCTTGACCGACAAAATCCCCCCACGAAGGAGCGTAAGCCGCGCGCAATCCTACTACAACTCGTACAACATTGATAAAAAGGCGTTTCGAAAAAAGTGCCGAAACGCCCGTATTTACTGGAGCCGGTGAAGGGACTTGAACCCCCGACCTGATGATTACAAATCAACTGCTCTACCAACTGAGCTACACCGGCATGAGATCTGGAAAGTGGTAGCGGGCGTGGCCCGACAGCACTTGAGCGGCAAACGAAAATACTAGCAAAGCATTCGATTTCACTGCAAGTCGTTGTCTTGCGCAATCCCCGAAATCCCGTAAAAACTACTTGTAAAATCGAATTTACGCCTGTGAAAAACATTACACAAACTTGTTGACGCTCGCCGTCGGAACCATTAGAATAGAGAGTGCCTATTTGTCGGGCATTTTCTCAACGAACGCTTCCCGCGACCTTCGTTGGCCCGGCGAAACAAGATATAATTCCGACCCAATTCAATAAAGGTCAAAGGAGAACACAAGTGAGTTCAAAACTTTTTCTTTCGTGCGCTGCCGCGTGGATTGTTGCAGCGATCGCCGTTGCATTTTCACCGCTTTCAGCGTCTGCGCAGCCGACCGTGACATCGGGCGGGAACATCTATCAACGCCCGATGGCGGTTGCGGAGCGTAATAATCTCTATTGCGCAGGTTTCGTTCAGACGGGAACGATCAATACGTCGATGCAGCTTGTCGGCGGGCATGAGGAGCAGGAGCAGTACGTCTATTCCGAAAACAATTTCGTTTACATCAACGTTGGTTCCGGCGGGCGTCTGAATGTCGGCGAAGTGCTTGCGGTCGTCCGCCCACGTGGCAAAGTTTCCGATAAATGGTCGAACAAGAACGACCTCGGATTTTATGTGCAGGAGGTCGGTGCTGTAGAGATCATCCGCGTTAAGCAGGACGTTTATGTTGCTCGGGTAAAAACATCATGCGACAATTTCCTGCTCGGCGATCTTGTTTTGCCGATCGCGGCACGAACGAGCCCGATGTATCGCGACCGCCCGCCGCTCGACCGTTTTGCCGATTCGAACGGCAAGGCAATGGGCCGTCTGTTCATGGCACGCGACAACCAGGAAATGGTGACACGCGACCAGATCGTCTATGTCGATCTCGGCGCCGAAGATAACGTTCAGGTCGGCGATGTTCTGACGGTTTTCCGTCCGCTGGGTAAAGGAAACCTTTTAATGCCCAACGAACGCGATACGATCCAAAATTCAAGCTACGGTTACGAGAGCGACGAATACAGAGGCGGGAAATTTTCCAACCAGGCTTCGAGACGCGAAGGCGACCGGGCCAAGGGCGGTTCGGTTTCCCAACGGGAAGCAAAATCCGCACGCCCCGCAGGCATTCGATAGGTGGTCGGCGAGCTGGTCATCCTGAACGTCAAGGAACGCACCGCCACCGCCGTCGTCGTCCGCACCGGCCAGGAAATCCACACCGGCGACTGGGTCCAGGTTCAGTAGGCTAAAATTAATTAAAAAAAAATTAAGAGGCTGTCTGGAAAGTCAATAAATCGCCGAAGGAGTTGATTCAATAGCCGTCGGAAGCCGCGCTTTCAGCGACAAAGACTGACTTTACAGACACGCTTTTTTCTTTTTAAAGTTTCTTTGACCTTTGTGACAAAGCGACGACCCATCCATATTACAACAGCAACTACCAGATCGGGCTTACGGTTCCTGTTTTGGCGGCGAGGTGTTTAGAGAAAAGAAATTTCCTGTGAATCCGCGGTGACATCCGCAAAGAAGTTTGAAATTCAAGCCCACCATTACGTGAATTCAGATAATAAGTGCGACTTTTGAGATTGGCAGGAAGGGGGCAAGTCGGAGTAGATTTGATGCAAACTTTTTTCACTTTCAATTTTACATTGCACCTTCTGGCCGCCCTTACTTCGTGCGGGGTTCTGCAATGTTGCGGTCGCGGGAGCTGAAGAAAACGGCGAAGTAGCCGTACATCGACCAGACGGCGGTGATGACCGCTACCCAGAGCGCGCCGCGGCCGACCAGATAGCCGAAGACCTTCCAGTCGTTCGAGGTCAGGGCGAGGCCGGCGAGATTTGAGAAAGCGGTGCGGACTTCGGCGACTTCCCAGAATCTGAAGGCCGGGTAATCGAGACCGAAATTCGAAACGGGCGGATTGCCGTTTGCCGCGGCGACGAGCAGGGAAACAATGGCGACGCATTGCGCCCACATCTTCAGCTTGCCCAGTGATTGCGCCTGGATGATAATGCCTTCCGAGGCGGCGACGGAGCGAAGGCCGGTGATGATAAATTCGCGGCCGATGATGACGACGACTGCCCATGAAGGTGCGAGCTGCTTTTCGACAAGCACGATCAGTGCGGCGGAAATAAGCAGCTTATCGGCGATCGGATCGAGAAATTTGCCGAGCGTCGAAACCTGATTGCGGCGTCGTGCAAGCTGGCCGTCCAGAATGTCGGTCAGCGACGCCGCGATGAACAGCACTATCGCCAATGCGTAGCCGCTGATACCGAACCAGCTTTCCGCCACCGGCGTGAGCAGCACGACAACGATCAGCGGAACCACGATGATCCGTGCAAAGGTTAGATAGTTCGGCAGATTCACTTTTCTTGAGTTTAGATTTGAGTAGCGAAAAGTTCAAGATAAAAAGACTTGAGCGGCAAGTATCGGGCTTGTCATGAGCGTCGCTTCGACGGGAAAGGTTCTTCGTGCGTCGCATTCATGCAGGCTGGCAGCCTGCGTTCCTTTTTGGCAAGCGGGGCCGCTTGCCGCTCCAGTCAAAGAGAATCGCCCGGGAATCATTTTGATCCACGCGGGCGATTTATTTCGAGACGATCTTTGAAAATTCGAGTCTAGGCCATAAAACCGAGATCCGAAGTTGTAAAGTTTCCGATATTCGGAAACACGGTAGCCAGATCGGCCGGCTGTAGCCCAAACCATGTCGCGAGCGTTGCGGAATACTGATCGACGCTTGTCGTTGGTATCCAGCGGCCGCGTGCACCGGAGCCGCTGTCAGTGTCGTCCGGTCCGGAAGCTCCGATTATCAGCGACGGAAAAGGCGTGCCGTTCGACGTCGGCATTCCGTAGAAATTGCCGCCGATGACCGAGCCGCCGATCACGAACATATGGTTGGCCCAAGCATGATCGCTGCCAACCGTTCCACCCGAACCTGCCGGGTCGAGTGTCCGGCCGAAATCGGAAAGAGTAAAAGTGGTCACCCTGTCGGAAACGCCCTGGACGACCATCTCGTCGTAAAAGGCGCGGACAGCCTGAGTAAATTGCGTCAGCAAGTTTGTTTGTCCGGTGATCTGGCTTTGGTGCGTGTCGAAGCCGCCCAACTGAACGTAAAAGATCTGACGATTCACGTTCAGATCGAGCCGCTTCTTAACAAGGCGCGCGACCTGCTTCAATTGCTGGCCGATGTTGGTAGTCGGAAATGTCACGGTGACTTCCTGCGAGACCTGAAGCGCGGCGTTTGCCTGCATCGCAAGGTCGGTCATATAACTTGCCGCGGCGACATAGTTCGAATTCAGGTCGATTGTTCGAAGCTGATTAAACGCGGCAAGTTTCGCAGTGTTCGTTGCGCCGCTGAGTCCCTGCGGATTGAGCACGTTTGCAAGCGACGTATTCGCGTTGGCTATCGCCAGCGGCAGCGTAGTCTGACCGGCGGTGAACAATTGAGCGCCGGAGATCGACGTGACCATGGGAATTAATCCACTGGGATTCTGACCCGCGGTCAATCTGTCCGAAACGCGGCCGCCCCAGCCGGTGAAAGCCTGCGTGTTCGCGACGCTTGTCTGGCTTATCGCAACCTGATCGGAATGCGAAAACAGTTGATATGGTTTCTGCACCGATCCGTTTTGGTACTGCGTTTTGGTCATCGGGCGAACCAGCGTTCCGACGTTGGTCACTACCGCCATTTTGCCCATATTCCACAACTCGTGAAGACCGGAATTGACCGGCCCAAGTGAAGGATGAAGTCCGAACAAAAGACCGCCCATCGCCGCCGGGGCGATCGGCAGCAGCGACCCCTGGTCGATCGCCAAACCGTCAGCCGCGCGAGCGTTCGCATACATGGTGTATGTGTGGCTTGTTCCGGTGTTATGGTTCGGTATGACCATATTGTTGCCATCCGTTCCGCCCGAAAGATAGACGAGCACCAAGGCCTTGTAGTTGTCGCCGCCTGCCTTTGTACCGACCGATTCGTCAACCTTTTGCGCTAGCGCGCTCATCGTGCCGAGATGATGCATCTGCGTTGCCAACGCCGCCATGCTCAAGGCACAACCTGATTTCTTCAGAAATTCTCGTCTTGTTTCTTTCATGCTTTTTACCTCTGAACCTGGAATTGCGACGAAGTCGCGGCTAAATAAATGGCCGCGCGCGCGCGGTTGACGGGAGTCGTGGTGGTGCCGAACGTGAACGCCGGCAAAATGGTCGAACGCATTTCGGCCGACATGCGGTTATTCATCATTCGCTGGTTGATGATATCCAAAACGCGGTTGCCTGTCGGGTCCGATGTTGCCAACGCGGTGACTTCCGCAAGATCGAGAGCCGTTCCGAGAGGCCGGTTTTCGTTCGACGTGTCGCGGCCCGTGTACACCATCGTGTTGGCAAAATTTGCACGAGCGATAGCCGTTCCGGTGGTCATGATGCCGAACTCGGGCCCGAGCAGCGTTGTTCCCGGAATGACGAAATCCGGCGAGTAGTAGTTAAACACGGTGGGCGAATTGAAAGGATTTTGCGCCATGCTAGAGGCCAGATCATGAACCGCTCCATCGCTGTTTGCCGCCAGGCTGAAAGACTTCACCTCGAACGCTTTCATCAGATTCGTCATCAACTGCACCGGTTCGCGAAGCTTACCGTAATTCGGGTCGGATTTAATGTCGCCGCGAGCTTCCGGATCGAGAAGTATCGCCCGGATCACGGATTTCATATCGCCGCGAACGCCTTGACCGTTGTTATTGAACACGGCAGCGACACGGCCGACGTATGCAGGCGTCGGGTCGCTCATGACGAGATGCTGAATTAGCAGCTTGCTGACAAAAGGGGCAACATTCGGGTGATTGAAGATGTTGTCAAGCGTTTGATCGACCGAGTTGTATGCATAGGTGTAGATCTGGGACTGTGTGCACCCTGTGCAGGCAACCACATTCTGTGTCGTTACGCCCGGATAGCTTAGCAGCGTTTTTGCCGTCAGATCGTGGTTATTGGTGTTCAGCGACATTGGATCTTTGTAATCCGGTATGCCCGGAAGAGCGTTCGGACAAGCCGACTGGAAATCGGCCGTACGGCAATCGCGCCAGCCCGTAAACACCTTTGTAAAGTTGTTTATGTCATTTTGCGTGTAGGTCGGTATCGGATTGTTCAGAGCGTCACGCTGGAGAGTTCCGTCCTGATTGAGCATGAACAAACCGACCGTAAAAAGCTGTAAGATCTCGCGCGGATAATTTTCGTTCGGATTTGTCCTCGTGCTTCGCATCATATCCAGGTAATTGCCCATGCCCGGATTGAACGTTATGTCTTCCATCAACTGCCGGTAATTTCCGAAGGCGTTGTCGGAAAGTTTTTTATGGTATGCGATCATCCAGCTCGACTGCTGCGTGTCAAGTCCCGATATCACCCATATCTGCGAAAGCGCCCATGCGATCTTGTGCCGCAGCTGAGGCTCGCCATAAAACGCCTCGCGGAAGAACCACGTCTGTATCGGGTACATCGAATAATGGTCGCGGATGCAGAACCGGTACTCCTGCGTGTTCGTCGCGAACATTCCGCAGCCGTTAGTCGTGTTGTTGGCATCGGTGTTCTTGAGCGGAATATTCGGGTAAGGATTCGCCGCAGACGGATAAGGCGCCGAAAATTGGCGCGCCAGATAAGTACGCAGTCCTTCACGTCGAACCTGAAAATCCAACGCCTGGTTGGCTCCGAATGTCGCCTGCTGCAAAAAACGCATGCGGTCGCTAGACCATCGGTAGCCAACGTAGTCCAAACTTTTCGACAAACCCGCGCGCGAGGAGCGTTTGGCCTTCGATTTCCGGATCGAGGACAGCGGAACCGAGATGATGTCGCCGCCCTCGTCCCAGCCGCCGGTCGCCCCGTACCCGATCAGCGCAGGATTCGTCACAAGACCGCGCCATGTCAGATTGATCAGCAGGTCGCCGCGGTCCGGCGTCGGCCAATAGCCGATCTCGTCCTTTAGCTCAATCGTCACCGCAAAAACGCCTGCCGGTTCCTTAAGTTCGACAACATCGAGAACCGGAAAGCGATATTTATGCCCTTGCGTGTTTGCGGCATAAACGCGAAGCGAATTTGCCGCTTCGCCCGCCATGAACTGAAAGTTTGCGGCGTACAAGATCACTCTGGAACCCGGTTCAAAAACTGTTTCTCGATCCGAAATGCCTTTCGGATTCATACGCGGCCCATCCGGCTCTGCAAGAACCCTGATGTTTTCCTTCTGCGTTAGCAGAAAAGGCTGCGGTGAATTAGGGTCGGGGTCTAACTGAGCGAAAAGCGGCGTTCCGACGGCAAAAAATGCGCAGAACGCGACGACGAAACTGAGTAGGTCTCGCGGCATAAGGCGTGCCATACAACTATTTCCTCCCACAAAAAGTGCAAGTAAAATTGACTAAACGGCTTGAGGATGGGCTCTTAACTTAAACGAATAAATAGCACGAAAAACTTGTGTTTTGCACTATCACTAATAAAGAAATTACGAATAAGTGAAAAGGTTCAGATTTTTCATCTCTTCGCCGGCGTGAGCAAGATCCTCGAATCTTAGACGACGCGAGCGGGCAAATGGACGAGAAATCCTAAATGATTTGTAAAGCTGACCGCCGGTTATTATCATGCAAAGTTATGTGGAAAGCAAGGGAAATCGACAAACCGGCGGGATTTAATTTCGCGCTTACGGTTCAAAGCCACGGCTGGTACGATCTGCCGCCTTTCAGGCTAAACGAATCGGCGATGCGGTTGGGGTATGTTTTTAGCGATCCGAAGACATCGCGCAAAGTTTATGGTGAGTTAAGCGAGGCCGGAAACAAGATCAAAATTGAGCTTGATGCAGCGGTTTGTGAGAAAAGCAGAGTTTTAGAAGACGTTCGCCGTATTTTGCGTCTTGATGACGACATCGGTGGCTTTCACAAGTCGATCTCCGGACACGAAAGTTTTCATTGGGTCGGCAAAAAAGGCGCCGGCCGGCTGCTTCGTTCACCGACGGTTTGGGAAGACCTTGTGAAAACGATGTGCACCACTAACTGTTCTTGGGCCCTTACGAGGAATATGGTTTCCAACCTCGTCGAGAAACTTGGCGAACGGACAACGAAACGCAAGGCCGCATTCCCGGCCGCCGAAACCCTGGCCGGGAAAATGAAAAGTTTTACCGCGAGGAAATAAAAGCAGGTTACCGCTCACCGTATTTCGTCGAGCTTGCCGAAGCCGCTTCGCAGGTCGCTTAATTCAGGCGTTGTGCTGCTTCATCGTGCTAACAACATTGGCTACAGAGGCTGAATAATATGAGTTCAAATCAACAATTTCTGAAGAATTTATACGAAGTATTCAACAAGCGTGAGATTGAAACAATTATCTCGTGGATGCAGCCGGACGTAAAATGGGCGAACGGAATGTAGGGCGGTTTCGTTTATGGACGCGATGCAGTGCGCGAGCATTGGCTAAAGCAGTTCGAGACAATGCGCTCGCAGCTTGAGCCTTTAGAATATGAAACGGACGAGAGCGATCGTAATGTCGTTACCGTCCGCATAGTCATCAGAGATTTGGAAGGCAATTTACTGCTGGAGAAAACAGTTCAGCAAATCTTTACGATTGAGAATGGCTTGATAAGTCTTTTTGAAATTGGCGATACTGAACCAGTTCAAAAGGTGGTAGAGAAGATGAAAACTTCCAGTGAGCGATGATGTTTCGGCTAGCACCGGAGAGATCGCCCGGTGACGCTTTATGGGAGCTTCTTAACCCAGAACATGTCTCGCATTGTGTAGTCCGACCTCGATCTGTCGGTCAGATCGACGTAACGGGGCGAGATGAAATCGGTTCGGGGGTTGAAGTCAAGACGATTTCGGTCAAGGGTTTGAAGCTTGCCTCCGCTCACATGGGTTTTATAGGATTTGATCGGCTTACCATCTGCCTTGACCACAACAACAATCTCGCCGTCCTGTTTGGTCAAATCGCCCAGGTTGAGCCACTTCTGTTTTGGCTGCGTTTCCATTATCAGTTCCTTCCGCTCGTAAAAATACCAGTCGAGCGTATCTGGAACAACCGGGCCGCGGCTGGCGGCAACCTCTTTCCCGTTTGCGAGCAGATGAAGCGTCACCTTTGGTCGCCGCATTCCGGCGGGCAACTCACGCGTGCTCATCCAGAAATTAAAATGCAGCATCGCATCCGGATCGTCAGTTACCTGAGAGAAAAATGCAAGGTCGCCCCATTGTCCGTCGCGCACAAATTTCCTGCCGGGATTGAATGGGTCGCTGTTTACCTCCTCTCGCAGGCTGAAGGGCACGGAGGTGACCGTTTCACCGGCGATTTTGACAGCCATGACATAGTCGCCTGATTGGCCGACGCGAACCGTTCCCGGATTGCCCGACGCCGGACGATAAACGCCAAACGCCGGAAACTTCTCCAGCGGCTCGTAACGCAGCGGAACGCTCGCCACAACCTCGCCGTTTCGCCTCGTTATCGCAAACGTCGCCGATTGTCCGCCGGATGGAAAAACGACCTCTAATCCTTCGACAAGAAATCCGCCGTTCGCCTCGTAAAACCGCATGTTGAGCAGCGAATCGTATTCGATCGCGGGTACGTTCCCTTGTGGACTGACGGCGACTGACGTGGTTCCGGTTGGAGTCGCGGCTGTGGAAACTACCGCCGGGATCGGCTGCGGCTTCGGGCGGGGAAGCTTGATAGTTATCTGCCCCGAAACTTCCACACCAAAACCAATGCCAAGCCAAACGAGCAATGTAAACAGCAACAGCGTCCTTCTTCTTTCCATTTTCCCTCCGGGCGGATCTCCCACCTATTCCATTCTATCGATCGTATCGTTAGTGAAGATAGAAACGACTCTCTGCGTCGAGGTGTCGAAAACGATCGACGTCACTTTTACATTTCGTCGATTGCTCAGGACCACCGTCCGCCAGACGACGTAATCTGCCGCGTCAACGACGGCCGCTTCATTGGGGGCCAGCGTTATAGGGTTTGACGTGGTTTGCGACGCGACGCACAGCTTGGGCGAGGGCTGACACGGTTCATATCCGATCTGCCTGAACCGGACGCGAACATTGTCATCCGCATTTGCGTCGCCGCCGGCCACCGTCACGCGAAGCACCTGATTCGGGCCAAGGGTGATGACGCCTGAGTCCGCAACCATCCGCATCTGACCCTGAGCGTGGGCGAAGCTGTCCGACGTGATAAATGTAGTTGCGCCGATGATCAGCGCCAGTGCAATTGTCAGTATTCTCCGTTTCATATTTTTTATCTCCTGTTGTTTTTCAAAATTAGATTCTGCTCAGATAGACGACTAGGTTCGACTCGTCCGATTCGCTTTTTGCGATGATGCGGACGGTTTTAACATGTCGACCGTCAGGAAAATCAATGAGTCCGTAAAGGCCTGTTTTCAGCGCTGTTTCGTTTATATCGACGACCTGAACCTGGCCGTTGGCGAAGATGATCTCGGCGAAATTCAGTCGCGCTCCGCCCTTTATGTCGAGAAATATCGCATTGCCGAATGCATCGACCCCGAAATTGGCATCAACCCAGCCCTCTTTCTTTTCGATCGTCTCGCTGTCCTGCCAGACGAGACGCTCGGCAGGCGGGAGAACTGCGATCGAATTTCGCCATGAGACCGATGGCAGGTATACAAGCGAACCGGGAACCGTGACGATTCTTCGAGTGGGACGAACCACGACTTGCGTCGGAAGAACTCGCCTGATCGGGTGTCCCGGACGCACTACGATTCTGCTCCGAACGACGGCGCGATTTGGCCGGACAACCACGCGGCGTTGGGCGGTCAC
>Ga0187893_10010700_pt1 | contig 13558 bp, 11 predicted proteins | sample MA1701074metaG_FD_139574 | JGI IMG/M metagenome (GOLD analysis project Ga0187893, IMG submission 139574) | White microbial mat communities from a basaltic lava cave in the Kipuka Kanohina Cave System on the Island of Hawaii, USA - MA170107-4 metaG ...
GCAAACACCCTCATCACCAAGTCACGCCGCTTCGTCATCGAAATGACCCCTGCACAGGGCGCACCACTCACCGTCCAGCGCACCCTCCCGCCAGGCCTCAGACAGGTCATGAACCTGAGGTAAGGACTCGTCTGACCAGGGATTACATGGCCGGGGGCCGTGTGGGGACATTGAAGGGGGACAAGGCGATGTTCCTGCGGGGCAGGAGCTCTGGACACTACACCATCTGACAACCGTCGCCGGGCCGTCAACAGCGCTTGGGCCAGCACCCCCCGCCGGCTCAACGCAAGCAGCCCGGAAAACCGGGCGCCCTCCCTGGGCCCAGGGAGGGCGCTCCTGTTTACGCTCCAAACGCGATAGACGACAGGCCCTTATGCCAGTTCAACTTCAGTTACGCCGTTGCCGCCTGCAGACTGTTCCGCCGTGCGGAAGCTCTGCACAGCTTCTGACGACGCGAGCACCTCTCGCACCGCCTCACGCAGCGCGCCGGTACCAGTGCCATGGATAATCCGGCAGCGCTGGAGGTCTGCAAGCCGGCATCTGTCCAGGAACGAACTGACCAACTCGTGCGCCTCAGCAGCCCGCGCACCGCGCATGTCAAGCTCGTGGCTCACCGGCTCCGAGGCAGCAGCCGGGCGCACGCTCACCCCGGGCGCTGGCTGGGCTTTCGGCGCGCCCTCTACCCGGCGCAACTGGTTCATATTGAGCTGGACCCTTACGCCCCCCATCTGTAAGTCAGCTACACCGTCCGCGCCCACTGCCACCACTTCAGCCCTCACGCCCAGACCTTTGATCTCGACGGTATCACCGGCCTGAGGCGGCCTCTCCGGCGCGGAAGTAGCTTCATGCGGCGGCTCCTGAGGTGCAACCGGGAACCACGTGGGCTCGGACAGCGCCTGCCTGACGCGGTTCACCGCGGCGCGCGCCTCCGCGACGTTGGCGTCCTCCTTCGCCTGCTCTGCGATGCGGCGCAGGCTGTGCCGCACCTCCTCGGCTTCGCGGCGCAACTCCATGCGGGTCCGTTCAACCAGGTCCTCTTGCTGCTGCCTCACCTGGGAGAGCCTGGCCTGCAGCTCTCGGCGCATCGCCTCCGCCCTCGAAAGCTCTTCCTGCACCGCCACGCCTGCGCGCCGGAGGTCGTCCCTTTCTTTCTGGAGCTGCCTCAGGAGCGTCTCCGACTGCTTGTGCTGCGGGTCAATGAACGTCCTGGCATGCTCCAGGACAGGTTCCGGCAGGCCCAGCCGCCCGGCCACGTGCATAGCATAGCTCCGGCCTGGCACACCCATGACAAGGTGATAGGTAGGCAGCATCGTCTCCGGGTCCAGTTCTACAGAGGCGTTCCTCATGCCTGCGGCCGCACCGGCGAACTCCGCCACGCTGCGGTGGTGGGTAGTGATCGCTGTCGTGACGCCAGAATTGGTGAGGTGCGAAAGTATCGCCTTGGCCAGGGCTGACCCCTCTTCCGGGTCCGTGCCAGTGCCAAGCTCGTCTAGCAGCACCAGAGAGCGCGGGCCAGCATGGCGGAGTATGCGCACGACATTGCCCATATGGGACGAGAACGTGGATACGGAACGTTCTATGCTTTGCGCGTCGCCAATGTCCGCATATACACCGTCGAACACCGCCAGGGCCGAGCCTTCCTCGGCAGGTATCTGCAGGCCAGCTTGGTGCATCAGCGCGAGCAGCCCCAGTGTCTTGAGGGCCACCGTCTTGCCCCCGGTGTTCGGGCCTGTCACGACCAGGCTGGTGAACCCAGGACCGATGTAAGCCGAGACCGGCACCGCCTTATCGCCAAGGAGCGGGTGCCGGGAAGCCGATAGGCGTAACGAAAGGCCGGCCCCCAGCGCCAGCGTTTCCGGCCTTTGCGCTGCCATGGCCTTCGCCAGCCTTGCCCTTGCGACTGCGAAGTCGAGTTCTCCCGCGGCTTCAACCGCCGCCATGGCCGCGTCCTCGCGTTGACCCACAAGATGCGACAGCCGCTTGAGCACGCGCTCCTCTTCACGCTTGGCCTCTGCCGCGGTCTCTCTCCACTCATTGCATCGCTCGACCGCCTGGAACGGCTCGACGAATATGGTGGCGCCGGTCTGCGACACATCATGCACGATGCCCGGCACCGCCTTGCGGCGGTCCACCTTCACCTCAAGCACGAGCCTATCGCCCCTGGCGGCAATGGCCGGTGACTGCAGGGCGGAACGCACGTCTGGGTTGGCGGCCATACGCTCGAGCAGGCGCACAAGACGCTGGTAGGAAGCTGCTGCCTGTTCACGCAACGGCCCAAGCCGGGGCGTCGCGCTGTCAATAACATCGCCTCGTTCGTTAAGCGCCGCGGTTATCTTGCCCTTCAGGTCACGCAGGTCAGGTATTCGGACGGCGATCGCCTCAAGCAGGGGCGTCCGCCCACGCAGTGACTCTACGGTGCGCCTCACCATCCATGTGGAATCAAGCACGTTGACGGTGCGCAGCAGCTCTTGACCCGTGAGTACGCCACCGAGGGCAGCGCGGCGGATGACCGGCCTCGGGTCGTCGGCTCCCTGGAGGCCAATATCGCCTGCCACCTGGAGCAGCACCGCACTCTCGGCGGTCTCTTGCTGGAGCCTCTGGACTTCCGAGACATCCGAAGATGGCAGGAGGGCCCCCGCCATTTCCGTGGCCAGGAAAGACCGGGCCTTTCCGGCCAGCATCTGCCGGACGCGCGGGAATTCGAGGAGGTTTAGGGCGAGCGCATGGAGCTCGTCCTGCTCCGCCTGCAAGTTGGAGGAGCCTACTTGAGCGCCGGGCTCTGTATGCGCCCCTGCGGTGTCGTTTGGTCCGGTTGGACTGGCAATGCCGTTCGTGTCATTCACAGGTGAATTCTAATGGCCGCCGTGGCCGCCACACGCGGGCCCGGTAGCAAGCCAGTCGTAACCGGCCAACATCGCGCTTGACATGTATAGAACACCTGTTCATAATAGAACGCACGTTCTAGGCTCTCCCAGTTGCACGCCCCATAACTTAGGACAAGGAGGCCCTTCATGGTGACAACGCTTGAACGGCCAACGGCCTTCGCGCCAGCCCGGCTGCGGCAGGGCAGCCCCTTCGACACCGTCTTCCCTGGACCTGATGAGCGCCTTGCGGACACGTTGCGGGCGCCTGAAGGGCCAACTTCGCCAGCGTATGGAGAAGCGACCGAACTGGCGAGGGCGGTCCTCCAGGCCGTCGTCTCCGGCCAAGGCGGGACGTTCACTGTAGACGCCCCAGACGCGGCTACGGTCACACGAGTTGCAACGCCCATCAGGCTCTGGCTGCTCCTGATGCGGCTGTATTCGGGCGGCGTATCGGCCACCGTCTCACCATCTTTTTTCGGCGACACTTACCCCGCGATGCTGGGGCTCATCTACGCCCTCGGCAAGGCGGACCTCGGCGACGCCTGGCGGCCTGATGGCGTACGCACCGTGCGCCTTGAGCAAGCGGCGCACATTTTCGTCAGCGCAGACCGCCCGGTGATAGAGCCTCCTGGCGCCCCGGGGCCGGACACGCTCCTTGAGGTTACCGGAGCACACACATTGGGCCTCGACTGGTACATGGACCGTGTTGCACCGCGCGCCACGTCGCCAGGGTTGACGAGGGTCTTCTACGGCCTGCCGGGCGCACGCGGTTCGGCCTATGAGCATATGAGGCACAGGCGGCCGGGTGATGCGGCACAGCCCGGCCCGCGACGCCATTTCTCTCTCCTTGATGCCGCATCTGACGTCCGCCTTTCGCCGCCGGGCGGCGGCGCTCGCCGCCCAACTGAGGTGCCCGCATGACCACTCTTTCTATGCCACGGCTCGCACCAGCTAAGTGGACCGGGCCCCTGCCGCAGGTCCGCAGCGATACTCTTCCTGAAAACACACCGTACAGGGATGATGGCTGCGAAGTGTCACCATCCTGTCTGGCCTGTCCGCTGCCCATCTGCAAATTTGATGACCCAGGGTGGCTGCAGCGCGAGAATAGACGCGGGCGGGACTCCGAGGTCTTGCGCCTGCGCGCCTCTGACGTGCCTGTGGACCTGATCGCGAGGCGGTACGGCGTCAGCGCTCGCACTGTGCACCGCATAGTGCAGCGCGGCTCCAGGGCGCCTGCCAGTCCAATAGATGACGACCAGGGACCGCTGATGACCTTGCAGGAGCTTGCCCGCCGGTCTCTCTTCAGGGCCAGGACGCCGTGGCCTGGCCTAATGCAGGCGCGCCACCATCAGGGAGACACCTCGCACAGGGCAGACACGGCGGCGTAGGACGCGCGGAGGCCCTATGCGCCTTTCGGCAAAGCCTGAGTGGGGCCGCCAAGCTCCATGACGCGCCCGGTGGCCTGGAACAGGGCCCGCTCGGCGATGTTGGTCGCGCGGTCCGCGATGCGCTCGATGTTATGTGCGGCCCAAAGGAGGTAAGTCCCGCGCTCGATGTTGCCAGGGTCTTCCTTCATCAGGTCCAGCAGGTCAAGGCGTACCCGCTCATTCAGCTCGTCCACCATGTCGTCCTCTTGGCTCAGAGACGTGGCAAGCTTCAGGACTGTTGCAGGGTCGCGCTCAAGGAACGCCTCCAGGCTGCGTTTGAGCATGCCCACGGCAAGTTCAGCCATACGCGGGATGTCGACCAGGTCCTTGAGCGGTGGCTGAGACCCCATGCGCAGGCTGATCTTGGCGATCCCCTTCGCATAGTCACCTATGCGCTCAAGTTCGCTTGAGATCAGGAGGATTGCAATGATCCGCCGCAGGTCCGTCGCCATTGGAGACTCGCGGCGCAGCATCTCAAAGCAGACATTTTCGATGTCGAACCGCTTCTTGTCAGTCCGCTCGTCATCGGCAATCACCCTGCGCGAAAGTTCCAGGTCGCGGTCCTTGAGCGCGTCAAGGGAGTTGAAGATCGAATTCTCGACGAGCCCGCTGAGCAGGATCACCTCGGCCTCAAGGTGCCCGAGGTCTCTATCAAATGACTGTCTGGCGCTGGCTACCATCTCACTTCGCCCCCAATTCCATGACGTGGCCTCGCACGCTAGCCGATGCGGCCGGTGACGTAGGCCTCGGTGCGCGGGTCTTTCGGCGCACCAAACACCTGGTCGTTCGTGCCGTATTCGATGAGCCTGCCTATCCGCTCTTCGCCCGCCATCAGTACAGCAGCATAGTCCGCCACACGCGCCGCCTGCTGCATGTTGTGTGTAACTATCACAATCGTGACCTGGGCTGAAAGCTCGCCGATCAGGTCCTCTATGCGTGCTGTTGAAATCGGGTCCAAAGACGATGCAGGCTCGTCCATCAGGACCACTTCTGGGTCGACCGCGAGCGCACGGGCCAGGCACAGCCTCTGCTGCTGGCCCCCTGACAGGCTGAGCCCGCTGTCTTTGAGGCGGTCCTTGACCTCGTCCCACAAGGCTGCCCGTATCAGCGACTTTTCGACGACCTCGTCCAGGTCTCCCTTGAACCCGTTTATACGCAGGCCAAAGGCCACGTTCTCATATATGTTCTTCGGGAACGGGTTTGGTCTCTGAAAGACCATGCCTATGCGGAACCGGACCTCCGTAGGGTCAGTCGCGGGCGTGTAAATATCGTTGCCGCTGAAGAGCACATTGCCACGCACCCTGGCGCCAGGAATCAGCTCGTTCATGCGGTTGAAGCAACGTATGAGCGTGCTCTTGCCGGTGCCAGAAGGGCCGATCAACGCCACGACCTTATTACGCGGCACCTGGAAGTTGATCCCTTCGATCGCCACCTTGCTCCCGTATGAGACGGTCAGGGCACGCGCCTCCAGCACCACTTCCGCAGGGTCAAAGCTGAGGATGTTGTCGCTCTTGGCTTCCTGTGAGAGTGTTTGTATCGTTGTCGTCACCATGCTTGACCCGGGGCAAGTAGCGGCGCTGACATCATCGCCGCTCGCACACGTCAACTTGTTAATGCTGCTCGCCCAACGTTAACGCACTGTGCGAGGGCACGGGGCGCAGCGCGGGCCCGTCGCGCACGCCGGTAATTGGGGATTCTATCCCGGAATAGCGTTCGCGCTAGGCAGTCGCCCCGACACCCTTTGCGTATAGACCGGCCTCTCCGGCCTGCGCTGCCGCAAGCTGGGCGTCGGCCCCTTGGGACGGAACTGGTCGAGGAGGGCGGTTGTTACAGGCCCCAGCCGCTCCCCAAGGTCCCGTTGCACTGCAAGCACGTCCATGGCCAGGTCGGAAAGCCCGGCTGCCGGGCGCCTTTCTGGTGTATACATGCGGAGGCACTGCCGCTGGCCCACAAGCGCCGGCCGCGGCGTTGCGGCGGGACACGCATGCGCCCACGGACACATGTAGGCGATGCACAACGCCGTTTCGCCCGCAACCGGCGAGCCGGCCGTCGATAGGCCGATGCGGCTGATGGCTGCGTACTGCTTGTGCTGGAGCCTGCGCCTGCGCCGCCAGACCCAGCTGTTGGGGAGCTTCATAGGCTGTTGATGCTGACATATCCCGGCAACAAGGCTGACATCGCAGCATCAACGCCATCGGACGAAAATCTCAGCCGCTGCCAGTCGCCGGCCCAGACCGTTTACCTCTCCGTCACCGTGCCGCCGTTTATATTGATCGCCTGACCAGTCATATAGGCAGCCCTAGGGGAGCACAGGTACCCGATCAGTTCCGCCACCTCCCAGTCCTCGCCCACGCGGCCCATCGGGATCTGGTTGACGCGCTCCTGCCAGAACTCGCCGCGCCCCAGCGGGTCCATGCGCGCCGTCTCAATCAGGCCCGGGCACACGCAGTTCGCCGTTATCTTGTGCGGCGCAAGCTCCTTCGCAAGCGCCTGCGTGAACCCGTCCACGGCAAAGTTTGCCGCGTTATACGCCGCCATGCGGACGTTCCCGCGTTTACCTGCCGTGGACGACAGGTTGACGATCCTGCCGCCGCCGCCCTGCTTCACCATCTGCCTGGCCGCCGCCTGCGAACACAGGAACGTGCCCATGACCTTTACGTCCAGGACGTGCCGGAATACCTGCTCGTCCACCTCAGTCACCGGCACCCTGTCCTTTCCGTACGGCGCGGCGGCGTTGTTGACAATGATGTCCAGTCGGCCCAAGTCCTTGACCGTGCGCTCGACCATCGCCTTCACCTGTGCTGAATTGGAAACATCTACGACAAGCGGCAAGGCCCGGCGGCCCACCTTGCGGACTTCGGCAGCGACGCTTTCGATGTCGCGCCAGCCAACCTTCCGTTCGTCCTCCGGGAACGTCTTCGGGTCGCGCCCCGTCCCGGTGACAACGACGTCAGCCCCCATGCGAGCGAGGACGAGGGCCGCCTCGCGCCCGATCCCGCGCAGCCTCCCGGCGCCCGTGACGATTGCGACTTTGCCCTGTAGCTCAAGCTGTTGTTGAGTCATTCGTGCTTCGTAGCTTCTCCCTCACCTCAGTCCTCTCCCGCTGGGAGAGGAGGACGCAGACCGGGCAACAAACTTCTTGCGGGAGGGACACACGCCCGCAAGTACGCACTCCCCGCACAGGGGTCGCAGCGCCTTACAGGTGCGGCGGCCATGCGTGATCAGCGCCACGTGCATGGCGAAGCGGTCTTCAGGTCTGACCATCGCCTCCAGGACGCCGTGCGCCTGGTCAGCAGTGGTCTTCTTCGAGATGAACCCCAGCCGCCCGGACACGCGGTGGATGTGCGTGTCCACAGGCATCGCAGGCATGCCGAAGGCGAAGGCAAGCACTACTGCGGCCGTTTTTGGCCCCACGCCGGGTAGGGCCCGCAGCCAGCCTCGCGCGTCTCCGAGAGGCATGTTACCTAGAAATCGAAGGTCGAGGGCGCCGGACCGTCTTTTGACCTCAGCGAGTATCTGCTGGATGCGGACAGATTTCTGGTCGGCTAACCCTCCGGACCTGATCGCGTCGGCTAGGCCCGCGACCGGCGCGGCGACCACGTCATCCCAGTCCGGGTAGCGGCGGCGCATCTCTTCGTATGCGCGGCTGGCGTTCAGGTCTGAGGTGTGCTGCGTGAGCACCGTGAAAATAAGTTCATCTAGCGGCGCCATCCGTGCCTGCCATACGAAGGGGCCGTAGAGGGGAGCAAGCAGCGACAGGACAACATCTGGCGTAACAGGGACGCGTCGGGGCCTCCTTGCAACCCTCGGTGCGCCCTTGCGCTCTGGCAGGTTCATCTTCGGGGCCACCCGCTAGACAAGACCGTACTGCTCAGCTCCGGCGGCGGAGCAGGGACTCGGCCAGGGTGAGGAGCGACTCGCGCTCGGCGCTTTCCGCCAGCGGCATAAGCGCCGCCTCGGCTTTCGCCGAGAAGTCGTTCGCCGCCGCTCTGGCTTCGTCCAGCGCGCCACTCTTACGGATGGCGGTAACGGCCTTGGGCAGCAGGCTTACCCTGGCGTCCTGCGGCGCCGCGAGGTAATCGAGCAACACCTGCCTGGCCTGCCCGCCCTCAAGAGCGATGATGGCCGGCAGAGTTAGGACGCCTTCCGCCAGGTCGTGCTCCGCAGGCTTGCCAAGCTTAGACGAAGTGGACTCGAAGTCCAGGACATCGTCTTGCACCTGGAAAGCCATGCCCACGTTGTAACCGAATTGCTTCAGCCGGGCGATATCCTCTTCATCGGCCTCACCCAGCACCGCGCCGCTCTCGGCGGCAGTCGAAAACAGGGAGGCCGTCTTGTCATAGATGCGGCGGAAATAGTCCCCGCGGCTGACGTCCGGCTGCCAGGCGTCAAGCAACTCGTGCAGCTCGCCGCGTGCAAGCTCACGGATGGTCTCAGCGAAACGCTTAATAAGGCGCACACTGTTCGTCTCGCACACGAATATGGCCGACGACGCGAACACATAGTCGCCGAGGAGCACTGCCACCGCTCCGCCCCACAGGTTGCTGGCCGTGGCGCGTCCCCTGCGTGTGTCCGCCCGGTCCACGGTGTCATCGTGGACAAGCGTCGCGATGTGCAGCAGTTCCACCGCCGTCGCCATATTCACCGTGCGCTCATCAACTGGCCTGCCCCAGAGTTTTGAAACAAGTAGCGTTGTGGCTGGCCTTACGCGCTTCCCCGGAGCGGACAGTACGTGGGCAAGCCTTTCTTCTATCTCGGGGGGGTGCCGGTTGTGGCCAACTGGCACCGAAGTGATGTTTAGGACCACCTGGTCGAGCGCGTCAGCCACCGGGGCGTATACGCGCTCCTTGACAGCCTCCAGCCCTGCCTGGACTGGCTGCGTTACCGGCATACCCAGGTGCGGTGCGGTGTAGGGGTGCTTTTGACCGGCCACCATCTTTTTCTGCTATCTCTTCTTTCCAACTGCAGTAGCCTGCCGCGGCGCCGGCGGCGTAAAGCCAAGCCGTGCGTTCTCCGCTTCGACGATTGCATCGTCGAGCTTCTTGAACAGGGGCAAAGGCTCCCCGAGCGTCGTGCCAGCCGAGACCTCCGTGCGGTTAAGGCCGCTTGCCAGCACCGTGCCCTTGAGCCCAAGCATGGCGTGCGTCTTTTCTGCTGCGAACGGCAGGTAAGGGTACAGCACAGACCGGAGAGTCGCGACCACCTGGACTGCGGTCCAAAGTGTGGTCGCCGCGCCTGGTCTGTCTGACTTCACCTGCACCCAAGGCGCCCTGCCGTCCACGTACCGGTTGCCGTGCTGGGCCAGCGCCATGGCTGCCTGCAGCCCTTCACGCAGTTTGCGCGCCTCAATGGCGGCCGGCACATCTTTGGTTGCGGCCTCGCATGCGGCCAGAGCGGCCTCCTCGGCCGGCCCAAGAGGCCCGGGCTGTGGGACTCTCCCGTCGAAGTTCCTGTACGTGATAGTCAGCACTCTGTGGACAAAGTTGCCCAGGGTCGCCACTAGCTCATTGTTGTTGGCAGCGAGGAACCCCTCCCACGTGAATTCCGTGTCAGAAGTCTCCGGCGAGACGGACGTCAGGTAGTACCTGAGCGGTTCAGGGTCGTAGCGAGTGAGGTAGTCCGGCACCCAGACGGCGTTGCCTTTGGACTTCGAGAACTTGCCGCCGCCAAGGTTCAGGAACTCCTGCGCCACAATGTCAGTGGGCAAATTGAGCTTCTGGCTTCGCCCGGTGAAACTGCCAGGCGAACCCCGCTCCTGCGCCGTGGCGTCGTTATAGCCCAGGATCACCGCCGGCCAGATGATCGTGTGGAACGGTATGTTATCCTTGCCCTGGAAGTAGTAGGACTCTGAGCGCGGGTCAAGCCAGAAGTCCTTCCAGGCGTCCGGGGTGCCCTTCAGTTGCGCCCATTCAATAGTGGCCGAAAGGTAACCCATCACCGCCTCAAACCATACATAGACGCGTTTGTCTTCGTACCCCTTGACCGGCACGGGCACACCCCAGTCAATGTCGCGCGTGACAGGGCGGTCCCTCAGTCCTTCAGCCAACATGCCCAGGGTCACGTTCCTCACGTTTGGCCGCCAGTCAGTCTTTGCCTCGACCCACGCTTTCAGGCGGTCGCTGAACTCGGGCAGGCGGAAGAACTGGTGCGTGGTGTCCTTGAAGACAGGCTTCGACCCGTCGCGCTTCGACCTGATGTTTATCAGGTCTGATGGGTCAAGGGTGCGCCCGCAGTTATCGCACTGGTCCCCGCGCGCGCCGTCCTTGCCGCAGTGCGGGCACACACCCTCGACGAAACGGTCCGACAGGAACCTGTTCTCGGTGACGGAGAAGGGCATCCGCTGGGCGCCCTCTCGCAGGTATCCGCGTGCACCGAGCACACGGAAGACTTCATGGACAACCTTTTCGTGGTTTGGCGTGTGGGTCGAGGTATACAGGTCGTACGTGATGCCCAAGCGCTCATAGGTAGACTTGTGGGAGTCGTGGTAACGGCTTGCGACCTCAAGCGGGTCTTTGCCCTCGTCCCTGGCGCGCAGCAATGTAGGTGTGCCGTGCATGTCAGACCCTGACACCATGGCAACGCGGTTGCCAGCCAGCCTGTGGTACCTGGCAAAAATGTCAGCAGGCAGCGAAGCGCCTGCCACGTGGCCCAGGTGAGGGTCGTTGTTAACGTAGGGCCAGGCTACGCATACGAGGATGTTGCGTGGCAATAGGGTGTCCCGGTCTCCGCCAGGCGGCACATAAATGCGCTGCGAGCAAGTGCTGCCGGTTGCAGGCCAACCTAGAGATTATAGCTTTGGCCCGTGTGCGAGCTTGGGCAAGCACGTCGGATTGAGTGGTCGGGAATGATCTGCTTGACGCAGTGTTCGCCTTTCACTCCCTCTCTCCTTGAGGGAGAGGGCAGGGGTGAGGGGTGCGTTTGAGCAAACGCGAGGTCAGGACTTCTCCCTCACCCTTATCCTCTCCCGCTGGGAGAGGGGACAAGACGCCTCCCTGCGTGAAGTAGATCATTCTGGAGTGGTCTCTCCTTATTATTTCGACATGATTTCGACATGCCCCTGGCGCGCATTGAGGTACGCTTGCCGTGCGCGTTGCACTGGCCCCGAGTGAGGTGAGGATGATGACAGAAGCTGCAATTACTCCCGCAATGTCCGAGACGGGCATGGCCTACATCAGGGCCGAGTTCGACCGGCAGATGGGCGCGGGGTTGCACCCGGCTGCGGCACTCGCAGTCTTTGCGGGCGGCAGGCTGGTGATGGACTTGACAGCGGGCGTGGCAGACCCCGCAGGCCGGAGAGCAGCCGGACGTGGCTCGCTCTTCAGGATCTTCTCGTGTGGCAAACCCCTCGCGGCAGCCTGCCTCTGGGTCTTACACGAACGAGGCAAGCTGAACTGGGACGACCCGGTCGCGAAGCACTGGCCGGAGTTCGCAGCCAAAGGCAAAGGCCGGGTGACGGTCAAACACGTGCTGACTCACCAGGCAGGCATGCCCACGACTCCGAAGGCGCTGGAAGACGGGCGGAATATTGCCGACTGGGGCCGCTGCGTGGCGGCGATGGAGGACGCGGAGCTTGAGTTTGAGCCAGGCTCAATGGTGCAGTACCACCCGGCCAACTTTGGCTGGCTTGTGGGGGAGCTGGTTGTCCGCATCTCTCGCCGCCCCTTCAACCAGTTCTTCATGGACAACGTCGCAGGGCCGCTCGGACTGCACGAGACGTTCTTCAACCTCCCGCCGAAATTGAACACCGGGGTCGTCAAGCTCAAGGCAATGCCGGGCCTCGAGCGGCCAGAAACGGCAGGTAGGTTCAACAACGCGGCGTCATACGCCGTCGTCTTCCCGGGCGGCGGGTGTACCGCAAGCGCACGTGACCTGGCGCGCTTTTATGCCGCGCTGGCGGCAGGCGGCCGCATTGACGGCCTCCAGTGGCTCAAGCAACAGACCGTCGCTGAGGTCACGGCCCTTGCGGCGGAAAGCGTTGACCCGTCCATAGGCCGATACCAGCGGCGCAGCCTGGGGCTGGCGCTGAGCAGTGACCCGCCGAACACCTACGCCTCTGAAACGGGGTCCCGCACATTCGGCCATGGGGGTTTCGCATCGAGCACGTCCTGGGGCGACCCCGGCCTGGGCGTCGCGATGGCATATATCACGAGCGGGCTGCAGCCTGACGAACCGAACCGTGCCCGGCTGCACGCCATGTCCGCCGCAGTGCGCCAGGCCGTCACGATGTGAGGGGACGGGGCCCTTCGACAAGCTCAGGGCGAACAGGGCAGGTCGAGGTGTCATGGCTGTCGGGGCGTCACTCAGCTAGTGCGTCTGCAAGCACTTCGGCAAGGAACCGCGCAGGCCTTCCCATAGCGTCCTCCACCTGCTGGCGGCAGGAGACGCCTGTTACAGCGATTTCGGTCTCTAACGGTGCAGCACGCAGCGCAGGAAACAGTCTGTCCTCGCCCACCTTCATCGAGATGTCGTAGTGCTCCTTCTCGAATCCGAACGACCCGGCCATACCGCAGCAGCCGGCGTCTATCAGCTTCACCTTGTAGCCTGTCGGTAGCGATAACGCCTTCAGGGCCGCCTGCGTGCCAACGAGCGCCCTTTCGTGACAGTGGACCTGGAGCGCCACGTCCTTCTTCACGCCTGGCGACCACCAGACCTGCGGCCCGCCGTCGCCAGCAGCCTGCACCAGCACCTCTTCGATCATTAGCGCGGCCTTCGACACGGCGACGGCCTTCGGGTCGCCCTTCAGCAGGTCCGGGTACTCGTCCTTTAGCGCACCGATGCAACTTGCCTCGCACCCTACGACCTTCGCCCCGGCAGAGACGTGCGGGTACAGGACATCCACGTTGTGGCGGGCATTTGCGGCAGCCTGGTCCAGCAGGCCTTTAGAGATCATTGGCCGGCCGCAGCAGTTCCGGTCGACTAGGAAAACTTCATAGCCCAGCGCTTCCAGCAACCGCACTGCGGCCTTGCCGGACTCCGGGTGGTTGAAGTTGGTGAACGTATCGTGGAAGAAGACCACGCGGCCACGCGGAAAGTCAGCATAAACTCCCCTCTCCCTTCCAGGGAGAGGGTCAGGGTGTGGGTCGAGCGCGGGGGAGAATGCGCCCCGGTGCGTCTTCTTGAACCACGCCTCAAACGTCGTCGGGGCCAGCCTCGGGAACTTGCGCCTGCGGTCTATCCCAATTGCAATGTCCAGCGCCCAGCGCGCGAGGAGAGACCTGTTGACCAGGTTCGCCAGAGGCGCGACCGGCTGCGCCAGCGCGTTCAGGC
>Ga0187893_10010701_pt1 | contig 13555 bp, 15 predicted proteins | sample MA1701074metaG_FD_139574 | JGI IMG/M metagenome (GOLD analysis project Ga0187893, IMG submission 139574) | White microbial mat communities from a basaltic lava cave in the Kipuka Kanohina Cave System on the Island of Hawaii, USA - MA170107-4 metaG ...
CAGGGACAGCTCACCCTCAGTATGTCTGTTAACCCAGTAGTTCGCGACGACTTGTTGCATTACCTGGAAGCGTTGAAAGCCGCATGAGTTCGCCGAACAACCGGATTTTTTGCAACGTTAGGGAACACTGAAACTCCTGAGACAGCTCTTGGCGTAAAGCGACGGTCTCTATCGCCCGCTCCAGATCGCAAATATCAAACACCTCGAGGCCAGTCCTCAGGTGCGAGGCCGCGGTGCGCCCCATGGAATAGATATCGCGCATCATATTGTTTGGTGGAGGAGACATGCCGTGATCGAAAAATGCCAATGCCATTTGCGCCACGTTCACGCACTCACGCTCGACGTGTCCCAGATCGGCTACCGCCTTGGCCATGCCGATGACAGAGCGCAGATCTTTGGCGACAGGCGCGCGGCGAGCGATAACGCGAACGATCTCATCGTCCAGACGCTTCTCAAGCTGTTTGACCGACTCGTCTCGTTCTAGAACTCTGAGGGCCGCTGAGACTTCCCGCTCTGACAATGCGTCCAGTGTCTTTGCGATCTGATCGAGGGCCAATCCGCCGAGCTCGATCACCGAGACGTGCACGTGGTTCAGCTCGCCGTCGTAGCGCCGTGCAATGTGGCCTTCGAGGCGTTGGTTCATTAGGCTACCCTCCCCCAGCCTGCGGGCATGTAAAGTCTTTGCGGCGCTCTCTAAACCCGCGAGCGACGATGCGCGGTCAACCGACCCGACCGGTGATGTAGTCTTCGGTAAGCTTATGTCTGGGATTGGTAAAGACTTGTTCCGTGGGGCCCACCTCTATCAGATCCCCCAGGTGGAAATACGCCGTTCGCTGGGATACCCGAGCCGCCTGTTGCATGGAATGGGTGACGATAGCGATGGTAAAGTTCTCCCGCAGCTCATCGATCAAGTCCTCTATTTTGGCGGTGGCAATCGGATCCAGGGCAGAACAGGGCTCATCCATTAGGATGACTTCAGGGCTGACGGCTATCGTGCGCGCAATACACAGGCGTTGTTGTTGACCACCAGACAGTCCCGTACCCGGCTGATGAAGGCGGTCTTTGACCTCGTCCCAGAGCCCTGCTTTCGTCAAGCTGGTTTGCACGATGTGCTCCAGCTCCCCCTTGTGCTGGGCCAGACCATGGATGCGCGGCCCGTAAGCCACATTGTCGAAGATAGACTTTGGAAACGGATTGGGCTTTTGGAACACCATTCCCACGCGCGCCCGCAGCGGCACCACATCGGCCTTTTTATCGTAGATATCCTGGCCATCCAGATGGATCTCTCCGCTAACACGGCAATTGTCAATGGTATCGTTCATTCGATTTAAGCAGCGCAAAAACGTAGACTTCCCGCAACCGGAGGGACCTATCATCGAGATCACCTCGTGTTCGCCGATATCCAAGGAGAGATTTCTTATCGCCTGCTTATCGCCGTAATGCACGTTGACATTGCGGCAGCGCATGCGCGCATTATCCACGAAAGGCTGACCCACCGTTTCGCGCGCGCGCTCTTTTTTGGCAACGGATACTCCCGTCTGCTCTCTTACCAGACCAGGGGCAACAAGCTGATCATTTTCTAAAGCCGTTTGCTGCACAGGTATATCTCCCGTTTTGTTTGTCTTAGTACCCTCACCAGCGCCGTTCGAAGCGCTTGCGCAAAATGACCGCGGCTGCATTCATAATCACTAAAAATACTAACAGCACCATGATTGCCGCGGAGGTGCGTTCTACAAAAGCGCGCTCAGGACTGTCCGCCCACAGGTAGATCTGCACCGGAAGCACCGTCGCCGGGTCTAGCGCGCCCGTTGGCACATCCACGATAAATGCAACCATCCCGATCATGAGCAGCGGTGCTGTCTCGCCCAGAGCATGGGCCATCCCGATGATGGTGCCGGTGAGCATGCCCGGCATCGCCAGGGGCAACACATGGTGCGCGACGGTCTGCATCTTGGAGGCGCCGACCGCCAACGCCGCCTCCCGTATGGAAGGAGGAACGGATTTCAGCGCCGCGCGCCCGGAAATGATGATGATGGGCAAAGTCATTAGCGCCAGCACCAGGCCCCCCACCAAAGGAACGGAGCGGGGCAAACCCATAAAATTGATGAATACCGCAAGCCCCAACAGCCCGAAGACGATGGACGGCACCGCGGCCAGGTTATTGATATTGACTTCAATCAAGTCGGTCCAGCGATTCTTCGGTGCGAACTCCTCAAGGTAAATTGCAGTAGCGACCCCAATAGGGAAGGAAAGCAACAGGGTCACCACCAGAGTGAACACCGATCCCATCAATGCGCCCTTGATCCCGGCCGATCCCGGCTCGCGCGAATCCCCCGAGGTGAAAAACGCTAAGTTGAACTGCTTTTGTATCGCCCCCTTTTCGAGCAAGCCATCGATCCAGCCGAGCTGATTATCTTTAAGCCGTCTTTCGTTCTCAGGGCCATCGCGTTCCGTGTGACCCTTGATCAACATGTCTACGTCGTCGTCACCCGTCACCCAAACCGCTTGCGTCTTACCCACCAGCCCCGGATCGGAGAGCACTTTCTCGCGCAGTACGTAAGAAGCCCCCGGACTCACCAAAGCGTATAAGGCGCGCTGGTCTCTGCGCTCGCGGACCTCCGGGAACATTTCTCGTAAGGTTTTCTTCAATAAGCCGCTGTAGTCAGCATCCGCTAGCGCCTCCCGCCTGCCCATCCCCTCCGGGTCAAGCAGTTGTTGATCGAAATGCACGTCTAATCGAATGAAAGTCTGTTGAAAAGCGGTATATCCGTTGGCGACGATGCTGGACAACAAGATCACCAAAAAGCTCAGGCTCGCGTAGATCGCCAGCCTCCCCAACACCCGAAACCGCCGCTCTTTGGCATAGCGCTTGGCGAGACTTGCCCGCACCTTATCCATGGCAGATTCCTGATCCAGGAGTGATAAGGGTTGCTGATAGGCGCTGGCGCTATTCATATTGTTCTCGGTACTTACGCACGACGTGCAGGGCGATCAGGTTGAGAGCCAAGGTGATGGCAAAAAGCACCAAGCCCAGCGCAAAGGCGGCTAAGGTTTTCGGGCTGTCAAACTCCTGATCGCCCACCAGCAGGGTCACGATCTGCGCCGTGACCGTGGTGACCGCCTGCAAGGGATTCGCGGTAAGGTTGGCCGACAACCCTGCGGCCATGACCACGATCATGGTCTCCCCAATAGCGCGCGACACGGCGAGAAGAACCCCCCCAACGATACCCGGCAAGGCGGCAGGAATGATGACCTGACGTATGGTCTCTGATTGCGTGGAGCCCATTGCGTAGGCCCCATCGCGCAAGGACTGTGGCACCGCGTTGATCACATCATCGGACAAAGACGACACGAAGGGGATGATCATGATCCCCATCACCAAGCCAGCGGCGAGCGCGCTCTCGGAGGCGACATCTAGACCCAACCCCTTGCCGACATCCCGCAGCAAGGGGGCAACGGTCAAGGCGGCGAAGAACCCATAGACCACGGTTGGGATCCCGGCCAAGATCTCCAACAGCGGTTTGGCAAAGGCGCGAAAGCCCCGGTTTGCATACTCCGAGAGGTAAATGGCGCACATCAAGCCAATAGGCACCGCCACCAGCATGGCGATCCCAGAAATCAATAAGGTTCCCGCAAAAAGCGGCACGGCGCCGAAAGCCCCGGAGGCGCCCACCTGATCGCTGCGGATAGCCATCTGCGGACTCCATTCCAGGCCGAACAAGAAATCAGTAAAGGGGATCACCCTGAAAAAACGAACCGCTTCGAACAAGACCGAAAGCACGATGCCTATGGTGGTGAATATGGCAATGGTGGAACAGGCCATCAACAAAATCTTGACCATACCCTCGACTTTGTTCCGCGCCCTATGGTCTGCGTGGATCGCCCGCAGTGCGAATCCCATGCCCGCGACTGCGAGCGCCAACGCCAGCGCAGCGAGCGCCATCTCGCTGATGTGCTTCACGTGCGTATAGTGAGCCGCCGCGGCTTGCAAGTGTGGTTTGAGCGCGCCGGCGACGATATTCCCGTCCGCGATATTCTTAATATCATTGAAGACAAATTGCAGGCGGGCGGGCGACAGCGCTTTGAGCTCCTCCGGCAGGCCCGCGATCAACAAACCGGTGATTATTGAACCTTCAAATGCTTGCCAGAGGCCGAGCAACAACAAGGCGGGGATAGCGCACCAAATCGCCGCGTAGAATCCGTAGTAGCCCGGTAAGGAATGAAGTAAACGGATTTTGCCGCCAGCCGTGGCGAGCGAACGCCGGCGACCGGCCAGGTAGCTGATGCTGCTGAGTACTAATAATACAGCCAGTATTGTAGAAACCTGCACGGTATACGACCTTCATTCATAAAAAATGTGGTCGGTCCCCGCAAGGACCGACCACAACAAACGCCGATGCTCTCACACGTAAAAACTCAGGGCATTATCTTGCGCTCGCTCATTACAATTGCGATAGTGACATTCCCTTGAGGCCTTTGGCATCGGCGGTAAACTGCTCGCGCTCTGCGGCGGGCATGGGGATGAGCCCTTTGTCCGCCAGATATCCCTCCTCGCCCCAAGCCGTTTCGCTGGTGAACTCCGCGAGGAATTCCTTGATCCCGGGGATAACATCCACATGCGCTTTCTTGACATAGATATACAAAGGCCGCGAAATGGGATAGGACCCATCGGAAATAGTTTCGAACTCGGGCGCTACGCCTTCTACCACAGAGCCTTGGACCTTATCCGTATTCTGATCCAAGAAGCTGAATCCAAACACGCCCAACGCATTGGGATTGGCGTCCACCTTCTGCACGATGAGGTTATCGTTTTCACCCGCTTCGATATAGGCGCCGTCTTCCCGCACGGTATGGCAGATGGCCTTGAACTTGTCCCCGTCCGACTCATTTATCGCCTTGATCCAGCCGAAGCTCTTGCAGCCCCCTTCCAAGGCCATTTCCGCGAAGGCGTCGCGGGTGCCGGAGGTGGGTGGTGGGCCTAATACCTCGATCTTTGCGTCCGGCAGCGCGTCGTTGACCTCCTTCCATGTCTTGTAGGGATTGGGTACCAGTTTCTGCTCACCGCTGGGATCGGGTATTTCCTTGCCCAAGGCTAAGAACACGTCTTTGAGGGAGATGGCAAACGGTGGAGATTTCTTGGAGTTCGCGATGGCAATGCCGTCATAACCGATCTTCACCTCTACGATGTCGGTAACGCCGTTTTTCTGGCATTGCGCGAACTCCGAATCCTTCATCCGACGAGAGGCGTTGGTGATGTCCGGGTGCTCCACACCCACCCCGGCGCAGAACAGTTTCATTCCGCCCCCGGTGCCTGACGCCTCGACCTTCGGTGTTTTCAAACCAGTGGCCTTCCCGAAGCGCTCCGCCACCACGGTGGTGAAAGGGTATACCGTGGACGAGCCGACGATGCTGATATAGTCGCGCGCCGCCTGCGCTACAGGGGAAAAACCGGTGCCAGCGACTGCCAGCAGAAGCCCTAACTTAAGCGATCGTGTATACAACATACCAACCTCCATAACATTAATATTTTAATGGGATAATCAAAACTCGGGCCGCCTTTAGCAAAAACGGTTCACGGGCGTGCACTTAAACGGTGGGAATGGTTGCCTTATAGTTCGCCATACTACCGAGGAAATGTGACAGTTTTGTTACACGGCGCGTGATGAGCCCCTAGACACGCGTAATTTACGTACACGAAGGCGTCCGAATTTTGATCTCATCGGCCACCCGCTATTAAGCTAAACGATAATTAATACAACAACGTGACAGGATCCTTGCGACCCGATGGCGCGCGCGAGCACAGCACTCGTGTAGGCTGCACAAACTGCGGCTGATCCCCGAAAGGGTCATCTACAGTTCGGCTGCTGACGATTGTACCTTTTAAGCAACAACTCGTTTTGAGACTCTTCCGCAAAACCCTTAGCCAATAAATTAGCCTGTTTATGCCAAGCGCTTCTCAAAACGCCGTTTAAGGTGTTTACGACTGTTGTAAAGTTCGCTATCCTATGAATTAAATGTTGCTTTATGAACACACAGCGTTCTTACCAAGGACTGAGACCATGCCCCCCGAAGCAATGACTGAAAGCATCCCCCTTTCCCAAGCTCAACTGCCAGAACCGCAACTAGCGGAGATCCTGAGTCACCACTACGGCGACGGATTCGTATATCTCGTCAGCGCCGGCCTAGAGGCTTGGTATAAGCTCGCGATAGAAAAGGGCTATGTCAGCGATGACGGGTATTTAACCCGCAAAGGGCGGGCACTGCTTGCCAGTTACCAGTATGCGTGAAGGCGCTTCGAACTAAATCGGAGTGCCCTCAGCCGCGATAGCAGCGTTCGATAAAGATCGCGCAGCCGAGATATGATCACAGGCAACAGGGCGATGTCTGGCGCAGCGTCTGTGCTACCGTTCGCCATCAGATTCTGGTAGCGCTGCAACTCCTGTGGGTGCTCGGCAACCCAAGCTTGGCTCGCAGCAGCATCACATCCCGCCATCCGAGACCCCCGCGAAGCACTAAGCGGTTAAACCCGTCGTTTTCCTACCGTCCCTTCCCAGACCTGGGCGAGACACTCCTCAAAGATATCTTAGATCTTTTCGACCTCAACCCCGTCCGGTTCCTGATGCAACAACCGGAAGTCCTGCACCCATACCGAGTCGTAACCCTCCGGAGTGATCTGAAAGGGATTTTCACTGAGTACCATCACGCCCATGTTTTCCAGCATGGGGATAACGGAGGACAGCGGAATGGGAATTCCAACCTGATAAAGCTTGAATTGAAACCCAAGGTGCCGTGCGAGGATTTCATGGGTCGGCATAAGCGCAATTAAGCTTACCTCACTTTTACAGGTCCTAGCGGCCTGTCGGATTTAGGGAACCGTAGCGAGGCAAGTGGGAAATCGAGGACAGATTTTCGATCATTTGAGGCGAATAGTGGTAACCATTTAACGAAAACGATTGGAACTATGGACCGATTTCCCACCGCCGCAGTAGGTTCTTCCTAAGTCCGACAGGCTCCTAGATACAAGCTTTCGGTTTCTGCAATTCCGCAAGGCTGGCATACAGCCCACCGCGGCGCAGCAATTCCTCATGGCGACCTGTATCGACCACCCGCCCCGCGTCCATCACAACGATCCGGTCGGCCCTCTTCACAGTCGCGAGCCGGTGCGCGACCACGAGCGTAGTTCTACCCACGTCAGCTCCGCCACAGCTTCCCGAACCAAGTGTTCGCTTTGGGAATCAAGGGCACTGGTGGCCTCATCGAGCAACAGCACCGGGGCGTCTTTCAGCAGCGCCCGCGCGATCGCGATGCGCTGCCGCTGGCCGGCCGATAACCGGCTGCCTCGCTCGCCCAAAAAGCTCTGATAACCCTGGGGCAAACGCTCGAGAAACTCATGGGCTTGGGCCTTCTTGGCGGCGGCGTGCACCTCCGCATCGCCGGCGCTTGGTCTTCCGAAACGGATGTTCTCCATCGCACTGGTCGCAAAGATGACCGGATCCTGCGGAACAACACCGATCAGATCACGAACCTCGGCCGCTTGCACATTCGCCACGTCGATGCCGTCGAACGTAATGCCACCCGTTGTACATCGTAGAATCGCAGCAGTAATTGCAATACCGTGCTCTTTCCTGCACCGGAGGGTCCAACCAGCGCCACCGTCTCACCGGGAGAGGCCTCTAGTGTATAGTCCTCTAAGGCCCAGGATCGTGGGCGTGAGGGATAGTGAAAAAACACCTTTTCCAAGCGCACGCGTCCTTTCACGGGTGGAGGAATGAATATCGGAACCACCACCGGCTTGATCTGAGGTTGGGCGTACAGCAATTCCATCAACCGTTCTGTGGCCCCCGCTGCGCGCTGCACCTCTCCCCACACCTCACTCAAGGCCGCGGTGGTTCCCGCCACCAGAGCCGCGTAGAACGCGAACTGACCCAGCTCACCGGCGCTTATGCGCCCTTCGATGACTGCCCGCGCACCCACCCACATGACGAATACGGCGCCGCCAAACACCCCGATGACCGCGCTCGCCGTCAGCACAGAGCGAGCCATAATGCGGCGGCGCGCCACCTGAAAGGCATGTTCCACCACGTCACCGAAGCGCTTAGAAAAAACCTCCTCTAGATTGAACGCCTGAATGGTTTGAACGGCATTGAGGGACTCGCCGGCAAATGCGCTCGCATCTGCCACGCGGTCCTGGCTGCTGCGCGAGAGCACTCGCACCTTGCGCCCTAGCCCAAGCAGCGGAATAACGACGACCCCAATCAAAAGCAGGATCAAAGCGGTCAGTTGGGGGCTGGTCACGGTCAACATGATCAGGCCGCCTATAAGCATGAAGCTACTGCGCAAGGCGATCGATATGCTGGAACCCACCACGGACTGGATCAAGGCGGTATCGGTGGTAAGCCGCGAGAGCACCTCCCCCGTCCGGGTGATCTCAAAAAACCCCGGATCCATGGCCACGACTCGCCGGTAGACGGCATCGCGTAGATCCGCCACCATGCGCTCCCCTAGCCACGACACCGCGTAGTGCCGCAAAGCGGAGAAAACCGCGACCATAACCGCGATACCGAACAGCGCCAAAAAATGTGTATTGATACTGGATGCATTATGCGTTGAAAAGCCAAAGTCGATGACTCGGCACACCGCGATCGGCAAGGCCAGCGTCGCTCCGGCCGCGATGACGAGGCAAGCCAACGCCCACAAGACCATTCTTCGATAAGGCCGCAAGAAGGGCAGCACACGCCTCAAATTCCAAAGCCGACGTTCCACAGTGCAATGCGAGAACCAAAAGTGAGCAAGAGGTACAGCACATCTTGCGCTTCAACCCGCAATGTTTGGCTTTTGGGTGGCCCTCCTGAGCGCGTCTCTACGCCATTCGCAAATGAAAGATGACGGCCACCGCCGCGCCAGCCACGATCCCCCCGTCAGCGCCTACATCCCAAGCTCGGTGGCGAAATATCGTGCGCCAAGCCATCCGCACTTAAACCGTGCATTACAGCGACGGACTGAAAAAAGGGGCAAACCACGCAAACCCTTTTTTTGCGTTGAGAAACCTTGCGTGTATGGTTTATATTTGCCGCCTGAAAAGCAACAGGTTCTGATGAAAAACGAGCAGCGCGGGTAGAAGCTTTAGTTGCGCCTCGCTTGCCCCCACTGTGTTCCACCACAATCCGGAGCCGCTGAAAGGGCTCAGCGTTTATCGATGAAAAGAGCAAACAACGCGAGCCCCTCTTGGCTGAATATCGGCATGGTAGGGAGCATCATGTCACTGCTCGCGGGAATTCTGGGCTTTTATGATTACTTCGTCCCCGCGAGCGGTCTGCAAGGTCTTGTCGATCTAGAAGAGAATCTATCGGATCTGTATATCGCCGCTCTCGCCTTGATCGGCGGGCTATTAGGGATCCGCGGTAACTTGAAATCTTGGTAGCGCAAATGGTGGCGCCCAGTCACCGAAGAGGGACCAGTCGGAGTCGAAATCGAATTGCTTGCGCACAGCGGCACACGGCGGGGGAGGGTTTCCCGCTGGTTACTCCCGAAGGACGCGTGCGTAAAACCAAGGCATCCGCCGCAGCTAGCGGTCTTGGCCGACATAAACGCAGCCTGCGGTGCAGGTCTCTTTGACCACGATCTTGCACAAGCTCGGCAAACGCGGCACAAGACGGCTCCAGATCCAGCGTGCGAGGTTCTCGCTGGTGGGGTTTTCTAATCCCTCGATCTCGTTCAGATAACGATGATCGATCTGTTCAAAGATCGGCTGAAAAGCCGTAGCCACCTCGGAGAAGTCCATCACCCAACCCGTGTGCTCATCGAGCCGGCCACCCACATACACGAGGATGTGGAAAGAATGCCCATGCAGACGCTGACACTTATGCCCTTCTGGCACATGCGGCAGCCGGTGCGCCGCCTCGATCACGAACGCCTTAAAGATTTCCATCGCGAAATACGATCGCTGGCGTTTGCACGATAAGAATCACCGGTCCTCGAAAACAAACGCCTGTTTGGCTTGCTGATACATGGCGTTGACTTTGACCCACAGAGGGCCGGGCACGCCTTCGCCAACAGGCATTTGGTTCAGTCGCACCACGGGGACGATCTCGCGGGTCGAGCTGGTCAACCAGATCTCTTGCGCTTGCCGCAGCACTGCCTCGGAAACCAGCGTTTCCGCGCAGGAAATACCATTCGCTCGGAGCATTTCAACGAGCAAGTCACGGGTGATCCCGGGGAGTAAATGTGGGCCTCTGGGCGGGGTCTTGATCACGCCGCGATCCACCACGAAAACGTTGCTGGCCGCCCCCTCGGTTAACCATCCGTCCTTAACCAGGATCGCCTCCCAGGCTCCGGCATCCACCGCTTGATACCGCAAGAGCACATTCGGGAGCAGCGATGTGGTCTTGATATCACAACGTCCCCAGCGAGAATCCGGGCATACGATGGCGGAAACGGGCTCAGGAGACCCGCAAGCTCGCAACGGCTTGCTCATGATGAATATCGTCGCCGTTGCAGCCGCGACCGGCACATGGTCGCGTTCGGTAACCCCCCGGCTTAGCTGAATATATAAGCTTTGATCGCCGCCACCGTTCTCGACGATGATCTTGTCAATGAGGGATCGCCACTGCGCACGCGGGAAAGGGACTTCGATGCGCACGGCCGTAAGGCTATTCTCCAATCTCACCAAGTGTTGCTCCAACCGGAAGGGCTGGCCCGAGTAGACCGGAATAACCTCGTACACAGCATCGCCGAAGATAAACCCCCGGTCCATCACCGGAATGCACGCCTGCTGTAGTGGCAAAAAAGCGCCGTTCAAATAAACCAAGGACACCTTTGACCTACTTAAGAAGCAGCCTGAGCTCGTCGGTCAGGCGCTGGATGATCCCGCCTTCTGGTACCGCCTGAAGTGCGATCAGGGGACGATTCAGCAACGTGCCCTCGCCGAGGGCGACCTTCAACACACCCTTGTGTTCACCCTTATTCAGCGGCGCGGTGATTCGCTGCGGTAGATCTACAGAGGCTTTAAGCGCTCCCGCCTGACGTCTCGGAATGGTGACAAATAGGTCGCGCTCAAGCCCGAGCGCAACCTCCGGGCTTGCGCCTTTCCACACCCGAGCCTTAGCCAGCGGCTGCAAGGCGCTAAACAAGCGATGGGTCTCAAAGAAGCGGAAGCCGTAATTCAGCAAGGACTGGCTCTCTTGTGTGCGCACCGACTCGCTTTGCGCGACCAGGATGACCGAGATCAGGCGCATGTGCTTATGGCGCGCCGAGGCGACCAGGCAATACCCTGCTTTTTCGGTATGGCCGGTTTTTACCCCGTCGATCGCCGGGTCTAACCACAATAGACGGTTGCGGTTGCGTTGGGGGATCCCGTTATAGGTATACTCTTTGATTGCAAACAATTTATAGATCTCTGGAAAATCGCGGATCAGGGCCGCCGTGACCAGGGCGGCATCCCGCGCCGTCATATAGTGGTCAGGGTGCGGAAGCCCGCTGCTGTTCGTAAAATGCGAACCCTTCAGCCCCAAGCGCGCAGCGTAAAGGTTCATCAGCTCTGCAAACACCTCCTCGCCGCCTGACAGATGCTCCGCCAAGGCGATGCTCGCGTCATTTCCCGACTGAACGATCGCACCCAAGAGCAGATCTTTCACCTTCACCGGCTTGGCGACCTCGATAAACGTGCGCGAGCCCGTCGCCTTCCAAGCCTTCTCGCTCACCACGACGTCATCGTCAAGATCAATGTCGTTTTGCTTCAGTCCGGCAGCCACTGCATATACGCTCATGATCTTGGTAAGGCTCGCCGGTTCCAAGGCGGTATCGGCGTTTTCTTCCGATAGCACCTGCCCGCTATCGGCATCGACCAGGATATGGGCTTTAGCCGTGACATGCGGCGGTCCCGGCACCATTTCCATGGGGGTTGCACTGCTCGCGAATAGGGTAAACGCTAAGCTTAAGCCTGTAACGGCGGTTCTCCCTCGAGATCTCATGACTGTTTATAACGCCAAAGAAGATCGCGTTAGTTTGACACCAACCGGTAATCCCGCAACCCCAGGCGTGATAGCCTTAGCCAAACGCTATCGGCTGTCTCTGCATTGGGGAATGGCCCAATATGCACGCGGTAGAGCAACCTGTTCGCGGTCACGGTCTTTTGTACCAGTACGGTGTGTCGAAGTATTTGCCTCACTTTATGGCGCAAACGCTCTGCGTTCGCCAGGCTTGCAAACGCCCCAACCTGCAAAAACACTGCTGCTTTCTCTGCCCCGTGGGTAGCATTAGCTGGCAGGACGGGGGAATGTTTCGCGCTCCTTTCGTTCTCAAAATGTAAGGCCTGGATCTTTACCAGGCCAGTGCCTTCAGCGGCAATGTCCAACGTCAGCGCCGCGGCGTACGAAAGATCGATAACCCGCCCTGGAATAAATGGCCCGCGGTCGTTGATCTTCATAATGGCGCTGCGCCCATTGAATAGATTCGTTACCTTGACATAAGTGGGTAATGGCAAATGCTTATGGGCGGCCGTCATCTGGTACATATCGTAAATCTCACCGCTGGAGGTACGCCGGCCATGGAACTGCGAGCCGTACCACGATGCAACGCCGGTCTCCACGAAGCCCTTGCTGGTGTTTAGGGTGTAATAGCGCTTGCCATTGACCACATATGACTCGCTCGATGGTTGCTCGTGCTGCCGGACCGGTTTATTTTCGTCAGAGGGGGTGACGTCTCGTTTTGCGGGCAAGGCACCACAGCCCGCTATCATCGCCATGGGAAGGATGCGCAAGAAAAAGGATCCCTGGGAGACGATAGTGAACGACGCACGCACTGGTGCTCTGCCTACCTTATTTTGATGCATCTGCAAACCGCCACACCGTCAGCGGCGCGGCGCGGGTCCGCAGGAATAGTGGGCGCTATTTCAAGGACCCGCAACAAAGCAGCTGGCGGTGTGGCGGCTTGCCCACAAGAAGGGGCGTCTGAGGGTTCAGGGCGGCGTTGCAGCAGTTTGAAATAGAAATGGGCATTCCGGCGCCGCTGCGCCTTGCCCTGCACCCTCAGGCACCGCTCAGATGCATTACAATAAGGTAGGCAGAGCACTTAGCTACCCTAGATACTCACTGCGTATGGCTTTTGCGAGTTGGTAAACAGCCATGGCATACAAAGCACTGTGGTTATAGCGGGTGATCGCGTAGAAGTTATTAAACCCCAACCAATATTCGTTCTCTGCGCCCAAATCGAAATCGACCACCGTGACTACGGGATCGCCCGCGACATCGCTGTCTGGGATCAGCCCGGAGCGTTTGACCTGACTCCATGGAATACCGGGCTTCAAGGCGCCGCTCAACAAATGCCGATAGCCGGGTCCGCCGACTCGCGCACGAACCGCCACTGGCTTCCCCTGCTCCCAACCGTGCCTTTGTAGATAATTCGCAACGCTGCCGATCGCGTCTTCGGCGCCCTCCCAGATGTCGATGCGGCCATCGCGGTTGAAATCGACCGCATAACGGCGGAAACTGCTGGAAATAAACTGAGGCAGGCCCATCGCGCCCGCGTAAGAGCCCATCAGTTGCAGCGGATCCACGCC
>Ga0187893_10010702_pt1 | contig 13554 bp, 6 predicted proteins | sample MA1701074metaG_FD_139574 | JGI IMG/M metagenome (GOLD analysis project Ga0187893, IMG submission 139574) | White microbial mat communities from a basaltic lava cave in the Kipuka Kanohina Cave System on the Island of Hawaii, USA - MA170107-4 metaG ...
CCATCCTCAAGTCACTCATTGATCACCGCTTCCTCAGGTGCAGTCCCGCGCCTGCGGGGGCGTGACCATCGGATTCTCGGTCCGCAGGTCGCGGAATTTCCCGGCTCCTTGCCGGAGTGAGAGAACCGCCGCTATCTCGTGCTTGCAGGGATTGCGCCAGGAAGGACAGGTGCAGCGATGTGCCAGGCTTCCGTCCTGGCTCCACAGCACCACCTCGAAGTCGCCGGTCCTTCCGCGAACGACGGTCGTCGCGCTTCGCGGTGAGCCGACGAACGCGCTCACGCGGGCCTCCTGCGCGTAACGTGTTCCCTCCCGCAAAGCCTGACCCTTCGTGCCGGATACGAATCGATCGATCAGCGTCGGCGTGATCATCCTTCCCCCCAGTTCCCCTTACGAGGGACGCCGGCCACCGTACATCGACACTCGATGGGCACACAGGGATTATTTGGGGTGGGCGGTTCCAGAACATCGCTTGCGTTTGGTAGTACCAAACAATAATTTATCGGCGTATGGTCAGGCGGCCGATCTGGGAGCAGAAACTGCGCTCGGCGTTCCGCCGACGGTCCGTCGTGTGGCTCATGGGGGTCCGTCGCGTCGGGAAGACCGTTCTGGCGCGCTCGCTGGGCGGGTTCGAGTATCTGGACTGTGAGCTGCCCCGAGTCCGGCGCATGCTCGATGACGTCGAAGGGTTTCTGGGGGGTCTGGATCGAAGGGCCGCCATTGTCCTCGACGAGGTTCACCGCCTTCAGGACCCAGCGACGGTCCTGAAAATCGCCGCGGATCACTTTCCTCACGTCCGAGTCCTGGCGACGGGGTCGTCGACGCTCGGGGCTTCCGCTCGCTTTCGCGATACTCTCGCCGGCCGGAAGGTCGAGGTGTGGCTCACGCCGATGTGCCGGGCTGACCTGGATGCCTTCGGAAACCCCGACTTGGCCCACCGCCTTCTCCACGGCGGGCTGCCGGAGTTTTTCCTCGCCAAGCGCGTGCCCGAGGCAGCTGTCCAGGAGTGGATGGACGCGTTCTGGGCCAAGGATGTGTTGGAGCTGTTTCGCCTCGAGCGGCGGGCGTCTTTCCAGAGGTTCGCCGAGCTGGTCTTCGCCGAGAGTGGCAGCATCTTCGAGGCCACCCGATTCGCCCGGCCGTGCGAGGTGAGCCGTCAGACGATCACGAACTACCTCTCCGTTCTTGAGGCCACGTTCGTCGCCCATGTCGTGCGGCCGTTTTCCTCCGGAGGCACGGCGGAGATCATCTCGGCGCCGAGAGTCTACGCTTTCGACACGGGATTCATCTGCCAGCACCGGGGGTGGCGCGAACTGCGACGCGAGGACCTGGGAGCTCTCTACGAGCACTTGGTCCTGAACGAGCTCCACGCGATCCTCGGATCGCGCGGGTCCATCCGATACTGGAGGGCCAAGGCGGGCCCCGAGGTCGACTTCATTCTCGATCGCCCCGGTCGGCCCGTGGCCATTGAGTGCAAGTGGTCGGCGGGCTCATTCGATCCCGGAGGAATGCAGGCCTTCCGGCGGCGCTACCCGGGCCGGATCAATCTCGTGGTGGCAGCGGACGTTGACCGGCCGTTCGAGAGACGTTACGGCATGCTTCGCGTGAGGTTCGTGGCCCTGGATCACATAGCTGGTTCTCTGTCCCGGATCCGCCGAGCGAGGGGGTGAGAGGGTGGACGACCGAGGAGACTCTACGCAAACTCTACGCAAGCCCATGGAATCCGTGGACACGCATGGAACCCATGGACAAAAAAACGGGGCGTCGTCTCAGGAAACCCTGTAACGACGCCCACTTGAGTTTGCCCTCATAATCCGACGGTCCTTGGTTCGATCCCAGGTGGGCCCACCAGCAGAATCAGTGACTTGCGAGCGGCCTCACCGTCTCCGTCCTGGTTCAAATGTTGTTCTTCTTCGACGGAGCGGTTACACGGCGGTTGTGACCGACGTTCCAACTCCTGACACGAATCAAGGACAGGGGCAGGTCGGCAATACCGCATCGAGGCAGCCTCCGGTTCTCCCAGAGCCGTCGGATCTCTGCCCCCAGCTTCCCGACGGCGGTGGACAGGCGGACCGCACCAGGTAGAAGTGTGCGTCGCCTTGAAACGGAACCTCGGGGTCGGCTACGCAGCCACCGGTCGTTTGGAATACGACGCAGTCGTCATGAAAGGCGGGTCCGAGGGATCGGACCACCTGGTAGCAGGTGGCGCCGACCTGCGGCGGCCAGCAGAACATCGACCCATCAAATGTTGCGGATCCCGTGATCTCGTCGACCACCCCGAATCCGCAGCCAGCCGACTCCGGCGGACACGCGCACTGGTTGTCCAGGCCGTCCTTCACCTCGGGGGCCCCGGGATAGGTGGCCATGTTGTCCGGATCGCAGTCGCCGCCCCCAACGCTGAAACCATCGCCGTCCGCGTCCGCCTCGACAGGAATGGTCGAGGAGAACTCGGAGGTGTTCCCCGCGGCGTCCGTCGCCGTCGCACTGAGGAGCGGATGCCCTCCTGCCAGGCTCACGGACCAGGGTCCGAATCCGTCGCCGTTCGTCGTCGATACGGTTTCTCCGAGGTGAGTGGCCCCCTCGCCGTGCCCCGAGCCGTCGGCCGAGGAAGAGCCGTAGACATCGATCGTGAACGTCGCGGGGCCCGAACTCATCAGGCTGCCGTCTACGATGATCGACCCTGCACTGATGTAGGCGTTCTCGATTGTGGGGAAGTTCTGCAGGCCGTTCGATCCGGTGTCCGCGTCGTCCGGATCGCCTGGTGTCACGCCATCCGGAGACAGGTCGATTCCGAGGCCGCCGTTGCCCTCGATGGAGTTCCCCCGGATGACGGCGCCGGAAGCCCCTTCCACGAAGACGCCATCGAGCCCGTTGGCCGCGATCCGGTTGCACGCGCCCGCGCATGTGCCCGTGCCGGCCACGCCTCCGATGGTATGACGCCCGGTGGCGTTGCCGATCAGGTGGATGCCATGTCCTCCGTTTCCGATCGGCGTGACACCGTCCGAAAGAACGCCGATCAAGTTCCCGACAACCACCGATGGGGGGGCGCCCGGTCCGCCGGTGTCCTCGATGACGACGCCGTGGCCGGTGTTCCCCGAGATGACGTTCCCCTCGCCGGGTCCGGACCCTCCGATGGAGGGAATCCTCCAGAAGGTCCCGCTGCCCGGATGCTGGAGAGTTGTGTGCACACCGTCGGTGTTGGGGAGAGTAGCTGTTCCCGTGCATCCAGACCTATGATGTTGCCCTGGACCAATGTCATCGTATCGGGGCCGAGGACAGTTGACGTGCATGTCATGACAATCCCCCGGTTCGAGTTCCCCGAGATGACATTGCCGGGAGGGGTCCCAGGAGTCATCGTGGCACCGCCGATGGCACCAAGAGCCCCGGCACAATTGTGACTGACGCCGGGGCCCTGGTTCGGGATCGGGGAAGTTCCGGTGATGTCCGTGCCAATGAAGTTACCCTGGACCAGGGTCGGAACAGCGATGCCCGCTCCGCCATTGCCTGAAATCACGTTGCGGTGAGCGGGCGTGGTCCCGCCAACCGTACGCCCACCAAAGATCCCGTCCAACTGATTGGGGACCGCGGCACCGCCTACCGCATCGAGCCCGATGATATTGCCCACGATGAGGCCAGTAGTAGGGCCACTTGTGCGCACTCCATAGGAGTTCCCGGAGATGACGTTCCCCGGGGGTGTTCCCGGAATGGCCGTCGTGCCACCGATGATGGATGCGGGATCACTGTTGCTGAAGAACACTCCGGGAATGCCGTCCGGATTCAAGTCCACAGAGCCTGTCACATCCGTCCCGATGTAGTTGCCGGCAATGACGACCGCGCGACCACCGGTGACCACGACACCGGCACCAGTTGACGGCGGCGCAACGAATGGCAGCCCCGTGACGACGTTTCGGTCTTCGAGGGACGAGCCACCGACCGTTGCGGAGAGCATGGGGTTGATAGAGGCGAGCATTGCAATCAGGCCACCTCCGAGGCGTGTAAGCCCTGTCACATCGGTCCCGATGAGGTTTCCGCGGATCAAGGCGCCCGTCGCACCCGTCTCAACACTGCTGCCGCCCGAGACCAGGTTTCCGCCGAGCTGACCGATCATCGAAGTTGGCGCGCCGATCTCGATGTTCGCGGCGGATGATTGAATCCTTATCCCGACCGCAGCAAGCGCCGCAGTGCCCGTGATGTCGGTCCCGATAAAGTTGCCCACGACACGAGTTCCTGCCGATCGGATGTCCATCCTGGAAGCGATCACGTTGCGATGTGCGTTGGAGGTGCCGCCGATGGTAGTCGAGTGGCTCGGCGACAGGGTCCACATCCCGCCGTTGGTCGGTGTCGGGCATAGGGTGGTTCCGGTCGGATAGATTCCGAGCAGGTTGCCGGCAACGAGGTTTCCGGCCGACACACCCTGGATCCGCCATTCGTGGAGGCCTGCGCCGCTTCCTGCGGGACCGCAGATCACGTTGCCGGGCGGAGTCCCGGGAGGCGCTGCGGCACTCCCGATCTGGTTGTTCGACGAGTCGCGCACCTCGACGCCAATGGCATTGGCCGCGGACGCCCCGCCAGAGTCAAGCCCGAGCCAGCTCCCGAGGATCCTGTTCATCGAGGCCCCTGAAGCGACCTGGACTCCGACGCTGTTGTCCGAGACGAGAGTGCGCTGGGACACTATCGTCCCCCCGACGATGTTCCCGATGGCCGCCGCGCCGGAGATGAGCACACCGGTCTGGTTTCCCGACACCGATGTCCCGCCACCCACGTCGAGCCCAACGAAGCAGTCCTCCACGACGTTATCCGCGCTCAGAATGCGGATGCCGTTGGCCCCGGTCCCCGCGAACCGGTTGACCACCAGACTCCGCAGCACACTCCCTGAGCTTCCGGCATCGAGCACCACTCCGCTGGCGCCGGCGCCGGCCCCTGCGCCGTTCAGCTCGATGCGCGTGGAGCCTCCTGTGCCGCCGTCGATGGTGAGAGTGTCCGTGATGGGAGGAAGGGGAGACGCCAGCGCGATGCTCGGTGTTCCGGGGCCGAGGGCAAATTCGATGGCATCGGCACCTCCCAGGGCGTTGGCCTCAACGATCGCTTCGCGGAGCGTGCATTCCACGGCGTCGCAGACTCCCACTCCAGGGTCGTTGGTGCTGTTGACGGTATAGGTCATCAGAGCCGCGCTCGGCAGCACGACCGGACCGGCCTCACCGTCCAGGAGCAGGACGAGGTCGTCGAGCCCGTCGCCGTCGAGACGTGCCGTCAGCAGCGCGGCCGGCGGATTCTCCACCCGCAAGCCCTTCCGGGTGAGCGCCACCCCGTCGCGGGTCTCTACTCTCTCGAGGACACGAAGTCTTTCATGACCCGGATCGACCACGATGAGGCTCCTTCCGTTCCCCACGGCGAGCCGCGCAGCCACCAAGGCCGAGGAGGGGGATACACGCTCGCCCAGGGAGCCCAGGTCGCCGACGGAATCGGGCCGCGTTTCATCGTCGTCGAGGACAACCGCCGCGATGCTGCCGTTCTCCGACAGTGTGGCCACATCGGACCATGCTCGTCCTTCCCTCGGCTCGAGCGGGGCCACGCCAAGGACATTTTCCGAAAGCTCGAATACGACCGTCTCCGGCGGGGCGACGGTATTGCGCGTCTCGAGATCGCCGGACAGGCGGCGGTCCCTCCCTCGCACGATCATGACCGCAGTGCCCGCGGCCACGGCGATGTCCATCTCGTAGCCGGAGTCGAGCTGCCCGATCGTGATCGTCCTCGCCGGCGCGGGAAGGTCGATCATTTCGGGCTCTGCTCCGAGGGCGCCGCGATAGGATTCGAACACCAGGAGATGGGGCGCCGCCCCCTCGATGCCGACGATCAGGTCCGCCAGCCCATCTCGCCGGTTGACATCCCCGACCGCAAGCGCCGTGAGGCGACCGGTGAGGGAGACGACGTAATCGGCCACGATCCCACCGCCGCCGTCACCTGAGAGGACATGAAGCATCCGCCCTTCACGCGCAGCCGCGACGATGTCCGCGTGACCATCCCTGTCGAAATCCCCCATGCCGAGGAGGTTCGGTGCTTCCGGCAAGAGCCAGAGTTCCTCCGGAGGTTCGAAGCGGCCAGCCAGGCGCTCTGCCGGAGGGGCGAGTGCCGCCGTGGCGTCACCCCGGAGGAGCGCCAGGAACCCCGCATCTCCCTCGGCGAACCCGACGATGAGGTCCGTAACGCCATCCATGTCGAGGTCGCCCACCGCGAGCGCGGTGGGCCGGGCATGTCCGTTCAGCCTGCTCTCAACATCCGTCCGATCCTCCCCAACATCAGCCACGACACGCACCAAGTCCGGCACCTCGGGGTCGAGATACCGGAATCGGCCCGAGGGCGAGCTGGCCTGATCGGTGTTGCTCGAAGACACCAGAGCAACCATTACTGGACTCGCGGCGCCCGGTGACGTCATCTGTATCAAGATCTCCACACCGGTGATTGCAGCCAAGAGAACCAATCGTGCCATGGAACTCATTGACAGCCATCCGTCTCTCATCGCTTACACACCTCGCGACCCCCAGGCCGCAGTTGCGGGTTGCGAGGGACGCTCCATCCCTCGATCGGCGCAACGCTATCACGAAAGAGCCCAGCCTCTATTGAGGTTTTCTGTGCCTGGTTAACCGCCGAATCTGCTACCCCGCTGCTACCACTCCACCCCGATCCAGGCCGATCTATCCAGGTCATCGATCACCATTAACTCTCGGGAAATGTGTCGGATAGGTCTTCCTGGGTGTTCTGGGATCGCTTCCCGGGGCGTGCTCATAATCCGACGGTCCCTGGTTCGATCCCAGGTGGGCCCACCATATGGTTTCAGTGACTTGCCGGCCCCCGCTCGGCCTTGGCGCCATCACGTGGAATCGGCAGGAACGGCCTGAACCGTCCGTCGCCAATCAGGATAAAAGGCGACCAGGCTCGTGCGTGGCTGGCGCCAGTGTCTCCACTCGCCATCATCCCGCGCCGCGCCGCGGCTACGGCTTGAGACACGTTGGCACCATCGCGCAGTTCCCGGTGCAGTCGGGTGCTGAACGCAAGCGTGCTTTCGTCATCCACGCTCCAGAGCGTCGCCACGACGGCCTGCGCTCCCGCGGCGAGGAAGGCGCGGGCCAAACCTAGCAGGCCCTCCACGCTGACCACCTTCTCTCCGGCCGTCTCACACGCAGCAAGCACGACGACTGAAGGTCCGATACGCAGGCCGAGGATCTCCTGGAGCGTGAGGAATCCATCTTCCCCTGGGTCGTCATCGAGCGCGAGCACGACAGCGGAACGCTCGGCGACTGAGCGATCCACGAACGCATGGGTGGAGAAATGGATGACGCTTGTGGCTCTAAGGTTCGCGGTCTTGAATGCTTCTTCTTTGGCGTCCCTTCCCGCGTAGACCAAGGCCCGCTTTCCATAGAGGGCCTTGAGTGCCTCGACCTCCCGCTCCGCCCCCGAGAGAGGTTGAAACTGCCCCGAAGAGAAGTCACGAGTGGTGCCCACGCCCGTCCCGGTGGGGTCACTCGCATCTACGAGAGACCACTTCGAGCCGGACTCCACCGCCTTCGTCGTGCTCTTCTGCTCGGTCGAAGTCGAGCGGAACTCCGGGTCGCCGAACACCAGCACACTCGACCGACGGGGAGACAGACTCGAGAAAGAGAGCAGGGAGACCGCCGAGGGCAGGACCGTAGACTCGTACCTGGAGAGGAGTGGAGCCCCGTCGCTGAGTGGAAGGGCATCCAGAGGCGCACGCAGGAGCGAGTCATCAGGGACGATCCACACGTGCCCCCTCAGGGGGAGATAAGGAAGAAGGGGCGAGAGAATCCGGCCTCCGAGCGCGGCCAGCGCAGGATCGACCGGCAACCCCTGAGTCAGGGGATCCAGCGCCTTGCGCACGCGGTCAACTTCGGTCTCGATGCTCAGCCGCCCGGGCAGCTCGATCAGGCGAAACGCGGACCGGGTGACAACCCACGCGAACGATCGGGGCTCGCCCAGCGCGAAACTCACGAGCGACTCATCCGGACCTAGGGCCCGCTGGAGTGCCTCCACGCCGAACCGCGGCTCCTCAGCCGCAATGCGGCCCAGTGCCCGTTTCTCCATCTGACGAAGGACGCTCGCGGCCTTCTCTTCGGATCGCTCGAGCCTGGCGGTCAGCTTATCCTGCTCCGCGGCAGTCAAGCCCGGTTTCTGCAACTGCGTCCTGGACCGTGCGATGTCTCGCTGCGCCCGGTTCCATTGCGCGAGAAGTTCGTCATGGGCCAGCCCACCGGCGCCGGCCACGCGCAGCAGCCGGCGCAGGGCGCGCGCACGCCCCAGCTGAAACACCTCGAACGCGTCCCCCGCCACCGGTCCGGCGGGATCGCGAAGACCCTGGCGGGCGAGGAGCAAGGTCAGCTCCAGGACGGGCGACCACTCCTGTTTCTGCAGGGCGGTGGCAAGATCGGCTCCACCCGAACGATCCAGTAGTTTGTTCTCCAGCTCTACAGCTGCCTCCATGGCCAATCGGGCCTCGGTGCGGCGCCCAAGCCTGTCGAGGGCCTGCCCGCGCACAACGAGGGTCTCGACACGCGTGGCGTCGTCGCGAGCGCTGACCTGCAACCTCTCCACCTCTCTCGTCAACTCGACCGCACTCGAGGGGTCGCCGGCATGAAGGGCCAGGATGGCGAGGTTATTCACAACTAGTGCCTCTCCCGCCTGATCCCCAATCTGTACGTACAAACGGCGCGCTGTCTCGTAATGCTCCCTCGCCGATCCGGAGCGACCAAGAAGACGAAGAGCCTCAGCGGCATTCAGGTTTTCCTGCGCCTCACCGCGAATCTCGCGCAAGGCCGCATGCTGCTGCGCCGCGCTCTGGAAGCGACTGAGCGCCTCGTCGAGCCGTCCCAGGCTCTTCGCGACGTGACCGAGCTGTGCTTCCACCACCGCTTCGAGAGATCGATCCTCCCCTTGGCGGGCAAGGTCGAGAGCGCGGAGCAGATGGTTCCGCGCAGGTTCGAACCGGCCCAGCAGAGACTCGATCCGCCCCATTCGTACGAGTGTTCCGGCGCTTTCCGCGGGTACCCCCTCCAGTTCGCGAAGGCTGAGCGCGGCCGCATAGGATTCAAGCGCCTCCGCCCAATAGCCCAACTCCTCGAGCGCCCCACCGATGTTGAACCGATCGAGCGCCTGGCCGCGAGCATCCTCGTGCTCCATGTGCATCCGGAGGCTTTCGCGGTAAAGCCCAAGAGCGCCATGAACATCGCGCTCGGCCATGAGCACGTTTCCGAGGCCGGTCAGCGCGTTTGCGGCACCGCTTGGGTTGCCGAGCTTCCGGAACACCAGCCGCGCCGCGCGAAAATCCTCGCGTGACGAATCCGTCTCCCCGATCCGCAGCAGACTGTTGCCGCGAATCACGCGGGCGAGAGCCTCGGTCGATGTGTCACCGAGGGTCTGGGACGTCTCGATGGCTCGTGTCGCATCCCGGATCGCCGCCTCGTATTGAGCACGCTGTTCGCTTACATGGGCGAGGTTGACAAGCGTCTGAGACAACCCGACGAGATCTCCGCGCTCGCCGTGGATCCGCGAAGCGGCCGCATACGCATCGTGCGCTGCCGCCAGGTCGCCCAGAGTGATCGAAAGATTCCCGAGCCCCACGAGCACGATGGCCAACTGGGACGGGAGCCGGTTCTCCTCGAAGATGCGCCGCGCCTCGAGGTATCTCTCTTCGGCCTGTTGCAGTTCGCCCATGATCTCGTATGCGGTTGCAAGATTGACAAGCGTCTCCGCCTGTCCCACGGGATCGCCGGCGCGACGGCGGTGCTCCAGAGCCTCGAGGAGCCGATCTCTCGCCACCTCTCCCTCTTCACGCATGAGCGCAAGCACGCCGAGTGACGACCGGGCTTCGGCCTGGCCTGCGGAATCCGCTTGCTCGGCGTACAGCCGTTCTGCCTCCAGAAACGCCCGTTCCGCGTTCGCAAGGTTGCCAGCGTAGAGTCGCCCAAGACCAAGGCCGAGCGACGCACCCGCGCTCGCCGGATGCTCAGCACCGGATCTGGAGAAACGAGGCTCGATGACTTCCATCGCCCCCAGCCGTCGCTGCGCGCGACACCAGCCTGTGATCGCCGCGGGATGATTCGGGTCAGCCGTGAGGATGGTCTCGTAGAGGGCCGCGGCCCGCTCAAAGCTGCCTGCATCGGCGGCGCGCCGGGCCGACCAGATCGCCTCTTTCTCCGCCGTGCTTTCCGCCCTTGACAGAGCTGGGACGAGAGAGGAAAAGAGCGCCAGATGAAGGATTGCACGAGCAACGTACTTCAGGAGAGACTTGAGCAACCCGCACACTCCTCGCGCCTGCTCTACCGTGGCGCCGCCGCGTAAACGAATCCTGCCTCGAGGCGCAGTTCTCCTCCTGCAGATTGTGAATGCCCTCCCGCAATCGAGCCAAGGCTGCTCATCGAGAGGCGTTCTGCCAGCGAGATCGGTCTCCCGCCCACTCCATTCACAGCGGTGGGAAAGAGGACGATCTCGCAGGCATCCCCCGCGCCGTCTCCATCCGCGTCCGTTTGGCCGGCGTTGGGAACAGCCGGACAGTTGTCAGCGCCGTCGAGAACGCCATCCGCGTCCGAGTCCGCCGTGAGTGGATTCGATCCACGCAGGATCTCCTGGCTGTCGCTGGCACCGTCCCCATCCGTGTCCTGGAGGACAGGGTTCGTATGATGCGTGTCGACCTCCGCCTGGTCCGTGAGACCGTCGCCGTCCGTGTCCGGATCGAGCGGGTTGGTCCCCGCCGCACCCTCCTCTGCGTCAGTCAGGCCGTCATCATCGTCGTCCAGGTCACAAGTGTTGCCGGACCCATCGCCGTCTGTATCGAGCTGACTCGGGTTTGGCAGGGCGGGGCAGTTGTCGCACAGATCGAGAAGAGAGTCTCCGTCCTGGTCGATCTGGCCGGGGATGGCCATGGACATGGCCATAGCCATGGTCGGTGCGCAGGAGGAGTTGTGAATGCGAGGCTCCCCTCCGCTGCTCATTCCCAGAGGTCCCTCGCCCGAATCGTTGACCGCGGTCGTCAGGTAGTAGAACGCGTCCCCGAGGGGCGGTTCGTCCGGGTCGTCGACGTCGGGTCTGCCGTCCTCGTCCAGATCACGATCGACGGCAACTGCGAGGCAGATCATCGAACTCGTATAGACCCTCCCATCGAGATGCAACGAGCTCACCAGCCCCCTGTAGACGTTGTACCACGTGGCGAGGCTTGTCGGACCCCACTCCAGCAGCGTCGTGGACGAGCCATCGAGCAGGAGGTACTCACCAGCGGTGGATGCCGCCTCGGAGGGCGCCGCGGGCGAAAGGATCAGCACCTCCCCAGCATCGGAAAGCGTTGTCTCCGGTCTGTTCGGATCGGGCGGGTTGATCAGCGGCCCTGCGGCCAGCAGATCCGGCCGCCCGTCCCCGTTCACGTCACCACCGCCGCCCACGGCCGTTCCGAGTTGCCCCCCCGCGTCGGAGCCGTCGACCACGAAACCCGGTATGGAGACACCGATCGCCGACGCGTCGACATCCTGCCCGAATCGGATCCCCTGCCCGCTCAACACATAGACTCTCCCGGCTTCCGTCGTCGACAAGTCGTCGAGGGGTGAGCCGAGCGCGAGATCGTCGCCCGGGAGTCCGTCCACATCGCCGACGAAGGCCGCGTCATCGCCGAGGATCTCCACGTCAACGAAGTCCAGCGAACCCTCACCGAAGAGCGGCGAACCCCCGCCGCTGCCGTCGACGCAGAGCGGCGGCTTGGGTGCGACGATGACCGCCCTCACTCCGCTCGAGCCCCCTGAGTTCTGGGTCGAAGAACGTGTTTTTTCGAGCAATGGATCCTGATCGGTGCTTGCCCATATCAGGACCGTCTCCTTGTCCACACCGGGTGGCGGAGAGACGGAGCCTCCACAGCCGGGTGCGGATACGGCAATAGCCGGCACATGCCAGGCCCCGGTGAGATCCGATGCGCTCAGCGATGTGCCCAGCCTGCGTCCTGCCTCGGCTCCCTGAATCCGGATCCCTGAGATCTGCTCAGGACATCCGCCCGTACCGCAGCCGACGCTCCCTTCACCCGTATTGCACGCGACCCGGCAGAGCGAGATGGGCATGGCTTCCGATGAGACGTCGCCGTGGATCACGGTCACCATCCCTCCATCCGTTCGTGTCGTACCTGAAATGATCGGATCACCCCCAGGGCTCCCTATGACCAGTTCGTCGAAGGCGTCGCCGATGGGCGGCCCCGGATCCGACCACAGGAGTACGGCGTGTCCAGCCTCGTCGCCGCTTGCCGTCCCCTCGTAAACGACACCCGGGACAGTCCCTCCGACATCGCCGAGGTCGATCTGTCCCGAGGCAACGGGGCCGAACAGGAGAAATGCGCGCCCCGCGTCCTGGAGGCCGCCGGGGTCTGAGAACGGCGCCCCGATCAGGAGGTCCGACTTGTCGTCCCCGCTCACGTCCCCACCGCCCGCGAGGGAAAACCCGACCTGATCCCCGGCTGCCGCACCGTCGATCTGGACACCGGGCACCACGGTGCCGACATCGGAGAGGTCGATGATGGAGCCTGGCGCGAGATCACATCGGCCGAAGACGACATAGACTCGCCCGGCACCTGTCCCGCCTCCATCATGCCCCGGCCCTCCGATGAGCACGTCGGGCAGCAAGTCATCATTAAGATCGCCTGCGCGCCCGACCGCAAATCCGGCGTGATCGCCCGCCGCCTCGCCGCGCAGCAGCAGCCTGCCGGCCGACCCACCAGACTGGAGCTCCGTTCCACCGAAGACGAGGTAGGCCGCGCCCGAGTCGATTCCCAGCACATCGGACTTGGGAGCGCCGATCAACAGGTCACCAATGCCGTCACAATTCACATCTCCCACGGCGGCAACGGCGCGCCCCGAGCGCTCCCAGGGTGTCGTGCCGCCAGCCCTGGACCCGGGCAACCCGTCGCCGACTTCGTCCGTGCTCCTGACCACCACGCTGGCATCGCGTGTAGTGCGGAATGAGCTGTTGAAGGGAATCAGTGCATTGCCTGCCTCGTCTTCGATGGCGGAGGTCAGGGAGACAAAGTACCTCGTGCCGACGTTGAGAACAGCCACAGGGTGGAAAGTGACAACCTTCCGATCGTCGGAGATCGTGTAGTCGCCGGTGAGCTGCTCTTCACCGCAGTTCTGAACCACAAACGCGGACGGAGTCACGGTGCCCGGGTTGATTCTCTCGCTGAACCGAGCCTCCACGCGAGTCGCCAGCGGGACATCGGCGCCACCGTCCAACGGCGTGACCGCGGTCACGAAAGGTGGTGTCGTATCGCTGGCCAGCGTCAGACGCCCGCCCAGGAGAATCGAGAGAAGTAGCGCCGCCGTCGTACAGGCGAGCCGCTGCCCTTCCCGCCTGCGCAGGATGGGTTGATGCCGCATCAGCGTGTCAGTCGCACACATCGCCAAGACAGTCGGTATCCGTGTCGGTCTGGTCGGGGTTGGGGTTGTTCGGACAGTTGTCGAGGGCATCGACGACTCCGTCGCCGTCGCCATCACCACTTGTCAGGCTGGACACCCAGTA
>Ga0187893_10010703_pt1 | contig 13552 bp, 12 predicted proteins | sample MA1701074metaG_FD_139574 | JGI IMG/M metagenome (GOLD analysis project Ga0187893, IMG submission 139574) | White microbial mat communities from a basaltic lava cave in the Kipuka Kanohina Cave System on the Island of Hawaii, USA - MA170107-4 metaG ...
GATTCCACGCTCCGAAGGAGCGACGGAGCGCACGAGCGCGAGGTCGGCGCCGTCGCCCCTGCCGAGGCGAAATGGTTTTCGCGACGACTCGATTCCACGGGCTCGCGCTCGTGGCTACGGTCCATTGCCCCTGCGGGGCATCCGACGCGCACATCAAGCACGGCCTCGCGCAGATTCGTCGCGGCGTCGATCGAAGCGAGCCGCGCACCGGCCCTTGACGTTCGCGCCGGCGCCACCCGGTTCTGACTCCGGCGAGACGCCGGCACCACCCGGTTCAGACTCCGGCGAGTCAGGCGAGACGCCGGCGCTACCCGGCTCTGACATCGGCGCGACCCAGTTCGCCCGCCTGACCGCAAGATTGAAGGAACTCGGCCTGGCGGTGGGCGCTTAGAGCGCGTCCTGCGACCGGAGGTGTTCTTCCGCCGAGGCAACCACCTCCCGAATGACGGAGTCCATAGGCTTGTTCTTCATCTTGACCCCCGCCGACTGGCTGTGGCCGCCGCCGCCGAACTTCTGGGCCAGTTCCACGACCGTCACCCGCCCCTCGCCGCGAAGGTTAATGCGTATCACCCCTGGCTCCCCCTCGGAAAAAAGCATCGCCAGGCAAACGCCTTTGAGGGCCCGCGGGATTGACACTTGGTCGTCGATGTCGTCGGCCTTGCAGCCCGACTCGCTGATGTCCTGATAGCTCAGATGGCTGTAGGCGATTCGTCCGCCGGCGACGACCGTGGTGTGGTCGTACACCCTGCGCAAAAGCTCGAAGTCGTTGCGCCCCTGCGATCGACAGAGCTGTTCGCCGATGTGGGCCACGTCCGCGCCGGCCTGCACCAGATCGGCCGCCACCCGCAAGCATTCCGCGCTGGTGCTTGGGAGGCTGAATCCGGAGGTGTCACCGTAGACCCCCGAGTAGAGCAGCGAGGCCACTGCGGGAGAGGTCTTCCACCCGAGCGTTTCGACGAGCACCGCGATCATCTCGCAGCAACTGCTGGCATGAGGGTCCACCCAATTGTGCCGGCCGAAGTCGGTGTTGGTAATGTGATGATCAATGTTGAAACTAAGCAATGATCCTTCGAAGTCCGGCGCCGGGCTGATGTTAATCCGCTTGGCCGCGGCGGTGTCGAGCACGAGAACAGCATCGCACGGACCCTCCGGCGACCACCCGGCGACGTGCTGAACGCCCGGGGCCAATTCGAGCATGAACGCCAACTTCTTCGCCACACAATCGGCCGGCAGCCCCACGAGTGGCTCGGCGCCATGTTCCTTCAGCGCCAAGGCCAGGCCGAAGACCGAACCCAGGCAGTCCGCGTCGGGCGTCACATGCCCAACGAGAAATGGCCGGCGAACGCGCCGAAGCTCCTCGACGAACGGCTTGCCGGGCCTTCGGTTGGGTCGGCCTACCGAGTTCGACTTCGCAATTGTCGTTTGGGTATTCACATCCCCGCCTTTCATGGCCGCTTAGGATAGTTGGCTCATTCAACTCACGCCAGAAGCCTCGATAGTGCGACGCCGCCGACCATTTGAAACCTTAACGATCATATCGATCGTGCAGTTTATGTCGTGCCCACGCGCAGAAACGAGGAGTCTGAAACTCCGCAATTCGGCCTTCTTGCTGCACCTTGACTGACCTGCGAAGGGTAGCCAATCGGGGGGGAAAAAACGGCCAGGGTTCGGGTGCGTGCTGGGGGGAAACACGCGGGGCGCCGAAGCCCTGGCCGGGGCTTAGGATATCGCAAGGGCCGGATGATTCAAGGCAAAAACGCGAACTCAATCGGTAGGCATAGGCCGCGTTTCAGGTTGAGCTTTCAACATAACTTTCCACGGCATATATCGTTAAGCCGCGTGCGGTCCAACACGGCACCAAGCGCAGGAAACCGCCGACTCACCGATTAACCAACGAAAGCACAAGACTCACCAGCAACCCGATTGCGACGATAGTGGCGACTGCCGAGCCAACAGGCCACCGAAAGCGATATAGCCGGGCCAGGTGCCGGAGATATTGCACTTGCTGCCGAAACGTCAGCTTGCTTTTCCCATGCAGGCGATCCGAAAAATCGATGGGAATCTCCACCACCCTTCGGCAGCGGGCCTTGATGAGAATTTCCAACGCGATTTTGTAGCCGATGGGATTGAGCCCCGCGGCCTCGGCCGCCTTCAACGTTGCCCGCTCAATGCAGAAGAAGCCGGCCATCGGATCGCGCGCGGCGGTCAATGGCCGAGCCAGCAGCGTGGCCACCTTTGAGTTCAGTTCGCGGAACAGGCCCCAGTCGTCCTGGGTCTTGCCGCCATCCGTGTAACGCGAGCCGATCACGAAATCGGCCTCGCCCGAGGCGATGGGGGCGATGACCGCCGGCGCCGACTCCGGCGGGTGCGACAGATCGGCGTCCATGCAGAGCAGGATGTCGTGCCTGGCCTCGGCGAATCCGCGTAGGACGGCCGATGAGAGCCCCCGCTCGCCCCTACGGGTGATGATCCGCACCGCACCTTCGCGAGAGAGCTCGGCGACGGCTTCTTCGCTGCCGTCGCGGCTGTCGTCATCTACGAAGATGATCTCCGCCTGGAGGTTGGCCGCGCCAAGCGCCGCGAGCAGCCGGCGCGTCAGGATCGGGATGTTCTGGGCCTCTTGATACGTCGGGACGACGATGGATATGGGCATTGCGGCCATCGGCGGCGGATTGTAGCCAGCCGTTGGGAAGAGCGGCTACTACCTCCCTCGTGCCTGCGTTCAGCATTGCCTATCGAGACTGCCAGTTGCCGCGGACGACGTAGCGCTGCGAGGTCAATTCCTCGAGGCCCATCGGCCCGTAGGCGTGCACCTTCGAGGTGCTGATTCCGATCTCCGCCCCGAGGCCTAGCTGAAATCCATCGTTGAATCGCGTGGAGGCATTGACCAGGGTGCACGAGGCCTGCACCTCGTCGAGGAAACGCTGCTGACTCGTCGGATCATTGCTGAGAATCGCCTCGGTATGGTTGGAGCCGTAGCGTCGAATGTGGGCGATGGCCGCATCCACGTCGCCGACCACTTTACAGGCCAGAACCAGTTCCAGGAACTCCCGACCCCAATCATCCTCCCGCGCGGCGATCGCCTTCGGCGCTAGGCCGCACACAACCGAATCCCCCCGCAGCTCGACGCCCTCGGCCTTCAATCGGGCGGCCAATTTGGGTACGAAGGCGGCGGCAATCTGCTCATGCACCAGCACCGCCTCGACCGCGTTGCAGGTCGCGGGAGCAGAGGCCTTGGCGCTGGTACAGATGTCCACGGCGCGATCGAGGTCGGCCGACACATCGACGAAAATGTGGCAGACCCCCTGGAAGTGTTGCACCATCGGTATTCGCGAATGCTCGTGCACGAACCGGAGGAGCTCGACGCCCCCGCGCGGTATTACCAAGTCGATGTAGGCGTCGAGCCTCAGCAACGCCTTCATCTCGTCGCGGTCCGACGCCGCTAGCAGGCTCAGCGCCTCCCGCGCCACGCCGTTTGCCTCGAGCGCTGCCCACGCCAACGAGCCCAGGGCCCGGTTGGACTCAATTGCCTCGCGCCCGCCCTTGAGAATGCAGGCATTGCCGGCCTTGAAGCACAGCGCGAACGCGTCGATGGTCACGTTCGGCCTCGCCTCGTAGATCATCATCACGACGCCCAGCGGGCAGCGCACCTTGGCCACCGACAGCCCGTTGGCGGCCTGGTATTGACGCGTCACCTGGCCGACCGGATCATCCAGCGCCGCAACTTGACGCACGCCCTCCGCCATCTGCCGCACCGACGCTGCCGTCAGGCAAAGCCGCTGGAGCCTGGCCTCGGGCAGACCGGCCGCGCCCGCCGCGGCAACGTCGCGTTCATTCGCCTTCAGGATGACCGCGGCGTCTTGCTCCAACCGGGCCGCGAGGTCCATCAAGACGGCGTTCTTCGACTCGGTCGAGAGCCGTGCCACCGCGCGCGACGCCTCGCGGGCCTGTCGGGCGAGATGCTCCACGGCGACGGACCGGCCCGCCGCAACATCACGATTCGAGGACGACGAGGTCATCACGGTTGACGATCTCCTTGATGTATTCATAACCGAGAATCGCCTTCACCTCGCTTTGCCTGCGCCCCTTGAGGCGGTTGATCTCGTGCGAGGAATAAGAGACCAGCCCCACGGCGAAGGTGCCGCCGTCTGCATCGCGCAGATCAACCCTAGCCCCCATCGGGAACCGTCCATCCACTCCGACAATGCCGGACGGCAATAGACTCGCCCCTCGCCGCACGATAGCCTCCCGCGCCCCGGCGTCCACCGACAGACTCCCAAGCGATCGGGCCCGCACGGCGATCCACTGCTTGCGGGCGCTGAGCTTCTTGGCTCGCGGCAGGAAGATCGTCCCCAGCTCCTCGCCGGCAAGCAGGCGCGAGCAAATTCGCGGTTCGAGGCCGTCGGCGACGATGGTGGCCACACCCCAATGCCGGGCCAGGTGAGCCGCCGAGACCTTTGCCACCATGCCGCCGACGCCGGAGTCGCTGGTCGTCCGGCCGATGTGCCTGTCGATCGACGATCCCAGGGCCACCGTCGGTATGACCTCGCCTTTGCCGCCATCCGCCATCAAGCCTTTGGCCACGCTTAGCAGGATCAAGAGCTGCGCCGTGACCAGGTTCGTGACCAGGGCCGCGAGGTGGTCGTTGTCGCCGACCCGCGTCTGGTCGGTTGATAGGGCGTCATTTTCATTGATGATCGGAACGATGCCTCGCGCGAGCAGCACTTGCAACGTGTGTCGAGCGCTGAGGAACCGCTGGCGGTTCTCGATGTCCTCGGCGCTCAAGAGAAGCTGGGCCAGTTGTATCCGGTGTCGCCCAAATGCCCTGCCGAGGGCGGCCATCAATTTCGGCTGGCCGACCGATGCCGCTGACTGCCGCTCCAACACGGCTGTCGGCGTGCGCTGAAGCCCCATCAACCGGTAGCCCGATGCGATGGCCCCGGACGACACCACGACGACCTCGACCCCGCGTTGACGCAGGGCCGCCACGTCCGCCGCGAGACGACTGACCGCCTGGGGTTGCAGCCGCCCGGTGCCGGCAATGACGGCGCTGCCCACCTTCACCACCACCCTGTTGACGTTGCCGAGGTCCCGCATGGGCCGTTATTCCGAATGGATGACCTGGGTGTCGTAGGCCAGGGCCATCCCGGCCGGCAGCTCGCGATTGGTCGCTTCGTGGGCAAGCTCGTGGGCGATGTGGGTGAAGAACGTCCGCCGCGCGGCGATTCGCCGGGCATGATCGACGGCCTGGTCCAGATTGAAGTGCGTCGGATGCGGCCGCTTTCGCAGCGCGTCCAGAATGAGCACGTCGAGCCTCTCCAGGAGCAGCCACGACTCCGCGGGAATCCGGCTCACGTCGGTGCAATAGGCGAAATCGCCCACCCTGAATCCCAGCACCGGCAACTCGCCGTGCAATAGCGGGATCGGCGTGACCCTTCGTCCGCCGATCTCGATGGGGCCGTCGATCCGGTGCAACGTCAACCGCGGCTTGGCCGACGGGTAGTCCGGGTCCTCGTCGAAGACGTACTCGAACATGGCCCGCAGACGCTGTAGCGTCGCCTCCTGGCCGTAGCAGGGAATGGCGGCATCCTGGACCCAGTTGAATCGGCGAATGTCGTCCAGGCCGGTGACGTGGTCCACGTGATGATGCGTGAACAGAACGGCGTCCACCCGCCGCACGTCATTGGCCAGACACTGGAGCCGAAGCTCCGGCGCGGTATCGACCAGGAGCGTCGTCTTGCCATAGCGAATCGTGACGCTCGGCCGCGTTCGCCTGTCCCGCGGATCGCTCGAGGTGCAGACGGCGCAATCGCAGGCGATCATCGGCACGCCGTGTGACGTGCCGGAGCCCAGAACCGTGACCGTGATGCTGTCATCCGCCATTTTCTCGGCATTATACGCCCCCAGACCGCCTTGCCGATGAACTGCATAGCGACCTTTCACTCCGCGAATCAACGGGAGACGTCGCCGTGCCAGCCACGCTTGCCGCCGCCGTTGTCCTTGCCCTGGGGCAAACATCGCCAGGCCAGGTGCGCGATCCCGTCGCTTGGCAATCGGCACTCGACCGCGCCGGCTTCTCTCCGGGGATCATTGATGGAAAGCTCGGGCCGAAGACGACCGTCGCGCTTGCGGCCTTCCAGCGGTTTTCGGGACTTGCGGCGACCGGTCGGCCGGATGCCGCCACGCGCAAATCGCTCTCGATCGACGCCCAGCCGGCCCTGGTTCGCTATGCCCTGACCGAAGCCGACAGGCGACAGGTTGGGCCGTCTCCGACGGATTGGAACGCCAAGTCGAAGCTTAAACGCCTGGGCTATAAATCCCTCGCCGCGCTTGTCGCCGAGCGCGGCCATTGCACGATTGCGCTGGTGGCCGCACTCAATCCAAAGCTTCACGTGGACCGCCTTCGCCCGGGCGACGTCGTGATTCTTCCGAACGTCGCCGGCTCCGGAATCTCGCCGCCGGTGGCCCGCATCACGGTCGATCTCGATCACAAGAGCATCCAGGCACTCGATGCCAAGGGCAGGGTGGTGGGCCTATTCCATTGTTCGATCGCCAAGAAGCGCGAGAAGGCCCCGCGCGGGAGGTGCCGGGTCGTCGCCATCGCCAGGGAGCCCGAGTACATCTTCGACCCCAAGATGTGGCCCGAGGTCAAGAACGTCGACCGAAAGTTGGTCATCGCGCCGGGGCCGCGCAATCCCGTCGGCCTTTGCTGGATCGGTCTCTCCCTGGACGGCTATGGCATCCACGGCACGCCGGAGCCGGAGCTGATCGGCAAGACCGGCTCGCACGGCTGCATTCGACTGACCAATTGGGACGCTCTGCGATTGGCAAAGATGGTCCGCGTCGGCACGCCGGTCGAGTTTCACCCCGCCGACAAACGCTCCGCGCTGCGCCTGGCGCCGAGCGAAACAAGGTCGGCCGAGGTCGCCGCCTCACCACGAGAAACGCAGACCGGCCACCAGGACGTATTCGGTCTCCGGCCGGTTGTCGAGGTCTCGCCAGACCGGCACTTGGAGTGACAGCTCCAGCGCCCATCTCGTCGCCTCATACATCAGGCCGGGCGACAGCAGCAACTCGTTGTCGCCGTTCGTCTCATAGACGCCGTTGGCCTCCAGCATGGCGTACCACGCGCCTGCGGTGTCGGCGGAGTACTCAACGGGTGCCAGACGATAGAGATAGGCGCCGTTGTAGCGGAACACGTCGGCGGTGGACATGCCGGGTGAGATTTGTCCCTCCGATGGGACACCCGCTGTGGTAAAGGTCCACTGGACATTGGCGTTCAGACCGTGTCGTCCGGAGACGCGGGTCAGGGCGAGGCCGATGAGCGGGTTGTAGGCGTCGTTGGTAAATGGAGCGTCGCCGGTTCGGATTTCGCTGCCGCCCAAGAGGCTAATGCGCGTCGTGTTCACCGGCCCTGCGTCATCCTGGTAGAACCGCCACTTGACCAGCGCGGTCACGTCTCCGACGCCCTGGTCACGCTCCACCCGATCACCCAAATCGTACGACCGGCGGCGAAACACGACCGGAGTGCGCAGGCTCAGCGACAGGTCCTTCGTCAGCCCATAGTCGAGGCGGCTGAGCAGAATCGCGTCTCGCGTCTGTCCCCGAGCATCGCGCCGGCCGGCGTCCAGGTCCAGGCTGTAGAACCGAAACTGCTCGATCAGCGTGGCGTGGCCGGGCGAGGGCTGGGTGGCCGCGTCCTGGTTGATGGGCGCCTGGCCGTAGGAATGAGACGAATTGACCGCAGCCCCTAGACCCGACAAGAGCAGGCAGGCTGGCAGCGGGAATCTGATTTGGCACATTGACAGGACTCGCAGGAGCAGAGACCGCACAGGACCGTCGACATGCTCTCGGGCATCTGGATGTTGGTCAGCGTGAAGCCGCTGGCGACGATCGCTCGGGCCAGCTGGTCCTTCGTCGGTGGGTTCGAGTCCGCCAGAGCCGCCGTCACCTTACCGTTGCCGAGGTCGACTCTGACGGCCCGGACGCCTGGCAACTCTTTCAATTGCTGGTCAATATTGTGGGCACAGAGGGGGCATCCCAGGCCGGTGACCCACAGGGTCGCGACCGGCGCATTCTCGGGGAACGAGCCCGCGACGCCCATAGCCGACTCGTTGGCAACCACCAGAGAGGAGCACTGCCAACAGGAATGAGGAGACTCCATGGGGTGCAAAGGGCCTGCATATCGATTTGATCCACTTGTGAAACACCATAAGCTCTTCCTCCACGAGGATATTTCATCATAGTCGATCCTTACGCGGGAAGCAACGGCGACGCCCGGACTGGTAGAATACCAGACCGTGAATGACCGCTGGCTGATAACCATCCTGCTCCTCGTCTGCGGGTTCCAGCTTTGGGCGGCCCACTACTACACCGTCTTCGACGACGAAGCCTTCAGTTGCAATCGCTACGTCATGCCGGCCGGAGAGTTGGTGGGCGCGCTCTGGAACGGCGTTGAGCCGGATCCGCCGCTCTACTACCTGCTCCAACACGCGTGGATCAGCGTCTTCGGCGTTGGGCCGGTCGGTCTGCGAGGGCTCTCCATCCTCTGCTTTCTGACCGGCCTGCTGGTGGTTCGCGAAGCCGGCGAGGCCTGGTTCGATGCCCCGACGGGCCGGGCGGCATCGCTGCTGTGCGCCTTGCATCCCGCTCATCTGTTCTTCGGGTTTGCCGGGCGATGGTACGCGACCATGTTCTGCCTGGTGGCCGCGCTATTGTGGGTCTCGCGGCTTTTGAGCCATGCGCCTCCGGAGCACCGATGGAGATGGATCGTCGGCTGGGCAGTCACCGCGGCGGCGATCTGCTACACCAACTACTTCGGACCGGTCGTGGTCGGCCTGGTGTGGATGGTGTGCATCGTTCGGGCCGCTGGTCGCCGCCCGTGGCTCCTCGCGGCTGCCCTCGCGGTTATCCTCTACGCCCCGTGGCTGCCGCCTTTCTGGCGGCAAGTGGTCTTGTTTCCGCCGATCGGCGGACCGTGGCAGTCCTATCTCGCCACGGCCGGCAGAACGCTCGTGGCCCTATTGGCCGGCAACCTCGCCGCCCCCGATGCCTGGTGGGTGTGGGTTCCGATGGCCCTCTTCGTCGGCGGCTCAGTCCTGCTCTTAGCGAGGATGTGGGCCGACATGTGGCCGTTGGCCGTCGTCGCCTTCGGCGCCCTCGTCGCCGGCATCGTCTCCCGCACCATGATCGACAAGTACGTCATGTGTTTCAGTGGCGTCGCGGTGTTGCTGGGGGCGGCCCTGCTGGTTCGCGGCTGGACGCGATGTCCTGCGATCGCCCGCGCCACCATCGTCGGGCTGGCCGCGGCCTGGGCCGGCTGTGCCGTCCACGGCGTGACGCATAAGCATTGGTCGAGCCTTCGTTGGCTGGACCCCTTTGAAAGCGTGGTGCTGGAGTGGCTGAACGATTCCGAAACGCCGCCGATCCTCGATTGGGCGGTGTCGCATCCCTCCGGGCGATACTATCTGGCCTGCCAGGTGGCCATCGACGTCGATCATCCTTGGCGAATCACTCCCGCCCATTGGCGGACCTACGCCGGGCCTCCTGATGGGTCAGACGGTCGCCGCCTCATCACGACCGGCACGCCGAAGTCATTGGCCGCGCGAATCGAGGTCGATCCGCCGCGGAAAATCGTGGTCATGCAGACCGCCGGATTCGCCGAGGATGCCGACTGGGACAGATTGCAGTCATTGCTCAACCGGTTCTACGATCCGGTGCGCCAGCGGGACTACCTTGACGACACCGCCGCGGCCTGGAAAGACCGGCTCGATCCACGGTTCCGCCATCCGGCCCGTCGAATCACCATGACGCTGTGGAAGCGAATTGGGCCGTGAGGCCGGCCTAGCCTCGCTCGACCGAGTAGTTCGGCGCGGGGGCCGACGTGGCGGGTTCCTGACTCGCACCCCGCTGATACTTCGCCGCCAGTTCCTTCTTACCCCAACGCTCATATAGATCGACGATGCGCAGTCTCGCACGGCGCTTGCGATGGACAGGGGCCTCCTTGTCGCGCTTGATGCGGTCATAGGCCGACAAGAGCAGCGGCTCGGCCTCTTCGTACTTTCCCTGGCGGGCCAAGGTTTCGCCGAGCAGGCTCTTGGCTTCATCGGCAACTGGAAGATCGGGATCGGCCTTCTCGCGCACGGCGATCGACTCGCGGAGCAGGGCCTCGGCCTCGGTGTATTTTTCCTGGCGCAGTCGCAGCGAACCCAGCCCCGCAAGCGTCGGCGCGACGTCGGGGTGGTCCGGGGGGAGCATCGCCCGCTGTTGGCCGAGCGCCTTCAGGTAGAACGACTCCGCTTCCTTGAAGTCGCCGGCATCGACCAGCCCCGCGGCCAGGCGGCGATAACCGGCGAGGGTGTGCGGATGTTGGTCGCCGAATTGTTCTTTCAACAGACGCAGGGCCCAGCGAAGCTGGGGAACCGCCGGACCGTAATTGCCATCCGGTGTGTTAGCATCGATCGCGCCATAGAGCCGCGGAACTTTTCCGTGTGGCTTCTCATCGATCAATTGCCCATAGACCGCGAGCAGTTCTGCCCTCAGGGCATGGGCCGAATTCTCGTCGTCCCGCTGTTTCGCGAGCGAGGCGAGGCTCCAAAGCGCCTCGAGGACCGGCACGCTGGTCTCGCCGTGCAACTCGCGGCGAATCGCCAACACGGCCTCTAGATGCGGTTCGGCGCCGGCGAAGTCGCCCAGCGAGCGATAGGACTCGCCGATGATCCGGCGAGCCTCGCATTCCACCTTGTCGGAATCCTTCAGCGCTCCCTCGTCCAGGCGGCGGGTCGCGCCATCCAGTGCCTCATGAAGCAACACCCCATCCTCGGACACCGGCCGGCCGTGATCGGTCAGGGCCGCGAACAGGAACTCTGCCAGTTGCTTGCCGCGTGCCACGTCCTCGAGGGCGCTCTTGGCGACGCCCTCGGCCGTCTTTCGCTGCTTCTGCTCCGTCATGCGCTCCAGGTCCACCACCCGGAGCTTGGCCTGTCCGACCTGGAGCGACAGGGCGCTGCGGACCGCCAGCCAGCCGACGACGCAAAGCGCGGCGAAGAGCAGGATGCAAAGGAGCACGAGGCAATTCGTCAGGAGGCGATTCGGCCGCCCGGCGTTCGACGCGCCGACTCCGCCGATGGGCCCACTCGTCTGATCGCTTCGTGGCATCAAGTCGGTCAAGCTCAATCCGCTCCACGCGCCGCCGACCTTCAAGGCCGCGATTTGAGGATCTTCGGCTCCAGCGAATGCACCGCCTCGATCAGCGCGGAGCGCATCAAGGGCGCGCCGCCGCTATGGCCCGCGGCCTCGACAAACACCAGGCGCGAGCCGGCAATCGCCTTGTGCAACTGGAGGGCGACGCGCGGAAGGCAGATCACGTCGTAGCGGCCGTGGACGATCACGGTCGGAATGCTTGAAAGCTTGCCGGCATCATGAAGGAGCCGGCCCTTCTCCAGGAAGCAGTTGTTGGCCATGTAGTGGTTTTCCAACAGGGCGAAGTTGTAATAGTCGAATTCGCCAAGTATGGATTCGACTTCCTCGTCGGTGGTCTGGAGTGCGCCCACCTTGGTCTCGTAGGCGGCCCAGGCCCGGCCGATCTTTTCCTTCAGATCGAGCCTGCCGTCCCTCAGCATGTTCAAGAGTTGTCGGGGGTAGTTCTTCTTGTCGGGATCGGGAACCACGTCCACCAGCCTGGCATAGACGTCCGGGAAATAGTCGCCGACCCCGCCGTGATAGAAATGGTCGATCTCCTGTTTCGTCCCCAGGAAGATGCCGCGTATCACCAGGGAATCGACTCGATGGGGGAAGCGCTCGGCGTAGGCCAGGGCCAATGTCGAGCCCCATGAGCCGCCGAAGACCTGCATCTTCTCGATGCGCAGGTGCTCGCGGAGCTTCTCCATGTCCTCCACGAGGTCGTCCGTCGTGTTCTCCCGCAATTCGTTGACCGGCTTGCTTTTGCCCGCCCCGCGCTGGTCGAAGAGGACGATGTGGTATTTCTCGGGGTCGTGGAACCTGCGGAGATTCGGATAGCTGCCCCCACCGGGCCCCCCGTGGAGAACCATCACCGGATGTCGCAGCGGGTTGCCGCACGCTTCGAAGTAGATTTCGTGCCGGTCGCTGACCTTAAGATAGCCCGTGCGGTACGGCTCGATCGCCGGGAAGTAGTCGCGCAGCGTCTGGGCGTTCGCCGCCGGGACGATGCAGGCAGACCAGAGGATTATTGCCATTACGCTGCGCCGCATGAAGCCCTCGTTAATTCCGCCGATGCCATTGCCGCCCTCGCCGCTCGAACATGCTACCGGCGAGAACGCCGCGGCGGCAAGCCGATCGACGCCGAGCGGAGAATGCGACCGCGGCAGCGGGACCGGCGACCGTCAGCGCCTCCGGAGGATAAAGATCATCTCCGGCCCCATGGAGACGAAGACCTCCACAAACACCGGAAGCCTCTCCACCCCGACGCAGTGGCCGATCAGCTCGACGGCCTCCGCGGTCGTCCAGTTGTGAAAGTGAATGCTGTAGTCCATCTTCATGAGTTCGGCCACGCGGCCGGCAACGGCCTCCTCGGTCGAATAGACCCGCCCAAACGTCGGCTCGACGTGGCGGACCCACTCGACGAAGTGCATCTCCCGGCTCCAGGCGGGGCCCTCCCGGCGATCCCGAACGACGTGGTCCAGGGTCGTGGTGGGCCGGTCGTGATCGAAGGTGAACCTTTTGTCCGGCACGGCCAGATAAGCGACGCCTCCGGGCCGAAGGACGCGCACCATGTTCTTCATCGCCCCGATGGGGTCCTGGCAGTGCTCCAGGAAATGGTTGGCGACGACGAACTCCTGCGAACCGTCGCCGAGGGTCGAGAGCCGCTCCCCCTCGTCGATTAGGTCCACCTCCACGAGCGGACAACCATTTAGCTCCGGGTATTGCAGGCGAAGTTGATCGCGGCTGAGCCGGTCCACGTACCGCACCGAGGCTTCCGCCGGCACCTTCAGGGGATTCTGAAGGGCGCCGATCTCAATCCCCGAACCTCTAAGGTAGGCGGCCGCGAGACTCTCCCGGCTGAGCAGGTCCGCCACGGAGCTCGGGGCCCCATCGCCGGACCGCCCACCCAAGAGCCGCTTCAAGCGCGTGATCGTGCCGGTCATTTCCGCCTGCCTTCCATTCCCAGCAGCGGAGATTATCAGGCGAGGCCTGGTCCACCTCAATCGGCTGGTACGTTCGTCGTTTGGCCGGCGAAGCTACATGTGAGCGCGGCTTGGTATGAATCCGCTCGGTTCGATCGGACGTGCGCGACGGATGCCCCGCAGGGGCGACGGACCGTAGCCACGGACGCGAGCCCGTGGAATCGAGTCGTCGCGAAAACCATTTCGCCTCGGCAGGGGCGACGGCGCCGACCTCGCGCCCACGGCGTTCCGCCGCTCCTTCGGAGCGGACATCACGATGATCGCTTACATCCACGGGCTTGCGCCCGTGGCTGCATTCCTCCGCTCCTTCGGAGCGATGAAGCGCCGCGGTCTGAATGCCGTGTGCAGATTGACAGGTCGGGCCGTTGGCCGATTGAACTCAACGGACC
>Ga0187893_10010704_pt1 | contig 13552 bp, 12 predicted proteins | sample MA1701074metaG_FD_139574 | JGI IMG/M metagenome (GOLD analysis project Ga0187893, IMG submission 139574) | White microbial mat communities from a basaltic lava cave in the Kipuka Kanohina Cave System on the Island of Hawaii, USA - MA170107-4 metaG ...
GCGCCGCGGCGGCCTCGGCGCCGGGGTCCTCGCCCATGCGGACGAGCACGGCCAGGTGGCCGGGCTCCGGCCCGAGCGGATCCGCGAGGCCGGCGAAGAGGAGGGCGCCCCCCGGGGAGAGGGCCGCGCCGGCGGCCGCCTCCTGCCGGGAGAGGACCGGCGCCCCGATCGCCTCCGCGGCCCCGGCGGGCCCGGGGACCGCCGTGCGCACGGTCAGCCCGACGACGACGGCGCCGTCCGCCGCGTACCAGGCGAGCCCGCTCACGCTCAGCCCCGCGGAGTCCCCCGCGGCCCCGCCCTCGCGCGGCCGGAGCGCGTCGACCCGGAACCCCCTTCGCTCGGGCACCCGGAAGGACGCCTCCGCCGGCGCCGCCGCGGAGCCCCCGAGCGCCTCGTGGACCGCCGCCGCGGCCGCAGCGTCGAGGACCGCGACCGCCCCCGCCCCGCCCGGGACCGGCGCCAGCGTGCGCCCCGACTTCGCGAGGAGGGCGACCAGACGCTCCGGATCCGCCGGGAGCCCCGCGACGCGGACCGGGAGCGAGCGGGTCGGCGGCGCCTCGAGCCCGGCGATCGCCTTCGCCGCCGCCTCGAGCGCCATCGGCCCGGCGCGCGTCACGAGGACCGAGCCGACGCTCTCCAGCACCGCGCCCGGAGCGCGCCACGCCGCCGGCTCCACGGCGCCCCGGAACGCCGCCTCGAGGAGCGGGCCCGGCGGCGGGACCTCCGCCGAGAGCACGAAGCCGCGCGGCGGAGCGCCCCCCTCGGGCGACGGGGGCAGCGAGTCCCGCTGGGCGCGGAGCAGGGGGCCGAGGGGGAAGACGCGGAGGGTCGCGCCGCCGGCCTCGGCGGCGCCGCCGGCCCGTTCGAGCAGGCCGCGCACGACGGACTGGAGGTCCGGCGGCTCGCCGGGCACGGGGCCCGCCGGCGCCGGCGCGCGCCGCGCGGAGCCGGCCCTCCCCGCGGCCTCGTCGAAGAGGCGGGACGCCTCGGCGCGCACGCCCTCGAGGCGCGCGGCGAGGTCGGGGCGGTCGTCGATGCGCGAGAGGGCGCGGTCGAGGCGCTCCATCGCCGCGCCGGCGTCGCCCCCGTCGAGCAGCCGGCGGCCCTCCTCGACGTGGACCGCGGCCTCCGCCCGCACGCGGCCGGCCTCCATCTCCTCGGCGATGGCGAGCACCTGGAGGACGCCGGCGACGAGCGGCTCCCCGTCGAGGGGGGCGCTCAGGCGCGCGAGGAACTCCCGCGCGGGGGCGTTCTGGGGATCGAGGTCCACGGCGTCGCGGAGGAACCGCCGCGCGTCCTCGAACCGCCCGGCGGCGTAGGCCTCGCGCCCGTAGCGGGTCCACTCGACCGAGAGGACCCGGGCCGCCTCGGCCTCCTCGCGGCGCCGCTCCTCGCGCTCGCGCTCCGTGAGCGAACCGAAGCCGCCCCGCGCGGTCCGCTCCGCGTCCCGGATCTCCCCCTGGAGCGCGCGCAGCGCCGCCTCGCGCTCGAGGAGGGCGGACCGGAGCGGGTCCACGTCGGCGCTCGTTCGGAGCGCCTCGTCGAGGCGGCGGCGGAGGCCGAGGACCTCCTCCTCGACGGCGCGCCGGCGGCGGCGCAGGGCGAGGATCTCCTCCGGCTCCGCCGAGGGGCCGGGGTCGCCGAGGGAGCGGAGCAGGTCGCCCGCGGCCTCCCGCGCGCCGGCGACGGAGGCGGACTCCGGGTCGTCGAGGATCGACTGGAGCGTCTCGCGCGCCTCGTCGCCGCGGCCGAGCCGGCGGAGCAGGCCCGCGGCGCGCACCCGGGCCGACGCCCGCCGCGCCGGGTCGGCCGTCGCCGCGGCGGTGCGGAAGGCGCCGAGCGCGCCCTCGAGGTCCCCGAGCGCCTCCTCGAGCCGCTGGCCCCGGGCGAAGGCCGCGTCGGCGTCGGGGTCGGAGGGGACCGCCGCGGCGGCCGCGGCCGCGAGGAGGAGCGCGCCCAGAGCCGCCGCGGCGCGGCCGCGGGTCACGCGTCGTCCCCGGGCGTGAAGCGGTACCCGACGCCGCGGACCGTCCGGATCCAGCGCGGCTCGTCGGGGTCGTCGCCGATCTTCTGCCGGAGCTTCTGCACGAAGTTGTCGATGGTGCGCGCGGTGCCCTCGTACTCCCAGCCCCAGACCCGGTTGAGGATCTGGTCCCGGGAGACGACCACGCCCTTGTTGCGGACGAGGTAGCGGAGGAGCTCGAACTCCTTCGGGGAGCACTCCTGCTCCTTCCCCTTCACGCGCAGGACCCGCGCGGCGAAGTCCACCTCGCAGGTGCCGAAGGAGAAGGGCTTCTCCTCGTGGGCGAGGGCGCGGCGCCGGCGGAGCGCCGAGCGGACCCGGGCGACCAGCTCCTTCACGCCGAAGGGCTTCGCGATGTAGTCGTCGGCGCCGAGGTCGAGGCCCGTGACGCGGTCCTGCTCCTGCCCGCGGGCCGACACGATGAGGATCGGGAGCGCCGGGTCGTGGCGGCGGATCGACCGGCAGATCTCCAGGCCCGAGGGCCCGGGCAGCATCACGTCGAGGAGCACCAGGTCGGGCTTCTCCCGGAACGCCGCCTCCAGCCCCTCCTTCCCGGTGGCCGCGGTGACGACGCGGTAGCCCTCGAAGGAGAGGTTGCGCTGGATCCCGAGCCGGATGCTCGGGTCGTCCTCGACGACGAGGATCGTCTCCATCAGGCGCCCTCCCGCGCGGGCGGGGCGGCCGGGAGGTCCAGCACGAACCGGCTCCCGCCCCCGCCGGCCTCCTCCACGCGCACGCTCCCCCCGTGGGCCTCCGCGATGCGCTTCACGAGGGCGAGCCCGAGACCGGCGCCCTCGGCGTCCTCGCCCGCCGCGCCGGGGAGCCGGTAGAACTCCTCGAAGACCCTCTCCCGTTCGACGGACGGGATGCCCGGCCCGTTGTCCTCGACCTCCCAGCGGGCCCCGCCGGCCGGCCCCGCGGCGGCGCGGAGGAGGATGCGCTTCGACCCGGCGGGCGTGTACTTCCGCGCGTTCTCGAGGAGGTCGAGGAGGGCCTGCGTCGCGGCGTCGCGATCGAGGGAGACGGGGGGCAGCGCGTCGGGGGCCTCGAGCCGGAACTCGCAGGGCTCGTCCCCGAGGCGCCCCCGGAAGACCTGCGCCGCCTCTCGCGCGACCTCCGCAGGGTCGCACTCCTCCCGGCGGAGCGGCCGCGTCCCCGCGGAGAGCCGCGAGAACTTGAGCACGCGGTGGACGAGGCGCTCGAGGCGCTTCGCCTCGCGGTCGACCACGTCGAGGCACTCCCGCCGCGCCTCCTCCGTGGGGGCGCGCCCGTCGCGGAGCGTCTCGACGAACATCCGGATCGAGGTGAGCGGCGTCTTGAGGTCGTGGGACACGCCGGAGACGAAGTCCGCCTTCATCTGCGCGAGGCGCACCTCCGACCGGACCATGCGCAGGACGAGGAGGCTGCCGAGGCCGAGGGCGAGGGCCGCCGCGGCGAACAGCCCGAGGACCAGGTTGCGCGCGCGGGCGGCCTCGCGGTCGAGGAGGGCGGGGTCGGAGAGGAACGCCTCGGCCACGACGGCCCCCGCGGGGAGCGGGATCGGGAGCGAGGCGAGGACCGCGCGGCCCGGCTCCGGGGCGGGGTCGCCGTCGAGGGGCCGGCCATCGGGGGCCAGGGCGCGGACGGCGACGCCCTCGTGCACGGCGAAGTCCGCGAGCAGCGGGCGGAGGATCGAGGCGCGGACCGATTCCGCGTCGGCCTGGAACGCGACGACCGACCCGGCGGCGCCGGCCGCGACGCAGAAGGAGAGCGGCCGCCCGTCGGGCGCGGCCGCCTCGACCCAGCGGGGCCCGCCCGCCGCGGCCGCGGCGCGGATCGCGTCCCGGACGGCCGGGGAGCGGACGACGTCGGCGTCCCGGTCCGAGCGGTCGAGCGCGTCGAGGCCCTCGCGCAGGTGCGCGCGCTCGGCCGGCGCGAGCAGCTCCGCCGCGGCCTCGGCCGCGCGGCGCGCGTCGGCGGCCTCGGACGCCCCCGTGGACGGCGCGAAGGGGGCGCGGACGAGCGCCCGGCGCCAGGCCAGGACCGCCTCGACGAAGCCGGTCCCCGCCCCCGGGGCGCGGGCCTCCGCGCGGCGGCGCCAGACCTCGGCGGCGGCCGCGGCGGCGCCCGCGCCGAAGGGGTACTCTCCCTCGACGGCGGCGTCCGGCCACCGGTCGAGGAGGCGCTCGCAGGCGCGGAGCGCGAGGGTGTCCTCCCCGGCCGCGAGCGCGGCGCGCGCCGCGAGCCGGAGCGCGCGGGCCCCGGCGAGCGGGTCGGCCGTCGCCTCGCCGGCGGCGAGCGCCTCCCGGGCGGCGTCCCCCGCGCCGCCGTCGCGCTCGGCGAGGGCGGCGAGGGCGGAAAGGCGTGCGCGGAGGGCGGCGTCCTCCGCCGCCGGCGCCGCGCGCGGCGCGACGACGACGACGCCGGAGCCGTCCACCACCGAGTCGTCGGGCAGGATGGCGAAGCCCCGGCGGAAGACCGGGGGCTGGAGCGGGGCGGCGGCGGCCTCGGGCCCGGTCCCCCGCGCGCAGGCGTCGGCGACCGCCGTCTCGGCGCGGGCGAGGGACTCGAGGGCGGGCTCCGAGAGGCCGCGGGCGAGGGCGAGCGCCGCGAGCGTCCGGAGCCCCTGCTCCGCCTCCGCCCGCTGCGAGCGCGCCGCCTTGAGCCCGAAGGCCGCCAGCGCCACGGTCTGGAGGAGGACCAGGATCGCCAGCGCCGCCGCGACCCTCGCGTCCCGGGGAATCCTCGACCACCACGCCCGCATGGAGCCCCTCATGGTAGCGGGGCGGGTCACGGCGGCGTCACCCCGACCGGGCGCGAAGGGAGGCGAGGTCGGCCCAGCCGTAGGCGACCTCCGGGAGGGCGGCGCCGCCGATCTCGATCTCCTTGGCGGCCACGACGCGGCCGCCGAGCCCCTCGTAGAAGGCCCGCCCCGGGGCGTTGTCGCGGAGGACCCAGAGCACGAGCGAGATCGCGCCCCGCGCCGCGAGGGCGTCGGCGAGGCGGAGGAGGAGGCGGCGGCCGAGGCCCCGGCGACGGCGGTCGCGGAGGACGTAGAGGGCGTAGACCTCGGCGTCGAAGCCGCCGGGCGCCCGGCGCGCGGCGCCGCCGCAGGCGAAGGCCACGATCCTCCCCTCCTCCTCGGCGACGAGGGTGGTCGTCCCGCCGGCCTCCAGGTTGCCGAGCCGGCGGGCGGCCCACTCCTCCTCGCGCATCCCGTCGAGGAAGGCGTCCGGGACGATGCCGCGGTAGGCGTCGCGCCAGGAGGCGACCTGCACCCGCGCGATCGCGGCCGCGTCCGCGGGGACCGCCGCGCGGACGACGGCGCCGCCGGGTCGGGTCGTCGGGTCCATCCCTGCGAGTGTAGCGAGGGGACCCGGCGCGTCGGCGCCAGCCGATCGAGGTCAGGCCGAGACCGCGCCAGCCGATCGAGGTCAGGCCGAGACCGCGCCCTCTGGCGGACGCGGGGCCTGGTCGGACGCGAGTCCTGTGGTCGCGTCGCGCCGGGGTACCGCAGGCCTGACCTCGCCGTGCTCAGGCACGGCCGTGCTTCGGACGGCGAGGTCAGGTCTGCGGTGCCCCGCCGTCGATGCGCACGCCGGGTCCGTGACCGGTGCGTCCCCGGCCGGCGCAAGGGCGCGGTCCCGACCTGACCTCGGGCGCAAGGGCGTCTTCCCGACCTGACCTCGAGCGACGGCCTACTCCTCCTCCTCGCCCTCCGCGGCGACGGGCCGGAGGTCGCGGGCGTGCTCCGGGCGGACGGCGCGCCAGCCGCCGCCGTCGAGGCGGAGGAACACGCCGGACACGGGGGAGGCCGACTCGAGCCGGCCCTCCAGGGTCTCCTCCCCGCAGCGCAGGCGCACGCGCCGGCCGAGGTACGCGACCCGGGCGCGGAACGCGGCCTCTACGACCGCCGGCCCCGCGGCGACCAGCGTCCCCCGCCAGCGGTCGAGCGCCGCGAGGACGGCGGCGAGGAGCGCGGTCCGGTCCGGCGCGCTCCCGGTCTCGGCGGCGACGCTCGTCGCGACCTCCCGGATCTCCGCGGGGAACTCCCCGCGCGCCCGGTGGGTATTCAGCCCGACGCCGAGCACGAACAGCGGCGCCTCCGGGGCGAGGTCCCGCGTCTCGACGAGGATGCCGGCCACCTTGCGGTCGCCGACCACGAGGTCGTTCGGCCAGCGGATGCCGGGGACGAGCCCGGCCGCCTCCTCGATCCCCTCCGCGACGGCGAGCACGGTCGCGGCGACGAGGAGGCCCGGCTCCGGCGGGGGGACCACGGGCGGCCGCAGCACGACGGAGAACCAGATCCCCGCGCCCGCGGGCGCGTCCCAGGAGTTGCCGTGGCGGCCCCTCCCCGCGGTCTGCCGCTCCGCGAGGACGACGCTCCCGTCGGGGGCCCCGTGCTCCGCGAGGAGGAACGCCCGGTCCTGGGTCGAGCCGACCTCCTCGAGGAACTCGAGGCGCCGCCCCGGCCGCGCGCCGCGGAGGACCGCCTCGATCCGCGGGAGGTCGTAGCCGCTCACGGGGCCCGCGGCTCGGGAACGACCTTCAGGGAGACGTCCAGCCAGGGCGCGGAGTGCGTGATCGCGCCGACGCTCACGCGGTCGATCCCGGCCTCGGCGACGGCGCGCACGGACTCGAGGGTGAGCCCTCCGGAGACCTCGAGGAGAGGCCGCTTCCCGAAGCCGCGGGCGTCGCGCTCCTGGACGGCGCGCCGCACCTGGTCGAGGGGGAAGTGGTCGAGGAGGACGAGGTCCACGGCCGCCTCGAGCGCGATGCAGAGTTCGCCGAGCGTCTCGACCTCGGTCCCGAAGAAGACCCCCGGCGGCACGCGGAGCCGCGCGCGGCGGAGCGCCTCGGCGAAGGGGACGCCCGCGGCGCGGTAGTGGTTCTCCTTGGCGAGGACCGCCTCGTGGAGGCCGGAGCGGTGGAGTTCCGCGCCGCCCACCCGGGCCGCGTAGACCTCGAGTTCGCGGAGGCCCGCCGTCGTCTTCCGCGTGTGGAGGACCGCGACCCCCGTGCCCTCCACGGCGCGCACGAACCGCGCCGAGAGCGTGGCGATGCCGGAGAGCCTCCCGAGGAGGTTGAGCGCGGACCGCTCCGCCGCGAGGATGCCGCGCGCCGGCCCGCCGAGGGCGCAGACCTCGGTCCCCTCCCGGACCACGGTCCCCTCCCGGACGAGGCGCGTGAAGACGATGCGGGGGTTCGCCGCGCGGCAGGCCGCGAGGACGAAGGGGAGCCCGCAGATCACGCCGGGGGCGTTCGCGCGGACGACGGCGTGGGCGAGGGCGCGCGGGGAGACGAAGGCGCGCGAGGTGACGTCCTCGCGGGCGGCGTCCTCGGCGAGGGCGAGGCGGGCCACGCGGGTCCACTCCTCCTCGGGCGGCGTGAACGGGGGGACCTCGGTGGTGTCGTCCATCGGCGACTCCCCCCGGTCCCGTCCCCCGACCCTCGCCATCAGCGCCCCCCCTCGTCCTCCGCCGCTCCCTCGCCGACCACCCGCCCGTGCCACCAGCGCGCGCGGGCCGGCCCCACCCCCGGGACCCTCCGCTCGACGTCCTCGAGCCCCGCGAAGGGGCCGCCCGCCTCCCGCTCCGCGGCGATCCGCTCCGCCAGCCGGGGACCGACCCCCGGCAGCAGCCCGAGCTCCGCCGGCCCCGCGGTCCGGAGGTCCACGAGGCGCACCGCCGCCGCCGGGTCCGGGAGGGGCCCCGCGGGGGCGAGGTCGGCGTGGCGCCGCAGCGCGGCGACCGCGCAGGCCCCTACCCCCGCGAGGAGGGCGGCGGCGAGGAGCGCCGCGTCGGCGCGACGCGCGCCGTCGCCGCCCTCCCCTCCCGTCGCCTTGCCGTCCCCCGGTCCGGCACCTATCATCGCTTCCATCGGCGCCTCCCGCCCATCGGAAACCCGCGCATGACGCCCACTCCCGCCGTGGAGGCCCGCGGACTCACGAAGCGGTTCCGCGGCCGGGGCGGGGCGGGCCCCGTGGCCGCGCTGGAGGGCCTGGACCTCGTGGTCCCCAGGGGCGGCGTGGCCGGGCTCCTCGGTCCGAACGGCTCGGGCAAGTCCACCACGATCCGGCTCCTCCTCGGGCTCCACCGGCCGACGGCGGGCGAGGCCCGGGTCCTCGGGTTCCCCGCGGGCCACCCCGAGGCGAGACGCCGGACCGGGTACATGCCGGAGGAGTCCGACCTGTATCCGTTCCTCACGGCGCGGGAATCGGTGGAGACCGCCGCGGCGCTCCACGGGATGGGCCGGCGCGAGCGGAGGGAGGCGGCCGCGCGGATGCTCGAGCGCGTCGGCCTCGCCGACGAGGCGAGGCGGCGGGTCGAGGGCTTCTCCCGCGGCATGAAGCGGCGCGTCGCGCTCGCGCAGGCCCTCGTCCACGGGCCGGAGCTCCTCGTCCTCGACGAGCCCACGGCCGGGCTCGACCCCGTCGGCCGGGAGGGGCTCCTCTCGCTCCTCGCCGAGTGCCGGGGCCGGGGCGTCACCGTCCTCCTCTCGAGCCACGCGCTCTCCGACGTCGAGCGGCTCTGCGACCGCGTCGCCATCCTCGGGGCCGGCCGGCTCGCGGTCGAGGGCACGCTCGCCGAGGTCCTCGAGAAGCGAGGCGCGACGGCGCTCGAGATCGAGGGGCCCGGGGCGGCGGTCGAGGCGGCGCGGAGGGCGGCGGAGGAGGCGGGCGGCCGCGTCGTCTCGGCCCGGCCGGCGCGCGAGCCCCTCGAGCGGGTCTTCCTCCGGCTCCTCGGCCGGGACCGCGGGGCGCCGCCGCCGGACGGCGGCGGGGGGACGTGACCGGCGTCCTCCCGGTCGCGGCGCTCCGCCTCCGCGAGGCGCTCGCGGGGCGGATCCTGTTCCTCCTCCCGCTCCACTTCCTGCTCGCGCTCGCCGCCGCGTCCGCGGTCCCGGGGCCGACCCCGGAGGCGCGCGGCGAGGCGGCGGACGCGGCGGCGCTCGCGTTGGCGGCGGTACTCGGCCTCGCGGCGGCGGCGGTCCTCGGGGCCGGGCCCCTGGCCGACGAGCGGCTCCGGCCCCGCGGCGGCGTGGTCCTCGCCTCCCCGGCGGGCCCGGCGGCGCGCGTCCTCGGCACGGCCCTCGGCACCGGCGGCGCCCTGCTGCTCCTCGTCGGCGCGCTCCTCGCGTCGGCCCTCGCGGCCGTGGATCTCGGATCGGAGGGCCCGCCCCGGGCGCCGCGGGGGCTCTGGCGGGCGGCGTCCCTCGACGGGGGCGTGCCCGACGATCGGGAGCCCGGCCTCTCCTGGCTGACCGCCGCGGCCCCGGAGGCGACCGTCCGGTTCGACGCGCCCGCGCCGGCGGACGCCTGGCTCGAGGTCGAGGCCCGGCCCCGGCTCGGGGGCGCGGGGATGCCGGGCCTCAAGCGCGCGTCGTTCCGGTTCCCCGACGCGCCCGGCGCCGGGGCGGCGCGCGACGCGGCCGGACTCCAGGGGGCGCTCCGCGTGCCCGTCCCCGCGGGGGCGCGGCGCGTCGTCGTCGCCCGGGAGAGGGACAACCTCGACCTCGGCCTGCGGACCGCGGGGGTCCGGCTCGACGTCGGGCCGCGGCCGCGCGCCCTCGCCCGGGCGCTGCACGCGGCGGCCCTCGGAGCCGGACTCCTCGCCGCGATGGCCGCCGCGATCGCGCTCTCGACCGTGGCGGGCGCCGGAGTCGCCGCGGCGGGGTCGCTCTCGCTGGCCCTCCTCTCGCTCTTCCGCGCCACCTTCGCGGACGCGGCGGGGATGCTCGCCCACGCCGGCGCCATGGAGCGGGCCATCGAGGCGGCCCACGGCGCGCACGGGCACGGGGCCGAACTGACGGGGACGCCGCCGGCCCTGGCGCCGCTGTTCCGCGCGCTCTCCGCCCTCCTCCCCGACGGGACGCGGTTCGACCTCGGAGGCGCGGTGGCGGGCGGGGAGGTGCCCGACCCGGGGGACGCGGGCACCGCGGTCCTCGCGGGGCTCGCCGCCGCGGCGCTGTTCCTCGCGCTGGCCGTCCTGGGCGCGCGGAGGCGCCCGTGAGCCGGGGCGTCCTCGGCCCGGCGCTGATCGCGGCGGCCCTCGGCGCCGCGGGGTCGCTCCTGGCGCGCGCGGCCGACGGGGCCCGCGAGCCCGCGGCCCGCGCGGCCGAGGGGGTGCCGCCCCTCGGCGTGCTCAACGCGCTCGGCGTGGACCTCCTCTGGATCCGCGCGGACGCGCTCTTCGCCGGGGACCGCTGGCCGGAGATGCTCGCCGCCTACGAGGCCGCCGGGCGGATCGAGCCGCGGCTCGCTGCGTCCTGGGAGTACCGGGGCTTCCACCTCGCCTGGAACCTGGCGGGGAACGCGGCGTCCCCCGCGGACCGGGACCGCTGGGTGATCGAGGGGGCGCGCGTCCTCGACGACGGGCTGCGCCGGAACCCCGGCGACCCGGGACTGCGGTTCTGGCTGGGACGCCTTCTCCTGGAGCAGCCGGCCCGCTGGCCCTCCCTCGGGCCGCTCCTGCGGCGCGAGCGCGGGCGGGATCCGCTCGACGAGGCGGCCTGGCAGCTCGGCGAGGCGGCGGCCGCGGCGCCCGGGGACGCCCGCTCGGTGTTCGCCTTCGCCGACGCTCTCCTCCTGCGCGGGATCCGGACCCTGCGCGCCGCTCCCCCCGGGGAGCCCTGCGTCGCCGCCACCGAGGACCTCCGCCTGGCGGACCTCGCGCTCGAGCGCCTCGCCTCGACGCTCGACGGGGAGGGGCGGGACCTCGTCGCACGGATGCGCGGGCGGCTCGGCGTGCTCGTCGCCGCCGCCGCCGGGCGGGACGCCGCGGCGCGGGAGCGCGCGCTCCGGGAGTTCGAGGAGGGGGCGGAGATCGGGAAGTAGCCCGCGGGGCCGCCCCGCCCTATGCTGTCCCGCGGACGGTGGACCGAGGAGGAGCCGCCCTGAGTCCGCGAAAGCGCGCCGCTGCCGCACCCCGCCGCCGGAGGACCTCCGCCCGCACCGCCGCCGTCACGGTAGCCCGCGCGCTGGACGCGATGAAGGCCGAGGACGTCGTCGTGCTGGACGTCTCCGAGGTCTCCCCCATCGCCGAGTTCTTCGTGCTCGCCACCGGCACGGGGCCCCGCCACGTGTCCGCGCTGGCGGCGGAGACGGTGCGGGCCCTCAAGGGGATGGAGATCCGCCCCGCCGCCACGGACGGCGTCGAACAGGGGACCTGGGCGGTCGTGGACTACGGCCCCGTCGTCGTCCACTGCTTCCAGAAGACCGCGCGGGAGTACTACGACCTCGACATGCTGTGGGGCGACGGCCGCCGCGTCCGCTGGAAGGCCGTCGAACGCCGGGCCAGCTAGCGACACCCGAGGGGACGGTTCTGTTGCGTCCGCCCCCGCGGGCGACTCGCGCCCCGCCCCCGGGTCCCTCCGGAGGCGGATGAAACAGAACCGTCCCCGCCTTTGCCTCCGCCTCACTTCGGGCCGTCCCCCTTCCGCTCCTCCGGCGCGTACGCCGCCAGCGCCTCCACCCTCTCCTTCAGCGCCGCGACCCTCTTCCGGAAGCGCTCGTCGGCCGCCGAGCCGTACTCCTTCGCGAAGGCGTCCGCGGTCAGCCCCTCGGGCTCGCCCGCAGGGTCGGGGCAGAAGTCGGCGCCGCGGAACTCCGCCGCGAGGCGCGCGAGCCGCGCCTTCGGCTCCACGGAGACCCAGGCCGCGAACCGGATCCCGGCGAGGTCGGCGAGGAGGTCGGCGAAGGAGAACCCCGAGCCCCCGGGCCGCGCGTCGGCGATCTCCTTCGCGACGCCGCCGGCCTCCGCCGCCGGCGCGCCCGCGATCGCCGCGACCGCCGCCGACGCCGCGAAGTGGAGGAGCAGGTCGCGCCGCCCGCGGAGCGACGGCTTCCCGAGGTCCCGCCGCCTCGCCTCGGCCTCCTCGGCGCTCTCGAGGTCCCGGAACGCCGCGGCGGTCAGCGGATGGCGGGCGAGGGTCGCGTCGGGGTCCAGGGCGTGGGCGAGGCCGACGAGGAAGGCCCTCGCGTCGTCCCCCGCCGCCCCGGCCGCGGCGCGGACGAGGGCGTCGCCGAGGGCGTCGCCGTCGAGCCGCTCCTCGGGGACGCGCGCGGCGCTCTCCCGGGCCGCCTTCGCGACGGCGGCCACCACCCTGGCGGCGCGCGGCGGCTCCCGCGCGGGGGCGGGCGCCGGCGGCGGATCCTCGCCCGGGACGGCGGCCGCGAGGATCGGGAGGAGGAGCGCGGCCGGCGCCACGGCGGCGCCCGTCTACTGCTTGCGGAGGTCGGCGTCCTCCGCGGGCGCGAGCGCGATCTCCGTCGTCGGCGCCAGTCCGAGGATCCGCTTGACCTGGTTCTCGAGGGAATCGACCGGCAGGACCTCGCGCTGGAAGGCGGTGCGCAGCGCCTCGCCGACCTTCCGCGGCGGGTAGACGAACCGCTCGCCCTGCCCGTCGTCGGCGAACCAGCCCATCTCGCGGAAGTCGTTGTCGAGCACCTTGTGGAGGGTGACGGTCGGCCCCTCGGCCTCGGACGCGTCGTAGGACTGGAGGTAGCCGAGCCGTCCGCCCCGGGTCCAGACGACGCGGTAGTCCTTGATCCGCAGGGACAGGGCGGACTCGTACTCCTTCGGGCGGCCCGCCGGCTCGGCGGTGCGCTTCGACCCGCAGGCGGGGAGCGCGGCGGCGGCGGCGGCGGCGGCCACGGCGAGGACGAGGACGGGTCGCATGCGGGGACCTCCGAGTGCCACCCGGGAGCCCGGGCCCGGGGAGCGGCGATCGTAGACCGCCCCCCCTCCGGGCGACAAGGGGATGTCCGGCGCCGGAGGGCGGGGAGCGGCGAATCCGCCGGGCGCGCCGGGCGCCCTCCGTACGATCCCGGGCGATGATCGACGTCGCCGCCGCGCTGGGACCGGACGGCCCCGTGGCCGCCGCGGTCCACGACTGGGAGGACCGCGCCGAGCAGCGGGAGATGGCCCTGGCCGTCGACCGCGCGATGCGCGAGGGCGGCCGGCTGCTCGTCGAGGCCGGGACCGGCGTCGGCAAGTCCTTCGCCTACCTGGTGCCCGCGGCCGTCGCCGCGTCGGAGCGGGGCGAGCGGGTCGTGATCGCGACCCACACCCTCGCCCTCCAGGACCAGCTGCTCCGCAAGGACGTGCCCCTCCTCCTCCGCACGCTCCCCGCGGAGTTCTCCGTCGTGCTCGCCAAAGGGCGGAACAACTACGTCTGCCTCCGCCGGCTCCGCTCCACGCGCCAGGACGCGCGCGACCTCCTCCCCCACCTCGAGGAGCGCGTCGTGCTCGAGAAGATCGCCTCCTGGGCCGAGACCACGCGGGACGGGACGAGGCAGTCGCTCCCCTTCGACCCGCCGCCGCAGGTCTGGTCCCGCGTGCAGGCCGAGGCCGGGAACTGCCTCGGGCGCCGCTGCGACTTCTACGACGCGTGCCACTACCAGGCCGGCCGCCGGCGACTGCAGAACGCGAACCTGATCATCGCCAACCACGCGTTCCTCTTCGCCGACCTGGCGCTCCGCGCGGAGGGGGCCGCGCTCCTGCCCGAGTACCACCACCTCGTGCTCGACGAGGCGCACGAGATCGAGGA
>Ga0187893_10010705_pt1 | contig 13551 bp, 12 predicted proteins | sample MA1701074metaG_FD_139574 | JGI IMG/M metagenome (GOLD analysis project Ga0187893, IMG submission 139574) | White microbial mat communities from a basaltic lava cave in the Kipuka Kanohina Cave System on the Island of Hawaii, USA - MA170107-4 metaG ...
ATGGTTCGCGTCGATGCGCGATCTGAAAACCTCGCGCGCGGAATCGAGCGCCGCCAGCGTGGCGCGCTCATCGCCCGCCATCAGGCGCGAATAGCCCGCCGCATCCGCGGCGAGGATGGCAGCCAACCGCTGCCGGATGCCGCTGTCCGTCAAGTTAACTCCCGAGTTTTCCTTAGCCGCACATCCTGCCACGAAACCGCGGTCCGCTCAGCGGTCCGTGGTGAGACGCGGTGCCGAGACGCGCTGCCCACGATCGGCCGATTCCATCGTTAACGCTTCAGCGCGCCAGCCTGGACTGACACGCGCATGAGGCACGTGCCATCTTACGATCGTCACAGTTCTCTTGTCCTTCACCCTTCACTGAATTTGTCCCGCCACTCGCCACTGCCGTTCTTTTCCACTCGGCCCTCGGCGCTCGAACCTCGGCCCTGCTTTTCTCAGTCCTCGAACCTCGGCCCTGTTTCTTTCCTCCCTCAGTCCTCGAACCTCGGCCCTGGTACTTGTCTTTTCACTAGCCACCAGCCACTTCCCACCGCCGTTCCTTTTTCCACTCGGCCCTCGGCCCTCGGCCCTCGAACCTCGGCCCTGCTTTTCTCTGCCCTCGAACCTCGGCCCTGCTTTTTTCGTCCCTCGTCCCCAGTCTTCACTCCTTCTCGCCTTTCCACAAATCGTAGCCGATCGTGAAGGTGACCGCGGCCGTGCCCAGGAAAACGATCTGCGCGTTGAAGCGCCCGAACTGGTAGCCCAGTGCCGGCACGATTCCGAGTCCCCAGCCGTTGTCGTTCAACGGCAGCCTGTCCTCGCAAGGATCCTTGTACCCGTACACCACTCCGGCGGAAACCTTTACATAGAGATGCTCGTTCACCGAATCGAGGAGCCAGCGCCTGCCCGCATAGGCATACGCCGCGTCCTGGTAGTACGAGTTTCTGAATGCGACCGCACCCCCCAGCCAACGCGATGCCGTCTCGTATTCGAGGCCAACCAGATGCGGCCATTGGTTACGGCCTTTACTGTTCATCCGGTGTGCGACGTAAGGCCCGACCTCCAGCATCACGCGATCGCCCTTTTCGAAAATACCGGCATGCGCTGTCGTCACGCAGGCCAGAGGGGAAATCCACGCAGCCGTGCGCGACCGGACGATCAAATACGAGGACATATGAAAAAGAATCTGGCAGGGAGATTAAGACGGTGTCAAAACAGGACGGAGACCACTCTTACCCCGTTCACCATACCGTCAATCGCCGCGTTCGTACAGGAAGCAATCATGCGTTGCCCCCCGCGCCTGGTCCGGCAACTCGACGTCGACGCCGGCAAGACCGCGCGACGAAACGTGAACCAAGCACGCGCACAGCTTTTTTTTCAGGGCATCAGGCGCCGCGCGTGCAGCGCATCCCAGGCTGCGAGCGCCGGCTTGGAATTGAAATCGCTGTCGGTGAGCCCGATGTTGACGAACAGCGGCAGATTCGGTGGAATCGGCGGCGGGAACGATGCCAGGTCGATATCGGCAAAAACCAGCTGGATCAGGCCGCGAGCGCCAACCGCGTCGAGGAGCTGCGCGTGGCGTGCGATGTAACGGGCCTGCATATCGGGCGACGACTGAATGCTTCCTGCGGTAGCGCTCGTCCAGCCGCCCTCGACCACCATCACTGGCAACGTGCGCCCGTTGAGCAGGCGGTTGTAGTAATTAGGCGGGATATCTTCCGGTTGCGCGAAGCCGAAGTACGGATACGAAGAAAGTCCGAGCATCTGCGCAAACGGAAAATCGGCGAAGTCTTCCTCGACGCCAACATAAATGGCGTTGCGGCCAAGCCTGCCCCATGCTGTTTCTACCTGTACGCTGAATATAAGCGTCGCCGGACTCCCCGCCGCGAGCAGGTCCGCAGCCGCAGCGTTCGCGGCGGTGACGACGCCGTCGTAGACTGCAGGCAACGCCGCAACCCGAATCAGGTTAGTCTCCGCCGCGAGGCCGATGATTTCGGGTTGCAGCTTGCGCGCCACCGCAAGCAGGTATTCGCGATAGACCTGCTGGACTGCGGGCTCGGCAATGCTGCGCCCGAGTGCACGCAGCTGGGGCGCTTCTTCTCCACGCGACAGGCCGTCGGTGAGATCCGCCATGAAGAACAATTGCAGGCCCTTGCTGCGCATGTAGTCGACGAGCTGGACCTTGTCGCGGTCGAGGATGTCGTCCGGCGACATGCCGCCCAAGAGATCGGTCCACGGCACCTCCTCGTGGATGGCCGCGTATTCGGCGCGCTGGCTCCAACGGTCGATCCCCTCGATCACCGCCGCAGTGGTCGGTCGCGGCGGAACGGGCGAGAAGCCCATGCGCCACGTACGCGTGGTAGTCGACGAAGAATGATCGCCGCCGCCGCAGGCTGTCACCGCCAGCAGGACAAGAGCCGCCGCACAAGCCAGGATCGTTGATCTCAAAGCGAACTTTCTACCGATCCGTCCGGCTTCGTGCGATGCACACCACAGGTCCGCGGGAGGTACAGAATGGCGCCGCATACCAGACGGCGGCCTCACGCCGTCCGGATGACCGAGATGAATTCGGTGCCACTCTCCGGGAGCCACACTTCGCCTGGACGGCCGAGGATCTGGCGAATGTTGGTGCCTTCGCGCGGAAAACCAAAGCGCTCGAAATTCTCCTTGGCCGGATCGAAGCGATACACCGCGTTGCCGGTCCACTCACTTGCCCACACGTGATCGCGGTCGTCCACGTAAACAGCGTAGGTTCGCGGGTTGTCGCCCGGCACCGTGAAGGTGCGCCAGGTCTTCGACGCCGGGTCGTACATCGAAAGGTTGCCGCTGTTCCACTCGCTCACCCAGATGCGCCCGCGACGATCGCTCCAAACGCGGCGGGCGCCCTGGTTCTTTGTCGGCGGTTCGACCACGGTCGACTGCCCTGTGCGGCGATCGATGTTCGCGATGAACGAGCCCGCGAGCGAGCACCACCATATGTCTCCACCGGGCGTGCTGCAGATGCCGTAGGGTCCGCGCCCGCGCGGCGCATCCCAGACGCTGGTCTTGCCGCTCTTCACCGCCACCTTGCCGACCACCCCACTTTGCCCGGTAAACCAGAGATCCCCGTCGCCATCGAAGGCGCAGGTGTTGAGATTGGCGTACGGCGTTTTCTCCGGAAGCGGGAACAGCTTGATCGCGCGATCGGGCCAGCCGACGCGCACGATCGCCTGCTGGCCGCTGTCCGTGATCCACGCCGCCTTGTCCGGACCCTGGATGACACCGTGCGGTGAGGAGCCGGACCCCAACGCAACGAGTTCGCTGCGGCCCGTCGCCGGATCGAAATAACCGAGATGCCCGCTCGCCTGCGCGGTGAACCATACACCGTTGTCCGAAGCGGGCGCGACGTCGTGGATGCCGGTGCGGCGGGCGGTCTTGAGGGGCCAGGATTGCTGGCGCGCGGATTGCGCGACCGCACGCAACGGCAATGCTGCGCCGAGTACCGTGGCGCCCATCACACTCAATGCTGTCCTTCGGGAGACGATTTTCACGGCTTGCCTCCTTCATCCCTTATGGTTTTTTGCCCGGCCCTCAGCCCTTTGCCTTTCACCAGCCACTGTTTTTTTCACCCTTCACTCATTCACCCTTCACGCCTTCACTGGGTTTGTTTCGCCACTCGCCACTGCCTTTCTTTTTCCACTCGGCCCTCGAACCTCGTACCTCGGCCCTTGTCTTTTCACCAGCCACTGCCGTACTTGTTTCCACTCGGCCCTCGAACCTCGTACCTCGGCCCTTGTCTTTTCACCAGCCACAGCCTTTTTTTCCACTCGGCCCTCGAACCTCGGCCCTCGGTCCTCGCCCTTCACCCCTTGCTGTTTTTTGGAATACCATATTCGCCGAAGCGCTGCCCCCGGTCGCCATTCCAGTGGGGCAATTCTGCGACAGTCGCAGTCACAAATACTACGCCGTGCCCGTCAGCACGCGCCACCCACGGAGGAAGAAACATCATGAAACTCTATTATCATCCCGCATCGACAACCAGCCGCACGATCATGCAATTCGCCGCGGACCAGGGGATCGACCTCGAGTACAAGCTCGTCGACATCTTCACGGGAGAGCACTACAAACCTGAATTCACCGGCATCAATCCCAACAACCTGGTCCCGGTGCTCGAAGACGGTGACTTCCGGCTCACCGAAAGTTCCGCCATCCTGAAATACATCGCCGACAAGGTGAACTCGCCCGCCTATCCGAAGGAACTCAAGGCGCGCGCGCGGGTCAACGAGTTGATGGACTGGTTCAACGCCAACCTGTACAAGGACCTCGGCTACGGCCTGGTCTATTCGCAGACGTTCCCGCATCACAAACGCCCCAGCGACGAAATCCAGTCGGGGACCATCGCCTGGGGCAAGCAGAAAGCCCAGGTCTGGCTCAAGATCCTCGACCAGCACATCATCGGCCCGAAAAAGGCCTACCTGTGCGGCGACAAGATCACGATCGCCGATTATTTCGGCGTCGAGATGATCGCGGTCGGCTCCTTGATCCGCTGCAACTACTCGACGTATCCGAACATCCAGCGCTGGCTGAACAACATGAAGAGCCTCAAGACCTGGCCGAAGGTGCATGAAGCGATCGACGGCTTCGCCGCCTCGATGAAGGACAAGCAATTCGTCACCATCTGAGTTCACTATCGAACCCGGGAGAATCACCATGATCCGCGGACTGCACCACAATGCATATCGCTGTCGCGACTCGGAAGAGACGCGCCGGTTCTACGAAGGCTTTCTCGGCTTGCCGCTGGCCGGGACCCTGGAGATCAACGAAACGAAAAGCGGCCGCAAGACGACGACCCTGCACACGTTCTATGAAATGGACAACGGCTCGTACCTGGCGTTTTTCGAGGCGCCGGACATGCCTTTCGAATTCAAGGTGCAACACGATTACGACCTGCACATCGCACTCGAGGTCGATACGAAGTCACTTCACGACATGCTCGCCAAGGGCAAGGCGGCGGGCATCGAGACGCGTGGGATATCAGATCACCAGTTCATCCACTCGATCTATTTCCGCGACCCCAACGGCTATGTGATCGAATTGACGGCAAAGGCCGCGAACCATGACGCTGCGATGAATCCCAAGACCAATGGCGCGAGGGAGAAGCTCGATCGCTGGACCGCCGCCAAGCACGGCAAAAAGGTGAGCGCGGCCTGAAGCACCGCCGGCATTCGAATCGGGCCGCCAACGGGCCCGACGCGCAGCGGGTAACGTAGTCGCGTTCGGCCCGGCCGCTACACAAAGCAGGCACGCGCGACGTCGTGTATGCCCTCTCCCCGTTAGCCGCGGGCGGGTCGCCCACCGGATGCCCGACCCCGTTTCACTATTCCTTTTGCAGCGCAGTCAGATCGCGTTGCACGCGCGCCTCGGCATCGTTCAACGATATTTGCGGCGACAGGAGGCGGGCAATCCAGATCGCGTGCAGGCGGTCGCGGCGCGCTAGCGCATGGCGGTAACTGCGCTCGAGCAGGGCATCCGGCGGGAGCCGTCCGAGGACCTGCCAGATGCTGCGGTCCATGGCCTCGCAGTCCTCCACGCTTTGTTCTGCCAGTCGCGACAACGGAAACTCGCCTGCGTCGGTCACGAGGCTCAGCTGGAACGACATCAAGCGACCGAGTTGCGATTCGGTGCTGCCGCGATACCCCTCGAGAATCCGCAAGACGACATCCTGAACTTTCTCGAACGGCAACGTTTGTTCGCTGCGGCGGCCGCCCTCGCGTGTACGGATGGTCACATGGAGTGTGCCGGTGTCGAAGACGATTCGCCGCGTGGTCATGCGCAACGACCAGATCGTTGCCGCCAGTCCAAGAGCCGCGATCACTGCGGCGGCGAGCGTTTCCACCTGGCCGATGTACCATCCGCCGGCACCGGCCACGGCCATCAACAATCCCAGCGGCGGCAGCGCCACGCGCAACATGGCCCGATCTTCTCCGAATTCGAGATACCTTTCTGCGGGCCGATCAGTCATCGCGGGCCCCTGACTCGGAGTGCTGGTGGAGCAGAATCAATGCCCTTTTCCTTCCGCACGATTGGACCGCACCGGTCATTTTCACATTGCAATCGACGGTCTCCGCAACGGGGTCGGCCGATTTCATTCATAGCCGGCTGCGCAGCGTTTCACGTTTCAAGATGAAATGTCGTGAACTCGTCCCGGATAATTTACTCTGAATCTATGTGCGGCAAGAAACAACCAGCGTTCGCATGCTGGTAGCCGATTTTCACGATCGCCGAGGTATACGACATGAAACGATTTCGATACGATCTGCTCGCCTTCATTCTGCTCCTGATCAGCTCGTCGGCTGGCGCGTGGGCGGATGATTACGCCGACACCATCAAGATATTCAAAGAGGCCGGCGCGAGCTCGCGATTCTTCGACGACAGCTATGGTTACGCGATCTTTCCGACCATCGGTAAGGCCGGCGTCGGCATCGGCGGCGCGTACGGCAAGGGCCGGGTCTACAGGAACGGCACGTACGTCGGCAACACCTCGATGAAACAACTGACGGTTGGATGGCAGCTCGGCGGCCAAGGCTATAGCCAGATCGTCTTCTTCCAGGACCAGCGCGCGTTCGATGAATTCACGACCGGTAACTTCGAGTTCGGCGTCCAGGCGACCGCCGTCGCCATCACTGCCGGCGCGTCGGCCTCCGCGAACACGGCCGGCAGCTCCACCAGCGCGAGTGGCGGCAAACATGACGCCACCACTGCCGGTTCCTATAACAAGGGCATGGCAACCTTTACCGTAGCCAAAGGGGGCCTGATGTACGAAGCGAGCATCGGCGGCCAGAAATTCACTTATACGCCCAGGAAATGATCACACAGCCGCGCCCGCCAGACCCTGTTGTGGCTTCCATCCGGGAATGACGCGAGGGCGCAACACGCTGACGGCTTGCGCTCGCCTCCAACCCCGTGCCACGTTTCTGCCACCCTTTCACGTCGACCAGGCCACGAATTGATTATGATGCAGGCTTGGTCGAATCTCCCGGGGTGCCCGCGCCGCGGCAGGTTCGAGGGAACAGATCATTCGGTTCCCGAGCGAGGATGAACCAGAATTTGAGTTGCAATGAGTGTCGCCACCGAGTCTCCAGAAAGCAAAGCCCGCCCGGTTCGTGCGTTCGACGCATTGGTCATCGGTGCCGGATTTTCCGGTCTGTATCAACTGCTCTGCCTGCGTGACCGGCTGGGTCTGTCGGTCCAGGTCCTGGAGGCGGGCGCGGCGATCGGCGGCACCTGGTACTGGAACCGCTATCCCGGCGCACGCTGCGATTCGGAAAGCCACTCCTACTGCTACTCGTTCTCCGATGAACTGATGCGCGAGTGGGAGTGGTCGGAGCGCTATCCGGGACCGCCTGAAATCCTGCGTTATCTCAACCATGTCGCCGAACGCTTCGACCTCAAGCGCGACATCCGCTTCAACACCCGCGTGGCTGCGGCCCACTACGATGAGGCAGCGAATCTCTGGCGCGTGATGACCGAGGCCGGCGAGGTGATGACCGCGCAGTACCTGATCACCGCAGTCGGCTGCCTGTCTGCGGCCAATGTGCCGAAGATACCGGGGCTCGAGACTTTCCAGGGACGCTGTGTCCACACGGGACAATGGCCGCATGAAGGCGTCGATTTCAGCGGCAAGCGCGTCGGGCTGATCGGCACCGGCTCCACCGGAATCCAGGCGGCTCCGGTGATCGCCGAGACCGCCGCTCATCTGACCGTGTTTCAGCGCACTGCGAACTACAGTGTGCCCGCTCGCAACGGACCGCTCACCGCGGAATTTCGGCGCTACGTAAAAGAAAACGCGGCCGAGATCCGCGAGGTGATGCGCGCGAGCCTCAACGGCCATCCATGGCTCGTATCCGAGCGCTCGGCGTTGCAGACTTCACCAGAGGAACGCCAGGCCGTGTACGAAGCGGCCTGGGAGACCGGCGGGCTGCGATTTCGCGCGACCTTCCGCGACCTGGTGACGGACAACGCGGCAAACGTAACCGCCTCCGAGTTCATCCGCGCCAAGATCCGCGAGATCGTGAAGGATCCGGCGACGGCGGCAAAGCTCGCCGACATCGACCACCCGTACGCGGCGAAGCGCCCGCCTATCGACACCGACTACTTCGAGACTTTCAACCGCGACAACGTGGACCTGGTCGACGTCCGCGCCGCGCCCATCGAATGCATCACCCCACAGGGAATTCGCACGCGCGACGGCGAGTATCCCCTGGACATCATCGTTTTCGCCACGGGCTTCGACGGCATGACCGGCTCGCTGCTGCGCATGGATATCCGCGGCCGCGACGGATTGACACTGGCAAAGGCATGGGCGGCGGGGCCGCGCAACTATCTCGGGCTGCAGGTTGCAGGTTTCCCGAACCTGTTCACCGTGACGGGACCCGGCAGTCCCTCCGTACTTTGCAATATGCCGGTTGCCATCGAGCAGCACGTCGAGTGGATAACCGACTGCATCGCGCATCTGCGCAAGTCCGGCCTGACGCGTATCGAGCCCAGGGACGACGCGGTGGATGCGTGGGTGGCGCAGGTGAACGCGGCAGCAGAAGCAACCGTGCTGCCGCAGGCGAAGCATTCCTGGTATCTCGGTGCCAACATCCCTGGCAAGCCGCGTGTGTTCATGCCTTACGCCGGTGGAATGGCGCATTACCGGAAAATCTGCGCCGATATCGCCGCCAGGAACTATGAGGGCTTCACGCTCGGCGCCTGAACTGCTCAGTGGGCCGGCATTGTGCAACTTCGAATATCCCCGCGGGTCTGACCCGGTAGCGTCGCCATGCAGGCGAGACTCCGTTGTCCCCACCGTGGTCTTCTCGCTTCCATGGTTCGCATATACTTTTTCGCGCTGGCCTGTGAGTTGTCGGCGAAGGGACGGCCGGGTTCGATGGTGACCTTGGATACGCAAAGGAAATTTCAATGCTGAAGAAGACGGCATTTCTTCGTGTGACATGCGCCTGCATATTGACTCTCGGTTCCAACACTTACGCGAGGGCGGGCGACGTCAAACTCGTGTCAGACACGTGGGATAACGTCTGCCGCGTGGAAGTCACCTGGGGCCCGAATGCGCCGGACGGCACGCCGGTCGAATACCATCCGGAAGTGTCGAGAAACTGGTCGATAACCAAGCCGGACAGGCTCTGCTATCGCCGTGCAAGCACACCCGACAACTGCGATTCGGGTATGACGCAGTGGAAAACCCAGTGGAAGTGCACCGACAAGGCCGGTTCGGGTACCGAGGAAATTTCCTTGCAATAGGTCACGCGAATCTTGCGGCGGGAAGGCGCGACTCGCGGGGTATCGGAGGAACGATGTTACTGAATGGGTTTCGCTTCCAAAGCGGACCGTCCCTGTCTGCTACGGACAATGCAAACTCTCAGCGGTGGCCGAACACTTCCTTGTTGACGACGTTATCGATGTTGGGCTTGCCGTCCAGGACACCGAGAACGTTCTGTGCGGTTGCGACCGCCATGCGATCGAAGGCTTCGACGGTGACGCCTGCCATGTGAGGCGCCGTCAACACGTTCTTCAAACCAAGTAGCGGGTTGTCCGCAAGCGGGGGCTCGCGATCGAACACATCGAGCCCTGCCCCGGCGATGGTGCCCTGGGTCAATGCCGCATGCAGCGCCGCTTCGTCTACGATGCCGCCGCGTGCGGTGTTCACGAGATACGCCGACGTTTTCATGCGCGCGAGGCGGGCGGCGTTGATCATGCCGAGGGTCTCGCTGCTCTTGGGGCAATGGATAGTGACAAAGTCGGCGCGTGTCAGCGCGGCATCGAGCTCTCCGACCGGAACGCAGCCCGCCGCCGAAACGCTCGCCGCTGCGACGTAAGGGTCGTATACGTGCACCGACATGCCGAGCGCCAGGCACGCCCTCGCGATACGCGTGCCGATGCGACCAAAACCAACGACCAGTACCGTCTTGCCGTAGAGGTCGACTGGCAGTTCTTTCAGACGGTCCGCCCAGCGGCCTTCACGCACCATCGCGTGCAGCGCCGCGCCGCGTTTCGCGAGTGCCAACATGAAGTGAAGAGCCTGCTCCGCGACCGTAGGCGAATTGGCGCTGCCCGTCACCATCAGCGGTATCTTGTGCCTCGTCAGGGCCGCCACGTCGACCGTGTCGTAGCCGACGCCGATGCGGGCGACCACGCGCAGGTTCGGCGCGACATTCAGCTCGGCTTCGGCAAACGGCGTGAGTCCGAGTGCGACGCCGTGCGCATCGCGAAGCAAGGCGTGAAACGCCGGCGTCGGCATGTTGAACTCAAACGGGATCGCCTCGATGTCGGCACGCGCATTGAACACGTCCCAACCGGCGCGCGCCATGGTCGAGGGAAGCAGCAATTTCATTTTGTTGTTGCTCATCATCACTTGGTTCCTGAAGTTGTATTTTTTCGCTCAGAGGAATCGTTTCAGTATCCTGACTCTTCACTGCTTTTCGCCCGGCCCTCGGCCTTGGTTTTCTCGGCCCTTGTGTTTGTCCCTTCACTAGCCACCAGCCACTTGCCACTGTCGTTCTTGTTTCTACTCGGCCCTCGAACCTCGAACCTCGGCCCTGCTTTTCTCGGCCCTCGTGTTTGTCCCTTCACTAGCCACCAGCCACTTGCCACCGTCGTTCTTGTTTCTACTCGGCCCTCAGTCCTCGAACCTCGGCCCTTGCATTCGTTTTTTCCCTTTCACGTCTATGCGGTTATTGTTCGCAACAGGTGCAATTGTAGTTCCAGCGTGACGTTGGCGACAAAAGTGCCCTGCCGACACTGCGTGCGTTCAGCGATCCGGGGCGGGCGGCAGTGCCGAGGCGCGCTGTCCGCAATCGGCCGATTCCATCGGTAATGTGTCCGCGCATCAGCCACTGCCGTTTCTTTTCCACTCGGCCCTCGAACCTCGAACCTCGGCCCTTGTATTTGCAATTTCACTAGCCACTTGCCACGCGCCACTGCCTTTCTTTTTCCACTCGGCCCTCGAACCTCGAACCTCGGCCCTGCCCTTCTCGTCTTTTGTATTTTCATTTTCACTAGCCACTTCTTACTCCTCGCATTCCCTCGCTTCCCAGCGTGGGTGGACCCGATAGCGTCGCCGATCAGCGACAATCGAGCCGTCGGCTTGGTTCTCGTTGAATACGACATTGACGTAAGTCGAACGCAAGCTATTTTCGCTTGACGAACCTGCGCCCGGGCCGGATCATCAATACATGCACATTCATAGGAGGCGCGCTCTTATGCAGATCAAACCAATCATCGCCGCAGCGGGTGCCGTTGCATTCATTTTTTTGGGGTGGGCAGCCGTCACAGCGGCCGCACCGATTCCGTCGGGCGCGGCGGTGAACCACGTTGACGAATTTGCTTCCGGCGGAGAAATCTTCACCTTGCAAGCGATGGCAGAGGACGAGGCCGAAGTGAAGACCGAGACAATGCCGGAAGCCATGTCAAAGGAACAGGACATGTCAAAAACCGAAAAGCCGGTCACGAGCGTGTCGGTTCGCAACACCCGGCCGCGTGTCGATCGTCACAGGGATGCGCGCGTCTGCCTCGACGCAGGTAACAACCTGGCGATCATCAAGTGCGCGGAGAAGTATCGCTACCGCTAAGGAACTGGTCGCTGCAAGGACAATCCGTGTTCAATGCGGTCTTTTGCCATTGCCCCAATTCACGGGCAGGTGGTGAGGTCGCTGGGGCTGAGTACTAGCGCCGTTACCCTTCACGCCTTCACTGCCGATTTGCTTTCTGCTCGGCCTTTTCACTAGCCGCTAGACACCAGCCACTGCTTTTCTTTTCCCACTCGGCCCTCAGTCCTCGAACCTCGGCCCTGCTCTTCTTGGCCCTCGAACCTCGAACCTCGGCCCTGAACTTCTTGGCCCTTGCCCTTTCACTAGCCACCAGCCATTAGCCACTGTTCTTTCACCCTTCACTGCCGTTTTGTGGGCTCATTTCGTGACTCAATCACCCCAACTGCCGCGTCCACGCGAGCGCGAATCTGGCGTTCGAACTGCGCAAAACCCGGTGGGTCGACGATCTGCCAGGCACCCGATGCGATCGCGGCTATGCCGCAGATCAGCACCAGCAGCGCGACGATAACGCGCGGCACGCGCAGCAGAAGCGTCTGCCACAGCTTGCGGTGTGCCCCTGGATCGGTGAATAGCAACACAGAAAACCCGACCAGCAACACACCCGCCGCCGCGTATACGATTCCCGGATACTGTTCCAGGAGGCCGGCGGCTCGCGGCCACGCGCCGGAGTCGAGCAGGAGCGCGTACGCGATGAGCGACCCGCCCACGAGCAGCAGCATCATGCCCCACACGATCGCCGGAAAACCGTCGTAGCCGGCGGCCTCGATAAAACGCAGGCTCATCCCCCGCGTATACAGCGACTCGATTCCGGCCACCGCGATTCCGGCCCCGATCACCAGAATGCCGAGATGCACGCCTTGCGCCAGGGCGAAGTGCCGGCTGGCGAGGATTCCGATTGCGCCGACCACGATCGCCGCGTATTCGAAAAAAGTAAGGAGACGCATGCGATTAGTGTAGACGATTCCGCCTCGCCGCTGCGGGCCAAACAACGGGTTCAGGTTTTGTTTCCCGCACGGAATTGTCTGACGGAGACGCGGCTCTCGGTCGAGTAGCGTTGGCCTGTGGCTTGCCTGCCCCGACTGAGGCAAGGGGCCACACGAGCCAGGCTTCGGATATTGCGTTATTCATGCAGCATGCCAAGCCGGGCCCATTTAGTTAACGCATTTGCTTTACGACGCACGCGGCAATCGCGCAGAAGGAAACTTTTGCACCGGGTCCGGCTGATTTGCTGCAGAGCACGACGAGCTTTCCGGGTTCCCCGCAGCCGGCTTTCGAAAATTGCGGTACCTTCTGACGTTCGGGAGGAAAAACAATCGTGAAAATCTCCGACATCCAGACCCTGGAACTGGCCGGCCCGCCACTGGCTGCAACGATGAAGCCTGCGTGGGCGCCGGGCAGCGAATGGCGGCGCTGGGGCGGCACGGTGGTCAAGGTCTTCACCGACGAAGGCATCGTCGGAATCGGCACACCCGGCTACTCGGTGTCGCCGATGATCGAATCGTGGATCAAGCCGCAACTTATCGGCCAGGATCCGTTCGCGCTGGAGCGGCATGGGCGCATATTTCGGAATGCCAACGCCGGCTGGGGCGTGGAGATCGCGCTCTGGGACATCATCGGCAAGGCCTGCGGCCAACCGCTGTACAAATTGTGGGGCGGCTATCGCGATCGCATGCCGGCGTACGCCTCCTGCATCGAAGTACGCGAGCCGGCGCGGCGCGCGGACGACATTCTGCGCGTAAAGGCGGACGGCTGGCGCGCGACCAAGCTGCGCATCCACGAAGCCACGATCAAGGCCGACATCGCGCAGGTTGAAGCAGTGCGTAGTGCAGTGGGCGACGGGTTCACCCTGATGGTGGATGCCAACCAGGCGCAACTGCCCGGCACCCTGCAGCCTGATCCCGGGCCGATCTGGAGCTACGAGCGCGCACTGCACACCGCGCGCGACCTCGAACGCCTCGGCGTGTACTGGCTGGAAGAGCCG
>Ga0187893_10010707_pt1 | contig 13549 bp, 12 predicted proteins | sample MA1701074metaG_FD_139574 | JGI IMG/M metagenome (GOLD analysis project Ga0187893, IMG submission 139574) | White microbial mat communities from a basaltic lava cave in the Kipuka Kanohina Cave System on the Island of Hawaii, USA - MA170107-4 metaG ...
GAGCGCATCCACTTCGTGACCGCACTGCACGCGTGCGACACCGCGACCGACGACGCGCTCGCGCTCGCGATCGCTCGCGGCGCCGACCACGTCGCGGTCGTGCCGTGCTGTCAGGCGGAGGTGGCGCGCCTGCTCGCGGCGGCAGAGCCAGCAGACGCGGCCGCACGCGAGCTGTTCGCGCACGCGTGGCATCGCCGCGAGTTCGGCTCGCACCTGACGAACGTCGTGCGCGCGCTCGCGCTCGAGGCGCACGGTCATCAGGTGACCGTGACCGAGCTCGCCGGCTGGGAGCACTCGCTGAAGAACGAGCTGATCCTCGGCAAGCGAGTGAAGCGGTTCGATCGCGCTGCGCAGGAGCGCCTCGACGCGCTGCTCGAGCGCTTTGCGGTGCGGCCGGCGCTGATCCGCGCGCTCGACGCCGTTGCCTGACGGGGGCTCAAGAGCTCGCTGACGGCTCGCGCCACAATTTGCGCGAGCGATATCCGTAGCGAAACAGCGCGAGGTAGAGAGGCGCCGCCACAGCGAGGCCGATCAGCCGAGTGGCGAAGAACTCGACGCGGGTCTCGGGCTCTGTGTCTGGAAGCTGGCCCGACCAGCCGAGGGAGTCGAACACGAACGAGTAAAGGAAGTCCCACAGCGGCTGGATGACCGCCCACACGCGCCACGCTCGCGACGACGCGATCGGCTTCCAGAATGCGTACCCGAACAGTCCGACAAATCCGATCGCACTCACGAAGTTGTGGAGTACGTCGAGCGCCGACATCCACGCCACGCCGTACACGGCGACGATCACGGCAACCGAGAGCGCGAACAGCGCGAGCAATGACAGCGCGTAGATGCGCCAGCGAGCCGGCGGTCGGATGATCTCGCCCGGCTGGGCGAGGTCCGAGGCGGGGGCCTCGAAGGGGTTGCCCAATCAGTCGCCTTCGATCGCGTCCGCCGCGTCTTCGCGCAGCTCCTCGATCTCGTCGCCGACGTCCTCGGCCGCCTCGTCGAGCTTGCGTCCGGCCTTCTCGATCGCGCCCTCGTCGCCGTGGCGCAGCTTCTCGACCGCCTCGTCGAACTTGCGGCCCGCCTTCTCGGCCGGGCCCTCCTCCCGGCAGCCGGCGGCGCCGAGCGCGAGCGTGGCAATCAGAGCGGTCCGAAGTGCGAGCGACCGTGTCATGCGTGGGGCCTCCCGATTCGCGGCAAGCTCGCACGGAATCTCCGCGGAGCAAGCCGGCGCGAGCGCGCGCAGTGGTCAGTCGTGCTCGTCGCGCGTCACGCTTCCCCGCCGCTGCTTGCGCGCGGCGTGCGCGCGCTTCTCGCCGAGGCGGCGCTCGCGGCTCGCGCGCGTCGGCCGCGTCGAGCGTCGCGGGCGCGGCCGCGCGAGCGCTCCGGCGAGCAGCGCCTCGAGCCGCTCGTGCGCGAGCTCCGCATTGCGTGCGCGCGAGCGCGTCTCGCTGCTCGCCACGCGCACGCGGCCGTCCGCGTCGAGCCGCGTGGAGAGCTTCTCGGCGATGCGCGCAGCATCCGCTGGCCCGAGCGCGTGCGCAGTCTCGGCGAGATCGAGGCACAGCTCGATCCGCGTCTCCACCTTGTTGACGTTCTGCCCGCCGGGCCCGCTCGCGCGGCTCGCGCGCAGCTGCAGCGCCCGCGCTGGAATGCGCCGCGCGCCGGGCAACACGAGATCACGCGTCTCGGCCACCGCTCGCCCTAACTGCTGCCCGCCGTGGGCTCGTTCGCCCAGTCGCGCGGTACGAGGTAGCGCTCGCCGAGCCGCGCCTCGGGCGAGCCGGGCTCGGGCGCGTACTCGTACTGCCAGCGCGCGAGCGGCGGCAGCGACGCGAGCACGCTCTCGATGCGGCGCCCGGACTGCAGCCCGTACTTCGTGCCGCGGTCGACCACCAGGTTGAACTCGACGTAGCGGCCGCGCCGGTAGAGCTGGAACTGGCGCTCGCGCTCGCCGTAGTGCGCTTGCTTGCGGCGCGCGAGGATCGGCTGGTACGCGGGCAGGAACGCGTCGCCGACGCTGCGCACGAACTCGAAGCAGGTCGCGAAGTCGGGCTCCGCGAGGTCGTCGAAGAACACGCCGCCGATGCCGCGCGGCTCGCCGCGATGGGGCAGGAAGAAGTAGTCGTCGCACCACTTCTTGAAGCGCGCGTAGGCGCCAGCGCCGAGCGGCGCGCACGCCGCGCGCGCGACGCGGTGCCAGTGGATGCAGTCCTCGTCGCGGCCGTAATAGGGCGTCAGATCGAAGCCGCCGCCGAACCACCAGCTCTCGCCCGCGCTGAACAGGCGCAGGTTCATGTGCGTCGTCGGCGCGTGCGGGTTGCGCGGGTGAACGATCATCGACAGCGAGACGGCCTCGAACGGGCGGCCGGCGAGCTGCGGCCGGTCGGTCGTCGCAGCCGGGGGCAGCGACGAGCCGCGCGCGTGCGTGAAGTTGACCGCGGCCTTCTCGACCACCGGCCCGCCTTCGAGCACGCGCGGCCGCGAGAAGGTGGCGCCGTCGCCCGAGATCGCGTCGCCGCCGAACTTCGCCTCGCCGTCCTCGCTCTCGAGCGCGGCGCAGATGCGCGCCTGCAGCTCTTCGAGGTAGCGATGCACCGCATTCGGGTCGGCGGACATGCGCGCAGCTTAGGCGGTCGGCACTGCCGGGGCAGTGCGGCGCACGCATCGGCTGCACGTGGGCTGCACGCTCGCGGCGAGCGCCAGCGCTGCGAGCCGACAAGCCGTGGCTCGCTCCTTATCCTGCGCAGCTCGTGTACGCCCCTCCCGAAGCTCTGCTGCCCTCGCTCGCTGCGGCGATCGGCGTCGGCGTGCCGCTGTTCGCGGCGAAGGCGCGCGGTCGCACCTACGCGCTGTTCGCGCTCGTGCTCGTCACGCTCTCGTTTCCGGCCGGCGTCGTGCTCGCGACGCGCCTCACCGAGCTCGCGGGCCCGCGCTTCGGCGCTGCGGTCGGCTGGCTGTTCGTGTACGCGATCGGCGCGACGGGCATCCACATGGCGTCGCTCGTGCGCGCGCGACTGCGCGCGCGCTGGATCCGTTACGCGGTCAGCGTCCCGGGCATGACGATGCTCGCGCTCGGCGCGCTCGCGCTGCCGTTCTTGGTCGCGCTCGCGCCGCTGCGCATCTTGTTGGGAGCCGCCGGCGCCGAGCGCGCGCTCGCGGCGCTCGCCTACGCGGATTGGCTGCCCGTCGCGCTGATCGCGCACGCGCTCGCGACCTCGTTCGGCGCACGCCGCGAGTTCGTGCGCATCGATCTCTCGGACGGCGGCGAGCCGGGCGCGCTGACCCGGCTGCGCGCGCTGCGCGCCGCGACGCCGCATCCGCCGCTCGCGCGCCGGCCGCTGCGCGTCGTGCAGATCACCGACCCGCACATCGGGCCGTGGCAGCCGGTGCACCGGCTCGCGCGGCGCATCGCCGAGCTCGGCGCGCATGACCCCGATCTCGTGCTGCTCACCGGCGACTTCCTGACGATGGAGAGCAACGGCACGCGAGGCGCGCTCGCGCAGGCGCTAACGCCGCTCGCGAAGCTGCGCGGGCGCTGCTTCGCGATCTACGGGAACCACGACCACGAGGCGCCGGAAGAGGTGCGCTCGGGGCTCGCCGCGAACGGCATCCAGCTGCTGGTCGACGCCGAGGCGCTGATCGAGACGCCGGCCGGCCGCGTGCAGATCGTCGGCGCCGATCATTATTGGGAGGAGCGCGACGAGCGCGTGCCCGCGCTGCTGAAGCGCTACCCGCGCCGCGCGGATCACCTGCGCCTGTTCTTGCTGCACGATCCGCTCGGCTTCCGCTTCGTGCCGCCCGGCGACGTCGACCTGACGCTCTCGGGCCACACGCACGGCGGGCAGATCGGGCTCGTCTCGTTCGGGCTCGATTGGACGGTGCTCTCGCGCTCGCGCTGGCCCGACCACGGCCTGTTCGGCCACGGCGCGAGCCGCCTCTACGTGCACCGCGGCACTGGCTTCTACGGATTTCCGCTGCGCGTGGGCGTTCCGGGCGAGCTCTCGCTGATCGAGATCGTGTCGCGCGAGAGCTGAGCGGTCTTCACAGCAGCGAGAGCTGCAGCGGCCGCCCGAGCACTGCGTCCCAGCTCGTGCCGAGATCCTCGAGGATGCCCTCGGCGACCGGGCGCATCACGTTCTCGACGTAGTACTCGCGATCGATGCGCGGCGGCAGCGGCCGTCCGAGCACGACCGGCTCGGGTCCCGTCGCGGTGATGAGGTAGCGGATCACAGGCCCCAGCCGGCCGCCGGCCTTGCGCGCGGCCTGCACGTGCGGCGCGTTCGCGCTGTAGCGATCGAGGCGCCCCTTGCGGATGCGCTTCGCGGTCACGAGCTCGGCGTCGAGCGCGCCGCTGCGCACCGCGCCGACCAGCTCGCGCACGAACGGCGCCGGATCGCTGTCCGTGAACGCGCGCTGCAACATTCCCTCCTGCAGCCTTTGCACGACCGGCGGCCAATCGCTGCGCACGGACTCGAGCCCGACCACGCGCAGCTGTCCGCTCGCGAAGCCCGCGTAGCGCTTCTTGCTGCCGGCGCGGCCGCCGCGCAGCCGCGGCAGCCACAGGCGCTCGAAGACCTCCTCGAGCTCGAGCACCAGCTGCGGCGCGACGCCGTACTCGCGCTGCACGCGGCTCGCGATCGCGTGCTCGACGCGCGCGCGCAGCGCCGCGGCGTCGGCCGCCGCGGAGCCCGGCTCGCCGAGCTGCACGAACACCGAATCGGTGTCGCCGTAGAGCACCGCGACGCCGTGCTCCTCGAATGCCTGCTTCGTCCAGCGCAGCGTCTGCTGGCCGAACGTGGTGATCGCGTTGGCGACGTGCGGGTCGAAGAAGCGGCACGAGGTCGCGCCGAGCACGCCGAACATCGCGTTCATCAGGATCTTGATCGCCTGGTCCGCGTGACGGTCGCCGCGCGCCTTCGCCGCTTCGCGGCGCGCGGCGAGCTCGCTGAGAACGCCCGGCAGGATCGACTCATTGCGCGAGAAGCGCGCGCCATTCGGCGCAACGAGCGCGTCGTCGCCGGCTCGGCCATGCGCGAGCGGATCGAGCCCGAACGTGCGGATCAGGCTCGGGTAGAGGCTCTTGAAGTCGAACACCGCGACGCGCGCATGAAAGCCGGGCGCTGGCTCGAGCAGCGCGCCGCCGATCACGACCGCGCTCTCGTGCTCCGCAACGCTCGGCGCAACGAAGCCGCGCCGCCGCAGCTCGGGCAGATAGAGCAGATCGAACGACGCGATGCTCGCGCCGATGCGATCGAGCTGCATGCCGGTGAGCAGGCTGCGCTCGACCGCGAGCTCGAGCAGCCCCTCGCGCGCGAGGATCTCGGGCACGAGCCGCGCGTCCTCGAGGTTGTAGGCGGCGAGCGCCTCGGGCTCCTCGCGCCAGAGCCGCAGGATCTCGGCCGCCGCATCGGGCACGTCCTGATCGATCTTCTTGCCGCGCCCTAGCACCGAGCGCGCGACCGTCTCGAGCCGGTAGTCGGGCAGCTTCAGCGCGTCGCGGACGAGCGGAATCCCGTCGAGCACCATGCGCCCGGGAACCTCGGCGCGCGACTGCGTGAACGGCCCCTGGTCGACGAGCAGCCGCGGCGGCTCGTGCGAACGCCCGATCGCGCACGAGCTGCGCAGCGCCGCGCAGCGCGCGAGCAGCACGCGCAGATCGAAGTCGACCACGTTCCAGCCGAGCAGCACGTCGGGATCGAGCGCGCGGATGCGCGCGATCAGCGCGCCGAGCAGCGCCCGCTCATCGGCATGCACGATCGCCCCCGCGACGGCGCGCTCCGCGACGAGATGCACCTCCTCGACGCGGCAGCCGGCGATTGCCGCCGCGAAGATGCGGCTCGCGTCGGGTGTGGTCTCGAGATCGAGCGAGAGCGTTCGCAGCGACACGCGCGCGGGCGATGGCGTGAGCTCCGGATTCGTGAACACGACGACGCCGTCGCCGCGCGGCGCGCCCTCGCCGACGATCTCGAGGCTCGTGCGGATCCCGCGATCGATCAGGTACCGGTACGCGAAACGGAGGTCGGCTTCGTAGGCGAGGCCGGCCGCGTTTTGCACCGCGTCGCGCAGCGCCGGGACCGCGCCCGGCACGTTCGCCTCGACGCGAACGACCTGCGCTCCCGACAAATCGCGCAGCTCGCTCGCGACGACCCGCCCGCCCGCACGCCGCGCAGCATCGCCCGCGCCCGGGCTCGCAAAAAAGTATGGGCGGAAGCGGTCGTCCTCGACCAGAAACGCGTCGCCACTCTCGAGCCGCCCATACAGCTGCACGACGGGAACGCCCTCGCGCACGCGATACGTAGGGTGAACGACGAACCCGCGGGCCATGCAGAAGACGTTCCGCGACGAATCCGACGCGCGCCACGACGCTGCCGCCGTCGTGCCGTCAGCGAAGCGCGCCGCCACCGCCGAAAAGTGACGCGGCGGCGCCCCGAAGGCACACCCCTCACCGAAACAACAGCCGCGCGAGCGCGCTCCGATACTGCTGCACGAGCTCGTGCTCCCCGCCGAGCACACCGAACACGTCGAGCATCGCCTTGCGCGCCGCGTCCTCGCCGAAGTGCGCGTCGGCCTCGACGCACGCGAGCAGCTCGGCCAGCGCCGGCTCGTACCGGCGCGCCGCCGCGAGCGCGCGCGCGTACTCGATGCGCGCCGCGAGGTCCGCCGGATTCGCGCGCGTCTTCGCTTCGAGCGCCGCGAGCTCGCCGCTATCCGCCGGCGCCGCTGCGCGCGTGCGCAGCTCCGCCGCGAGCCGCTCTGCCTCTTGCTCGATCGCCGGCGCGCCGACGACGCGCTCGAGCAGCGCGAGCGCCTGCTCGGTCGCGCCGCGCTCGCCGAGCGCGCGCGCGAGCCCGACCAGCGCGGCCGCGTGCCTCGCATCCGCTGCGAGCGCTGCGCGAAAGCGCTCCTCCGCCGCGTTGCCGTGGCCGGCGAGCAGCAGCTCCCCGCCTTCCTTCGCGAGCCGATCCGCCTGCGTCGGCAGGATCGCGGCGAGAAAGCGCTTCACCTCGGATTCGGGCTGCGCGCCGACGAACGAGCTGCGCGCCTGCCCGTCGCGGAACGCGATCACGAGCGGAATGCTGCGCGCGCCCGCGGCCGCCGCGATCTGCGGGTTCTCGTCGACGTTGATCTTCGCGAGCACGAATGCGCCGGCGTTCTGCTGCGCCGCGCGCTCGAGGATCGGCCCGAGCGTTCGGCACGGTCCGCACCACGGGGCCCAGAAGTCGACGACGACCGGCACTTCCTTCGAGCGCTCGAGCACGTCGCGCTCGAAGCTCTCGTCGGTGACGTCGATGACCAACCCGCTCGTCCCGAGAGCCATCGCTGCCTCTACTGCGCGACCTTCTCGCGCATCAGCGCCTGCAGCTCGCCGCTCTGGAACATCTCGGTCACGATGTCGCAGCCGCCGATCAACTCGCCGGCGACGTAAAGCTGTGGGATCGTCGGCCAGCTGGAGAAGTCCTTGATGCCCTGCCGAATCGCCGGATCCGCGAGCACGTCGACGGTCGCGTAGCTCGGCACGACGCGGTCGAGCATCTGCACGACGCGCGCCGAGAAGCCGCACTGCGGAAACTCGCGCGTCCCCTTCATGAACAGCACGACGCGGTCGGCGTCGATGGCGGTTTGGATCCGGGATCGCGTCACGTCGTCGAGGGCCATCATTCGTTCTCGCGTTGAATCTTGCCGCGAAGGTACGAGATGCTGTAGGAATCGGTCAACGCGCTGCACCCCACGACCCTCCGAGGATGAAGAAGAAAATGCCCTGGGTGATCACGAGCCTGTGCCGCGACTGCGTCGATCAAGCGTGCGTCGAGGTGTGTCCGGTCGACTGCATCTACGTGTACAAGGGCGACGATCGCGACACGTTCCCGAATCAGCTCTTCATCGACCCGGAGGAGTGCATCGACTGCGGCGTGTGCGAGCCGGAGTGCCCGTGGGAGGCGATCTTCGAGGACGAGCGCGTGCCGGACGTGTTCACCGCCGACGTGAAGCTGAACGCGCTGATCACGCAGAGCAAAGACGACTTCGAGGTGCCGGAGAAGGGCGAGAAGCCGCGCCCGACGCCCGAGCAGGTCGCCGCGAACAAGCAGAAGTGGGGCTACGCGGGCTGACGGCGGCCGCGCCGCGGGTCGGAGTGGGCGGAGCAGCGCGCCTCGCGCGCGGGCGGGCGGCCTCGGCCGGAATCGAGTAACCCGTGGCGATGCGAAGCGATCGAGCCGGGGAGCAGGGGGAGGCAGCCGCCACCGCTGCGCCGCTGCGCTCTCCGCTCGCCGATGCATTCGGGCGCAGGCTGCGCGACCTGCGCATCTCGGTGACCGATCGCTGCAACTTCCGCTGCCCGTACTGCATGCCCGCCGAGACCTTCGGCCCCGGCTTCAAGTTCCTGCCGCGCAAGGAAGTCCTCACGTACGAGGAGATCGCGCGGCTCGCGCGCATCTTCGTCTCGCTCGGCGTGCACAAGCTGCGCATCACCGGCGGCGAGCCACTCGTGCGCGCCGACCTGCCCGAGCTGATCGAGCAGCTCGCGGCGATTCCGGGCGCGGACGACATCGCGCTCACGACGAACGGCCATCTGCTCGAGAAGTTCGCGGCGCCGCTCGCGCGCGCCGGGCTGCGCCGCGCGACGGTGAGCCTCGATAGCCACGACCCCGCCGTGTTCAAGCAGATGAGCGGCGGCGTGTCGGCGCCCGAGCGCGTGCTGAGTGGCATCGATGCCGCGGTCGCCGTCGGCCTCGGGCCGATCAAGATCAACTGCGTCGTGCAACGCGGCGTGAACGATCACACGCTCGTCGAGCTCGCCGCGCGCTTCCGCGGCACCGGCCAGATCGTGCGCTTCATCGAGTACATGGACGTCGGCACCGCGAACGGCTGGGAGCTCGCACAGGTGGTGCCGGCGCGCGAGATCGTCGCGCGCATCTCCGAGCGCTTCCCGCTCGAGCCGGCCGACCCGAATTATCAGGGAGAGGTGGCGCGGCGCTGGCGCTATCGCGACGGGCAGGGCGAGATCGGCGTGATCTCTTCGGTGACGAAGCCGTTCTGCGGCGACTGCACGCGCGCGCGGCTCTCGGCCGAGGGCTCGCTCGTCACGTGTTTGTTCGCGACGACGGGCCGCGACCTGAAGACGCCGCTGCGCGGCGGCGCGAGCGATGACGAGCTGCGCGAAGTGATCACCGGCGTCTGGCGCCGCCGCCGCGACCGCTACTCCGAGGAGCGCAGCGAGCTCGCCGCCTCGCGCGCGGGACAGCGCATCGAGATGTTCCGGCTGGGCGGCTAGCCGCCGCACCCGCGGTGATGCCGATGAGGGAGCGCCTGCACTCGCACTCGGGTCGAATGCGCGAGCTGGTGCTCGTTGGCGGCGGGCACGCGCACATCCAGGTGTTACGGAAGTGGGCGATGGCGCCGCTCGCGGGCGTGCGTTTGACCGTCGTGCTCGACCGCGCGGAGGCCGTGTATTCGGGCATGGTGCCCGGCTACGTCGCGGGCGACTACGCCGCCGCCGAGTGCGAGATCGACGTCATCCCGCTCGCGCGCCGCGCCGGCGCGCGGGTGATGCTCGAGGCGGCGAGCGAGATCGACGCCGCGGCGCGGCGCATCGTGTTCGCGGAGCGGCCCGCGCTCGCCTACGACGTGGCGAGCCTCGACGTCGGCAGCGGCGTGCGCGGCCTCGAGCTGCCGGGCGTCGCCGAGCACGCGCTCGCGACGCGCCCGATCCGCGACTTCGTCGACCGCCTCGATGCCGCACTCGCGCGCGCGAGCGCGCACGCGCACGGCGAGGTCTCCACGCTGCGCCTCGTCGTCGTCGGCGGCGGCGCGGCAGGCGTCGAGCTCGCGCTGTGCGTCGAGGCGCGGCTGCGCGCGCGCGGCACGCGCGCCGAGCTGACGCTCGCAACCGACGTCGCGGAGATTCTGCCCGGCGCGTGGCGATCGCTGCGCGCGCATGCGCTCAGCGAGCTGAGCGCGCGCGGCGTCGGCGTGCGGACCGGCGCGCGCGTGCTGCGCGTGCTCGAGGGTGCGATCGAGCTCGACGGGGGCGCGCCGCTCGCGTGCGACCTCGCGATCTGGGCGTCGGGCGCCGCGCCGGTCGCGCTGATCGCGAAGAGCGCGCTGCCGAAGGACGACGCCGGCTTCGTGCGGGTGCGGGAGACGCTGCAGGTCGAGGGTTACGACACGCTGTTCGCGGCGGGCGACTGCGCGTCGCTCGCACGCGCGCCGTGGCTTCCGAAGGCCGGCGTCTACGCGGTGCGCCAGGGTCCCGCGCTCGCAGAGAACGTTCGCTCAGCGCTCAGCGGCGGCGGGCCGCTGCGCCGCTATCGGCCCCAGCGCGATTTCCTGACGCTGCTCAATCTCGGCGAGCGGCGCGCGCTCGGCGCGAAGTGGGGTCTCGCCGCGAAAGGCCGGCTCGCGTTCCGGCTGAAGGACGAGATCGATCGCCGCTTCGTGCGGCGCTTCCAGGTGTTGGGGGAAGACGGCGCGCCGAGCACGGCGTTCCCGCCGCTGCCCGAAGACGCGGCGATGCGCTGCGGCGGCTGCGCGGCGAAGGTGTCGCCGCGCGCGCTCGCGGACGCGCTCGCGGCGCTGCCGGCCGCCGCGCCGGACCCGCGCGTCGTGCTCGGATTGGACGCGCGCGACGACGCCGCTGCGCTGCGCAGCCCGCGCGGCGACGTCTGGATCGCGAGCGCCGACGGCTTCCGCGCATTCAGCGACGACGCATGGCTGGTCGGCCGCGTCGCCGCGGTGAACGCGCTCTCGGACATCTACGCGAAGGGCGGCGTAGCGCGGCACGCGCTCTGCTGGGTGACGGCCGTCGAGGACGACGAGGCGGCGCTGCAAGGCGCGCTCGCCGGCGTGCGCGCCGCGCTCGATCCGCTCGGCGTCTCGCTCGTCGGCGGGCACTCGATGCTCGGCTCCGAGCTGACGATCGGGCTCGCGGTGCTCGGCGATCTCGCGCCGGGGGATGCGCCGCTCACGAAGGCGGCCCTCGCGCCAGGAGACGTGCTCGTGCTGACGAAGCCGCTCGGCACCGGCGTCGTGCTGGCTGCCGACATGCGCGCGCTCGCGCGCGGCGCGTGGGTCCGCGCCGCGCATGCGGCGATGCTGCGCGCGAACGATCGCGCCGGCGCGGTCGCGCGGCGGTTCGCGCGCGCCGCGACCGATGTCTCGGGCTTCGGGCTCGCCGGCCACCTCGGCGAGATGCTCGTCGCGAGCGGCCTTGCCGCCGAGCTCGACGCGCGCGCGCTGCCCGCGTTGCCCGGTGCGCGCGCGCTGCTCGCGCGCGGCGTGCGCAGCACCGCCGCTCCGCCGAACGCGGAGGCAGCGCCGCCATTCACCGGCGGCGATGCGCTCGCGCACGCGCTCGCGTGCGATCCGCAGACCTCGGGCGGCCTCTTGTTCGCGGTCGCGCCGGACGACGCGCCCGCCGCGCTCGCGGCGCTGCACGAAGGTGGCGACGTGCACGCGGCCGCGATCGGTCGCGTGACCGATCGCGGCCGCGGGATCGTTTGGCGCTGAGCGCCGCAGCGGCGCTTGCGGTCACTCGAGCGCGAGGAACCTCCAGCTCGAGATCGGCACGCCGGTGAGCACGGCGGACTGAGTGGTCCAGCTCGTCGAGCGGGTGCTCGGGCGGACTGGCGAGACGGTCACCCCGGTGAGCCGGGTCGTGTCGCCGACGACGAGCTGATCTCGCTGGTTCGAGGCGAGATCGGCGATCCCGCGCAGCACCGTTCCCGCAGCGAGCGACCAGGCAATTCCGATTCTCGGTGCGTTCGCGCCGGCGAGGAACCAGACGTCGATCACGGTCGCGCTCGCGGTGGTTCGCTGCCATGCCAGATCGTCGATCCCGTTGCCGTCGAAGTCGCCGACGCCGCTGATGCTCGCGCCGACAGGGCCGGTGCCGAGTGACACGACCGCGCGCGGAGTGACGCCGCGGAGCAGCCATGCGTCGAGCGCGCGTGTCGTCGAGTTGCTCCAGATGAAGTCGGGCGAGCGGTCGCCGTCGACGTCGCCGACCGCGACCAGACGCGTGCCGGTGGGAGCGCCGGGGACCGCGAGCGAGCTCACCCAGCCCGAAGGGCCGAGCACCCAAGCTGCGCTCTCGCCTGTCGCGCGATCGTGGAAGAGCACGTCCGCGCGGCCGTCACCCGAGAAGTCGCGGAACGCGGCGACGCGGTAACGCACCGCTCGCGAAGGCAGCGGGATCACGGAGTAGGTGAGGCCGCGCATGAGCCAGACTTCGTTCGTGCCCGTGGACGCGTTGCGCCAGAGCACGTCTGCGCGCCCGTCGCCGTCCATGTCGCCGAAGCCGGCCGGGCGCATCGCTGAATCGCGCGGCGCGCCGATCGTCACCCAACGGCGCGTGCCGTCCGTCGCGAGCAGCGACGCCGCGAGCGCACCGCTCGCGGTGTCGAACGCGAGCGAATCGGTGCGCCCGTTGCCGTCGAGGTCGGCGCGCAGGTCGACGGTCGGCGGCGCGGAGATGAAGCGGATCGGATCGGACAGCGGTGAGAGCGGGCCGGATTGGTCGAGCGCGTCGTAGGCGGCCACGCGTACCTGCAGCGTCTCGCCGACGCTGCCCGTCACTCGCACCGAGGCGCTCGCGACGCGCGCCTCCTCGCGGTACGCGCCGCCCGCGCGCGAGACCTGCACCGCGTAGCCACTCACCGGGCCGCTCGCCGCGCTCCAGCTGAGCTGCACGGAAGTCCCTGTCACGTCGACCGCGAGAGCCGGAGCCGAGACCATCAGCGCGAAGGCCGAGAACGCGAACACACGAAGCCTGAGACACCCGAGCATCGCCACCCCCGACAGTAATAAGTCGGTCAGCAGCTTCGCACGGAGAGGCGCGCGGCGAAGTGAGCGCACTCACGCGTCGCGCGTGTCGCCGAAAAGTTTTTTCGCGCGCGTGCGGAAGTGTGCGCACACGCACAACGAAGTTGTGACGCAGCTCCCGTTCGAGAGGTCACGCACTTCGCGCTGTCGAGACGCCGAATCGACTGCGTGCGGCCGCGGTCGCTTCCGCACGCCTCGCGTCAGGCGACCGCGCCGCTCGTGCGCAGCGACGCGATCTCGGCGTCGCTCTTCCCGAGCTCGCGCAGCACTTCGTCGCCGTGCTGGCCGCGTGCGGGCGCCATCCAGCGCGGCGCCCAGGGCGTGCCCGCGAAGTCGGCGGGCGTCGCGGGGAACGTCGCGGTGGTTCCTTCGTCGGGGACTTCGCACCAGCCGCCGGCGGCGCGCGCTTGCGGATCCGCGATCACTTCTTCGAGATCCTGCACCGGCGCCCACCACATGTCGGGGATCGCGTCGAAGATCTGCGCCCATTCCGCGCGCGTCTTCTCCGCGAACGCGGCATCGAGCAGCGCGATCAGCGCTGCGGCGTTCTTCGCGCGGTCGCGCGGAGCCGCGAAGCGCGCATCATCGATCCACTCTGGACGGCTCACTGCGCGGCACAGCGGCGGCCAATGGCGATCCGCCTCGAGCCCGACCACCCAGAACCACTTGCCGTCCTTCGCTCGATAGTTGTTGATGCACGGGTTGCCCATCGACGCGCGGCGCGCGACCGCGAGGC
>Ga0187893_10010708_pt1 | contig 13549 bp, 12 predicted proteins | sample MA1701074metaG_FD_139574 | JGI IMG/M metagenome (GOLD analysis project Ga0187893, IMG submission 139574) | White microbial mat communities from a basaltic lava cave in the Kipuka Kanohina Cave System on the Island of Hawaii, USA - MA170107-4 metaG ...
AGAAAGATTGTTTGTCACCCAATTCATCAAGGCTTTTCCATAATTCTTGGGGTGTGTGAATAAATTTGATTCCCGTCGCAGATGCTTCGGAACGCGGCTTCAAAAGCCAAGGCGAAGGAACGCGAGCCATGTATTCTTTCATCCGTTCGTAATTCAAAACGTGGACGAAGTCGGGAACGGGAATTCCGGCGTCACGCGCCTGAACGCGCATTGCAAGTTTGTCCCGGAAATATCGCGTCGTAGTGTCGCCCATTCCGGGAACACGCAAATGTTCGCGTAAAGCCGAGGCTTTCTCTAAATCAAAATCATCAAGCGGAACAATCTTGTCAATCTGCTCGGTACGCGCCAGATAACTAACGCCCTTGATTGCGTCTTCCATGTTCCACACTTTATCTTCATCAGGCACAAGATAAATCTCATCAAGGCTTTCCATGGGCCACGGCGCATCTGCGATTGATTGCGAAGTTAATAATAAAGTGCGCGCGCCCTGCCGTTTACACTCACGCATGAACTCCTCGCCCTTTTGATAACTGGCGATGCAAAGAATGGTTAAAGGTTTCATTGAAATGGGAACTCCGAAAAAGAATTGTTCAGTTCGCGTTTATTCTAGCTTTCAAAACAAAAAACATGAAAGCCTCGCGTGAATTTTATTGACAGCGATATTACGAAAAGAATAAAAACCGTTTGAGAACCACAACCAGCTCGCGTATGCGAGCATAAGCGCTTAGCCCGTAGCGTCAGCTACGGGGAACACACGAACGACACAAACAAGCTCGCGTATGCGAGCGAAAGGAATCAAAGCAATGCCACATACATATACGAACCTGCTTTATCACATAGTCTATGCAACAAAAGAGCGTTTCCCGTTTATCACAAAAGAACTGCAACCGCGTCTTTACAAATATCTTGGCGGAACAATACGCGGACTTGGTGGTTCAATGATTGAAGTCGGCGGAATATCCGACCATGTTCACTTGCTCGTTAGACTTAAACCCACGATGGCAATCTCAGATACACTGCGCGATTTGAAAACCAACTCCTCTGTCTGGGCGAAAGAAATTACAAATGGAAAATTTGAATGGCAAGACGGATATGGAGCATTCACAGTTGGCAAATCTCAAATCGAAGACGTAAAGCGTTACATTCAAAATCAAGAACGCCATCATTTGAATTTGAGTTTTGAAGACGAGTTCAAAGATTTGTTGAGAAGAAGCGACATTGATTTCGACGAGAAATTTCTTTGGCGGTGAAAGATAATTAAACGAGCGAAATAATTAAAACAAGCCCGCGAAAGATAAATAAATGGAGCGAAGTAATTAAAACAAGTCCGCGTATGCGGACAATAGCGCGTAGCCCCGTGCGTTAGCGCGGGGAAATGGCTAGCCCAAAAATCAAAGCTCGCCTAGCGAGCAATAGCGTTTGTCGTCTCTCAATTTACCAAAACCATTCAACACGATTACGTCTGTCGCTCGCTACGCGAGCTTGTTAATTTCGCTGATTCATATTTCCCGTAGCTTGCGCTACGGGCTAAGTGCTGTGCGTCCGCATACGCGGACTCAAAACCATTTACGGAGAAACAAAAATGCCAATCTCAATAACTGATGACCAACATACAGACACCGATTTCATCTGCGATTGCAATGAAGATTTTCGCTCTGCCTGTGAAGGCTTTAGCTTTTACAAAGAAAAAGACGGCAAACAATATTGCATTCTTCATTATCCCGACAAAAATAAAAGCAAAGACTTCAAAGAAGCATTGCAGAAAAAACTTAATGCCAATGATTTCAACTTTAGGGGAGTGTGGTTTCCAGATGGTGTTATTCTCAATAACTTTGAATTCACAAAAGTAGTCGACTTTGGTTCAGCTATTTTCAGCGAAAATGTCTCCTTTAGTTCAGCTACTTTTAGTGCATATGCGTTCTTTAATTCAATTACTTTCATCAAAAATGCTTCCTTTAATTCAGCTATTTTTAGTGAATATACTTCCTTTAGGTCAGTTACTTTCCGCGCAAATACCGACTTTAGCTCATCTTCTTTCAGTGGCACAGTTGATTTCAGTAAAGCGACTTTTCAAAAGAAAAGTTTTGCCAATTTCTATAATATGAGGTTTAAAGACAAAGTCTTATTTGCAAACAATCTGTTTACCTCGGAGTTTCCTTTAGGTCTGGATGGTGCAATTTTTGAGAAACCAGAGCGGGTTACTTTCCATACGGTGGTACTGTGCCCTTATTGGTTCGTCAACGTAGATTCGCGCAAGTTTAATTTTGTTAATGTGACTTGGCGCAACTTGAGGAATGAGGGCATTAAAAAAGAACTCGCCAAATTGAAAGAACGTAATGTAGAGCATCCTCACCATTTGCTTATGGTTACTTATAGACAACTCGCAATAAATGCAGAAGAAAACAATCGTTACCACAGTGGGGCAGAGTTTCGTTTTATGGCTATGAGAGTTTATAGTCTTGAGCTTCGCAAATTCACTTACACAGGATTGCATTTGGTTAGGCGTTTCCTGAGGAAACGGCGTTCCCTTCTTTTTTGGAAAAGGCTTTGGGTTTGGCGAAAAAACCTTGACCCACTTCATTCTCTCTATGGCTTTGCAAGTTGTTGGGGCGAGGGAATCCTACGTGCTTTTTATATTTTGGTTATGATTTGGATTTTGTTTGCAGGAATCTATTGGTGGGGCAATGACAGTTCATGGCGGCAAAAGCCCAAGACTGAACAAACCCAAACTCTACCTGCGCCTTAAACATTGAGTTTCCCCGAAGCAATGGTTTACAGCGTGGGTGTCATATTGTTTCAAAAACCTGAACCTTTACCCGCAAACAAACGCGCAAAGTTTTTGGTTTACCTCGAAACAGTTCTCGGTCCATTACAAGCGGCTTTGCTGGCTTTGGCTATTCGCAGAAAGTTTATGCGTTGAGTTTCTTGACCTCACACAACATCACGGCTAACTTGAAAATCATCATGGCAAATGAATTAAAAGAACGAACAAAGACCATCATCAGGCTTTTGAAAAAAGAATACCCCGACGCGCATTGCGCTCTGAATCACACAAACGCTTTTGAGCTTTTGATTGCTACTATTTTGTCGGCGCAATGCACCGACGAACGTGTGAACATTGTGACGGCTGACCTTTTTCGCAAATACCGGACGCCCGCAGATTATTTGAAGGTTTCGCAAGCCGAAATTGAGAAAGACATACTCTCAACGGGTTTTTATCGAAACAAAGCGAGGAACATTCAAGGAGCCTGTAAAGTTTTAGTTGAAAAATACGGCGGCGAAGTCCCGCAAACAATGGAGGAACTTTTGGAATTGCCGGGCGTCGCGCGAAAGACCGCGAATGTTGTGACGGGAAACGCTTTTGGCAAAGCCTACGGCGTAACGGTTGATACACACGTCACGCGGCTTTCAAATTTGCTGGGCTTAACTACACATGAACAGGCTGAGAAAATTGAAAAGGATTTAATCGAACTTGTGCCAAAGAAAGATTGGGTAATGTTTTCGCATTGGTTGATTTCGCACGGAAGAAAGGTCTGCAAAGCGCGAAAACCTGCCTGCGAAGTTTGTGCGCTTGAAAAACTCTGTCCTTCTTCTTTGCTTAAACGGGGTAAGGCTAATGTGTAAGTGTTTACTCGCTTTGGCTCTTTCGTCGGTTTGTATGTGGCTCTGTGCGTTAGCACAAACTTGGTCGCAGGGCGAGTTGGAAAAGGTCATACACAAAACCGATAACCAAAGAAAGGAATACATAGAAGCTTTCAAAAATCTTACGGCCGTTGAAACCAAAACAACAGAATTATTCGATGAGAAAGGCAAAGTAAAAAAAGCGCGCAAGGTTGTCGCGGATTTTCTTGTATATCAATCTCCGCTCGATAAAAATGTGGTCAATGAATATCGCATCACACGCGAGATTGACGGCAAAATCGTTCGCAATCAAGAGGAACAGGCTGTAAAGTTTTTTGAGAAACTAGCGAAAGCCAAAACACTCGAACAAGAGTTCAAACGATTGCGCGAAGAAAACTTAAAGCACACGCTTCATTATTACAGATGGGGTCTTACACTTTCGCCCTTGCCGGTTTTGAATGAAGAAAGAAAAAACAAATACGAGTTTGAAATCACCGGACGCGAAAACATTAACGGTCGCGCAACGATTGTTTTATCCTATAAGGCAAAAGAGTTAATTCAATCTAAATCACGGGGATTTTTGAGCAGTTTCAAAAATCCGAAAATACGAACGCGCGGACGCGCGTGGGTTTATTCAAAAGATTTGACGTAAAGACCGATTACGAAATTGAAAAACCAAAACAAGAAAAGCCTTAGATGGAAACGCTCATAAACTTTTTCATTGAAAACACACCGCCGCTAAAGACAATTATCCTGGTTGGTCCACTGTTTCTTTTGTGGTCGTATCTATGTCTGAGTTTCGCGGGTTGGCTGAAAACAAAACGGCAGGTAAGAACGGGCTACACGCGGAAAACATTTCACATTCTTATTTTTTTGAGCGTTGTTGTTCTGAATGTAATCAGCGGTTTGCCGATTGTTTGTTTATTCGGCGGAATGACGACGCTTGTGATTGCTTACGCGCTCGTAAAAGGCGAAGGACATCCGCTCTATGAGGCGATGGCGCGGGAAAAAGACGCGCCTTTTAGAACTTACTACATCATCGTTCCATACTTTGCGACGTTGATTGGCGGCATTGTAAGCAATATCTTTTTCGGACAGTTTGCAATTGTAGGTTACTTGGTCGGCGGGCTTGGCGATGCGGCTGGCGAACCCGTCGGAACACGGTGGGGAAAACACAAATACACGCCGCCGACGTTTAGCAGTTTCAAATCAACGCGAAGTCTTGAAGGTTCGTTTGGAGTTTTTCTTGTTTCGCTCATTGGAATCATTATCGCCGCCGCGCTTGTGCCGCAATTACATTTCAATTTGAGAACGATTGCGATAATTCCTTTAATTGCCCTCGCTTCAACGCTACTTGAATCAATCTCGCCGCACGGTTGGGATAACGCGACGATGCAGATTTTTCCTTCATTGTTGGCGTCCGTCCTTTTATAAAAAAACGGCGATGCTTTTGGATGAACGTCAAAAGCATCGCCTGCACCACGCTTTGTAACGTGTAGAGGAAACGATAACTATCAAACTCATTAGACATTATCGGGAATAAGCCACTGCAGACACCGCAAGCACAGAGTTAATGAAAGAAAAATAATAAAAAATGTTTTGATTTTTATCTCTGTGTCTGCGGTGGCTAATTTCCTTATTCCCGATAATGTCTATTACAAACTGCGAACTTGAACGCGCTAATCACACTTTGCAGACGACCGCTTTGATTCACGAGGCTTATCTGAAATTGATTGAACAAAAAAACGTCCAATGGGAAAGCCGAACACATTTTTTTGCAATAGCCGCAACCTTGATGCGGCGCGTTATGCTCGATTACGCAAAAACAAAAAAGCGTGCCAAACGCGGAGGCAAGAAAAGCGAGTTGCCTTTTGAAGAAGCCTTACAGATTTCGGCTGATGAGCGTAGCATTGATTTGCTGGCATTGGACGAAGCATTAAACAGACTCGCCGAAATTGACGAGCAACAACAAGCCCGCGTCGTCGAATTCAAATTCTTCGGCGGCTTATCAATCGAAGAAACGGCAACGGCATTGAGTATTCTCCGGCAACCGCCAAACGTGATCGGAACGTAGCGAAAGCGTGGCTATATCACGAACTCAGTAGAAAAGACTGAGGGACTGCGAGATGCGCTGGAAAGCGAATCCTTTTTGTCGCTCAGTCTCGTACTTGCTTCTGTCTATCTGCTAAACAAGATGAAACTTGAACGCTGACAACAAATCAAAGCTATCTTTGTTATGTCGCTTTCTTCATTTTGAATCGCTGAACGGTCACATACCAAGAAACAATCATGTAATAAGCTGGAAGCAAAAGCGATAACCAAACTATTGTGTCACTCGCTTTAGCCAAGATGATGTAAACAAGCAAAACTGCCCACAGTATCGTAAGCACATTTGTTATCTTGCTGAAAGGCGCGCGTTGCGAAGGGTAAAGATAAACGAACGGCACGAAAGTCAAAACAGCGAATCCGACTAAAACCAAAACATTGGTCCAAAGAGGAACGCTCAACAAGTAAAGATAAAACGCAATGATGTTCCAATAAGACGGAAAGCCGAGAAAAAAACCGTCGTCCGTTTTTGCCTTCACTTGCGAAAAACCATAGATGCTTGCAAGCAAAGGAAGAAGAAAAATCCAGCTCAAATGTTCGGGCAAAATTCCTGCGCGCCACAAAAGCAACAACGGCAATGATGTGTAAGTTTGAAAATCAATGATGTCGTCAAGACGTCGTCCGTCAAAAGACGGCAAGACTTTTTTGACTTCAAACTTTCGCGCAAGCCAGCCGTCTGTTGAATCAATAAACGTCGCCGCCAACATCAACAGCAATGCAAAACGAAAATCTTCGGCGCGCCCCCGAACAATCAGAACAGCCATCCATGCCGCCAACACAAGCCCCGAAGCGGTGTAGAGATGAACGCACCATGCCAGAACTACATTTACCATTTGTGATTTGTCATTTATCATTTTCCATTTGTCATTTTTCTCCTGCGGAAAATGTACAACAGGCTGCCAGCCTGTTGAAGTTTTCACCGTTTCAGGTCGTGCGACAGACTGGCCTCTCTGTCGTACATGAACCACTCTTTAGGTTTTTCTTCTTCAATGACAAATTAAAAATGACAAATGGAAAATCAGATAGACCTACCTAGCCCGCCGTCAACGCGAATGTTTTGCCCCGTGATATAGCTCGCGTCATCAGATAAAAGAAAAGCGACTGTCTTTGCTATCTCTTCGACTGTCCCACCCCGCCCAATAGGGATTGCGCGCAAGCTTTCATCGCTGATTTCGTGGTTGTCAATCGAACCGGGCAAGACATTGTTCATACGAATACCGTCTTGTGCGTATCTGTCTGCGAAAAGTTTTGTGAAATTTGAAAGCCCCCCTCGCAAAACGGATGACACGGGATAAATCAATCTGGGTTCGACTGCGCCCAGCGTTGAGATATTTACAAAAGAACCGCCACCTTGTTTTTGCATGATTGGTGTTATTTCACGCGCAAGACGAATGACGTTCATCAAAATCATTTCAAAGCCTTCAAGCCATTCTTCTTCTGTGATTGAAAGCAAATCGTTTTTTGGCGGATGCCCCGTGTTGATAACAACCGCATCAACGCGCCCGTAGGTTTCAATGGCAAGATTTACAAGCGCTTGTAAATCTTCTTTCTTTGTAACTGAGCCGATGAAACCGACTCCGCTCAACTCTCTTGCTATCTCGATTATTTCAACCGAACGCGCAAGCAATACAGGCGTATAGCCGCGTTCGGAAAGTTCTTCGGCGCAAGCCAGCCCAATGCCTTTACTCGCCGCTGTTACGATTGCTACTTTTTTGTTCATCCTATCCTCACCAAATCGAAGCTACTTTCGTTTCATCAAATTCCAGCAACGTGCCATCGGGCATTATGTGTTTTATGTGTACTCCTCCGCGTTCGCGCAAAGGAATTGATAACAAACTTACGCGATGACAGTTTGCGCGTGGCTCTTTGTGCCCGGTAAGCGGGTAGGATTCCGAACACATCAGGGCGACGTTTGTTTCGGAAGCCAATTCCAAAATTCTTTCGATTCCGCGTGTTCTCTCTTCTAACGACGCGATGACTTTGCCGCCGCATTCGGGCAGATGTTCGTATCCGATGCCATGTTCATTTAATAACTCTTCCAAAACGCGCCCGTTAAATTGGGGCCAACGCGAACGCGCCGCCGTGCGGACATCACACACAAATCGTATGTCATGCTTTTCAAGTAGCGCGAGAAAATCCCGAAACGCATGACGTCCGTGTCCGATTGTGTAGATAACAACTTCTCTGTCAGCCATGATTAAAATGAAATGGATACTAGCGATAACCTTTGAACTCATCAAGCAGGCAAGTATGTCAAGGGCAGAGGGATGAGAGATGAATAGGAAAATTTCTAAATGGCTTCGGATTTATTCATCCCTCATCCCTCTGCCTTCATCCCTCGATAAAGGCGGCTTGACGTGAGTTTAATAATCAGATAAAACCGCGATTCGCAAGAATAAATTGCTTTGTGATTGCGGCGTTCTTCCCGTTAAGACGCCGACTCCCTATTTCTTATATCAAGAGAGGAAAAAATTGTGTTTGTAAATTCAGTTTTCGGACGAAAGAGCGTTCCCGTGCGTTCTAAATTCGTTTCATTCTTTTTAATCGCTCTTTTAGCAGTGAGCGGCTGTTTCAATTTTTTATATCAAACGGTGAACGCCGACGGTTCGCCGCAGACTCTGCCTTTCGCGCAAAACTGGAGCAACACAGGCTTAATAACAGCCGATGACAATTGGAGCGGAGTGCCGGGCATAACGGGATTTCGCGGCGATGATTTAACAACTGCAACAGCCACAGACCCGCAGACAATTACAGCAGATGGCTCTGCAACACCTGTTGAAGTTATTGCCAATCAAACAAATCCTAACACGAACATATCCGGCGGCATCGGTGAATTTGAAATTACCGACTCTGTTGTTGCATTTCAAGGTTCAGGCACGGCAGACGCGCCGCATATTGTTATAGTTCTAAATACAACAGGACAGAGCAATGTAAATGTCTCTTACAAACTTCGTGACATTGACGGTTCGGCTGACAATGCGGTTCAACCCGTAGCTTTACAATATCGAGTCGGTAACTCAGGCGCATATACGAACATTGCGGCAGGTTTTGTCTCGGATGCCTCAACCGGTCCGAACTTAGCTACATTAGTAACCAATGTGAATGTGACCCTGCCAGCGGCTTGTGATAACCAAGCAGAAGTTTATTTGCGCGTTATGACCACAAACGCAGTTGGCAGTGATGAATGGATAGGCATTGATGACATTAATATAACAGCGGGCGGGGGCGGTCAGCCTACGTTGAGTATCAATGACGCAACAGTTACAGAAGGCAACAGCGGAACGGTGAACGCGACTTTTACGGTTTCGCTTTCTGCTCCGGCAGGCGCGGGCGGCGTTACATTCAACATTGCAACACAAGATAACACGGCAACAACAGCCAATAACGATTATGTCGCTTTGAATTTGACGGGCGAAACAATCGCACAAGGACAAACTTCAAAACAGTACAACGTAGTAGTAAACGGCGATACTACCTTAGAGCCAAACGAAACATTCTTTGTAAATGTCACATCAGTTACAGGCGCGACTGTCAATGACGGGCAAGGCGTTGGCACAATCACAAACGACGACCCGATGCCAATCAATCAAATTCAAGGTAGCGGAAATACTTCGCCGTTTGCCGGACAGGTTGTGACAACTTCGGGAATCGTTACGGGATTAAAGAGTAACGGGTTCTTTATTCAAACGCCTGACGGACAAACCGACGGCAATCCGGCAACGAGTGAAGGCATTTTAATTTTTACAGGTAGCCCGTTGCCTGCCGCGGCTGTGATTGGAAACGCAGTTTTAGTTACGGGAACGGTTGCGGAATTTATTCCGGCCGGAAACCCGCTCGACCCGCGCCTTAGCATAACCGAAATCACAGGCCCGACTGTCACTCCTTTGGTAAGTATAAACCCGCTTCCTGGGGCAGCAGTTTTAACTGCGGGGGACACAGCGCCGAACGGCGCGTTAGACCAGCTTGAGAAATATGAAGGAATGCGCGTTCGTGTTGATTCATTGACGGTTATCGCCCCGACGCAAGGTTCAATAACCCAAAGCACAGCGACGGTAACATCAAATGGAGTCTTTTTCGGCGTCATTACAGGCGTGCCGCGTCCGTTCCGCGAACCGGGCATTACAATTCCTAACCCGATTCCGACGCCTACGCCAAATCCGAACAACATTCCGCGTTTTGATACAAACGCTGAACGCATCCGCGTTGACAGTGACGCTCAACCCGGCACAACGGCGATTGATGTAACATCAAATGCTACGGTCACAAATCTCGTTGGCGTGTTAGATTACGATTTTCGTAGCTATACAATTTTGCGTGAAGCGGCAACCGTGCCGACCGTCACAGGCAACATGACAGCCCAGCCGGTACCACAGGCAACAAACAGAGAATTGACAATCGCAAGTTCAAACCTTGAAGTTTTCCACGATGACGTTGATGACGCAGGGGGCGATGTGGTTTTGACTACACAGGCTTATCAAAATCGTTTGAACAAAGCATCGCTGATGATTCGCAATGTGCTGAGGATGCCCGATGTTATCGGCGTTCAGGAAGTTGATAATCTTAACGTCTTGAATGCGATTGCAACGAAAGTCAACAATGACGCTGTTGCGGCGGGGCAAGGAAATCCCATGTACACGGCGCGGCTCGAAACTGGTAATGACGGCGGCAATCTTAACGTAGGTTTTCTTGTTAAAACTTCGCGTATAACGATTGTTGAAGTAACTCAGTTCGGAAAGACCGCAACCTATACAAATCCGCTTAACGGACAGCAGTCCACATTGTTTGACCGTCCGCCCTTGATGTTGCGTGCAACTGTGCCGCATCCGAATACGGGGGCGGCTCTGCCGTTCACGGTTTTTGTCAATCACTTGCTTTCGCTTACGAGTATTGAAGATGTACCGGACGGACAGCGCATTCGAGCCAAGAAAAAAGCTCAGGCAGAGTTCTTGGCTGATTTGGTACAGCAAAGACAAATTGCCGACGCGACCGAACGCATAGCCGTTATCGGCGACTTGAATGCGTTTCAATTCAATGACGGTTTTGTTGATGTCGTCGGGACAATCAAAGGCACACCGACGCCCGCAGACCAAGTTCTTGTGTCTTCATCTGATTTAGTCAATCCCGATTTAACAAATTTGATTGACCTTTTGCCCGCTGAACAACGCTACTCTTTTAGCCGCGACGGCAGTGCACAGGTGCTTGACCACATCCTTGTAAATCAACCGATGTTGCGCTCGTTGAATCGCTATCATTTCGCACGCAACAACACAGACTTTCCGACAGTTTATTACGCTGACCCTGCGCGCTCTGAAAGATTGTCAGACCATGAAGTCAGCGTCGCTTATTTCACTCTGGCATCTCGCTTTAAGCCCGGCGATTTTGACGGTGACGGAAGAACTGACCTTTCCGTCTGGCGTCCGTCAAATGGCGACTGGTATTTCCAATCTAGTTTGAACGGTTCGCTTTCAGGTCCGCATCTTGGTTCAACCGCAGATAAAGCCACGCCTGATGATTACGATGGTGATGGAAGGACAGATGCCTCGGTCTGGCGTCCCGCCCCAGCGCAACAAGCAGCGTTTTATATTTTGCGAAGTTCAAACGGTGCGAGCCAAGTTGAATTGTTCGGACAAACGGGCGACCAGACAAATGTGACGGGCGATTGGGACGGCGACGGAAAGGCTGACGTAGCAGTTTACAGAAACGCTGCTGTGGGACAACAGAGCTTTTTCTACTATCGCGGAACGCTGAACAATCCGGGCGGCAACATTACATACACGCCGTTTGGCACGGCCGGCGATAAACCCGTGCGCGGCGATTTTGACGGTGACGGAAAACTTGACCCTGCTGTGTTTCGTCCGGGCGATACGAGCTGGCACATCTGGCAGAGTTCAAACAACCAATACCGCGTTATTCCGTTTGGGCTTTCGGCAGATACTCCTGTGGCGGCTGATTATGACGGCGACGGCAGAACCGATATTGCCGTGTTCCGTTCAAGCAATACGACTTGGCACATCCTGAACAGCAGCGACAATTCGGTTCGTTTCCAACCGTTTGGTTTAGCAACGGATGTTCTTGTGCCGGGTGATTATGACATTGACGGCAGAGCCGATATTGCTGTTTGGCGAAACGGAACGTGGTACATCTTCCAGAGTTATAACAATGCAGTTCGCATCGAACAGTTCGGACAGGCAGGAGATGTTCCAACGCCGTCTGCGAGATTTGCCCCCTAATTAGAACATTTGCTCTAAACAAGCACGGGAAGGATTTGTTTTTTGATTCTTCTCGCGCTTTATTTTTTACCAATTATTTTACTTGTAAGTTGAGAAGCAAAAGATGGGCGCGGCAATCCCAACAATTGAAAACACTATAACGAATCTTAAAAGCAAATATGCCCGCATCGAACGGGAACGGAAGTTTTTACTGCTTGGTCTTCCGGAACCATTGACAGGCGCGAGCGAACATATTCAGATTTGGGACAATTACATAACGAACACGCGGTTGAGGCTACGCAAAATTCGTTATCCCAAAACAAAAGAATTTATGGTTAAGCTGACACAGAAATACCCGCTCGACCCGAAAGACCTTTCGCGTTGCGTGATAACGAATACTTATCTGAACGCAATGGAGTATGAAGTTCTCTCCATATTTGAAGCCAACGAGATTCGCAAAAACCGTTATCCGTTTGAATACGAAGGTCGCAAATACGGCATAGACGTTTTTATCGGTCCGCTGTGGGGATTGATTCTCGCTGAAACCGATTTTGAAACGGATGAAGAGATGGAGGCATTTACTCCGCCGCCTTTTGTCGAAATGGAAGTAACACAAGACCCCAGATTTTCGGGCGGCAATCTTTACGACGCGACGATTGATGAATTGCGCGAACACTTAAAATGATTTGTCAGCAGAGTTGTCCGCGCGCTTAGTAAAGATGTGTGTTGAAGCAAAGTTCAAGATAACAAAGCGAACAACTGACCATTGACTACTGACTACTGACAAATGAGTTTTTACCCCGAAAAAATCAACCAACTTTTTCTTGCGCCTTTGAATGTCGGCGAAGTAGAAAATGCAAGCGCGGCTGGCACAGAGGGTTCGTTCGTTTGCGGTTCGGTTTTAAGATTGACGTTAAAGATTGATGCCAATTCTCGCACAATCAAGTCGGCAAAATTTAAGGCGTCGGGTTGCGGTTTTTTGTTTGCGGCTTCTTCGTTGTTTACGGAATCAATAAAGGGAATGAGACGCGAAGATGTCGCAATGTTTTGTTCGCATCCCGAACTGTTAGAAGAATTTTTCACCGAACATTTTCAAAACATCCCGCAAGAAAGAAGGCATTGTTTTTCACTCTGTCGGGACGCTCTGCAAGCGGCTTTGAACGATTATCACAACGCGACTTTGGAAGAATGGCACGGCGAAGAAGCTTTGATTTGTACTTGTTTCGGTGTTTCGGAAAAAACCATTGAAAACGTGATAAAAGAAAATTCTCCGCAAACGGTTTTTGAAGTAACAGAGGCTTGTAATGCAGGCGGCGGTTGCGGTTCGTGCCAACCTCTGATTGAAGATATTTTGGATGATTACAAGCGGCGTTTAGAGTACCGACTTTAGTCGGCTTCATTTGGAGAAAAGCCGACTAAAGTCGGTACTCTAAACGCATGATTACTGAATCGGTTCTTTCTCCCCTAAAACCAACGACGGCGACATTACATTCAAATCAAACCATGCGCCCGCGATTGCAAATGATTCGCGGGCTTTCCACCAATGTCTTTTGACACGCGCATATTGTCTGCGGTCTGCGACCATTCCTTCGCTTTCGATGCCCAATGAATTG
>Ga0187893_10010709_pt1 | contig 13548 bp, 8 predicted proteins | sample MA1701074metaG_FD_139574 | JGI IMG/M metagenome (GOLD analysis project Ga0187893, IMG submission 139574) | White microbial mat communities from a basaltic lava cave in the Kipuka Kanohina Cave System on the Island of Hawaii, USA - MA170107-4 metaG ...
ACGTAGATGCGGAACTGGATGAGAGAAGAATTAGAGATCTTTTGGATTATCTGGAGGGCCGCACCCAGACGTTCATCACAACCTCAAAACGAAGCCACATCGAAAGCTTTTTTTCACGAGCAACCGTTTACGAGATTGCGGCGGGACAGGTCCGTAATCGAGTCGAAGATTCTGACATTGCTCGGGCCCGCAGTGGCACCGCCTGAGGTGTGGTGACCCTTGCGGGCGAGCGGCAAGGAGAAATTATTTGGCATCAGCAGGAACGACAGTAACAGGCAAGAAAGCCATGTCTTATGACTCTTCATCCATAACTGTTCTCGAAGGACGCGATGCAGTTCGCAAGCGACCGGCCATGTATATTGGTTCCACAGGCGAACTGGGCCTTCATCATCTGGTCTACGAGGTAGTGGATAACTCGATTGATGAAGCGCTTGCAGGTTACTGCGATACGGTTGAGGTGACAATTCATCTTGATAACTCTTTGACCGTGATAGATAACGGCCGCGGCATTCCCATTGATGAGATTAAGAAGGAGAGAAAGTCTGCCGCCGAAGTGGTTATGACGAAACTTCATGCGGGTGGCAAGTTTGATTCGAATGCCTACAAGGTGTCCGGTGGCCTACATGGGGTTGGCGTCTCCTGTGTCAACTTCCTTTCAGAGCAGTTGCATTTGGAAATCTGGAGAGATGGCAAGACTTACGAGCAGGAATATGTACGCGGAATTTCCCAGGCCCCGCTTAAGCAAACTGGGAAAACCAAGAAACGCGGAACCAAAATCACCTTCAAGCCCGATACCCAAATATTTGATGTTCTTGAGTTTAGTTTCGACAAACTGTCTGAGCGGCTGCGGGAAAAGGCGTTTCTTAACAAGGGAATTCGCATAACTATCAAGGATGAGCGCGAAGAGCCTGAGCGCTCCCACGAGTTTTATTACAAGGGCGGCATCGCCGAATTTGTAAAACACCTCAATAAAAACAAGGGGACGCTTCACGATAAGCCGATTTATTTTGAGAAAGAGGGCGAGGCGCTCTCCATTGAGGTAGCGATTCAATATAACGACGGATACGACGAAAAGGTCTACTCCTTCGCCAATAACATTAATACAGTAGATGGTGGTACTCATCTTTCGGGCTTCCGCTCAGCATTCACCAGAACCATCAACGCCTATGCGCAGTCGTCGGGTCTGGCTAAGAACTTTAAGGGCTCCTTGACCGGAGACGATGTGCGCGAAGGCCTGGTGGCGGTGATCTCGGTAAAATTGCCCCAGCCGCAATTTGAAGGACAAACAAAAGGTAAGCTTAATTCAGACGTTAAAGGCGCCGTCGAGTCATTCCTAAACGACCGACTAACTGAATACCTGGAACAGAATCCGAGCGTGGCCCGCAAGATTGTGGGTAAGGCGCTGGACGCCGCCCGAGCTCGAGAGGCGGCACGCAAAGCGCGAGAAATCGTTCGTAAGGGCGCCATGGGCTCGACGATGCTGCCCGGTAAACTTGCGGACTGCCAGGAACGAGATCCGGCTTTATCAGAAATTTATATTGTTGAGGGTGATTCCGCCGGAGGCTCTGCAAAACAGGGTCGAGACCGAAAGAACCAGGCAATCCTTCCGCTAAAGGGAAAGATTCTAAACGTCGAGAAGGCCCGCTTTGACAAGATGCTTGGGCACAGTGAGATAAAGTCACTGATTACAGCCTTGGGCACCGGGATTGGCAAGGAAGATTTTGATATAAGTAAGCTCCGCTACCACAAGATCATCCTGATGACCGATGCGGACGTTGATGGTTCGCATATCCGCACACTGTTGTTGACCTTCTTTTATCGCCAGATGCCTGAGTTGGTCGAGCGCGGCCACGTGTTCATAGCCCAACCACCTCTTTTTAAGGTGAAGCGTGGCAAAAAGGAAGAGTACATAAAAGACGAAGGCTCAATGATTCATTACCTGATGCGCCAGGCGACAGCCGATATCAGCGTGAAGTCCGTCGGAGCCAAAGAGGCTATTGAAGGTCGCGAGTTGGCCCAGGCCCTCGAAAAAATGGTTGACTATAAACGGTACGCGGAACGGGCTGCTAGACGTCTTGGGGGAGACGAGCGTCTTCTCAAAACTCTGCTTGAAGCCTTTGCCGGTAAGAAGGGCGTGCTGAAGAAAGAGAAACTAACCTTGCGGAAGGTTTTTCAGGATGGCGACTTGATGGCTAAAGTCGAAAGCACGCTGGCAAAGGCCGGTTTCCAGACGGAACTTTCGACGGACGAAGAGCACGGTCTTTGGGAGATCCAAACAACTACCAGTTCTGGTGTTCAGGTCAATATCGACTGGAATTTTGCCAGCTATGTCGAGTTTCAAAAGGCTGTAGAGCTCCATCTGGCGCTGGAGGAAAAGTTGCCGCCGCCATTTGTCTCAGGAAAGAACGGATCCGCAGAAGAAATTCCCACTCGCGAAGCCCTGCTCGAGAAGGTTCTGGCCGCTGCCAAGAAAGATCTGAGTATTCAACGGTATAAGGGTTTGGGAGAAATGAATCCCGAACAGCTTTGGGAGACGACCATGAATCCCGACAAGCGTACGCTGCTCGAAGTCCGAATTGATGATGCCGTTGAAACCGACGAAATCTTTACGGTGTTGATGGGAGATGCCGTCGAACCCCGCCGCAAATTTATTGAAGATAACGCCCTCGACGTCAGGAACCTCGACGTCTAACCGGCTTCAGCGGTCCTCTCCCTGGGTTTCTCCGTAAATCGTTGAACCGAGAACCGGAATAAAGTCACCGGAGTCCCTGGTGTTATTCCCGCTTTGCGGGAAGCAATCTCTACCTGCCTGGCTACCGTATCCACTCCATCAATGGCGGGCAACAACAGACCACGTTTCAGGCCCAGCTCGTCTTCCACGATGACTCCAAATAGCTCGGGATGGAGATCCTCCATTGTGGCTGGCTCCGGTGTACTCAAGACATCCACTGAATAGGTTAGGCCCTCCAATTCATTCGCCTTCACCGGAGGGAATCGAGGATCATTCATACAGGCGTTAATGGCATTTGCGATCAACTCCGCGGCTAGAACATCCTGAACAGGTTCGATTGTTCCGATGCAGCCGCGCAGATCTCCTGACCGGGTTCTTAATGAAACAAAGCAGGCGGCGCGGACGGCTAGCAGGCCGTCGACAACTGGAGGCGCTGGCAACCTTTTTCCTGTCCGTACGTAGGTCTCCACTGCCAACCTTGCCCATCCAGGGAGATTGTTGGCCGTGGGAGGTTCTGACTGTGAGTCGGCTGAGCCGGTTGTATCGGCTTCAGTTTGGGTTTGCGAACCCTCATTTGTAATTTGGGCCACAAGGTACCCGACGCCGAACGGCGCCTCGTAGTTAAGGACATCGCAGGAGGGCGAAAGCCTTTCAGCCGAGCCCAACAGCACGAGCATCGATCGATAGCCACATTCACCAGCCAGGCGTCGCAATTCCTGATCGATATGGATGATGTTTTCGGGGTGGTTTGTGCGAATCGCCTCCACCACTCCCTCGTCGAATAGGTGCGCGATGGAGTTGTACCCGGCGGGCGCTTCGGGGCGCAGGCGATGGCTCAGATCGCCGCTGGCCACGAAAGCTGCCGGTCTGCCAACTTTTTCAACAGCTTGGCGGATGCACTGCCCGAATTGCAGATGCTCTTCGTTCCCCAGAAAGCTGTAGCCAAGGGCCACTACCGAGCCGCTCCATCCGTTTCGTTGCAGAAAGTAGAGCGGGACAGCTGTTCCATGGTCAAGGACCCGGTCTTTTAGGTATCGGATCTCGAAATCGTCAAACTCCGCGCTCTCCGCGATCGACTTCAAAAGCTCTTCATCGAGGTGGGCCTCAAGAGTCACTTCGGGCGCGCGAAAATCTGAAAAGCTACCTCTTAAAAGCGGATCCGAGTAGGCTACAAACGCAGTGGGGTCAAGAGGAGCGTGAGGCGAAACCAGGATAACGGTTCTGGCGCCGCTGTAGATGATTCTCCGGGTCAATTCAGCCATCGCTTCGATCGACCCTCGAACCTCGCCTATCGCCTCGCCGCCTACTTCGGGGACCATAATCGGTGGGTGCGGGGCGATCGCGGCAAAAACTAAGGAACTACCAGTTGTCATTGGCCGCCACCGAGGGGCTAGGCCGAGAAAATATGGCACACGACCAAGTGCCGAAGCACTTAATGCGGGTAAATGGGCACACCACAAGTCCTTTTGCAGGAACACGAGTATATTAACATAAGAACTTTTCACTGATGGTTTTACGTCGACTCGATTTCTTGAAACCTCCTGCGAAAAACCCAGATCGGGCCCAACCCAGCTCGAGCACAAATTTCTTTGCTGCCTGGACACGGGCAAACGTCGTGACGCGTTTTGCTACACCATCCGCCGCGAGGCGACCTGACAATTTACCCCAATTCTTGACGCAACCCCCCTCCCAATGTTGTCCAGTGTTAAAAACTGGAATAAGTTGTTGACGCTTCCAGAAAAATTTGCCAAGCTTAGAAGTGCAGGGCCACCCCCAGGTTCTTGCCCCGCACTATTTCACCCGCGCCAATCTCACCAGCATTCGACAAGACAGGGAAGATGACGGAAGGTTTTAAAGAAATTTCTGGAGTGGTTGCCACTAGCAGCGAGGCAGCCAGTGACGTTCATTTGATGGACCTTTGGGAGGGATCCCACGAGGAGGCGGCGAAGCTTAGTGGCATCGCTGCTGATGCGATTGAGACATGGTTGGTAAACATGACAACCATCTCTGCCGAAGACCCGCCAGAGGTCCGAGAAGCCAAAGAGCTAGCCCGTCAATACCGCTATCCCTACATTGATCTACTACCTAAGTCAGGAACGTCCCCTATTCAGCCAGGCCTGCTAAACGATGTTCCGGTTGAATTAATGGTCCGGTTCCAATTTGTTCCGCTGCGCCGTGACGACAAGCGACTCTATGTTGCTGTTGCCGACCCTACTGACCTGCAGAAACTGGACGAGTTAACGCAGGCGCTACGCACGCGTATAGTGCCGTATGTAACTACGGCAAATTCCATACAACAGGTGCTGGCGCGTGGAGATTCAAAGCAGCGCGTGCTTCGCGAAGCCGCGTCTGGCTTTCGCATTTCTCTTGTGAAAGAGACGGAACACGGCGAGGAAGTACTCGACCTGGACCGGCTGGCGACCGACGCTGAAATGTCCCCCATCATCAGGCTGGTCGACACAATCATCTTTAACGCGCTCGAGTCCAGAGCTTCTGATATTCACATAGAAACGGGTGACCGGGCAGTTTGTGTAAAGTTCCGTATCGATGGTGCCCTTTATGAACGGGTAGACCCGATTGATCTGGCTTATCACGAACGTTTGATCTCGCGCATCAAGATCATGTCGGAACTGGACATTGCGGAACGACGTGTGCCCCAGGATGGGCGCTTTCGGGTCCGGTATAAGGCCCGCAATGTCGACTTCCGAATCTCAATCATGCCGACCGCTTACGGCGAGGATGCGGTTATAAGAATTCTGGACAAGGAGCAAATAAACGAGGAATTCCGAAATTTGCGCCTGGACGTGATCGGCTTTTCCGAAAACGAACTCGCCAGGTTTCGCCAGTACATCTCTGAGCCTTATGGGATGGTTTTGGTTACCGGTCCTACTGGCTCCGGCAAAACTACCACTCTGTACGCTTCGCTCAACGAGATTCGAAACAGCGAGGACAAGATTATTACCATTGAAGACCCGATTGAGTACCAGTTACAGGGTGTCACCCAGATTCCTGTGAACGAGAAAAAGGGGTTGACTTTCGCCCGCGGCCTGCGCTCCATTCTCCGCCACGATCCCGACAAGATCATGATTGGCGAGATCCGCGACGCCGAGACGGCCCAAATCGCCATTCAGTCAGCGCTGACCGGCCATCTGGTCTTTACGACAGTTCACGCTAACAATGTGATTGATGTTATTGGTAGATTCTTGAACATGGGAGTCGAACCTTATAACTTCGTCTCCTCGCTAAACTGCGTTTTAGCGCAACGTCTTGTGCGCCTGATTTGCTCGGCGTGCAAAAGAACACACCGTTGGCCGGCTGAAGAACTTGCTCAGTTGGGACTGCGCTCCGAACACGATCGACAGCGAACCTACTTCGTTGGCGCAGGGTGTGATTACTGTAACCATACAGGGTATCGGGGCCGAACTGCGATTCACGAACTTTTGGGCGTGACTGACAACATCCGAAATCTGATAATCGATCGGCGGCCCGGATCTGAAATCCGCAGGGCTGCGCAAGGCGAGGGGTTGACGAGCCTGCGGGCCTCTGCCTTACAGAAGTTGTTTGCAGGTTTTACAACTCCGCACGAGGTCAGAAGGGTAACTTTTGCGGACGAGACCAGATAATTGGAAATACCGCCACTAAATGAGAGGTAACCAGATGGAAGAGCGAAGACAATCAGAGCGAATTCAAGCGCGCCTGCAGGCCCGCTGGGAAACTGACTCAGGTGTGGTGGATGGAACTATCATCAACTGCAGCGTTCACGGGTGTTTCGTGCTCGGTGAGGTTGAAGAGCCCGGCAACGACCCAGTCAAGCTCACGGTCAAACTACCCAATGGCTCCTCCCTGCTACTGTTAGGAACCGTTGCATTTCATCTTCCCACCCTGGGATTCGGACTGCACTTTATTTACCCCTCAGATGAGTATAAAGCGATGCTCGACCGGTGGCGGGTCTATGTTGAGGCGGAAAAATCAGCGGTGCCCCCAATTTCTAACCCACCGATGATCAGCGCAATCTAACTGTCGCGATAGCTAAGGGTTTCCCACCAAACGCCTTTAGACCCCAAGTGCCCAAAAACCCCGGGTCGATTCTAAAATGAACTTGGAAGTCTTATTATGCTCTCCGTCATGGAGAGTTTTGCTGTCTTAATAGTCGGGGCGGGCCCGGCGGGATCATTTGCAGCAGAACAGCTTGCGCGCCACCGTGTGCGAGTTGCGCTTTTCGACGGCCGTCCCGAGGGCGAGCCTAAAGCTTGTGGCGGCGGGGTTACCGCCAAGGCCTTAAAAGCCTGGCCTCAGTTGCTAAACGCCGTCGGACGCACCGTCCACCAATTAGAAATGTACTCCCCTTCAGGCCGGCGAGTGCATCTCGAGCTCGACGAACCTTTTGCTATCTACTCCAGAGTGGCATTTGACAATTACCTGCGCGACCGGGCAATCGAGGCCAGGGCCAGCGTCTTCGCGGAAAAGATTTCTGCGCGCCAAATTAGGAGAACCACCAGTGGGTGGACTTTAAAATCAGTAACTGGCATCGAGTGGCAGGGACACCTGCTGGTCGGCGCTGATGGCGCTAACAGTGGCGTTGGGCGCAGTCTTGCAGGTCCCTTGCCCACTTCGGAAATGGAAGTAGCTTTCGGATATCGCTCGCCCTTGCCGGAAAGTGATGAGGTACCGACCGTGATTGCCTTCCTGCCCGGCTGGATCGGATATGCCTGGGCGTTTCCTCGACTGGACCACATATCATTCGGGATTGCGACCACCCAGCAGGCTTTTGAGCACCAGCCACTGGACCAGCTCCTCTGGCAATTTATGCTTGGCTATTATCGCCAGCGCGAAGATCCTGAAGCAAAACTTTGGGACTGCGGCAAAACAGCTTCAGAAAGAGATAAAAAACTTCAGAGTCTTCTGGAAACAACAGCCGAGCGATATGCGGCTCGCATCCCGGGACTGTCCCCGGCAACCTGGGATACGCGAAAAACCGCCGGCGAGGGATGGGCGTTGCTGGGTGATGCCGCCGGATTTGCAGACCCCGTGACCGGCGAAGGTATTTATTACGCGCTACGATCCGCCGAGCTCTTTGTCCAATGTTACCTTGCGGGCGAACTTACGCAATACGAGGGCAGGTGGCGTGAAGACTTTGGCAACGAGCTGCGGAGGGCCTCACAGATGCGCCGCCGTTTTTACGGCAACTTTTTGGGAGCACCCTTTACCGAGAGAATGATCGAACTGGCTCGCAGTCACCGTGGCATCAAGCGCGTGCTCGGAAAACTGATCGCTGGCGACCAGGGTTATCTCGACCTTAAGAAGAAACTTGCCCGGAAAGCCTTCCGGCCCATCTAAACGACCATCACGGTGCCAGGCGCTTTATGGTCCACTTTCCATCAGCCTCAAGTTCGTAGGCAATTCGATCATGAAGTCTGCCGGGCCGGCTTTTCCAAAACTCTATCCGAGTTGGTGCCAGCCGGTATCCACCCCAATGACTCGGGCGTTTGACGGGCGCGTCCCGATATAACTCTTCCAGCTTACGAAAGCGCTTTTCGAGTATCGCACGGTCCTCAATGACCTCGCTTTGCGGGGACGCTGCAGCCCCAATCTGACTGTCACGTGGTCGAGTACGAAAATAATCGTCTGATTCCTGATCGGAGATTCGCGTTACAGAACCTTCAATCCTCACCTGGCGATCGAGCTTTGCCCAGTAAAAAACCAGGGCAGCAAATGGGTTCTCATCTAGTTCCTGAGCTTTTTGGCTGTGGTAGTTGGTATAAAAGACAAAGCCTCGGCTGTCGACCTGTTTTAGTAAAACCATTCTGGCCGATGGTTTTCCGCCCCTTGTGGCGGTTGCCAGAGTCATGGCTTCGGGTAAGATCAGGTTCGCTGCCAACACAGCCTCAAACCAGTTCTGAAACTGTCTGATCGGATCCCGATCGACAGTTCGCACATCGAGCTCTTCACCAATTCCACCGGTTTCAACGTCGCTCATTTTTCCAGCCGTAGAAATTTACTTGTTTGGACCAGGAATGCTGTCGGGTGAAGTAAAAGGGGCCAAACGCCTGCGCAACTCCCCTGGGACATCGACCTTGGAAAGGGTATTACGTCTTACCGTGACCAAAACAAAGTGCGCGGTGGCGACTAAATCAGATTCTCCCCTTCGCCTTACCTCAAAGTTCAGTCTGATCGAGGAATGCCCAACCCCGCCGACAAAGACTGAAACCTCTAACAAATCATCCAGTTTTGCTGCTTGTAGAAAGTCGCATTCAAGATGAACTCTCGGCAACCAGATGTCGAGTTCATCGAACATTACTCCGTATGGCAAATCAGCCGCCCGAAACAGTTCGGTTTCGGCAAACTCAAAGAAGCGAACGTAGGCTCCATAGAAAATTATGCCAGCGGCATCGACATCGCCCCAACGAACGCGCTCTTCGATTGTAAATTTGCTAAAGACCGCCATTCGGAGTTCTATCGGGTTTGCTGGTCCAAAAACTGCTTGAGCACCCGATTGAAGAGCACCGGTTGCTCGAGGTTTGACACATGGCCCGCGTCTTCGATTAGCTCGAGTCGGGATCCCTTGATCTCCCGTTGCATCAGTTTAGAGTCTTCAACGGGCGTAATGGTATCCTGGCTGCCGCAAAGAATGAGCGTCGGCGCCAAAATATGAGACAAAAATGGTGTTTGATCCTCACGCTCGGCCATGGCTGCGAGTGCCGCAGCCGCACCTTCCGGATTAGTCTGGACGATCATTTGCTGTACTCTGGCCACAACTTGTGGTTGTTCAGTCAAAGTCGAGGGCGCAAATAGCTTTGCCAGCAGATCGGCGGCGATTACGCTCATACCGTGCGCCAGGATTCGCTCTCGCTGGAGGGCCCGGGTCTTTTTAATTTGCTCAGTGTCAGCCGAAGCTCGAGTATCTGCCAGTACCAGCTCGCGTACGCGCAAAGGGAATAGCCGGCAAAAAGCGAGAGCCACATAGCCACCCATTGAAAGTCCGCCCAATGCGGCACTGGGCAGCTCGAGCGCGGTCATTAGAGCCTCGACATCGCGGGCCATTTCCTCTATTGAAGCGGCAGCTACTTCGCTTTCTCCATGACCGCGAAGATCCGGTGTGATCAGGCGGTAGGACTTGTTGAGCTCCGCAACCTGCTCGCGCCACATCGATCGGTTAAAGGGATAACCGTGGAGCAGAATTACTGCCGGCCCGGTCCCCTGATCGTCATAAGCCAGTTCAATTCCGCGAACACGCAATTTGCTCATCAAAAGCGGGTGCTTTCTCTTTCAGTTCCGGTGTGGCTGAGAAGCGGAAGTAGGGCCATTCTGATTCAAACCCACGGCCTGAGCCACTGCGAGTATCAGTTCTGAAGGCTCGACAGGTTTTGCCAGGTAGCCTTGGAAGCCACTGGAAAAGGCCCGATTACGGTCCTCCTCTTTGGCGTAAGCTGTGATTGCTACAGCGGGGATCGTTCCAGCCGCGGGCAGCTCCAAAGCTCGGACTTTCTGGATCAGTTCGTATCCGTCAGCGCCAGGCATGGCGATGTCTGAGACCAGAACGTCTGGACGATTGACCCTGATGGCGTCCAGGGCAGCCAGAGCCGAGGAGACGGCCGTTACTTTTGCGTTTCTTCCAGTCAGGGCGGCCGTAATAAGCTCCAAGGTATCCTGATCATCATCGACCAGCAAGACGTGTAATCCGGCCAGGGAAGTATGCTCTTCCCGATACTGAGACAGGTTTACCACCGCCGGCCCTGCGGGCCGCTTTCTGCTCAAAACATCGAGCAGGGGCAGCGCCACCGTGAAGCTTGCGCCCTGCCCCTCACCCGGGCTGGCCGCACTTATGGTGCCAGCGTGAATCTCCACAATGTGTCTAGCGATCGCCAGACCCAGGCCCAGGCCACCGTGTTGCCGGGTGGTTGAGCTGTCGGCCTGGCGAAAGCGGTCGAAAACAAACGGCAGGAATTCCGGGCTGATCCCTCGGCCGTTGTCGGAAACGTTAATCAACATCTCGGCGTCCACCTGTTGCAGCGTGATGGTGACCTTTCCACCGCCAGGAGTAAATTTGACCGCATTGGAAACCAGATTCCAAATCACTTGCTGCAAACGATTTGCATCGCCTGAAACAAGCTCCGGATCTGCATCAAAATAGGTCTCTATCTTTATCCCCTTGGCGTCTGCGGTAGGCCGCACCACGTTAATGGCGGCTTCAATTACAGGGGCCAGCTCCAACGGTTGCAGTTCCAGATACAGGTTTCCGGTAATTATTCTCGAGACATCAAGAATGTCATCGATGATTTGGGCCTGTGCCTTCGCATTGCGGCGAATGGTTTCAATAGCCCTACCAGCCACCTCCAAATCGAGGGTGCCGGCTTCCAGCATCCTTGACCATCCCAGAATGGCTGTCAGCGGTGTCCGCAACTCGTGCGATACGGTTGCCAGAAACTCGTCTTTCAGTCGATTCGATTCTTCTGCCGCAGCTCTGGCGTTACTTTCCCGTTCAAGCAGCCGCACATCCTCGATAGCTACCGCGGTGAGATTGGCAGCCATCCGCATGGCGGTAACACTCTCCTCTGAATAGGCACTCTTTTCATAACTCTGGACCTCAATCGTGCCCACAATCCGTCCCATTACAGCCATAGGCACGGCAATCGAAGATTCAGGTCGCAGACCATTATCCGGTCCAACGATGACAGAGGGGTGACCTCGAGTCGCACTCATATAATTGTTTGTGATTACGACTTCGCCGGTTCTGATCGCCCGGCTATTTGGTCCCGTGGCGGTCACAGGCATTGGCGGCAGCTCCGACGTGTCGAACTCATGACCGTCGCCCCACCCATAACACGCCAGACGAACGTCGCGGATGGGGTCGTAGAGGGAAACGAACAGGCCATCACAGGGAACAGACACTCTGGTAAAATCTCGCAAACCCCGAAAGACCGACACCAGATCTCGAGAATCGCCCAATGCCTGAGCCAGGCGGGATATTCGCTCTAGCAGTCTCTCGTATTCGGAAAGGGCGCGTTGGTCTGCTTTGCGTAGGGCTTCTTCGGCACGGCGACGTGAGGTAATGTCGCGTGCTATTCCTTGAACTCCAACAGCTTCATTTCCCCTGTAAACCAATCGGCTGCTGATCTCCAACGTCAAAATCTGGCCATTCTTATCTTTAAGGTCCACTTCGTAGTTAGTTCGTTGCTGTCCCGCAAGCTTTAAGTCAAGCATTCGGCGCCCGGCTTCTACGGAATGCTCGGTGAGCAGGTCCGCCAGTTTCATTTTAAGGAGCTCGTCCCGCGAGTAGCCGGTAATCAGTTCCGCTGCTTGGTTGATAGAGGTGATTTCGCCGGAGAGATTTAGTGTGTAGACAATGTCATTTGCGTTTTCAACCAGCTCACGGTAACTCTCCTCACTTTCCCGGAGTGCCTGCTCAGCCAATTCGCGTTCCTGGAGAGTTTTGCGGACAGTGCTCTCTGAGGCGCGCATCTCCGCGGTGGCCCGCTCAGCTGCATCTCGGGCTTTCACTTGGGCTTGCGCTACAAAGTAAAACAGCAGGCTGATAAAGACGCCCGCGGCAAAGGTGTATGGTAGGTAAGTCGAACTTGAGACCCAATCAAAAGCTTCACTGGTAGTGTAGTGGATCGTCCAGGGCTGCCCGCCCACATCAATTGTCGTTATTGAGAGAAAGTGTGGTTGGAACGAATCATCCGCTGTAGTCCGGCTCGAGGTGGTGTCATGAAGAAGAAATTCCGGCAGTGCCTCCGAGCCATCGTAGATCTTAAAATCAACATCAGAGCGGCCGGTTCCCAGAGCTCCCTCAAGCAGGTCCTCCACTTGAAAAGGACTAAAAATAAATCCCAGCAGTGCCTGACGTCGCGCTTCCGGAGTCAAAGTGTCCAAGTCATGTCGATACACGGGAGCAAAAATCAGGAAGCCGGGAGGCTTGACATCGTCCTGCATATCCTCGACGAGAGCTACGCGCCGTGAGGCCGCAGGTAAGCCACTGTCCCGGGCGCGCTCCATGGCCACCCGTCGTACGGGGTCGGTGAGCATGTCATAGCCGATAATGGGCTTATTTCTAAGGTAGGGTGGTTGCAGGTAGATTACTGCGTGGTATTCGGTTCGTTCCCCCTCGGGCCAAACATTGAAAGACACCAAACCTGACTGGCGCATCTTCTCGATAAACGGTTCTCGCTCATCAGGCCTTAGTTGAACGGAATACCCGATTCCTCGGACGCCGGGGTAATTTCGGGTCAGGTCAATCTGCTCAATGAACTTGCTAAATTCGAGCTCTTCCACGCTGTCGCTGGCGGCGAAAAGGCCTGTGCCGGCACGCAACAAGGCTATATAGGTCTGAATTCGACCACGAATTGAAGCGTCGATTTCTTCGACCGAGGCGCGAAAGCGACTTTCGTCCTGGGCTTCAGCGAGCGTTGAGAGGTAGAGGGAAACGAGAAAAGTAAACAGGAGGCCAAGCATCAGGATCAGGTACGGAGCCGACCGCCGACCGCTCAGCGACAGCCTTATCCCCTGCCTGAAAGAATTTGCGGGCTTCCTCATCGTAGCAGACTATTTAATTTTCACTTTGGTCGGGGCGACAGGTGCGTAAGACTGGGCTTAGATCAGTGTCCACGGCTGGTTCGCCGCCGAAGAAAGTCTATCAGAACAAACTGAGAAAGGTTCTTTGGATTTGCGAAATAGGCCTTACCACTCGTCATGGCGGCCATTTGTTTAACGAACTCGACCAGATAGTAATCACTGGCGAGCATAAAAGTATTGATCATTATACCGGCTTTGCGACAGGCCTGAACCTCTTTAAAGGTTTCCGCCATCACAAACGGATC
>Ga0187893_10010710_pt1 | contig 13547 bp, 10 predicted proteins | sample MA1701074metaG_FD_139574 | JGI IMG/M metagenome (GOLD analysis project Ga0187893, IMG submission 139574) | White microbial mat communities from a basaltic lava cave in the Kipuka Kanohina Cave System on the Island of Hawaii, USA - MA170107-4 metaG ...
AAGCCGGTGCCCCAGGTCGCCCGGCCCGCCGGCCCGGCCTCGATCCGGCACACCCGCCTGCTCATCTCTTGTGCCGCCGCCAGCCAGACGTCGACATCGTGGAACCGCAGGTTGGGCGATACCAGGCTCTCGAGGCGCCGGCGGTCGGGCAGCGCCGGGTCAATGGTCGGCCCCGCCTGATCGTGCAGCGACCGCAGGGCCGGGTTGCCCGGGTTGGAACTGAGAGCCCCGACGAGCAGCCCGTCGATCCACCCCTCGGCATCGGCCGCCTCGAGCAGCTCAAAGACGATCTTGTTCAGGCCGCCGTCGCCGACGATGTCGTCCAGGTTGCGATCGCACTCGAACGACAGCATCCGCTTGAGGTCCGTGCGGGTACGGAAGGCGTCGCGCAGGGCGGCGTCCAGCACCTTCTTCTGGTCCCCGGTGAGGGGCATCGCGCTACCTCTGCCGATCGTCTGGGACCGTGATTATGGTCCACACTGATCCACGGTGCTGGCTCTGCGGTGCGCACGGCTGCTGCCCGGCGAGCGCCTCCCGCCGGTCGAGCGTGCCATCTTGCTGCTCGACGGTGGAAAGGTCGTCGCAGTCGGATCCGACGACGCACCCGGAAGGTCGTTGCCCCGTCTCGTCGACCTCGGTGACGTGACGCTCATGCCTGGCCTCGTCGACGCCCACGTGCACCTGTGCTTCGACGACGACCACCCGCTGGGGCCCGTCGACGCCGACGACGCCGACGTGCTGGCGGTCATGCACGCCAACGCCGTGCGCCAGCTTCAGGCCGGCGTGACGACCGTGCGGGACCTCGGCGACGCCCGGTTCCTCGGTGTCGAGCTGCGCCGGCGGTACGCCGCCGGTCACCTCGTAGGTCCCCACCTGTTGGCCGCCGGTCCGCCCGTCACGCCGGCCGGCGGCCACTGCTCCTTCTTGGGCGGGGAGGCCGACGGTCTCCACGGAGTGCGGGCGGCCGTCGCCGAGCGTGCGAGGCGGGGGTGCGACGTCGTGAAGATCATGGCGACCGGTGGTTTCTCCACCCCGGGCATCCCACCGGACGCGTCGCAGTACGGCCCCTCCGAGCTGTCGGCCGCGGCCCAGGACGCGCACGGCCAAGGGCTCCCGCTCGCCGCCCACGCCCACGGTCGGCAGGGCATCGTCGACAGCCTCGCGGCCGGCGCCGACACGATCGAGCACTGCTCCTTCGTCGCCGGCGATCGGGTCCACGTGGACTGGACGGTCGTCGATCAGCTGGCCGAGGCCGGCGTCCATGTCGGGATGACCGTGGCCTTGCACCCCGACGCCCCGCCCACCGACGCGCTAAGCCGCCACGTCGGTGAGGTCCTCGAGAACATGGCCAGGATGCACCGCGCCGGGGTCCGGATCGTCGCCAGCTCCGATGCCGGCACCTCGCCGTGGCGACCGCACGGCGTCCTGCCCCATGCCGTCTTAATGTTGGCCAGCCACGGAGTCAGCCCGGCCGACGCCATCGACGCGGCGACCGGCGTGGCCGCCGATGCCTGCGGCCTCGGCCATCGCAAGGGCCGTATCGCCCCCGGCTACGACGCCGACCTGCTGGGGGTGGAAGGTGACCCCCTGCGCGACATCGAGGCGATACTGGCCGTACGAGTGGTCTACCGGGCCGGAGTCCGTTGGCGTTGACGGTCCCCTGTGCAAAGGTGGGGCGTGATGAGGGTCGACCAGGCGGTTCGTTCCCTACGGGCCACACGCACGTACGCGCCCACCCCTATCGACGACGAGCGCGTAGGGCGGTGGGTCGACGCCGCCCGGTGGTGCGGATCGAGCAAGAACTCTCAGCCGTGGCGCTTCGTCGCCGTCCGGGACCGGGAGTCGCTCCGCCGGCTCTCCGGCATGGGCGACTTCGCCCGCCACCTCTCCACCTGCCAGTTGGCCCTCGTGCTCGTCGCCGCGCCCGGCCCGTACCCGTTCTCGCGGGCCTTCGACCTGGGGCGGGTGGCACAGTCGCTGATGCTGCTCGCCCACGAGGACGGCGTCGGCTCCTGTGTGGCGGTGCTCGAACCGCGCGCCAATCTCATCGCTGCCGGCGGCCTGGTGCGGGCGCCCGAGGGGTGGTCGGCCGAGCTGGCGATCGGCTTCGGCCACCCCGTAGGCGAGAACGCATCTTCGGGCCCGTCGCCGCGAGGGCGCCTGCCGACCGCTGAGCTCCTGTTCTGGGAGACGTTCCCTGCGCGCCACGATGCCCTTCGTTGACATCACGTGGGACCCGGACCGGCTCGACGCCCCAGGCCTCGTGCGGCTGCGGGACGAGCTGCCGTCAATCGTTGCCACCGCCCTGACCACCCACGACCCCGGCCACCTGGTCACGGCCGCGATGGTGGACATACGCGTCACCAGCGTCGGCGAGTACGACAGGATCAACCGGGACCTCTACGTCACCGTCCTGGCCCGGACCGAGCCCGGCCGTGATGCCCACAAGCTGGCCATCGTCCGCCGGATCTCCGACGCGGCCATGCAGCTCGGGGCGCCGGCGGGCACGATGGTGGAGCTGGTCCTCACCAACCGGGTATCCATGTACGACTACGGAGATGATCCATGAAGATGCAGGTCGTGGACCGGATCGACACCGCCTACCACATCGCCGATTTCCTGTCCGCCGACGAGGATCGTGCGCTGGTGGCCTATCTCGCCGGCGTGCCGCAACGAGCGCATGAGGCGTACGACCCCGTCCACGAGTTCGCCTTCGCCCACCCCGTCTACGACGGCGAGGTCGTGTTGGGCCGGTCCGAGGCGGCCGCGGGCGAGCCCATCTGGTTCGGGGGCCGACCGGTGCAGGGCACGCCCCTGCCCGAGCCGCTGGCCGATCTTCGTGATCGGGCCCAGGACGCCCTCCGCACCTCGGGCCACACCGAGCTGGAGCGTCTCGCCGAAGCGCCGTTCACGTCCGTCTACGTCGACCGCTACGAGGCGGGCGGGCTGTTCGTGCCGCACGTCGATCGCAACTGCTACGGACCGATCGTGGTCGGCGTCTCCGCCGGTCCCGGCGAGGCCGACCTCGGTTTTGTCCACCGCACGGGCGAGCTCGCGCCGATGTCGATCCCCTTGGCGCCCCGGTCGCTCTATGCGTTCTGCGGAGCGGTGCGCTGGGAGCCGTGGCTCCACCACGTCGCCGACGTCACCGCCAACCGCTTCGGCATCACGTACCGGCAGCCGGCGGTTGCGTGACAGGCGGGACGATCTGGTCGGGAGCGGTGAACTCCAGCCACGTCTTGCCCTCGCTCGCCAGCCGGTGGTCGGCGGGGTAGGACCCCAGCCGCACCTTCGAATCCTTGACCAGCGTCGTCTCGCTGACGTCGCCGCTGATGGACAGATGCACGATCGAGGGACATCCGTCAACGCTCCCCGACAGCGGCTCCTGCCCTCGGGTCGGGTCGCAGGCCCCGTCGACGGAGACGTGCCGAAGGTCGCACTTGACGAGCTTCCAGGGCCCGCCATGGCACCCTTCAAAGAGCAGCCCTGACCCTGTCAAACCGGTGAAGGTCAGGCCACCGTCGGCCATGCACGAGGCCTTGACCGTCAAGGCGCTGACCCGGCACTTCTCCCGGGTTTCCTTCTCCGCCGTGTCCAGAACCTCGATGACGGTGCCGGACTTCCCCATGAACGTGCAGCCGAGGAAGAGAGCGCCCCGCATCTCGCAGTTATCGAAACGCACGTTTTCAAGGACGCAGTCCTTGAACAGCGTGGAGTTCAAGGCACAGTTCTTGAACACGACATCGCGGATGGTGGCGGTGATGTAGCAGCCGATCCACCGCACGTTCTCGACGGTCGCTCGGCCGGTCACGGTCAGGCGGGACGGCGTCAGCCCTTCCTCACCCAGCCCTCGGAGCAGCTGCTTGGCCGACACCGCGGTCAACGACTCGATCGGGGCCAGAGGGTCGCGGCTCACCTTGGCCGCCCACTCCTTGATGGCCTCGCCGAACCCGTCGTGGATCAGCGCCACCCGCCGGCTTCCGTCGAGGCTTGGCGTGAGGCGGACGAGTGCGCGTTCGGCCAGGAGCTGGAGGGAGCGCTCGTAGGCCGCGATCTCGGCGCACGCCGCTTCGAGGGACGAGTGGCCCGCCATGCTCCCAGCGGTGGAGTTCTCGTCACCCTCGGGGAGCGGATCGCCGGGCGAATGGGCCTTGTCCAGCCACTCGGGCAGGGTCTTGGCCAGGTTCCGGAGGGCGAACTCGATGTCGCCCGTCATTAGCTCGTGCTCAGCCGTCCGCACCGCCTCGGCGATGAACGAATCGTCGAACAGGAGCTCGCCCTTGACCCCGGGAAAAGCGAAGCGCGCCAACTCCACAGTGTCCCGGACGAGCTTGTAGCCGGCGCTGGAAAGCTCCGGCGCGTACCGCGAGGCCGAGTACATCGCCTGGCGGATGTCGGGATCGGGCGAGTCGGCCGGCGTCCCGATCCGGAGGTCGACGTAGACGGTGAGCGCGGCTCGGAACAACGTCGAGGGATCGCTGGGCCCCCACGTCGCCAGCAGGTCGCTGACATCGGCCAGCGTCACCTTCGTGCCTCGAGGCGGAGCGAGCTGTTGCACGACGGACCACAGGAAGGCCTGGAGATGGAGCAATCCCACCTTCCAGTCCAGCCGGCGTGCCTCCTTCCACCGAGTCGCGATGTGCGCGGCCACCTCCGAATTCCAGGAAAACGCCGCTTTGTCACCCTGGTCCCTCAGCGGGGCGACGACGATGTCCGCGGCGACCTCCTCGTCGACGTCGTCGAGCACGATCCACACCCACTGGTTGTAACGGAGCTTCTCCTCCAGATTCCGGAGCTCCTCCTTGAACTCGCTGCGCATGGAGATGACCTGATGGAACGGGAACGACCTCGCCGCCCACACCACCCGCTCGAGGAACCGCCGGCCGAGCGTCGGGTCGTCCCTGAGGAGCTCCTCGAACTGGTCGAAGATGAGCACCAGGGTGGGCCCGTACGTCTCGGACACGAAGTCGAGCAGCAGTGCTCCTCCATGCCCGCCGTCGTCGATGTGGTTGGCCAGGAGGGCTGCGGACACAGCTGCCGCGTAGTAGTCCGTGATCGGGTTGGCGTCCTCGACCGGCCCCCGCTTGGGCGGAGCCAGCTCGGCCCATGAACGCAGCGGCGCGACCTCGAAGCCCTCGGCGGCCAGACGCGGGACCACGCCCGCCTCGAGAAGCGACGACTTCCCAAGACCGCTCGGAGCGGTGAACTCGACCACCGGCGTGGCCCGGATGGCGTCGACCAGCTCCGTAAGCTTCTCGTCCCGCCCCAGGAGCAGTCCACTTTCTGTCGTCCGCAGCGGGCGGGCCCCCGGATAGGGGTTCACGAAGTTCGTGCTCTCACTCACCACCGGTCACCCCGGCATCGAGCAGCGCCGGAATGCGCCTGGCCAGGTCGGCCAGGCTCGCGGTCAGGTCGAAGCAGTCGCCCTTGACCGGGGTGATGCCGAGCAGGGAGAGGATGCGAGTGTGGTCGGGCCTGATGTTCCGCCCGATGAGCACCGGCCCCTCCATCTTGGAATGGGGCGCCATCAGGATCCGGTTCAGGACGAACTCCATGCGGGAGTTCCAGTCGGTGAGTCTCGGGCCCAGGTATACCCACCAGCGCCCCGGGCTGTTGATGGACTCCCGTAACCACCTGGGGAGGAGCCGCACGCGCTCGCCCGACCCGATCTGCTCGCCCACTTCCACCAACTCGAACGCTGTGCGCTGGATCACGTCGAACTCGTCAAGGGTCACGGCATGGGAGATGTGCCGCCGGAGGTCAGGCCCGACCACCACGTCCCGGTACTCGTTCTCGAGCCGTTCCTCCTTGTCGTTCTCCTTCGGCCCGTTCCCCACGACATGCAGGGGCGAGCCGGCCAGCTTGAGAAGCAGGGGACCTTTGAGCGCCGGCCAGCCGTTTCCTTGCGGTCCCGTGCCCCAATGCTGCAGCCATCGCCATCCGGCCAGCGGCTTGGTGACAGTGCCCCTGTCTGCCGCGTCCCCGCTCACCGGGAAGTCGCCGACGACCCAGCGCAAGGCAACCCGATGGGCTGCTCCGGGGATGCCCCAGTCGACGATCACGGGGACGGCGACATGGAAGACCGAGTTCCTCGCCATGGAGCGGTCCGCGCCGGCTAAGGCGAACTCGAGGTCGAGACCGAGCGTGGTCGTCAGCATGATCGCGGGCTGCGGGGTGGACGTGGACCCGCGCCGGGCCGGGGCACCGGTCTGGATCCGGCCGTCCCACTCGTTGTAGGTGACGTAGGCCACGGCGGCCAGGCTTCCGAGGAACTTCAGGCGCGCGGCCGACACGTTGGTCGGCTGGACGCCCCGGGCGAGGGACTTCTGGACCGACTCGACGAGGGTCCGGTAGTCGCCGCGCTGCACGCGCGAGATCGGGATCAGGTGCTTGCGCGGCTCGGCCGATCCCAGCATCAGCGACACCTGGGTCGCCAACTCGCTGATGCGGGGGTAGACCGGTGACTCGAAGATCATCACGTGCCAGAAGACATCGGTGAACCACTCCACCAACGTCCCGGAGAGGACACGAGGCGCCAACTCGTCCTTGATCGCATCGAAGCGCGCCGTGAGACCGCGGAGGCCGAGCAGCGGAGGATCGGCGCCTGGCAGGCGCTGCACGTCACGGCAGCGGTCGACGCACTCCTCGAGCGCAATGGTGAGCCGGGCCAGCCCTGCTGCGCTCAGAGGGACGTCGTGAATGTTCCAGTCGCACACGGGAGACGGCTGCTCGTGCCACGCGTCGACGAGGACGAGCGTCGCCGCGAAGGCCAGCTCGAGACAGGCGTAGCGAAGTGCCGTGATCGGCGCCCGTGCCTCGGTGTAGGGCAGCAGTTCCCGGTTGTCCAGCCGCTGCTGCACCACGTTGTCGAGGAACCTCTTGAGGTCGGCAGCCGCGGCCCCGTCGCCGATGAGTCCGTCAAGACCGGAGTCCCACTGGAGGCAGTCGGCGTGCGCCGGATCGCCGGCGGGCGGCCCCGACTGGACTGCGCCATAGCCGACGAAGGGTGTGAAGGTCTGGTCGTTGACCCGGTTCTTCAGGGCGACGCCACGCAGCCACGTCTCCAGGTTGACCGGCTCGGTGGCGTTCGCGACGCCGAAGAGCAGGCCCACCTGTTGGTTGGGCGCCGGGCCCATGTTGCTGGCCGCGGTGGCCGCTGACGACTCGGACATTCCTACCGCCCTTCAGTTCGCCGCCATTTCGAACAGGCGCAGCACGTGCTCGATCCTTGCGCCGACTGGAGCGGCAAGATCATACCCATTGGTCGTCACCGGGCCCTCGTGGACCAGGCGACAAAGCACCGCTCCGGGCAGCACCTCGACCTCGGGCGTCGGGACCAGCTCGAGGCGAAGGTCGGGCCACGCCGGCAGCGCCGCGCGTTGGCGAAACACTCCGGCGGCACGGGTGTTGTGGACCACGACCTGCCCGACGGCCGGCACCTCTCGGGCCCAGTCGACCAGTGAGAGCTGTGGGCCAGGCGCCAGGTCGAGGAACGAAGCCAGGTGGTCGAGCAGGACGCCGGGGTGGCCGATCCGTTCCGCCAGCTCGGCGCTCAATGCCGTCGAGCCCTGCATGCGGGCGTTGATCTCTGTCAGAAGGACGCTCTCGCCGTCCACCAGGAAGTCGGCGCCGAACGCGCCCAAGTAGCCGGCTGACGCCAGCCACGCCCCGCTGGCCTTGGTCATCCGGTCGAGCTCGAGGAGCGTCCCCGGCGTGAGCCTCCCCGCGACGCCGAAGTCGTTCCCGCAGTAGCCGAAACGCCGCGACGTGCACAGCGGCAATCCGATCAGCTGGATCGACGCAGGGTGTACGGCAACGGTGCCGTCGGGGAACGCCACGGCGCCGACGTTGACGGGCACCGCATCGGCGAGGAAGGCGGTGGCACTCACGAGGTGGTCGTCTCGGAAGGGCCACTTGTCGTCGACGGACTCGGGCGAGTTGACGAGCTCGATCCCTTCACCACCGGAGCTGCGGCTGGCCCGGAGGACCTGAGGACCGCGGCCCACGGCCAGCTTCACCTGGTCCCGGCTCTCGTCGGCGAAGTAGCGCCACGGCAGCGTGCGCACGCCGGCCCGGCCCAACTCGCTCTCGACCCACGGCTTGTGCTCGAACGCGGTCTGGCGGTCCTTGAACAGCCCGAGGTATCGGGTCGTCTCCAGGCTCGCGAAGTGGACCGCAGAAAGGAAGTGGGACGGCCGGTACGTCGTGATGGCGCACGGGCCGCGCAGGCGGCCGAGCAGCCGCCGGCGGAGAACGGTCACGCTCGGACTCGGATCGAAGTCGATGTCGTAGGCGTCGAGGTCGACCCGGACGCCGGTCGCCTCCTCCAGCGACTCGCTGGCCGAGAGCTTGGCGGCTCTGAGCGGCGCCGTGATCGAGAAGGAGCTGGTGAACTGAGGTAGGGCCAGAAGCCCGGCCGCGTCGTGGCCCCTGATGCCGAACCAGATCAGCTCGCGGTTCCCGAGGGCGGCGGAGACGGCCTTCAGCTGCGACTGCCAGGCCGTCACCTCGGCGACGCGGCCGGCACCACGTCCCAGGGGAAGCTCAAGGTGTTGTGCTGGCAGGCCACGCATGTGGGGCCCAGAGCGATGCCGTGGGCCTGGGTGATGGCGCGCGCTTCGAGCAGGACGAGGGTCAGCTCCTCCTCCGACGGCGGGGCGACACCGGCGAGCGCCGTCGACTCCGCAGGCCGGAACGGGCTGAGTACGGGGTGGCACCCGAGGCCGGCGAGGTACTCGACGCCGGCAAGGGTGTCGGTCACCGGCTCCAGGCCGGGGATGATGAGCGAGCGCACCCTTCCGGTCGTCCCCAGGAGCTCGACCGATCGGGCGACGAAGGCCTCGAAGTGGGGCCTGGTGCTGCGGTACTTCGCCCCCAGGAAGGAGCGGGCGGTGTCGTCACCGTGGAGCTCGATGTTGATGGCGAAGCTCTCGACGCCGGCCGCGACCATGCGGTCGACGAAGCCCGTCCCGTCGACCATGGGCGACATCATGATGTCGACCGGCATGCCGGCGGCGGCGATCACCGACGCGCAGATCTCCTCGAACCGGGCGTAGTGCGCCCGGCGCGGCGATCCCCCGCTGATGAGCACGTGGCGCACCGGGAGGCGGTCGTCGGCCTGGGCCACCCCCAGGGCGGCGAGCAGCTGGTCGAGCGGGCGGCCGACATAGGTCATCGCCGCGAGGTCGCAGAAGGAGCAGTCGTAGGCGCAGCCGACGAACGGCGACAGGCGGACGCGGTCGACATGGGACATGGCCACGTCGGTCACCGCCCGCCCGTGGGCGTCGGTCGCGTCGAGGTAACCGGGGAGGGGCACGAACCGCCGGACGGGCACGGTGTCACCGTCGAACTCCAGCGCCAACCGCCCGTCCGTGACCTCGAGCGTCACCCGGGCCTCGTCGCAGAACGATTCGTCGAAGGGAGCGTTGACGAACACGCCCTCGTCCAGCTCAAGCGTGACGCCCCCCGTCGTCGGGTACTCGTGCAGCGACAGGGGGATCGATGCGTCCGACGAGAGCACCCTTGCCGCATCGGCGGACAGGCGCAGGCCGGTGCTCAGGCAGCTGATCTTGACCCGCTCGAGCAGCTCCCTGGGCGTGCCGGCTGTCACCGTGGGCCGACCGGCTGGGGGGTCACGGCCAGGAGGTAGTCGCGAGCGGCGTCGATGTCGGCTTCGTCCTTGTGGGTGAGGGTCAGGTAGTTGACGATGTCGGGATGGAGCCCGTGGTCGGACCCCAGCCGCTCGTACATCCGCTCGGCCTTGGAACGGTACAGCTCGGTCAAATCGGTGTGGTGCATGAACCGGCTGAGCGACGTCGAGCTCTCGTAGGCACTGCCGGTCATCTGGCCGGCGAACTCGTCGATCGACTCGGCGACCGTCAAGGTCGTCAACGGGGCGCGCATCGGATCGAAGACGGCGGGGAACGCCGAGACGCCGTCGAGCAGCGAACGGGCGGTCATCTCGGCAAGGAGCGGGGCCGAATGGAAGCCGTCGCGGTAGGTGCCGGTCACCACGTGCAGTCCGTCCAAGGTCGTCGGCCCCAGCAACGGGAACGTGTCGAACGGCACCGGACGGTTCCCGAACCTCGTCTCCTGGACACGCGAGAAGCACACCATCTGGTCCAGCTGGTCCATGGCGCATTGGGTGACGAAGTGCCACAGCCCGAGATGGGGCCGGAACTCGGGTGCGGCAAAGATGATGTTGGAGGCGCCGAAGTACTCGAACGCTGATCCGAGGGGGACGACGTGCAGGCCGCAGGATCCGGCGCGGTTCACGGTGCGGACCACGGAGGGGAAACCTCTCCCCAGCACCCGCTCGGCGACGAACCCGAACCCCGACCCGGCCAGCACCGGCTGGATGGCGTGCGGGGGAAGGACGGACGAGAGGAGCGGCGAAGAGAACGCGCCGGCTGCGACGACCACCTCGTCGCACGCCAGCAGTCGGCCGTCGCTCAGCTCCACGCCGGTGATCCGGTCGCTCGACGCGTGAAGCCGCCGGGCGGATGTGTCCTCGAAGTCGATGCCCAGTCGCCGGCTCATGCCATCGAAGCGGGCCAGCACGGCGCGGGAGTCGACCGCTCCCTCACCGGGGAGATGGATGACGGCCAGCGGCCGGCCGTCGGGGACGGGATCGAGCCCCGGCACGTCGTCGACCCGCTCGAAGGGCTCTCCGTATTCCACCAGCGCCCGCTCGAGCGCCCGGAAGTTCACGCTGTCGAGGTCGCCCGAGCGGCTGTTCAGGATGACGAATGTGCCCTTCACCTGCGTGACGGGCGGCACGTCGAGGGGCTCGTCGTTGAGCATGTCGATGAGCGCCGGCCACCGTCGATGCGCCTCCAGGGCGAGGTCAAACTTGGCCCGCGCCGGCTCCGAGGCCAGCGTGTGGTCGGAGACCTCGCCGAAGCACCCGAGCATCGCCCCGGCCGCTGCGGACGCCCCACCCCTGCGACTGGCGGGGCCGATCACAGTCACCGTCGACGAAGGCTCCTCCCGCCGGAGCTGTGTGGCGATCGCCAGCCCGATGAGCCCGTTGCCGACGACGGCGATTTGAGTGCCCGACCCCCGCCCGAGCTGTCGACTCACTGCTCGCCCCCGAGCTGGACGAGACGGTCGTCGACCTTGGCCAAGGATGCGGTCAGCAGTGCCTTAGTCCGATCAGGCACGTCGCGTGCGCCGATCCGCTCGAGAAGGAGTGACGAGATGGCGACGCAGACGTTCCCGCTCAGGCAACCGGCCACGGCACCTAGGGCGTTGATGGCTTGGTGCTCCTCAAACAAGGAGAGCGGCTGGCGGGCCAGTTGCAGCAGAGCCCAGGCGCCGGGATCGGTGGGGCAGGCGCGGACAAGGGCGATGCCCACCACGCGCACGCCGGGATCCGCTGACATGAGGTACGACACCAGATCTGGAGGCGGCGAGTCTGGGGCACGACGCCGCACGCCGTCCACGATGCGCTCGAGCACGAGCGTCCGTCGGTTCGAGTCAGGCTCGCGGATCTGCTTGACGTAGTCGCGGGCGTAGACGGCCAGCGCCGCCGGGAGGTCGCGTCCGTCGGGATCGACCGTCACCGGAGCGGGCGGGTCGGGAGCCGGTGCAGGGGCGGCCGGTGCCGCAGGCGGTGCTGGCTGCGGTTGCGGTGGGGATGGCGGTGGCAATGGAAGCGGCGCGGCAACGACACCACCGAGTTCCGCGGCCAAGGCCGCAAGGTCGTCGTTGCTCGGACGGTCCTTGGCCGCGGCGACCACGAGTTCCGAGACCCAACCCTTGGCCTCGGCGTCTTCGATCACCTTGTAGACCACCTCGTCCATGCCCGACTCGTTGGCGATGTTCTTAAGGGACCGGCCGAGGGAGTGCTTGAGGAGTCGCGCCAGGTCGTAGAACCCCGTGTAGGACGCCCGGAGCTCCCGATCGAGGGCGCTCCTCTGCTCGCTGCTAAGTCGGCTCACGTGGCCTGCCCCGGGAAATCCGGCGCCATACCCGCCGGCTTGTCACCTCATCAACGCTAGCCAAAGGAGCCGACGAACCGTCGGCCCCTTCCGTCGCACTCAGCGGCGTAGTCGGCCCGCAACGTGATGGGTCCGGTGGCCCCGGCGGCCCGGGCCCGATTCAACGTCTCCGTCCGTCAGGAAGGTCCCCGCGCCCCGGCCGGAGGTGGCGTTTGCCGTCCCGCTGGCGGCAGTAGACCACGTTGCCGGTGCCGGCCATCACCGCAAAGAGGGAGTGGTAGCCCGAACCCTGTTTTAGGTGAACTTGGTCCGCCCTGCTTGTTGAGGCCGTAGGTCTCGGCGACGGAAGATTCGACGTCGATGGTGAGCGGCGCCTCGCCCGGCCCGGCCCCCGCCGCCCAGACCCCGGACAAGAGCGCGGCGGCCACCTTGTCGAGCGGGCGGGCATGGCCCCAGGTGAAGCTGCGCAGGAACGTCCCCAGCGTCGAGGAGGCCAACACGGCATGGCCCAGCACGGCCTGGGGTGGACCCCGCCCGCAGGGCGTCGGCGTCGTCGATGCTGTCGCCGCCCGCCAGCGCCGAGTGGACCAGCTTCATCGCCTTGTGGCCCACGTTGGCGTGCCCGAACAGCTTCCGCAGAGAAGGTGTCCTCCAATTCGGGGTTCTGGCCGCTGTCGTAACCGCCATTCCCCCCTGGTCAGGGGGCACTTCTACGTGATGGTCACCTCATCAAGCCGGAGCGAATCGGTGGATCCGGGCTAAAGACCCGTCGCCGCCCGCGCGCAGGCCTCGCATGCCCGCCGACGCACCGATGTCGCCGTCGAGGGGTTTCGCGCCGCTGACGCTCCGGCTCCCACCCCGACCGACACCGGCGCGGCCGGGAATCCACCGGCGCCGACCTCGCCGCCAACTGCGGACCCGCGGTTGAACACCGCACCAGCGAGCGCCCGGCTGCTGGAACCAGGGCGGTGTCGGATGATGGGGACGTGAAAGACGACCCGCTCACGCGATCTCCATCGATCCTGCCGTCTGTCACCGGCAGCCCTGCGTCACTGGCACCCGGGTCCTGGTAACCGTGGTCCTCGACGCCCTCGCCACCGGCCTCGATATCGACGAGATTGGTGCGCCACTACCCGACCCTCACCCCCGAGGGTGTACGGGCCGCGGTCGCGTACGGGGCCTGGCTGGCCAGACGGGAGATCCGCCCGCTCGCGCCCAGGACGTGAGGCTCAAGGTCGACGAGAACGTCACCGTCGTCGCCAAAGGCCCACTTGTCGCTCGCGGCGACGACGTCGACACCGTGGCCGACGAGCACTCGCCGGCCGGCCGGACGCCGACGTGCTTGCTGCCGCGGTCACCGACGAACGGGCACTGGTCAGCTTCGACCTCGGCTTCGGCGATCCCCGCGCCTACCCACCCGGCAGCTACCGGGGCGTGATCCTGTTGCCGCTCCGTGACCAGAACCGGACAACGTCGTGTCAGCCCCAGCGTCCCTCTGCGGGGACGTCACCCGCGGGCGAAAATGGGGGCGGGCCTGCCTGCCGACGCCGTCGTTCCCTTGGCCTTGTAGGCCGTTGTCAGCCTGGCGCCGGGGCCCCTGTTGAA